>Ga0070734_10000162_pt1 | contig 184027 bp, 191 predicted proteins | sample Coa_R1_8_FD_66444 | JGI IMG/M metagenome (GOLD analysis project Ga0070734, IMG submission 66444) | Surface soil microbial communities from Centralia Pennsylvania, which are recovering from an underground coalmine fire - Coalmine... | ecosystem: Environmental > Terrestrial > Soil >... | reverse complement strand
AGCACTGGCCCGGCGGGCAAATCCGCGGCGCTCGCATGCCAGGTGATCGGCACGCCGGCGCCCGTGAGTTTTTCACGCTGGAGCTTGGTGAGCACCGGGCTCGTTTCCACCAGGTGAACGTCGAGCGCCTGTTCGAATCCGGCGACGACCTTGGCGGCGCGCAGCATGTCGCTCATCAGCGTGCCGCGGCCCGGCCCCAGCTCCACGAGAGAAATTCGTGCCGGCGCCTGCATACCGCGCCATACTTCCGCGCACCACAGGCCGATGAGCTCGCCGAACATTTGGCTGATCTCTGGCGCGGTGGTGAAATCGCCGGCCGCACCCAGCGGATCGCGCGTCGCGTAATAGCCGTGACGCGGATGCGCGAGGCAAACCGCCATGTAGCGCGAGACAGGCATCGGACCTTCGGCTTCAATAATGGCACGAAGTTCCTGCTGCAGAGATTTCATGCCGCTCCGGCCGGAGGAATGCGCCATGCGCGCACAATCGCGATCGCACCCGCAAGCACCATGGGCAGCGACAATAGCATTCCCATGGTCAGCCCACCGGCGAGAAAGCCGATTTGGACGTCAGGCTCGCGGAACTGTTCGCCGACAATCCGGGCCAATCCGTAGCACGCGACGAAGAGGCCGCCGATCAGCCCCGGCCTTCTCAACGCGCCCGCGCGCGCGGCGAAGAGAACGATCGCAAATAGCAAAATGCCTTCGAGGGCGGCTTCGTAAAGCTGGCTCGGATGCCGCGGCTCGGGTCCGGCGCGAGGAAATATGAAGGCCCAGGGAACATCGGTCGGCCGGCCCCATAGCTCGCCATTCACGAAATTAGCGAGGCGGCCGAGAAAGAGCCCGATCGGCGTCACGATCGCGGCTAGGTCGAGCATCGACAACATGCGAATGCCGCGGGAGCGGGCGAACAAGAGGAGGGCGACAATCGTTCCCAAAAATCCGCCGTGGAACGACATGCCGCCGTGCCACAGCACGAAAATTTCGGTGGGGTGGGACGCGAAGTAGGAGGGGCCGTAAAACAATACGTAGCCGAGCCGGCCGCCCGCCACGATGCCGAGCGCGCACCAGGCGATGACATCATCGACATCCACGGGCCGGATCGGCGAATGGCCGCCCCACAGCGCCTCGTTCGCCGCAATCCGCCGCGCCAGCCACCAGGCAAAGAGGATGCCCGCCACATAGGCGAGCGCGTACCAGCGAATCGCGAAGGGGCCGATGGAAACCGCGATGGGATCAAAGACGGGGAAAGGCAATACGAATAGCGGCATGGAGCGTGGATCGGCCGCGGTGGTTTCCGAGTCAAGCGCTCTTGCGCCTGCTGTTCGCGCACCCCATTCTCACCCCGTCATTGCGGGAGCCGCTTATGGTGCAGACAACCAACCGGTTTTTGGACGAAATGGCGAAGCTGATGAACGATGCCGCCGGCGTCGCAAGCGGCGTGCGCAAAGAGGTCGAAACGGTCTTTCAGACCCAGGCCGAGCGAATCCTGCGCAATCTCGACGTGGTCAAGCGCGAGGAGTTCGAGGCGGTCAAGGAAATGGCGGCAAAAGCGCGCGACGAAAACGATCGTCTGGCCGCCCGAATTGTCGAGCTCGAAAAGAAGCTCGGAACCGCGCCGAAAGACGAAGGCCCGCGGGGCGGCTAAAGACCGCCCGCAAAGGCATTTCTAGCGATCCCTGTGGACGCCTCCGGCCCCGGCATTGCGGCCGGACTCCAAATCCGATTCTTCTCGAACCAGGAGCTGGACGAGTGATTCGCCGTCATCGGCGAGACACGCAATCGCCTTATTCAATCCCCAGTTCGCCCGCGAGGAACCATGTCGATCACCGATTTCGAGACGGAACCGCAGGCGAATCCAGTCGATCTCGTCGAGCGTCTCGCAGCCCTCAATAACTGGGCGTTTGAGCGTTCGGGCGATTCGGAAATCACGCTCTCGATCCGCGGACGGTGGACCGACTATCACATCTCGTTTCAGTGGATGGCGGAGCTCGAGGCGCTGCATCTCGCCTGCGCCTTCGACCTCAAGGTGCCGGAGGGCCGCAGGAACGAAGTCCTGAAATTGCTCTCGATCGTGAACGAACAGCTGTGGGTCGGCCATTTCGACCTGTGGCCGGACGAGGGCATGGTCATGTACCGGCACGCGCTCTTGCTCGCGGGCGGTGCGGTCGCGAGCGACCGCCAGTGCGAAGCGCAACTCGAGCGTGCGGTTGACGCGGCCGAGCGTTACTTCCCCGCCTTCCAATTCGTGATCTGGGCCGGCAAGACCGCCCGCGAAGCGATCGACGCGGCGATGTTCGAGACCGTCGGCGAAGCGTAAGTCCGCGATGGCTGCGCAGATGCTCCATGGCACCGTGCTCCTGGTGGGCGCGGGTAAGATGGGCGGTGCGCTTCTCGAAGGGTGGCTCGCGCGCGGGCTCGATCCCAAGCATATCGCTGTGCGCGATCCGGCGCCGCCGCCGGAAGTCGCGAAGATCATCGCCGCGCGCAAAATTGGCCGCGATCCCGATCCGAAAACCTTCTCGCCCGATGCCATCGTGCTCGCGGTGAAGCCGCAGATCGCGGCCGAGGCGGCGCCTTCGCTCGCGCCGTTCGTGCAGCCGAAAAGCGTGGTGATTTCGATCATGGCAGGAAGGACGATCGCTTCGCTGGAGAGAGCGTTTCCGTCCGCCGCGATCGTCCGCGGCATGCCCAACACGCCCGCTTCGATCGGGCGGGGGATTACGGTCGCGATCGCGAACAAGCGCGTGGACGCTGCGAAAAAGAAGCTCGCGCATGATCTTCTCGCCGCGGTCGGCGCCGTCGAATGGGTCGATGACGAGGCATTGATGGACGCGGTGACGGCCGTGTCAGGTTCCGGTCCTGCCTATCTCTTTCTGCTGGCGGAAAGTCTCGCCGAGGCGGCGATCGCCGCGGGTCTTCCCAAGGATCTTGCCATCAAGCTTGCGCGTGAGACGGTTACTGGTTCCGGCGAATTACTCCACCGGTCCCAGCATGATGCGGCGAAGCTTCGCGAAAACGTTACTTCGCCCGGCGGGACCACGGCGGCGGCGCTGGAAGTCTTGATGGACAAGGAAGGACTGGAAGCATTGCTGAAAAAAGCGGTCGCCGCCGCAACCAAGCGTTCGCGCGATTTGGCCGGCTAAAATCGCCTTTCGCCGGCCACATCGGCCTCCTACATTATGAGAAGTATCCGGGAGGCTCTCATGGCCAGTTCCAATCGTGACAAGATCATCGAGGCGTTCCTCGCCCTTCTCGCCGAAAAGCCCTTTGAACGGATCGGCCTTGCCGAGGTCGCCGAGAAAGCCGGCGTTTCGCTCGCCGACATGCGCGGCGATTTCGGCTCGACCTTCGACATGATTGCCGCCTTCATGCGCGAAACCGACCGCAAGGTGCTCGCCGGCGGCGAGGGCGAGGACGTCGAGGCGACCGCGCGCGATCGCCTGTTCGACGTGCTCATGCGTCGTTTCGAGGCATTGCTGCCGCACCGTGAGGCCGTGCGCTCGCTCGCGCGTTCGGCGGAGCGGCATCCGCGCTTCGCGCTTGCGCTCAACAAGCTCGCCGTCCGCTCGCAGCAGTGGATGCTGTCGGGAGCCGGGATCGGCTCCGCCGGCCTGATCGGCGGCCTGCGCGCACAGGCCGTGGCGGTCCTATTCGCACGCGTCATGCGCGTGTGGCTCAATGACGACGATCCGGGGCTCGCGCGCACCATGGCCGAGCTCGACCGGGATCTGGCGACCGGCGCGCGGCTCGCGATGCTCCTCGACGATCTCTGCCGGCTGGCGCCGCGTTGCCCGCCACGCCGCCGCCGCGCGCGCGATACCGGCCCGCGCCGCACGTCCGATCCCTCCGAGCCCGAAATCATGCGGGCCTAGGAATGGGAGAGCCGGTCGAACGAGAGATCGGCTTCGATGATTTTCGCCGCGTGGATGTCCGCGTCGGCACCATCGTCGAAGCCGCGCCCTTTCCCGAGGCGCGAAAGCCCGCGATCAGGCTCGTGATCGATTTCGGCCCCGAGATCGGCCGCAAGAAATCCTCGGCGCAATTGACGAAACACTACGCGCCGGATGTTTTGGTGGGCCGGCAGGTCGCGGGCGTGCTCAATTTTCCGCCGCGGCAAATCGGGCCGATGATGTCGGAGGTGCTGACGCTCGGCTTTCCCGACGAAGAAGGCGCTGTGGTCCTGATCGTTCCCGACAAGAAGGTCCCGGACGGCGGAAGACTTTTTTGAGTGTGATCTTTTCCAGAAACCGGTTCCCGCTTTTCGGGATCATGCTCTAAACGGGAATCCGCACCGTCGCCCTGAGACCGCCGAGCGGACTGTCGGACAACAGAATATCGCCGCCATGTGAGCCCGCGATGTCGCGGGCGATCGAGAGGCCCAAGCCGCTGCCAGCCTGGTTCTGGTTGCGCGCGTTATCGAGCCGCAGGAAGGGCCGGAATACGTCGTCACGCTTATCGGCCGGAATGCCGGGACCGTTGTCGTCGACCTGCACCATCAGCCAGCGCGGCTCGCGCGTTCCCGACAGCGCGATGACCGAACCGTAGCGGGAAGCATTGGCGACAAGATTGGCGATGCATCGTTTGAATGAGTCGGCCCGTACCTGGACGATGGGCGGGCCGGAAAACGCGGCGCTCACCTTCTTGCCCCGCCGCTCAGCCTCGGTCGCGAACTGCCCGAGCATTTCCGACACGTCCAAGAGCGAGGGCTGCTCGCCGGCATCGCCGCGCGCGAAGGCGAGATAAGCCTCCAGCATGCGCTGTAACTCGTCGACGTCGCGGCGAAGCGCCTCGACTTCGGGGCTGTCCTCAAGGAGGGCAAGCTCGAGCTTGAAGCGGGTCAGCACCGTGCGCATGTCGTGGGAGACGCCGGCGAGCATCGTCGTGCGCTGCTCGATCTGGCGCTCGATACGCCGTTTCATCTCCAAGAAGGCAAGGCCCGCTTGCCGCACCTCGCGCGCGCCGCGCGGCCGGTATTCGGTGACATCGCGGCCCTTGCCGAAGGAATCGGCGACCTCCGCGAGCTTCAGGATCGGCCGGATCTGATTGCGCAGGAAGATGATGGCGACGGTCAACAGCACGAGCGAAGCGCCGATCATCCAGACGATGAAAATGTGCGAGTTCGAGGCATAGGCCTGATTGCGCGTGGCGAACACCCGCAGCGTCGCCTTGTCGAGCAGGATGCGGACCTCGATCAGGTTCGAATTGCCGACAGTGTCGATCCAGAACGGTTTGCCGATCTGGCGGCTGATTTCCTGCGACAGCACCGAATCGAGCGTGGAAAAGAACGGCTTCGGGCCCGGCGGCGGCAATTGATCGGGCGGCAGGAAGTCGACCCGGAGGTTCAACCGCTCATTGGCGATTTTCCGCAACGCGGACGCGTCCTTGTCCTGCGGATAGTTCTGATAGACGTCAATGACGGCGGCGATGTCCTGGGTGACCGCGGCCGAGAGCTTGCGCGTCACCAGGTTGAAATGCCGCTCCATGAATACGAAGGCGACAACGCCTTGGAGGAGCACCATCGGTACCACGATGATCAGGAGCGAGCGGGCATAAAGCCCCTTCGGCATCTGGGCGTTTACCCAGGCGCCGAGCCGGTCCCACAAGTCCGAGAGGCGGCCGAAGACGGAACGGATTCCGGCGATGCTCGCCTCGATCGTGGTCATGCGATCACCACCAGGCGATAGCCGCCGCCGCGCACCGTCCTGAGATAGGCGGGATTGGTCGGATTCTTCTCGATCTTGCGCCGCAGGCGGTTGATCTGCACATCGACCGCGCGCTCGTTGGCGTCGGCGCCGGGCGCGACCAGCGCCTGGCGCGGCACCGTCTCGCCCGGCTTGGCGGCGAGCACGCGCAGCATATCGCGCTCGCGGTCGGTGATCTTCACCGGCTTGCCGTCGCGCGTAAGCTCGCCGCTTTCGATGTGGAAGACGAAATCGCCGAAACGCACGGTTTCGATGGCGGGCTGCGTCGGCGTCGTAGTGCGGCGGAGCACGCTGTGGATCCGCAATAACAATTCACGCGGATCGAAGGGCTTCGCCACGTAATCGTCGACGCCGGTTTCCAGCCCTGCGATGCGGTCCTCGGTCTCCGTGCGCGCGGTCAGCATCAGGATCGGAACGGTCGAACCGTTACGGATCGAGCGGGCGAGATCGAGTCCGCTTTCTCCCGGCATCATCACGTCGAGCACGAGCGCGTCGAACGTCATGCCGTCGAGCCGCGCGCGGGCCTCGGCCGCGGAACTCGCCGTCGTCACCCGGAAGCCGTGATCGAGCAGATAGCGCGACAGCAGATCGCGGATGCGCAGGTCGTCGTCGACGACGAGAAGATGCGGGGCGTCGTCGGCGAGCGGCTTGCGAGCGTGGATCATTCGTAGCCTCTGCGGCGCGCGGGACCCTCAGCGCGGACGGTTCCTGGCTTCCCGGTCGGCGCGCGCGATCAGCGCTTCGACATCTGCACGCGAAGCAGGCTCGATCATGGCGGCGAGGAATTTGCGCGCCGCCTCGCGCGCATCATGCCCGCATTCATGCAGGGCGCGGGCAAAACGCCGCGTCTGCAAGAGCGCGAGTTCGAGCGCCAGCGCCTCGCCCTTGGCGGTAACGTAGAGGAGCCGCTGGCGGCGGTCGGCGAGGCCGGCGCGCTGGACGACGTAGCCACTGTCGACGAGTTCGCGCAGCACCCGGCCGAGGCTCTGCTTGGTGATTCGCAGGACATCGAGCAAATCGGCGACCCGCATGCCCGGGTGGCGGTTGACGAAATGCAGCACCCGGTGGTGCGCGCGGCCGAAGCCGAGGCGCGCCAGCACCTCGTCGGCATCGCCGATGAAGTCGCGATAGGCGAAAAACAAAAGCTCGATCAGATCGAAGGCAGGGCCCTGGGCTTGGCCAAGGTCGGCGGCCGCAGAGCCTGATTCCACTGGGCGAGAAACTAGCGTCGAGACATTTACGTCAGCCATATTGACATATTCTGGTTCGATTGTTACAGAAGCGCGTATCTTGGCGAAAGGATCGGTCGCGGGCACCGGTTATGTCCGGGCCAATCATTGCGCCAAACGATGGGACACGCTCTCATCGTGACAAACATATCGGGTTTGCCCGCTCAGGCAAAACCCGAAAAATCGGCAGAATTCGGGAGCAGCCATCTCGGCGAAATCCCGAGGGAGAGAATGACATGGCGGCCGCGGGCGAGCCTTTCGACAAGCGCAAAGGGGTCATCTGGTACGACGGCAAACTCGTGCCGTGGGAGCACGCCAATTTGCACGTGCTGTCGCATGGCCTGCATTACGCGAGCTGCGTGTTCGAGGGCGAACGCGCCTATGGCGGCGAAATCTTCAAATGCACCGAGCATTCGGAACGGCTGAAGAATTCGGCGCAACTGCTCGATTTTGAAATTCCGTTCTCGGTCGCCGAAATCGATGCCGCGAAACGCCTGGTCCTGGAAAAGAACGGCCAGAAGGACGCCTATGTGCGCCCGGTCGCCTGGCGCGGCTCGGAGATGATGGGCGTCTCCGCGCAGAACAATAAAATTCACCTCGCCATCGCCACCTGGGAATGGCCGAGCTATTTCGATCCGGCCGAACGCCTGAAGGGCATCCGGCTCGATGTCGCCGAGTATCGGCGGCCGGATCCGGCGACGATCCCGTGCAAGGCGAAGGCCTCGGGCCTCTACATGATCTGCACGATCTCCAAGCACCGCGCCGAACGCAAGGGCTACGCCGACGCGCTGATGTATGACTGGCGCGGCCTCGTCGCCGAATGCACCGGCGCCAACATCTTTTTCGTCAAGGACGGCAAGATTCACACGCCGACGCCGGACTGCTTCCTCGACGGCATCACCCGGCGCACGGCGATCGAGATCGCGAAGAAGCACGGCATCGAAGTGATCGAACGCCACATCAAGCCGGATGAGCTTGACGGTTTCGGCGAGTGCTTCATTACCGGCACGGCGGCGGAAGTGACGCCGGTTTCGGAAATCGGCAAGTGGCGCTTCACGCCGAGTGCGATCACGAAGCAGTTGATGGATGACTACACCGCGGCGGTGCAGCCGAAGCGGCGTTCCGCGGCGGCATAAGCCCGTTCCACCGAACAAAAAAAGCCGCCCGCGGGCGGCTTTTTTATTGCGCGATCAAGCCCAACTCATTCGGCCGCCTCGCGCGGCTTTTTCCAGCGCGCGGCCGCGGCATCGTCCGTCTTCTTCGCCGCCACCCAATGGGTGCCGTCGGCGCGCTCGACCTTCTTCCAGAACGGCGCGCGGGTCTTGAGATAATCCATCAGGAACTCGGCGGCGGCAAAGGCTGGCTCGCGATGCGCCGAAGCGGTGGCGACGAAAACGATGGTTTCGCCCGGTTTGATGCGGCCGACACGGTGCACGATGCGGACGCCGAGCAGCGGCCAGCGCTTTTGCGCTTCTTCCACATGCCGCTCGATTTCGGCTTCGGCCATCCCCGCATAGTGCTCGAGCACAAGGGCCGCGATCGGCACGCCGTCCTCCTCCCTGCGGCAGATGCCGGTGAAGGTGACGAGCGCGCCGGTATTACTTCCTGCATGCGCGAGCGCGGCGGTTTCGGCCGCGACGTCAATGGGCGCTTCGGTGATGCGGACGCTCATAGGCAGATCATACGCCGAATTCAGTCGCGCGGTGAGGGGGTCAGCCGCCGGTCATCGGGGGGAAAAACGCGATCTCGCGTGCGTTGGCGATTTTTGCGGCGGGTCCGACATGCACCTTGTCGAGGGCCGCGCGGACGACCTTCGGATTGTCGAAGGCATGCGCATATTCTTCGCCGCGTTTTTTCAGCCAATGGATCAGATCGCCGACAGTCGCGACCGAGGCCGGCAATTCGATTTCCTCTTCCGGCTTTCCGACCCGTTCGCGAATCCAGGCGAAGTAAAGAAGTTTCACGAGCCGTTTCTCACCAGATGCTTGGCGCCGGCGCGGAAATAATCGAAGCCCGTGTAAAGCGTGAGCAGCGCCGAGATCCACAAGAGTATGATGCCCATCTCGGTCGTCTGCGGAATGACCTGATCGCCCGCTTCCCCCGCGAGCAGAAATCCGATCGCCAAAAGCTGCATGAATGTCTTCCATTTTCCGAGCCGCGAGACGGGCACGCTCACGCGCAGCCCCGCGAGATATTCGCGCATGCCGGAAACGAGGATTTCACGGCAGAGGATGATGAGCCCCGCCCACAGCGTCCAGCCCTTGATGGTGTCGTCGGCGGCGAGCATGAACAGGCAGCCGCCGACCAGAAGCTTGTCGGCGATCGGATCGAGCATACGGCCGATCGTCGTCCACTGACCGAAGCGTCGCGCATACCAGCCGTCCAGCATGTCGGTGACCGCCGCGAGAATAAAGATCGCGAGCGCCATCCAGCGCAGCCACATGCCGAAATTGAAAACATAGACGCCGAAGAGGCACGCCGCGATCAAAGGGACCGAGGCGACGCGCGCATAGGTCAGGAGATTCGGTACGGCGAACGCCCGATCTTCATCGGCGCTTGCCGTCTCGAACCGCGTCGTCGCCCTCATCCATTGATCCATCGCGGCGAACCTCGTCAGATCGCATACTACACGAAGCCGACACCAATGCGACGCGCAATAATCGCAGATCAACCATTCGCGTGAAAGAAATCGTAGATTGCGCGCGCGGTGGCGGCATTGATTCCCGGCACTTTCTCGAGATCCGAAACAGCGGCACGCTCGACGGCGCTCAATGTACCGAAATGTCGCAGAAGCGCCCGCTTACGGCTTGGACCGACACCGGGAATTTCCTGCAGGCCGGCGCTGGCAATGTCCTTCTTGCGGCGGGTGCGGTGGGAACCCACGGCGAAACGATGCGCCTCGTCGCGTAGCCGCTCGACAAAATAAAGCACGGGGTCGCGCGGCGGCAGGCGGAAGGGCTCGCGGCTCCTTTGGTGGAAGGTTTCGCGGCCGACATCGCGGTCAAGGCCCTTGGCGACCGCGATGACCGGGACTTCATCAACGCCGGCGGCGGCGAGCGTCTCAAGTGCCGCGGTGAGCTGTCCCTGTCCGCCGTCGAGGATCACGAGATCGGGCCACGGGGATTCCGCGCCTACGTCGGCATCTGGCGCGCGCGGCGATTCCTGCTTCAAGCGGGCGAAACGGCGGCGCAATACCTCGCGCATCATGCCGGTGTCGTCGCCGCGGGCGATGTCCTCGGATTTGATATTGAACTTGCGGTACTGGTTCTTGGCGAAGCCCTCGGGGCCGGCGACGATCATGACGCCGACGGCGTTCGCGCCCTGAATGTGGCTGTTGTCGTAGACCTCGATGCGCCGCGGTGGCCGCGGCAGGTGAAATGTTTCGGCGAGCGCCTTCAAGAGGCGATTTTGCGACGACGATTCCGCGAGCCGCCGCCCGAGCGCCGCACGCGCGTTGAGGAGCGCGTGTTCGACGAGTTCGCGCTTCTCGCCGCGCTGAGGCACCGTGACTTCGACCTTGTGATCGGCGCGGGTCGAGAGCGCTTCCGCCAGGAGTTCGCGGTCTTCGATGTCGTGCGAAAGGAGAACCGAGCGGGGTGCGGTCCGGCTTTCGTAGAATTGCGGCAGGAAGCTATCGAGGACCTCGCTCGCATCAAGCGAGCGGTCGGCGCGCGGATAATAAGCTCGGTCGCCCCAGTTCTGGAAATTGCGAATGAAGAACACCTCGATGCAGGTGATGCCGCCTTCCTGATGGCAGGCGAAGATGTCGGCGGCATCGGTGCTGCGCGGATGCACACCCTGGTGCGACTGGATGGTGGAAAGCGCCTCCAGCCGGTCGCGCAACGCGGCGGCGCGTTCGAAGTCGAGTGCGGCCGAGGATTTTTCCATTTCGGCCGCGAGCATGTCTTTCACCGCCGAACTTTTGCCCGAGAGAAATTCGCGCGCTTCTTCGACAAGTTCGTTGTAATCGGGAAGCGATATCTCGCCGGTGCAAGGCGCGCTGCAACGCTTGATCTGGTAGAGCAGACAGGGCCGCGTGCGGCTCTGGTAGAAGGCGTCGGAGCAGGAGCGCAGGAGAAACGCGCGCTCGAGCGCCGTCAGCGTGCGGTTCACCGCGCCCGCGGCCGCGAACGGGCCGTAATAATCGCCTGCACGGTTGCGCGCGCCGCGATGCTTGACGATTTGTGGTGCGGCCTGGTCGCGCGTGATCAGGATATAGGGAAAGGATTTGTCGTCGCGTAGGAGCACGTTGAAGCGCGGCGCGAAGCGCTTGATCAGGTTGGCCTCGAGCAGAAGCGCCTCCGTCTCGGTCGCGGTGGAGACGAATTCCATGGCCGTGGTCGCGGCGATCATGCGCGCGATGCGGTTGGCGTGGCCGGTGCCGCGCGTATAGGCGGCAACGCGCTTGGCAATGTTCTTTGCCTTGCCGACATAGAGCACCTCGCCGCGTGCGCTCAGCATGCGGTAGACGCCGGGCGTTGACGGCGCGAGCTTGGCGAAATGCTGGATCGCGGTGACGCCGGTGGCGACGGCCTCGGCCGCTGGCTCTTCCTCCTGCGCGGTGTCTTGCGCGAGTTCGATTGGCGTCTCGATCTCGGGACTTTCGTCGGAGTCGGTGAGCGCGGTTTCCGGATCGATGTCGGGACGTTTTTTGTCCATTGCAGGCACTCTTGCGATTATTGCCGTGCGAGAATTCGCGCGCATCCGCCGTAGCGTGGATTTTTCTTCGCGAGATTTTGATTGCGAGCCAATAAATCGCCGCGCTTTTGCCCGTTTCGGGTCAGGCGCGAGGCAAATGTAAACGCTTTGTTAGTCATGACTCGAAAGAGAAGCGCGTTTTTGGCCGCCAACACAAGACGCAATTCTCCGAAAAGTTTAGATTATTCGCCGTGGGGTCGACTGAAGGTCGAGGGGAGAGGCCAGCATGAAGAAGCTGCTTCTGGCAGCGTGCGCCGCTGTTGCGGCGACGACGCCCGCGCTTGCCGGCGACTTGCCGCTGCAGCGCCCGTATGGGCCGCAAGCATATAATTCCTTGTTCAACTGGACCGGATTCTACGCCGGCGTGAATGGCGGCTATGGCTGGAGCAAGGCGGCCGGCACGAGCCCGGACGGGTTCGTGGGCGGCGTGCAGGCCGGCTACAACTATCAATTTTCGCCGACCGGCGTGTTGGGCGTGGAGACCGACATCGCCGCGACTTCGATGAGCGACACGGCCGCCGGCGCGAAATTCGGCGTCAATTATCTCGGCACGATCCGCGGCCGCGCGGGCTACACGATGGACCGCGTGATGTTCTACGTCACCGGCGGTGCTGCCTACGGCCAGGGCGAACTCGACATAGGCGGCCTTTCCAACACGCAGACGCATTGGGGCTGGGCGCTCGGCGGCGGCCTCGAGGCGATGGTCACGCCGAACGTGTCGGCGCGGCTTGAATATCTCTACGCGGATCTCGGCAAACAAACCTATCAGTCGCTGCTCGGACCGACGAATGTCGGCTTCAGCACCAATATGATCCGCGGCGGTCTCAACTATCACTTTTGATTCATGCGAACGAAACCTTGTGCGCTTACAAACGAGATCTGATGTCACATTCGCGCCATGTTTCGCCGGCGATGCGTGGCAACATTGTGGAGAATGACGATCGAAATCCTTACGCGGCAAAGGCTCGTCGTTTTTTCGCCGGTGTTGCCGATTTGCCACCGCACGCGTGCGAGATCGCTCTAGAAAAATGCATCTCAGAATCTTCTCAAACACCAAGTGGAGTTCATCCATGAAGAAGAGGCTACTTCTTTCCGGCATTGCGCTCGCAGCGTTCGCGTTCGTGGCGCCGGCTTTGGCGGCGGACATGCCGACGCGCGGTCCGGTCTACAAGGCGGCGCCCGCGCCGCTGTTCAACTGGACCGGCTTCTACATCGGCGCCAACGCCGGCTATAGCTGGGGCGATGCCGCCAATCTAAAACCGTCCGGTTGGTCGGGCGGCGGCCAGATCGGCTACAACTGGCAATACGCGCCGAACTGGGTGTTCGGCCTCGAAGCCGATATGTCGGGCTCCGACATCAGCGACACCAGGATCGGCGGCGCGCCGCTCGCGCAGTCGAAAATCGACTACTTCGGCAGCGCGCGTGCCCGTCTGGGCTACACGGTCGATCGCGTAATGGTCTACGGCACCGGCGGTCTCGCCTGGGCGCATGACCGCGCGAATGACGGCCTGGTGGCGGCCGACAAGGAGCATGTGGGCTGGACCGCGGGCGCGGGCATCGAATACGCCTTCGCGCCGAATTGGTCGACCAAGCTTGAGTGGCTCTATGCCGACTACGGCGGCAAGACCTATGCGCTGACGGCGCCGACGCGCATCGACCCGACCGACAATACGGTGAAGCTCGGCCTCAACTACCGCTTCGGCGGCCCGGTCTACTCGCGCTATTGATCGCGAAGATCCCGAACGAAAAAGCCCCGGACCTTGGTCCGGGGCTTTTTGTTTTGCGAGTGTCGCGCTCACTGCGGCTTGGTTTCGGCGAAGGCCGGAACCTTCTTCGCGAACTCGTCAAGCCATTGCACGAGTTTCGGATGGGTCTTGCGCCAGTCGCCGTTGAAGCGGAAATCGAGATAGCCGAGCGCGCAAGCGAGCGTGATGTGACCGACATGGATCATCGATCCGAAAGCGGGCGGCGCCTTCTCGAATGCGGCCATCGCACGGTCGATCTTGCCGGTCTGGTGATCGAGCCATTTCGGCTCGTGTTTCTCAGCCGGTCGGAAGCGGCCTTCGTAGACGCGCAGGATTCCGGCATCGAGGATACCGTCGGCGAGCGCTTCCATGCGCAACGCATCGAAATGCGCGGCACCCGCCTTCGGAATGATGCGGCCGCCGCCCGCCTTGTCGTCGAGATATTTGAGGATGACGGGCGAATCGAACACCGTGCTGCCGTCTTCGAGAATGAGCGTTGGAATCTTGCCGAGCGGATTTTGCTTCCGCACGCTGTCATTGGGATCGAGCGTGTCGGTGCTTTCTACGCGGACCTGATCGGCAAGGTCCAGCATCGCGATCGCGATCCTGATCTTGCGTGCGAAAGGCGAGCTTGTGGACGAGCGCAGGACGAGCATTGTGACCCCCCGGTTCAATTCGCTTGTTACTTTGGAATTCAACCCTGCGCCGCGAGGTTGACGGCTTTCGGCCCCTTGCCGCGATTGTCTTCCTCGATCTCGAAAGAAACGCGCTGACCCTCATTCAGCGAGCCAAGACCCGAACGCGCGACCGCGGAAACGTGTACGAACACGTCGCGGCTTCCGTCGTCGGGCTTGATGAATCCGTAGCCCTTTTCGTTGTTGAAAAACTTCACGGTGCCGGTAATCGGCATGGCCTCCACTCCTTCACTTTAGTCAATTTGTCTGCCTTTTGCTTCCCGCGCCCCCGAGAGTGGCGCCGGCCGGGCGCTTTCCTAGGACAGTCGCGCCGTCATGAAAAGCGGTTTTCTTGGCGCGAATTTTTCGCGGCGCGTTCACGCTTTGGGCGTGAGCCAATCCAGGCGGTAACGGCCCGCGCCATTGCGGCCAAGCGTGGTCGCGAGCGCCGGCAAGATCACATTCAGTTCTTTTTCGAGCGTCCATGGAGGATTGACGGCCATCATGCCGCAGGCGGAGAGCGGGCCTTCCGCGCGTGGTTTGTCGACGGCGAATTCGATGCGTAAAATTTTCGGAATTTCGAGCTCAGCGAGACGACGTTCGAACTTTCGAACCTCGTGCCGATCCTTGATCGGAAACCAGAGCAGGAAGATTCCGGTCGGCCAGCGGCGGTGCCCCTCGGCAAGCCCGCCGCAAAGCCGCTCGAATTCCTGCGGCTCCTCGAAGGGCGGGTCGATCAGCACGAGGCCGCGCCGTTCTTTCGGCGGCAGATACGCCTTGAGCGCGGTCCAGCCATCAATCTCGGCCGTTTTCGCATTGCGGTCGCTGCGGAAGCGGCGATCGAGTGCGGCGTACTCCTCCGGGTGCAGCTCGCAAAACATCATGCGGTCATCTTCGCGGCAGAAGGCGCGCGTGATCAGCGGCGAGCCCGGATAATGTTTGACGCCGCCGCCCTTATTCTCTGCCGCTACCAGCGCAAGATAGGGCGCGAGCAGGTTGCCTGCCTCGCCCGCCGGCGGATGGTCGATCAGGCGCCCGATGCCCTCGCGCCATTCCTCCGTGCGGCTCGCGGCCTCGCCCGCGAGGTCGTAGCCGCCAGCACCGGCATGGGTCTCGATCACGCGAAACGGATTGCTCTTTTCCACAAGATGCAAAAGCACGCGGCAAAGCACTGCGTGTTTCAAAACATCGGCGAAATTTCCAGCGTGAAAGGCGTGGCGATAGTTCATTACCCGCCGCGCACCGGCGGCATTACCACCCGCGGGCTGCGGCAGGCGCGGCGGTCGGTCTCGGGGCAGGAGTGAAAGGCGAGATCCTTGCCCATGCAAATGCGGACCTCGCTCAGATAGCGGCGGCTGCAGGTGACCGTGATCATGTCGTGCGAAAGCCCCGGATTGGCGGCGATGAAGGCGTCTTCCACCTCGTCGGGCGACACCGTGGTGTAGTCGTTGAGGCGGACGAACCGTTCGGGAATGTTCACCTTGCCGCGCGCCTCGCGCACGGTGGTGAAGAAATGTTCGGCGTCTAGGCCCGAACACGTGCCGTGCGCCTGCCATTCATGGATCACGAGCTTCCGCGCCGGCATCAGGTCGAGCATCGAGCGGATCAATTTGTTGTCGATCCAGGGAGCGGGATCCACGCAGTTTTCCGGGAAGCCACGATTGTATTGCGGCCACAGACCGTGAACGACGAAAGAATAGGGCCGCTCGCGATCGCATTGTTCGTTGTTGCCGCGCCGCCCGGCGCCGCTCTCGCAAAAGGACGGCGACCAGGAAAGCGAAAGCACATAGAAGTCGAATTCGCCCGGCGTGCCCTGATGCGAGTTGTGGCGGCGTTCATCGCCGCGATAGAAGGAATCCTGGCGGTCTTGTGCCGATGCCGGGGAGAGCAGAAGCGCCAGAAGTGCGGCCGCGAAAGCGCCGCGACCAATCCTGCTCATCAACTGCCTCCCGGTTTTTCTTGCTTAAACGCGGCAATCCTCAGGGCTGCGCCATCTTGCAGCGCGGCGAGTAGGCCATGTTGCGGTCGTAGCCCATCACGCACCATTCGACGCCGAAGGCCGCGCCGGCGAAGCCCTGATCTTCGACGATTGAATAGTAGGTCACGGTTTCGGTGCCGTCGGACATGAGCGTCTTTGCGACGCAAAAACGGCGCGGGATCGCATGCTCGCCCCATGGACGATAGGCGACCTCTCGCACTTCGCCGAACTGACTGATGAAAAGGCCAGGCGTCCAGAAGCGGAGTTCCTTCATCACGAAGTGGATATCGATCTTGGCGAGCGCCAGCGGATTGTCGCAGGCCGGGAGCCAAGCGTCGTAGCGGGGCCCGCCGAAAAGATAGAAATTCATCTCGAGCCAGCTCGCTGCCCGAGCCGGTGCGGCCGCCGTCAGCGCGAGCACCGCGCTCAATACCGCGCCCAAAACCCCTGCGCTTTTCTTCATGTCTTGCTCCTGTCCCGGCCGCGACGATGCGGCGGCGAAGGGCGGGGGTCAAGGGCGTTCGATGGCGGCCCGGCGCGGAGAAACCCGCGGAGTTAAAAGGTTCGAGCGCCCTTGCCTCGCGGGATGCGGCTGATTAGCTTGAGGACGGATCGCTTGCGGTCAAGCACACGGAGGCCTGAATGTTCGTTTTCGACACGCGCGGCGAGCGGATCGCCCTCTTCGCCATGACCGTGTTGATGGCGGCGACCCGCATCGATCATTTCGGCGCCGGCCACTTGGCTCCCGATGCTTCGACCGCGGTGTTCTTTCTCGCCGGTCTTCTGATCGGCAATCCGCTCTGGTTCGTCGCTTTCCTGGCGGAGGCGTTCCTGCTCGATCTTGCGGCGATCAAGGTCGTGGGCGTCGAATCGGTTTGCGTCACCACCGGCTATGGCATGATGATTCCTGCCTATGCTTCGCTGTGGCTCGCGGGGCGGCTCGTTCGTATGACGGACAAGCTCGACGCTTTTAGCATCGCCAAACTCGTTGGCGCCTGCTGCGGCGGGCTCGTCGCTTTCTTCGTCTTTTCGAATATCGGCTACTATTTCGGCGGCGGCTTCGAGGATTCCATGGGCGTTGCGGAATATGCGCGCCGCGTCGTGCGCTATTTCCCCGATTATCTGACCAGCACGCTCGCCTACAGCGCCATTGGCGTTGCGATTGCGATTCTTGCCGCGCATCTTGCGCCGCGAAATCGTCTCGTCTCGCGCTGATCGAAGCGCGCCCGTTCCGCTTGGTATACTTGGTTTAGCTGCTTGTGCTGCAGCGCGATTGCATTGACGCTGTCGCAGCGCTGTTACGATACTTTGCTTTGCATGATTTCGGAGTTGCCGCGAAAGCACCGTGTCCGTTGCCGAATCACAAGTGCACGGGTGGCGGAATACGGTTTACTGTTTCGCATAAGCGATTAGGCTTCTTCTTGGCGCCGCAACGCAGCCCCGCGTCGGCGCCTTTGGCCAAGGGGCTACGGGAGGAGTGTCATGTCGGGAACACTCGTCAATCTGATCATTCAGCTCATCGCCGGCGCGATCGGCGGCAATGTCGCCGGTTCCGCCCTGAAGGACTACAGCCTCGGCACGCTCGGAAATTCGATTGCCGGAATCGTCGGCGGCGGTATCGGCGGTCAGATTTTGCAGGCGCTGGTGCCGGCGCTTGCCACGGCTGCAAGCAACATGGATTGGGGTTCGATCGTCGGCCAGGTGGCTGGCGGCGGCGTCGGCGGCGCGATCCTGATGATCATCGTCGGCGTGTTGAAGAACATGACCGCGAAGTAAGATCGAATAGCCTGGGCTTTGAATTCCCCCTCCTCCGCCCGGAGGAGGGGTTTTTATTGTAGCGGCGGTACCTCGGCGGCAGGCTAGCAACGGCCGCATTGTCGGCGTATGCACGGCGCGATTGCGAGAGAATCATCGCCGTATTTTGCTTCAGCGGGAGTCCCATAAAATGCGCGGCAATGTCTTTCGGCGCGGCCTCTTTGTTTTCGCGCCGGTTTTGCTCTGGCTCATTTTTCCGGCGGCGGCCTTTGCAGAAGGCTCGGCGGCGAAGCTCGAGGAACTCATCAAGAAAAGCGGCTATACCTCGACCAAGGTCAACGACAATACCTGGACGATCGATTTCACCGGTAAGCAGCTGCCGAAATTCAAGATGATCCTTTCGGCGAGCAACAAGGAGAAGAACAACATCTTCGTCATCTATGCCAACCCCGCAGACAAGGCGCGGCTGCCCGCATCGGCGAATTTCATGCTGCTCCTGCTCAAGGCGAATCAGGATTTCGACTACGTCAAGGTCGGCATCGACGGCGACGGCGACGCGTTCGTGCGCGCCGACATCCCCGACAGCATCGACGACGGCTACTTCAAGAGCATGGTCGAGCAGGTCGCCGCCGCGACGGATCAGCTCTATGGCCGCATCAAGCCGATGTTGCGAAACTGAGAGCCGCCGCGGCGGGAGTGTTCAGCAGCGAATGATGCGGACCGTTGTTTCGCCGCCTTGGGAAGCGGGCACGGTCACGTCCTGCACCCCGCAAGCGGCGCCGTTCGGACCGTATCCGCGCCAGACCGACACGCGGCGCGGATCAATCGCGCCGGTGACGTCGCTGTTTTCCTGCGGCACCTCGATGATCTGGGGCTCCACATAGGCATAAGGCGTGCCGTAGTCGTAAAAGCCGGGGAAGCCGAAGTCGAAGTTACGCGCAAAGCGGTGACGATGAGCAAAGTGCGCAAACGCGAAATGATGCGGGTGCGCGAAGTGATGGTGATGGGCGAAAGCCCAGGGCTTGAATCCGCCGCCGCCAAAGCCGGGCTTGGCATTGCCATGGCTGGTAAGAAGAACTGCGCCCGCGCCAAAAAGGGCGATCGCGGCGTACGCGAACAACTTTTTCATCGCCTGTCCCTGTCCCGTGCGAGGAATTCAGGCCCCCATTCCTCGCGTTTTCGCCGCACCAAAATCCTAGCGCCGTGGGCAAAATCTGTCGAATCCGCGGTTGCCGCTATTTATTTCCGCCGCTTGCGGCGTTTTCCCGTCTTCTTCGCCGCCCGCCTTCTCTTCGCCTCGCCATATTTCATGCCTTCGAGCTTCAAGCCGTCGGGGTCGAGGAAGAACACGGCATAATAGTCGTCGTAATATTCGCCCGGCGGATCCACGATCGTCGCGCCGAGCTCCTGCACGAAGGCGCCGAGCGCATCGACTTCGGCGCGGCTTCCCAATTCGAAGGCATAGTGATGAAAGCCGATGTTGCCGATGCGGTGCTTGTGCTTCTTGCCTTCGGCATCGGCTTCGCCAATCCAGAAACGTGTCTTGCCGTTCGACCAGCCGGCGGCGTCCGCATAATGCTCCATCGGCTTGAAGCCGAGAAAACCCAGGAGCTTGCCGTAGAACGTCTTTGATTTTTTGAAGTCGCTGACGCGGATAACGAGATGATCGACGCCGAGGACGCGGGGCATGGTGCGTTTCCTTTTCCGGACAACGCCTGAGCGCCTGCCGGGTTCGCCGCGCTTATTGCGCCGGCGGCATTAGCTTCATTTTCTCGTCAATGCATTTGTCGACGAGCGCCAAACGCTTGTCGAGGTCGCGCGGCGCCGACTTGTTCTCGTATTTCATCCAGCATTGCGTTTTTGCCTGTTCCGCCGTAGTCGGCACCGGCTCGCCGTCCGCCGCGACCGGCTTCGCTTGATCGGCGGCGCCAGCACAGGCGGTGAGCAGGATAGCGGTGAAAAGCGCCAGCGCGCGGATCGATAAAGCGGGTTTTGAATCAATCATACGGCGGGGTTCTCTGAACGCTGAGGTCGCTGCCGCATTATAGCGGAGACGACGTTGCTTGTCGGGTTCGTTCTTGCCGGCAAGCTAAAGTCTCAACCGTGCGTCTTTTCCCATCGCCCGATCGACGGCCACCAGCGCGAGCCCCAGCGCCAAAAACACAATGGCGAGCATCACGCCGTTCAGGAAGGTGCGGGGATAACCGAGCGCGCCGGGGTCGATGAAGCGATAGGGATATTCGCCGCGGGCGGCGCCGAGCGCGAGATTGTAGAAAAAATAGACGGACGGCCAGGCGAGCCAGCGCAGCGGATCGCTCCAGGCAAGGCGGCCCTTCGGAACGCCGGCGAGCCAGTAAAGCGCATAGAGCGGCGGCACCACATAATGCAAAAGCGTGTCGGCGATGAACTGCGTGCCGTGCGGGGTCCAGCTGCCACGAAGCAGCAGGAAATAGATCAGCATGACGACGAGAATGTAGACGACGGCGGCCGATTGCACGCTCACGCGCTTGAAGAGGCTGTCTGGATCGCGGCTGACGAGCGCGCCGGTAAGCAAGGCGGCCACAAGGAGATTGGTCAGGATGGTGAAGAAACTGAAATAGCGCGCGAGCGCATCAAGAAGTGACCGTCCGGCCGCGGCGGAATAGTGCAAGACGAGTACGAACTGCAGCGCCAGTGCCGCCCAGGCGAGAAGTGCGATGAGCAGGGCGAGCGGACGAAGCGTCGGCTTCATGGCGTCGGCGTATTGCATGGCTCTGGTCCCGGCGCCCGAGAGTTATTTTTGATCCTGCTTCTTATCCTGCCGCCACTTCCCGCCGAAGCGCTGATTGAAGCGCTGGAAGAGCCCCGGTTTCTGCCCGAGATTCTGTTGCTGGAATTTCTGCCCGAAGCCTTTTTGTTCAAATCCTTTCTGACCAAAGCCCTTCTGCTCGAAACCTTTTTGTCCGAAATAGTTCCGGCCGAATCCCTGCCGTCCCGCGAGCGATTGGATGCGACCGTGGTCGCGGGCGAAGGCCAGCATATTGCCCGGATTGCGGCCGATGCGCGTTGCCAGGATGTTGTGCGAACGGTTGATGTTGTTCAGCATGCGCGCCGCTTCCGCCGGTGTCGCACGCCCGAAGCCCGCGCGCGTCAGCGCAAGCGGTGCCGAGCCCGCACGCACTTCCTGGCAGCCGGCGCTGGTGTGGCAGACGATGCCGAGGCCTTCCACCGTGTTGTAGATCATGCGGTCGTTCTCATAGCCGACGTCGATGGTGGTGCCGCGCACACCGATGCTGGCAACCGGCGTCTTGATCTGATAGGCGGAATGGTCGGAGCTGCCGGTGACAAAGCGGAGCGTGCCGCGCGTGATTTCGATCACCGCGTTTTTCGCCTTGTCGCCGTCGAAGACAAATTTGTCGAGGATGACCTCGGAATTGGCGCCGATCGTCAGCACAGTGTCGTCGATGAAATGAATGTAGACCGAGCCGTCACCGGTGGTGATGACGCGGTCGTTCTGCTCCAGCGGATCATTGATCGAAAGCTCCCGAGCGCCGCTGGCGCGTTCATCCCGCGCCGAAGGGACGACCGAGACCACGTCGCCGATGGCGTCGGCACGGGCGTTCCCGGGAGAAAACAACAGGGCCGTCGAGACCGCCGCAACGGCGAACATCAAATGACGCGCAAACATATCGGCGCTCCTAATTATTTCCGGCAATTACTGCACGACCAGCGGATATTTCCGCTTCTTCTCCTCCATGCATTGGTCGACGAGCTTCATTTTCTCGTCGAGATCGTGCGCGACCTTGGTATTTTCGTACTTCATCCAGCACTGGCCGCGCGCCATTTCGGTCGATTGCGGCGGCACGTCGCCTTTCAGGCTGTCGAGAGCAGCCTGCCGCTCGGAGCCGCTCATATGGGTGAACGATGTGTCTCCGCCGGAGGCACAGGCGGCGAGCGTGAATGCTAGCGCCGCCGAAACGAGCGCATTCCGCGCCATAAAGGAGCGCGCGCGGGCAAATTGTCGCGGGGCCAGGGGCTGGGGCATTGGCTTCTTCTAGCGTGGGGAGATGGGCGAGAAAAAGGCCTAACGCCGATTGGTCTTTAAAGTTCGCGTGCCGGCCTTGCCGCCGCGCGAGAAGGGGGTCCGAAACGGCTTGCTCGCCGTGCCGCCGCCGAGGCGGGCGGGCGTCGTGGCGCGGACCGGGAGCCGCGCGGACGGGTCGTCGCTGACCGCGAGCTCAATGGAACGGAGCCGCTTGATCTCATCACGCAGCCGTGCCGCCTCCTCGAATTCGAGGTTGCCGGCGGCCTCCTTCATGCGCTCCTCGAGGTCCGTGAGCACCGCCTCGAAGTTGTGACCTAGCGTCGCCACATCGTCGGAGAGCCCGGCGTCCACTGTCACGCGGTCACGTTCGTAAATCGAATTGGTGATGTCGGCGATCTCGCGCTTTACGCTTTCCGGCGTGATCCCGTTCGCTTCGTTCCAGGCCTTTTGCTTGGCGCGGCGGCGGTCAGTCTCGGCGATTGCGCGCTTGATCGAGCCGGTCATCGTGTCGGCATAGAGGATGACGCGGCCCTCAACGTTACGGGCGGCGCGGCCGATGGTCTGGATCAGCGAGGTTTCACTGCGCAGAAACCCTTCCTTGTCCGCGTCGAGAATGCCGACCAAAGCGCATTCGGGAATGTCGAGACCCTCGCGCAAAAGGTTGATGCCGACGAGGCAGTCGAAGGCCCCAAGCCGGAGATCGCGAATGATCTCGATTCTCTCGATCGTATCGATATCGGAATGCATGTAGCGCACGCGCACACCCTGCTCGTGCAGGTATTCGGTCAGGTCCTCGGCCATGCGCTTGGTCAGCGTGGTGACGAGGGCGCGGTAGCCCTTTTGCGCCGTTGCCTTCACCTCGCCGATCAGATCGTCGACCTGGGTGCGCGCGGGGCGGATGGTCACCTCGGGATCGGTGAGGCCGGTGGGCCGGATCACCTGTTCCGCGAACACGCCGTGGGCCTCGTTCATCTCCCACGGGCCGGGGGTTGCGGACACGCACACGGTTTGCGGCCGCATCGCGTTCCATTCCTCGAAACGGAGCGGGCGGTTGTCCATGCAGGACGGCAGCCGGAAACCGTATTCGGCGAGCGTCGCCTTGCGGCGGAAGTCGCTGCGATACATGCCGCCGAGCTGCGGCACGGTGACGTGGCTCTCGTCGACGAAGACGAGCGCATTGTCGGGAAGATATTCGAACAAAGTCGGCGGCGGCTCGCCCGGCTTGCGGCCGGTAAGATAGCGCGAATAATTCTCGATGCCGGAACAGACGCCGGTGGCGGCAAGCATTTCGAGATCGAACATCGCGCGCTGCTCGAGCCGCTGTGCCTCCAGCAGGCGATTGGCACGGTTGAGCTGGTCCAGCCGGAGCTTCAGCTCCGCCTTGATGCCGGAGATCGCCTGGTGCAGCGTCGGCTTCGGCGTCACGTAGTGCGAGTTGGCGTAGACCCGGATCGCTTCGAGATCGTCGAATTTCTCGCCGGTGAGCGGATCGAATTCGTGGATCGCCTCGATCTCGTCGCCGAACAGCGAAATTCGCCAGGCGCGATCCTCGTAGTGCGCTGGAAACAATTCGATCACGTCGCCGCGCACACGGAAGGTACCGCGGTGAAAGTCGGCGTCGGAGCGCTGGTATTGCAGCGCCACGAGGTCGGCGATCAGCGCGCGCTGCGAGATTTTGCCGCCGCGCTTCAACTCGAAGGTCATCGTCGAATAGGTCTCGACCGAGCCGATGCCGTAGATGCAGGACACCGAGGCAACGACGATCACATCGTCGCGCTCAAGAAGGGCGCGCGTCGCCGAGTGGCGCATGCGATCGATCTGTTCGTTGATGGAGGAGTCCTTCTCGATATAGGTGTCGGTGCGCGGGACGTAGGCTTCCGGCGTGTAGTAGTCGTAGTAGCTGACGAAATACTCGACGGCGTTGTCCGGAAAGAAGCTCTTGAACTCGCCGTAGAGCTGGGCGGCGAGCGTCTTGTTGGGTGCGAGAATCAGCGCCGGCCGCTGCAGGCGGTGGATCACCTGCGCCATGGTGTAGGTCTTGCCGGAACCAGTGACGCCGAGAAGCACCTGCGTGCGCTCGCCTTCACGCGCGCTCTTCACCAGTTCTTCGATCGCGTGCGGCTGGTCGCCTTTCGGCTCAAAGGGCGAGACGAGATCGAACAGCTTGCCGCCCTCGAATTTCTGCGGCCGCTCGGGCCGGTGCGGAACAAAATCGACGCCCTTGAATTCCGGCCGGCCGGTTTCGAGGAGCTTTTGCAGCGCCTCTGCGGAGGCGAGGGCGCCGGCGGAGGGGACGTAATCGTCTTCGGGCTTCTGCGCGAGCATCTCCGCGAGCCGCGGATCGGCGGCGGTGACCGGCGATTCGGTCTCGAAATGCCGCTGCGGCCGCTCGGCCATGCCGTGATGGGTTCCGCGCGCGGTGCGGTAGGGCTTTTGGGCTTTCGGCATTGGCCCAATATGGACATTCAGTCGCAGGGATGGAAGCGGCGAAAGCTCGCATTTTTCATCTTTCGTCCATGCGCCGGTAACCTCCGCCGCCCCAGTCTCGACATTTCCCGGTGACAAACCGAGACGGGGCGGGGATCCGGAGGCGCAGGCGATGGCGCTCGATCCGAAGTTTGAAGCGGCCTTGGCATTGCATCGGTTCGGCTTCGGCCCGCGCGGAAACGCGATCGCGAAGATCGCCGGCGACCCGCGGGGCGCGCTTCTCGCCGACCTCGAACGCCCGAATGCGGGCAAGATCGACAACCCCGATTTGCTGAGCGGCGGCGAGGCGGCACGCGCCGCCTTCGATTTCCGGCAAGAAAAAAAGGCCGCGCGGCTCGCGGAAGCGGCCATGCGCGAGGCCGAAAAAAACGGTATGGCGCCGAAGCCGGAAAAACCGGATCCGGCGATGGCCGATCCGTCCATGCAAACGGCCGACATGAAGCAGCGCATGGATGAGGCGGAGCGGAAAGCCGTAAATCCTCCGGGCTTGCCGCAGCAGATCTATCTGCAAGAGGCCAAAGCCCGTTTCGACGCGGCGATTGCTGCCGAGGCCGGCTTTGCCGAGCGGCTGGTGTGGTTCTGGTCGAACCACTTCTGCGTTTCCGCCGACAAGGGGCCGACACGGCCGCTCTGCGGCGCCTTCGAGCGCGAAGCGATCCGGCCATATGTCACCGGACATTTCGTCGACATGCTGATCGCCGTGGAATCGCATCCGGCGATGCTGATCTATCTCGACAATGCGCGCTCAATCGGGCCCGCCTCGATCGCGGGCATTCGGCAGAACAAGGGGCTCAACGAAAATCTCGCGCGCGAAATTCTGGAGCTGCATACGCTCGGAGTGCGCACTGGCTACACCCAGGATGACGTCACCAATTTCGCCAAGGTCATCACCGGCTGGTCGATCGAGCCGTTGAAGCTCGCAGCAACGCATGCGGGCGAATTCACATTCAATCCGCGCATGCACGAGCCCGGCGCGCAAACGGTCGCCGGCAAGGGCTATCCCGAAGACGGCCTCGAACAGGGCCGCGCGGTGCTCGCGGATCTCGCAAAGAGCTCCGCCACCGCCAAGCACATTGCGACAAAGCTCGTGCGCCACTTCGTTGCCGATAATCCGCCGCCGGCGCTCGTGGAGCGGCTCGCCAAGCGTTTCCGCGATACCGACGGGAATCTGAAGGAAGTCGCCAAGGCGCTGGTGACCGCCCCGGAATCCTGGTCGGCGCCGCGGGAAAAGTTGAAGCGGCCGGGCGAATGGCTCGTCGCGGCGTTGCGCGCGAGCAATATCGATCCGCCGGATATACGTCCTGTCGTGCAGGCACAGAATCTCCTGGGCGAGCCGTTATGGCGGCCGCCAGCGCCAAACGGATTCTCCGACGATAGCGCCGCCTGGATGGATGGCCTCGCGCAGCGGCTCGACATCGCCAACCGCTTCGGTCAGCGCGCGGCGACGACCCAGATCGACGCCGGTGCCATGATCGAAACCGCGCTCGGCCCGCTTGCCTCGCAGGAAACGCGGCAGGCGGTCGCGCGGGCCGAAAGCCGGCCGCAGGCGCTCGCGCTTCTCGTGATGGCACCCGAATTCCAGCGGAGGTGAACATGACTTGCATGCATAGCCCGAGCCGCCGCGAATTGTTGCTCGCCTCCGGCGCACTGTTTGCCTGGACCTATTTGCCGAAGGTCGCGCGCGCCGAAGGCCGTGATCCGCGCTTTCTCACGATCATCCTGCGCGGCGCGCTCGACGGTCTTGGCACGGTGGCGCCGGTCGGCGATCCCGACTGGATTGCGCTCCGCGGCGACAAGGCCTTGAGGCTCGAAGGCGAGCATGCGGCGCTGCCGCTCGATTCTTTTTTCGCGCTCAATCCGGCGATGCCGAATTTCTACCGGCTCTACAAGGCAGGGCAGGCGACGGTCGTGCATGCGACCGCGACACCCTATCGCGAACGGTCGCATTTCGACGGGCAAGACATTCTCGAAAGCGGCCTGCCGAAACCGGGCGCCGTCGACACCGGCTGGCTCAACCGCGCCTTCGCGTCGATCGAGCCCGGCGGCCGCGTCGACAAGGGTCACGAGGCCTTCGCGGTCGGACCGGTGACGCCACTCGTGGTGCGCGGCCCGGCGCCGGTGTTGTCGTGGACGCCGCCGCGGCTGCCGCCGGCGAGCGATGACACGCTGATGCGCCTCCTTGACCTTTACCGGCATACGGACCCCGTGCTCGCCCGCGCGCTGGAAGAACGCATGGGCCTTGCGGCGATTGCCCGCGCGGGCGGCATTTCCCAGGACCCCAACAATCCGGCAGCAAAGCAGGCGGGAGTTGCGCAGGTGCGCGCCTATTTCGCCGAGGCCGCAGGTTCGGCGGCGAAGTTTCTCGCGCGCCCGGAAGGGCCGCGGGTCGGGGCGCTCGCCTTCGACGGCTGGGATACCCACGCCAATGAGGGTGCTTCCGACGGGCGGCTCTCGCAATTGCTCGGCGCGCTCGACGGGGCGATAGCCGCCATCGAAACCGAGATGGGCCCGGCCTGGAAAGAAACGGTGGCGGCGGTGGTCACCGAATTCGGCCGTACCGCCCGCATCAACGGCACCGACGGCACCGACCATGGCACCGCCACGGTCGCGCTGCTCGCGGGGGGCGCGCTCAAGGGCGGCCGCGTGATCGCCGATTGGCCGGGCCTGAAGACCGAAAACCTGCAAGATGGCCGCGATTTAAAGCCGACAACGGATCTGCGCGCCGTGCTGAAGGGCGTATTGAAAGATCATCTCCGCGTCGCAGACGATGCGCTCGCGAGCAAGGTCTTCCCCGGCAGCAGTGCGGTGCGGCCCGCCACCGGCCTCGTTGGCTGAAAACTTTCGCGCAAACAAAAACCCCTCGCTTCGCGGCGAGGGGTTTTTGTATTCGCGAAGCGCGGGCGTCAGAGATCCTTCATCAAGACGCCGGCGAGCAGCAAGAGATAACCGGCCAAGAGCAACCAGAAGCTCAGTGGCGAGAGAATGCTGATCCAGGTAATGGCGCCGATGATGCCAAGCACGAAGACGATCATCGAAATGATCGTAGTGGTCGATCCGGGAGGAGTCGTCTTGATACTGACGCCGGTGTGTGTCTTGCGCTTCGCCATGGATTGCCCCCTGTTTGCTGGCGTAACGTGCCAATGCCGGCGCGAGAATCACGCCGGCATCTTGAAGTCGTCATTTTGTCACGATCGCACATGGATTGCAGCCGGTTTTTTTGGCGGCGTTTACGACGGCGAGCGATCGCCAAGCTGCAATGTGACGCGCTTGATGCCGCGATCCGGAGCGTAATCGCTGGTGCGAAAGCCGAGCTCTTCGCATAATTTCAGCATTTCGACGTTGTCGGCGAGCACGAGTGCATTGATCGTCACGATTCTTGCGGCTTTCGCCCACTCGATCATCCGTTGCATCAACAGGCGGCCGAGTCCGCGCCCCTTGAAATCAGAGCGCACGATGACGGCGTATTCGCCCGCGCCGGGATCGTCATCCTGGCAGTGCAGCCGTACCACGCCCAGCATCTTGCCGTCCGCCTCGTCGATCGCGATGAAGGCCATGGCGCGGGCATAATCGACATGAGTCAGCCGCGCGATGAATTCGTGACTCAATTCACGGATGGCGCCGAAAAAGCGACGGCGCACATCCTCGGCACTTTCCGCGGCAACGAAATCGGGATAAAGCGCCGCGTCCTCGTCCTTGATCGGACGCACGAAAACGCGCGTTCCATCGCGCAGGCGTTCGTGACGTTCCCATGCGGCGGGATAGGGGCTCATTTTCTTGCGCTCCGCCTCACGCGACAACCGCGGTGTCGTCCGGGCGATCCTAAAATGACGGCGGCGTGGCGTTCAATCGCGCTCAGCTGTTCTGCTCGTAGCCCACGATCTTCCAGTCGCCGCCGGGTCCCTTGCCGTAACAAAGTTTGTCGACCGCAAGCGGCTGTACGGCGTGCACATCGACCCAACCGGTCCTGCCCGAGGGCAGCAGCAATTGATAATGCGTCGGCAGGGGGTTGTTCCCGAGCGCCTGCGAAGGCGGGTGGGTGGCGGCAATCGGCATTGCGATCTTGGAGACTGTCTCGACCTTGTCGCCGCCGCCCGGCTTTTCGGTGAGCGTGATCTCGGTGAGGCTGTAAACCCACTCGGAATCCTCGTCCTCGTTTTCGATCCGCCCGCTTGCCTGATTCATCACGGCATCGTCGGCCGGCTCGGCACCTAAGGGTCCACACAAGACGCCCGGATTTTCGTCCATTTGGAAAAGCCCTGGGCCGCTCGTGATGTCCTCGAGCACCTCCCACAGCTGGTCCTCGGTATTCTGACTGTCGCTATTGTGGCCGAACTGGCGGAAGCCGAAGGCGACCTTGAAATTATGCAACGCATCGCGGCTTTTATCGAATTGCTCGTTTGGATCGCCATTGGTGGTCCAGAAGAAGGTGGATCCGACGAGCTCGTAGAGGAGGCCCGCGTTGCGATGGCTGATCGCGTTCGCAAGCTTCTTGCGCATTGCCTCCAGCGTGGGCTCGGCTTTCGCCTCGGCGGGGACTTCCACCTTCACTTCGGGATAGGACGTCTTCTTGATGGCGGCCGCGGGCGCAGGCTCGAAGAGGATCGCGAAGGCGAGCAAGAACGAAGCGGCGAGGATGGAACGCATGGCTTCTCCGGACTTCGATTTCAGCACCGTCGGACGAAATTGCGACGGAACGGGACGGGCGCGGGCCTCCCGCGGGTGCATTCGCGAATCGCTTGCGATCGCCGCAATTTATCCGGTCTGGCCGGAAAAGGAGATTCTGGCCGGAAAAGGAGATTGATGAGAGATTGGCGCGAGGGCCGCAGCGACCTTCTCGCTGCCGGATTGTGGTTTTCGGCGATGCTCCTTCCGCGGCATTGGCTTTTCTGCTCTGCGCTCGCGATCGCGCTTGCGGCGGCCCCGGCGGCGTTCGCCGTGCCGCCCCCGAAGCGGACCGATCCGGCGCTGCAAATGCGGGTGCAGGCGGCGCTCCCGCGGCAGCCGCAACTGCTGCAACAGGCGCTTCATGCGCTGGCGCCGCAGCGGCCGGGCGTGCGCGATCTTTATTTTGTGGGCTTCGCCGGCTACGGCGATCAGGATGTTTTCCGCAAGGAAGTCGAACGCGTGCGCGCGCAGTTCGACCAGGAATTCGGCACGCGCGGCCACTCGCTGGTTCTCGTTAACAGTCCCGCCACGCTCGATCGTTATCCGCTTGCGACCTTGCAAAATCTGAAAACCGTTCTCGCCGAGCTTGGCAAGCAATTCGATCCGCAGGAGGACGTGCTGTTTCTGTTCATGACATCGCATGGCGACCGGCGCACCGGCCTCGCGCTCAGGCTGAACGGGCGCCGGTTGGGCGACATCGTGCCGCGGCAGCTCGCGGACGTGCTTGCGAGCGCCGGCATCAAGAACCGGGTGGTGCTGATTTCGTCGTGCTTCTCGGGCCAGTTCGTGACGCCGCTCGCCAACGACGACAGCCTGGTGATCACCGCCTCGGCGGCCAACCGTTCCTCCTTCGGCTGCGCCACCGACGCGGAGTGGACCTATTTCGGCAAGAGTTATTTCGTCGACGCGCTGCCCGAGCAGAAGAAATTTATTCCTGCTTTTTACGACGCACAAAATATAGTGGCGGTACGAGAGGTAGGGGATCAGGTGCCGCCGTCGCAACCGCAAATCTCGATCGGCTCGCGCATCGAGCGGGTGCTGCAAGAACTGGGATATTGATACCGCCTTTGACCCTCAACAAAACAGGTCCGCCATGCCGTTCGCGATCCCACCGACGCTTTTGCCGATTCTGATGCTTGTCTGCTCGAACGTCTTTATGACGTTCGCCTGGTACGGACACCTGAAATACAAATCCTCGCCACTGTTCCTCGCGATTCTGGTGAGCTGGGGCATTGCCTTCGTCGAATATTGCTTCGCGGTGCCGGCGAACCGCTTCGGCTCCGCCGTTTATTCGGCGGCGCAGCTGAAGACGATCCAGGAGGTCGTGACCTTGAGCGTTTTCGCGGTCTTCTCGGTGCTCTATCTCGGCGAGGCCTTCCGCTGGAATCACGCACTCGGTTTTGCGCTGATTGCCGTGGGGTCGTTCTTCGTCTTCGAGAAGTGGTGAGCCGCCCGTCTCAGAACCTTGGCTCCGCAAACAGCCGGCTGTGTTCGGCGCCGGCGATCGAGGCGAACGACTTCGTTTCCGGATCGAAGACCGAAAGCAAGCCAGTGGCGACCGCGAAATGCGCGGCGTGCAGATGCAGTTTCCCGCGCTCCGCCAGGATGCGGACGCAGGGAAACGACATGAGATTGTCGAGCGTTTTCACCGCCGAGGCGCGCTCGAGATGATTGAGGTAATCGGCGAGGCTCGCGTGTTGATATTGCGGCTCGATGGAAGCGGCGGCCGGCGCCAGGAGTTCCATCCAGCGGCCGATGAAATCGCCGGGCGACAGCGGCTTGGCGTGCTCGGCGAAGGCGCGAATGCCGCCGCAATCCCCATGCCCAAGCACCACGATGTGCTTCACCCTTAGCGCCTGCACCGCGTATTCGATCGCGGCTGAAACCGCGCGTTGCGCACCGTCGGGGGTATAGGGAGGCACGAGGTTGGCGACATTGCGCATCACGAACAATTCGCCGGGGAGCGCGTCGAAGATCACTTCCGGCGATACGCGCGAGTCGCAGCATCCGATGACCATGATTTCCGGCGACTGGCCGCTCTCGGCAAGGTCGCGATAGCGGTCTTGCTCCCGCCGAAGGCGGTTTCCGAGGAAGGCGCGATAGCCCGCGATCAAGCGTTCGGGGAAAGACATGATGTGCTTTCTAGCACAAGGCGGCGAAACTATTTCATCGGCACGATGTGTAACACCTTGCCGTTGCGTTCGTCAGTGAGGAGCCAGAGGGTTCCGTCCAGGGCCTGGCGGACGTCGCGAATGCGAAGGCCGAGATCGGCGAGCAATCGTTCTTCCTTGACGATTTTTTCGCCGTCGAGTTCGAGCCGGTCGAGATGCGTGAGCGCAAGCGAACCGACGAACAGATTTCCCTTCCAGGCCGGAAAAGTGTCGCCGGTATAGAAGGCCATGCCGGAGGGTCCGATCGATGCCGGCGCCCAGTAGTAGATCGGCTGCTCCATGCCTTCCCTGACAGTGCTTTCGTGAATCTTGGCGCCGGAAAAGTCGACGCCATAGCCGATCACCGGCCAGCCGTAATTCTTGCCCTTCTCCGGCACGTTGACCTCGTCGCCGCCCTTCGGCCCCTGCTCCACGATCCACAGCTTGCCGCTCACCGGATGAATCGCCGCCGCCTGGATGTTGCGATGGCCGTAGGACCAGATCTCGGGCCTTGCGCCTTTCCTCCCGACAAAGGGATTGTCGGAGGGCACCGAGCCGTCGGCGCGAATGCGGATCACCTTGCCGAGGTCGCCGGACAGGTCCTGTGCCGCGCTTTTCTGGTTACGCTCGCCCGTGGTCACGAACAGCGTGCCGTCGCGGGCGATCGCGATGCGCGAACCAAAATGCAGGCCGCCTTCAACGGCCGGCTCGCTGCGGAAAACTACCTTCACGTCGTCGAGTTTCGCCTTGCCGTCCTCCTCGAGAAAACGTGCGCTCGCAACAGATGTGCTGCTGGGATTGACGCTGCCGGCGGGCCCGCGCGGCTCGACGAAGCTGAAATAGACAATGCGGCTCTCCTTGAAGTCCGGCGCGAGCGCGATATCGAGCAAGCCGCCCTGTCCGACCGCGGCGACGGCGGGCACACCGTCGACCGGCAACGACAGCTTTCCGTCATGCTCGAGGATGCGTAGCCGTCCCGGCCGCTCGGTGACGAGCATGCGGCCGTCGGGCAGGAAGGCGAGCGACCAAGGATGGTCGAGACCGCTCGCGACCGTCTCGACGCGGAATTCCACCTTCTCGCTCTTGACGGCGCCCGGCTTCCGCGGCGGGGCAGACGGGATAATGAGCGCGAGAAAGAGCGGAAGAAAAAAGAGGCGGCGGGTGCGCATCCCGCTAGCGTAACCGCTTGCGCGTAGGGCGTCAGCTTTCTCAGCGGGCGAAGGCGCTATCGATGCCCAAGGCAAACGCAATCGCACAAATGGAAACGGCGAGCGCGAGCGCGACCATGGCGGCGGCGCAGGCCGAACCGAAGCGGCCATGGCGGACCGCGGCTCGGATCGAACGCGGCTCATTTTCGGCGCAAGCTTCAAAGGCCATCTGGGACATTCCCTCGAATCAGTGCGTGTGCTGCATGGATTCGCCCGCAATCGGTGCGGTATTGCGACAGAACGATGATGGGGCGCGGTAGCCCGATGGCGGAAAAGCGGCAATTGGTTAATTTGGGAGGCGTCAGGCGGTGCCGGCGCTCGCCAACGCGCCTTCCGGCACCGCATCCATTTTGATGTGGCCGGCCTCGCCGGCGATGCGCGCCAGCCAATCGATGACGTGAGGGAAGCCGCCGAGTTCGAATTCGCCCTCCTGCGCCACATGCGTATGCGCGTAGAGCGCGAGATCAGCGATGGTGGTGTGCTCGCCGACGAAATAGCGCCGGCTGGCAAGATGGCGGTCCATCAGTGATAGCGCCTCGTAGCCGTGTTCCATCCAGCGGTCGATCTCGTGGGTGCGCAGCTCGCGGCCGCCTTTGACGAGATGCAGCCACCAGCGGGCGGCGGCAATCGCGGGCTCATGGTTGTGCTGCTCGAAGAACATCCACCGCAGCACCTCGGCGCGATCGAGCCGGTCCTCGGGCAGATACGGCGTCCCCTCGGCGAGATAGACGAGGATTGCGTTTGATTCGGGCAGATATTGGCCGCCCGGGAGCTCCAGCACCGGTACGTGTCCCTCGGGATTCTTCGTCAGGAATTCGGGCGTGCGGTTTTCACCTTTGAAGATATCAGTTTCAACGAGGCGATAGTGGATGCCGAGGCGCGCGAGCAGCATGCGCGCCTTATAGCTATTGCCGGACATTTGCATTGAATAGAGCGTGTACATCGCGGCGCTCCCCAATGGCGCGCGGACTATGACGGCAAACGCGGCCATTGCGTGACCGAAGCTAGCAGATTTGGACGCAGCGACGAACGGCGCCGCACGGTCAGGCCGCGTTGCGGTATTCGATGATGTGTTGCTGCCGGGGGTGATTCCACGCGCCAATGTAGTGCGGCTGCCACCCTGTCTCGCGTCCGAACGATTCCATCTCTGCCGGCGTGTAGGCGAAGTAGCCGTGCGAATGCGAGGCAGTCGGGTTCGCAAATGCTTCATCGGTGCAATGATGAGTCGCAAAAAAGCGGCAACCGGGCGCCGCCACCGCGCGCAGGTTCGCGAGGCATCGCACGATGTCGCTGGCGGTCAGGTGCGAGAAAAGCGATTGCGCAATCCCGAAGGCCGGCGCCGCTCCGAACTTCGAGAATTCGAAACTGTCGGAGATCACGAATCGCGGTCGTTTTTGCCGGAACTTGTCGATGCCCAGTTCCGCCGCGACTCCGTAGATGACGAGCTCGATGTGCTTATCGATGCCGAGATAACGCGCGGGCTCGAGATAGTCGATGAACCTGATGCCGCCGCGAAGCGAACCGCAGGCTACATCGATAAAAACATCCGTTGGCCGCAGGCCTTCGTTGACGAGGAAGCCGAACTGCAACTCGGAAACGTGATTCCAGTATTGACCATCGCCGCCGACGAAGGCCCGATGCCCGCCGCGGTGGATTTCTTCGGCCGTATCTTCCACGCATGCTCCGTTGCGACGCTAGCGAGCGGCCGCTCGTTATTCTGCCGCCACCTTATGGGCTTGCGCGTAGGCGAGAAGCGCGTCGTCCGCGACCGGCGCAAGCGGCGCGAAGTCGCGATGCGCGATCCATTCGGGCCGCGTGAACTTGGTGATGTGGTTGGAAACCGCGCAGAGCGTCAGATACACGATCTTGCGCGGGTAGGGCGTGATGTTCGGCGGCGAGGCATGCACGAGATTGCCGTGGAACATGAGCACCGAGCCGGGCTTGCCGGTCGGGGCAACGATGCCGGGACGATCCTTGGTCGCGGCTTCGTCGCAAAGCCGCGTCACCGTTTCCTGATCGAGCGTCCACAGCGGATACGAGGTGGTGGACTTGTCGTGGCCGGCCTTGAGCGTGCCGTGCTTGTGGCTCTTCGGAATGATCATCAGCGCGCCATTGATCGGATAGACCTCGTCGAGGAACACGGCGATGTTCATCGCCCGCGGCTCCGGCATGCCGTCGTCGCGCGCCCAGGTGCCGTAATCCTGATGCCACTGCCAGACGTCGCCCTCGAAGGCGGCCTTGGCGTTGATCTTGAACTGGTGGACGTAGACGCCTTCGCCGAAATATTGCTGTAGCGGCTCCACGAGCCGCGGATGGTGGCCGAGGATGCGGAACGCCTCGTTGTAAGTGTGCGCGGCGAAAGCGGTGCGCGGAGCGCCGGTCTTCTCGCGCCAGACTTCCTGACGATCGCTGCGGTAAATCTGCTCGGCTTCCGCGCGCAGCACCGCGACTTCCTCTTCGCTGAAGCAGTTGGGGAAGAAGAGATAGCCTTCGTCGTCGAAATCCTTGAGCTGCTGCGGGGTGAGCTTCATGGCGTCCTCCTGCGAAATCCCGATTTTCGGACTTTGTTGCCTGCGAGTGTAGCAGGATGGATTGCGGGCACTAGCCCGCGGTTCCCTCCCGCACAGCGCGGCGGTAGGCGAGGGTAAATAGAATCAGGAGCGCGATCAGGCCTAGCGGCAGGCCGAGAAATTGTGCGAACGAGCGGGTCAAGAGCGGCGCGATCCAACAGAAGGCGAGCGCCGATTTTTCGTAACTGAGAAACCCGCGCTTCAATCCGTAAGCGGCGAGGAAGGCGAGCGCCGGCGCCATGACCACGAGGTCGTAATCGAGCGAATAGGGCGTGATCAGGAGCGACCCCGCAATCAGCGCCGCGGCCTTGAAGGGAAGCGCCGACTCGTTTCGCCAGACGCGCACGAGAAAAAAGATCACGGCGAGCGCGACGATCGCCTGTGCCGCATAGGCGACGATCACCGGGCCGCCCCAGAGGCGCACGGCGGCAAAGACACTTTGGATTTTGTAGAAGCCGGTGCCGCCCTGTTCCAGGACGACAGTGCGCGTGAAGGCGAGGCTGGTGAAGAAGGCATCCCAGACTTCGGCGCCGTACGCAAAGTAGGTCGCGGAGCAAACCGCGCACACGGTCGCTGTCGCGATCCAGAACACGCGCCAGCGCGCGGAAACTGCGAGCGCGAGCGGAATGAGCAGACCGAATTGCGGCTTGTAGACAAGGAGGCCGAGCAAAATCCCCGCGACGACCGGCAGGCGATCCATCAGGAGCAGCCCGCCGCCGATGAGCGCCGCAGTCAAAAATCCGTTCTGGCCGTGGGTGAGATTGATGAAGGTGGCGGGGAAGGCGAGAGCATAAAAAAGAGCACGCGGGTCGCGGGCAATCGCAAAGACGTTCCATAAATAGAGCGGAAGCGTCCCAAGCTGCCAGATCGCGAGCGCCATGAAATAGGGCAGGAGCGCCAGCGCCGCCGCGAGCGCGAGAAAGACCGGCGGATAATGCCAACCGTAGAACTGCGTGTCGGCGCCGAAAATCGACTGCTCTTTTCCGTATTGCAGCGGCGGCGAGAACGGCGCCGCGGGCTTGCCCTCGAGCACGTATTTCCCCGCGGCATAGACGTTGGAGAAGTCGGTGCCGAGCGGGCGGCGCTGGTAGTCGATGAGGCCATTCGAGGTGCCGAGGAGGGCGGCGAGGGCGATCAGCCCGAGCAAGACCAGGATCCCGGCATAGCTGCGCATTCGCTCGGCGGTGAGCCAAGCTCCGGTTCGCAGAGATTCGATGAAACGCCCCATCCCTGATCGTCCCGCGGTCTTGCTAATGCGGCGGCTCGGCCTTTGGCGGCGTGCGGGTGCAGCCGACCGTGGGGCAGTTCACGCCGAAGCCTCGCGCGTCGAGAACGCAGGGCAGAAACGAAACCCCGCGATAGGGCAAGCCGTAGCATGCGGGGTCGGCCTTGCATTCCGCGACATTGGTATGCCGGCCGCACGGGTCGGCGGGCGGCGGCGGGCACCAATCGTTGATCCCCGTTCCGCACTCGCTTCGGGCGAAGCCCGCGGGAGTGCTTGCCAGGAGGGTGGCAGCAATCATCAACATGGTTGATCGATGTATCAGGGGTTTGAGCCTTGCCGTTGGTGCCGCGGACCAGTAGGAAACTCACGCCTGCGAAGCGGGCAAGCGGAGATTCACATGGCTTTCCTCGCCGAGTCCATCGGCCGTATCAAGCCATCGCCCACCATCGCGATTTCGAACCTCGCGAAGGAGCTGAAGGCGCAGGGCCGCGACATCATCGCGCTGTCGGCGGGCGAGCCGGATTTCGACACGCCGGAAAACATTAAGCAGGCGGCGATCCGCGCGATCGAGCGCGGCGAGACGAAATATACCATCGTCGACGGCATTCCGGAGCTGAAGGCGGCGATCTGCAAGAAGTTCAAGCGCGAGAACGGCCTCGACTATAAGCCCTCGCAGGTGACCGTCGGCACCGGCGGCAAGCAGGTTCTGTTCAATGCGCTGGTGGCGACGCTCAACCCCGGCGACGAGGTGGTCATTCCGGCTCCCTATTGGGTGAGCTATCCGGACATCGTGCTGTTCTGCGGCGCCAAGCCCGTGGCCGTGGAGACGCGACTCGAGGACGGCTTCAAGATGAAGCCGGCGGCGTTGGAGCGCGCGATCACCCCGAAGACGAAGTGGCTGATCTTCAACTCGCCGTCGAACCCGACGGGCGCGGCCTACACGCGCGCCGAATTGAAGGCGCTCACCGACGTGTTGGTGAAACACCCGCATGTGTGGGTGCTGACCGACGACATGTACGAGCACCTCGTCTATGACGATTTCGAATTCACGACGCCGGCACAGGTCGAGCCGAAGCTCTATCCGCGGACGCTGACGCTGAACGGCATGTCGAAGGCCTATTGCATGACCGGCTGGCGCCTCGGCTACGCCGCGGGTCCGGAAGCGTTGATCAAGGCGATGGGCACCTTGCAATCGCAATCGACCACCAACCCGTCTTCGATCACGCAATGGGCCGGGGTCGAGGCACTCGAAGGGCCGCAGGACTTCATCCCGAAGCATAACAAGGCGTTCAAGGAGCGCCGCGATCTCGTGGTGTCGATGCTGAACCAGGCGAAGGGCATCACCTGCGCGAAGCCGGAGGGCGCCTTCTACGTGTTCCCCTTCTGCAAGGGGGCGATCGGCAAGACCGCGCCTTCGGGCAACAAGATCGCCACCGACGAGGATTTTGTGCGCGAACTCCTGGCCGCCGAAGGTGTCGCGGTGGTGCACGGGACCGCGTTCGGGCTCGGGCCGGCGTTTCGCGTTTCCTACGCAACCGGCATCAAGGAGCTGGAGGAGGCGTGTAGCCGGATTCAGCGCTTTTGCGCTGCACTGCGGTAATTGCAGCCTCCGAAAAATCCAAATTCCTACCTCCAAATGTGCGCTCCAAGACAAAGGAGAGCTACGCCATGAAATATCATCACCTTGCCGCCGCCTTCGCGACCGCTGCGTTGCTGGCCGCCTCGGCGATGCCCGCTGCCGCCAACGTCGAAGTCGGCATTCTTAAATGTCATATCGCGCCGTCGGTCGGTTACGTCGTCGCTTCGGAACGCGACATGCAGTGCCATTTCTATCCGAACGCGGGCGGCCCGGTGCATCGTTATTGGGGCAATGCCGGCCGCATCGGTCTTGATCTCGGTGTGACGCACGAAGGCTGGCTGGCTTGGGGCGTTTTTGCTCCCACCAAAGTGATCAACCGCAAGGACCTTGTCGGCACCTATGGCGGCGCCTCGGCAGGGGCGGCGATCGGCGTCGGCCTTGGCGGCAATGCGATGGTCGGCGGATCGAACAATACGATCGCGCTGCAGCCGCTTTCCGGCGAGGGCAGCGTGGGCCTCAGCGTGGCGCTCGGCGTCACCGCCTTGTCGCTCCGCTGACGCGAAACTCCGCGCATATTGCCAAGGAGAATTCCAGCCGGCCCGGGCTTTCCCGGGCCGGTTTTTCTTTTAGCTATCCCTGGGCATGGTCCCTGCCGAAAATCGGTTCCCGCTTTTCGGAATCATACTCTTGCTGCGCATAAGCCTATTTGCTTGCGCTTCGCGCCCGCACCTGAAACGATAGTCCCCCCGGCCCTCGCCTTTTAGCCGGCCGGCAAGCCCTGGCCTCGCGCAAGGGAGTGCGGCGTCAGGTCCCTTGATCTTCTCAGGGAGGCGTCGATGGCGGACAACAAAAACACGGCAAACGGCAGTGGTTCCAAGGGCCCGCGCTGTATCGCGCTCGTGGGCCCCTTTCAGTCGGGCAAGACCACGCTTCTAGAAGCGATTCTGGCGCGCACGGGCGCGGTGCAGCGGCCGGGCAAGGTCGAGGCCGGCAACACCGTAGGCGATGCGAGCGCCGAAGCGCGCGCGCATAAGATGAGCGTCGAGCTTTCCGTCGCCTCCACCGATTTCATCGGCGACGCCTATACGTTTCTCGATTGCCCCGGCTCGGTCGAATTTGTCCAGGAAATGCGCTCGGTGCTGCCGCCGGTCGATGCCGCCGTGGTTGTGTGCGAGGCCGACGAGCGTAAGGTGCCACAGTTGCAATTGGTGCTGCGCGAGCTGGAAGAGCGCAAGATTCCGCGCTTCCTGTTCATCAACAAGATCGACAAGGCCGACAAGCGCGTGCGGGAGACGCTGGCGCTCCTGCAGCCCGCCTCACGCATGCCCCTGGTGCTTCGCCAGATCCCGATCTGGAAGGACGGGATCGTGGTCGGCTTCGTTGATCTCGCGCTCGAGCGCGCCTTCATCTATCGCGAGCACGCGGCGAGCGAGGTCGTCGACTTCGACGATGAAAGCCAGGCGCGCAAGAAAGATGCGCGCTTTACCATGCTCGAAAAGCTCGCTGATCACGACGACAAGCTGATGGAGCAATTGCTCGAGGACATCGAGCCGCCGCGCGACAAAGTGTTTGACGATCTTGCCAAGGAATTGCGCGAGGGCTCGATCTGCCCGGTGCTGATTGGCTCCGCGACACGCACCAATGGCGTGCTGCGCTTGTTGAAGGCGTTGCGCCATGAAGCCCCCGGCGTCGCCGAGACGGCGGCGCGGCTCGGCGTGAAGCCAGGCAGCGACGCGATCGGCCAGGTGATGAAGACCGTACACACGCCGCATGGCGGCAAGCTTTCGGTCGTGCGCGTGCTGGCGGGCGAAATCGGCGAGGGCGCAAGCGTCCTCGGCGCCAGGGGCGAGCCGTCGCGTGTTGCCGGCGTCTTCAAACAAATGGGTGCCGCCGTCGAAAAGCGCGGCGCCGGCAAGACAGGCGATACGGTCGCGCTCGGCAAGCTCGATTCCATCGACACGCTTGACACGATCACGACCGGAAAGCAGGCGGCCGCACCGCTTGCCAAGGTCGTGCCCCTTTCGCCGGTGCTGGGGCTTGCGATCGCGCCGCGCGAGCGCAAGGACGACGTGAAGCTCGGTCAGGCGCTGACGAAACTCGTGGAGGAAGATCCTTCGCTTTCCGTCGTCCATAATACCGAGGCGGGCGAGATCGTGTTGTGGGGTCAAGGCGAGATGCATTTGCGGGTTGCCTCCGAACGGCTTGCCTCGCGCTTCGGCATCCAGACCACCACGCACACCCCGCGCGTCGGCTATCGTGAAACCATCCGCAGGCCGATCACCCAGCGCGGCCGTCACAAGAAGCAATCGGGCGGCCACGGCCAGTTCGGCGACGTGGTGATCGACATCAAACCGCTGCCGCGCGGAAGCGGCTTCCGATTCGCCGAAACGATCTCCGGCGGCGCCGTGCCGCGGCAGTATTTCGCTTCGGTCGAGGAGGGCGTGAAGAGTTACCTGAAATCGGGGCCGCTCGGTTTCACGGTGGTGGACGTTTCCGTCACCCTCACTGACGGCTCCTATCACGCGGTCGATTCTTCCGACATGGCCTTCCAGCTCGCCGGCCGGCTCGCCATGAACGAAGGCATGCCGCAATGCCAGCCGGTGCTGCTCGAGCCGATCCATCTGGTCGAGATCGTCTGTCCGTCCGACGCTACGGCGAAGATCAACGCGATCCTGTCGCAGCGGCGCGGGCAGATCCTCGGCTTTGACGCGCGCGAAGGCTGGGATGGCTGGGACGTGGTGAAGGCGATGCTGCCCGAATCCGAGATCGGCGACCTGATCGTCGAGGTGCGTTCGGCGACCGCGGGCGTCGGCGGGCTTTCCTTCCGCTTCGACCACCTGCAGGAATTGACCGGCAAGCAGGCGGATCAGGTGGTGGCGGCGCGCAAGGCGGCGGAGTAGCGGAAGGCGTCAGCGCGCGAACGCAATCCGCCGGAGCGGGAGCGCCAAGCCTTCGGTGGCGCGCGCGTGAGCCGCCTCGTCGCGCGGATAGGGCTTGCTCTCGGCGATCATGCGGGCGAGCGCGCTTTCATTGAGCGGCACATGCAGCGCTTCGGCGATACGGCCGACGACTTCGCGCGGCGCGCGGAACAGTTCTTCCATCGAGAGATAATGAGCCTTGATGCCGGCGAGCGCGAACAGCTCGCGAAAGCCCGCGTCCTCGCCCGAGACGAATTTGAGGTCTTCCTGGAACTGGGCTGCCCGCTCTTGCAGCGAAGGCGGATATTGGCGCGGCTCGCTGGTGCGGCGGCCGGAAAAGTCCCAGATGCCGGTTGCCATGGCGACGCGCCAGGAAGTGACTTGCGCGGCGAGATCCGGCCGGAAGAGGTAGATGACGAAAGCGTTGTCGAACAGCCCGTCGCCGGGCGCGTTCATCAGGAAACCGGTGAAGTGCCAGTATTGCAGATTGACGCCGAAGACGCCGTTCTGCACCCGGCGGAGCCGCAACGCCTCGATATAGGGTCCGATATATTCGGCGCGCAGCGGCTCGGTCGGCAGCCCCCAGCGCGGGCCGATTTGGTTGGCAAATTGCGGATGCATGTATTCGAAGGGAATGCCGACACCGGCCGCGAGCAGGAAGCGGCAGAGCTCGTAGCTGCCGGTGCGCGGGGACGAGCAGATGATGAGGGTTTTGCTGCCGCGTTCGCCGATGTCTACGTCGTAGTCGGGCCCTGTGAGATCGATGAGATCGGGCCGCCGGTCGAGGGGGATTGTTTGACGTGAATTCACCGCGCTCACCGCTCCACTGATTCGGTCGGGAATAGTAGCGGGGTACGAAAGGTCTACAAACGCGAGGAATTGCAGCGGGAACAGCCCATGATCGCATCAAGCGCGGGATTGTGACTTGTCGGTGAGGTCGAAGGCGTTGTAGCCCGCAAGGACCATCGACGGAGTCGCGCCATGCACATTCTTCATCGCCGCAGCTGGGAAATCCCGGAATCGCAGGCGACGTCCGAATCCATCTATCTTTCGCGCCGCGAGTTGCTCGGGGGCGCCGCGGCGCTTGCTGCGGGCGCGACGCTTCCCGCGGTTGCACACGCCGATGATGACCCCACCGCCGGCCTTTATCCCGCCAAGCGCAACGATAAATTCGCGCTCGACCGCGGGCTCACGCCTGAGAGCAAGGCCGGCAACTACAACAATTTCTACGAATACGGTGTCGACAAATACATCGCCGGCCGCGCGCAGCAATTGAAGACGCGGCCATGGACGGTCAAGTTCGACGGCTTGGTCGAGAACGAAAAGACGGTCGGTATCGACGACCTCATCCGCGCCATGCCGCTCGAAGAGCGGCTCTATCGCATGCGCTGCGTCGAGGCGTGGTCGATGGCGGTGCCGTGGACCGGCTTTGCCATGGCGAAGCTCGTCGAATATGCGAAACCGCTGTCCTCAGCCAAATATGTACGGATGGAGACCTTCCTCGATCCATCCATGGCGCCGGCGCAGAAGCTGCCGTTCTTTCCGTGGCCCTATGTGGAAGGGCTCACCATGGCGGAAGCCACCAACGAGCTCACCTTCATGGTCACCGGCATTTACGGGAAGCCCGCGGTGAAGCAGCACGGCGCGCCGCTCCGGCTCGTGACGCCGTGGAAATACGGCTTCAAGGGGATCAAGTCGATCGTACGCTTCACCTTCACCGACCAGCGTCCGAAAGGAACATGGGAAGTGTTGCAGGCGAGCGAATACGGCTTCTGGGCGAATGTGAACCCGCAAGTGCCGCATCCGCGCTGGAGCCAGGCAACCGAAGAAGACATCGGCACGCGCGAGCGGCGGCCGACGCTTTTGTTCAACGGTTATGGCGAATATGTCGCCGGCCTCTACAAGGGTCTCGAAAAAGAAAAGCTCTATATGTGAATGTGAGCGATTTTTTCCCGCGCCCCGCGCCGGCATAAAAAAACTCGCCGGGCTCCAGGGGATGGGGGGAGGGAACCCGGCGAGTATCCCGTCACTAAATGGCGGGTGACTCAACAAATGGATATCCGCGCGTGGCGCGGACTCCAATTATCTGAATGATGCTGCCGCGCGCGCACACAAACAACGCGAACCTTCGCATGGCCGACATGCGGTCAATGCAAGGGTAAGCGTTCGCTCCGCGTACTCTTCAGTAATTCCAACGCTGCGCTTTTGAAATCAGGAAATCCCTAAATACCTGCACCCGCGCAACCGAGCGCAATTCTTCCGGATAAACAAAATAGGCTTCCAGCGACGGCGCCTCGAGATCGGCGAACAATTGCACGAGGCCGGTCCCCTCGGCGATGTAGTCCGGTAGTGTTGCAATACCGGCGCCGCTTTCCGCGGCTGCACGCAAGCCCATCGCATTGTTGACGGTGAGCGCCACTTCGCGCGGACCGCCGCTGTCGCGGCCCGCGTCCGCGAGCCAGTTCAGGTTTTGATAGAAGGACGGCACCGGGCCGCCGAGCGTCAACAGCCGATGGCCGTCGAGTTCCTTGGGCGAGCGCGGATGGCCGTTGCGCTTGAGGTAAGGGGTCGAGGCGTAAGCGTGGAAGTGCACGGTGAAGAGCTTGCGCTGCACGAGGTCCGATTGCACCGGCTGGCGGAGCCGGATCGCCACATCCGCCTCACGCATGGAAAGATCAAGCTCTTCGTCCGACAGCAACAGACGTACGCGGATTTCAGGATAAAGTTCGAGGAATTCGCCGATCCGCGGCGCCAACCAAAAGCTGCCGAAACCGACGGCGGTGGTCACTTTCAGTTCGCCGTTCGGCTTTTCACGACTGTCCGAAAGCTGCGAGCGCGTGGCCTCCAGCTTCATGAACACTTCGTGCGCCGTGCGATAGAGCACCTCGCCCTGTTCGGTGAGGATCAGTCCGCGGGCGTGGCGGTGAAAGAGCGGGACCTTCAGTTCCTGTTCGAGCGCGGAAATTTGCCGGCTGACCGCGGATTGCGAGAGGCCGAGCGTTTCACCCGCGTGGGTAAAGCTGCCGGCCTCGGCAACGACATGGAAGATCTTGAGTTTTTCCCAATCCATCGCGCTACTCGGCGGCGGCGCGGTCGCCGGCATCCTCGGCCGCGAGGAACCGTTCGGCCTCTAACGCCGCCATGCAGCCAAGCCCGGCGGCGGTCACCGCCTGGCGGAACACTTCGTCGGTGATGTCGCCGGCGGCAAACAGGCCGGGAACCGAGGTCGTGGTCGAGTCGGGCGCGGTCCAGACATAGCCCGAAGGCTTCATCCGGACCTTGCCTTCCACGAGTGCGGTCGCGGGTGCGTGGCCGATGGCGATGAACACGCCGTCGATCTTCTTTTCGGTGACGAAGCCAGTTTTGATGTTCTTCAGCTTTGCGTGCGTCACCTTGAGGGGATCGGATTCGCCGATGACATCCTCAAGCACGGTGTCCCATATCACCTCGATCTTCGGATTCTTGAACAGGCGGTCCTGCAGGATTTTTTCGGCGCGGAAGGCATCGCGGCGATGAACGAGCGTCACCTTGGAGGCGAAATTAGTGAGGAAGAGCGCTTCCTCGACCGCGGTATTGCCGCCGCCGACCACCAGCACTTCCTTGTTGCGGAAGAAAAAGCCGTCGCAGGTGGCGCAGGCCGAAACGCCGAAGCCGCGGAATTTCTGTTCCGATGGAAGGTCGAGCCAGCGCGCCTGCGCGCCGGTGGCAAGGATCACAGTGTCGGCGATGAAGCTTCCGCCCGATTCAAGCCTGAGCCGGAACGGACGCCGGGTTAGATCAAGCGCCGTCACCGTATCAGTCACGATGCGCGTGCCGACATGTTCCGCTTGCGCGCGCATCTCTTCCATTAACCACGGGCCCTGGATCACCTTGGCGAAGCCGGGATAATTTTCGACATCGGTGGTGATGGTGAGCTGGCCTCCGGGTTCTGCGCCTTGAATGAGCACGGGTTCCAGCATCGCGCGCGCGGCATAGATCGCGGCGGTATAACCGGCGGGGCCGGAGCCGATAATCGCGATGCGGACGTGTTCGCTCGCCATGGCTTGTCGCGCCCCCTTCGGCGGACTTGGAATCGCCACCGATCGATCCTTATATGGCGTGTCCAGGCTCTGGCTGCAAAACGCATTCTCGTTTCCACAGGCTTACACAGCGGAAATCACTGATGAACCATGGCAATAGCAGCGCCAAGCTTGCGCCGGCCAAGTCCGCCCTTTACACGTCGCCGGACCCCGGGGGCGGGGCGGCCGAGGGCGAAAAGATGCGCGAACGGCTCGATGCGATCGATTGGAAGATTCTCGCCGAATTACAGCGCGACGGGCGCATCACCAATGTAGAGCTTTCCCGCCGCGTCGGTATCTCCGCGCCGCCTTGTCTCAGGCGAATGCGCGCCCTTGAAGAGGCCGGCATCATCCGCGGCTATCGAGCGCTCCTCGACGAAAAGCGGCTCGGCTACGAAGTCATCGTATTCGCCATGGTGCATCTGGTGAGCCAGGCGGAGCCGGATCTCGTGGCCTTCGACGAGCGCATCCGCAATTGGCCGCTCGTACGCGAGTGCTGGATGCTCTCGGGCGAAGTCGATTTCATACTGAAGTGCGTGGCACCCGATCTCGCGGCCTTTCAGGCTTTCCTCGCCGAGCTCACGGCGACGCCAAACGTGCGCAGCATCCGCACCGCGCTTGCGCTTCGCCGCTCCAAGGACGAAGCGAGCGTGCCGTTGGAAGCCGAAACGGCGAAGGCTTGAAATTGCGTGGGGGCTGGCTGAACAGATAGCCGAAGTGTTACGGCGCAAACCGCGCCGTCACCGCCATTCGACTTTCATCACCTCATAGGCCTTTGCGCCCTTCGGGGTGTTGACCTCGACGGAGGCGCCCTTCTTCTTGCCGATCAGCGCACGCGCGAGCGGCGAGGTGATCGAGATGCGGCCCGCCTTGGCGTCGGCCTCGGTTTCGCCGACGATCTGCCAGACCCTCTTCTCGTCGGTGTCCTCGTCGACAAGCGTTACTGTCGCGCCGAACGTCACCGTCTCGCCGGAGAGCTTCGAGACGTCGATGACCTCGGCGCGCGAAATCTTATCCTCGAGCTCGGCGATGCGGCCCTCGTTCAGCGACTGCTGCTCTTTCGCGGCGTGATATTCCGCGTTTTCGGCGAGGTCGCCATGGCCGCGCGCCTCGGTGATCTGCTGAATAATGCGCGGCCGGTCCACCGACTGGCGGTGGCGTAATTCGGCTTCGAGCGCGGCGAAACCCGCCTCTGTCATCGGAATCTTTTCCATGGCTCTCTCCGAGACCCTGGTCGACACACAAAAATTCGCCGATCGCGCGCCGGCTCATCGGGGCGCCGCGACCGCCGAACAATTACGAACACACTGCCGCTTGGATCGGCGCCTTTCCCGGCCGTTCGCTAGGCCCGGTTGCCGAAGTAGCTTTGTAGCGCACGAACCTCGAGATCGCCGCTCAGATAAGCCTTGATCCCCTGCGCCGCAGCGACAGCACCGGATAAGGTGGTGTAATACGGAACTTTATGCAAGAGGGCGGCTCGCCGCAAAGAACGTGAATCTGCAAGGGCTTGCGCCCCCTCCGTGGTATTGAAGACCAGCTGCACCTGGCCGTTTTTGATGGCGTCGACAATGTGCGGCCGTCCTTCGTGGACCTTGTTGACCTTCTCGACCGCGACGCCCTTCTCCGCGAAATAGCGCTGGGTTCCGCTGGTCGCGATCAGCCGGAAGCCGATCGACTGCATCAGCTTTACTGCGTCGAGGATGCGCGGCTTGTCCTCGTCCTTGACCGAGATGAACACGGTGCCGCTCTTCGGGATTGCCGCCCCGCCGCCGAGCTGGCTCTTGGCGAAGGCAATCGAATAGTCGAGGTCGAGCCCCATGACCTCGCCGGTGGAGCGCATCTCCGGCCCGAGCACCGTGTCGACGCCCGGAAAACGCGCGAAAGGAAACACCGCTTCCTTGACCGCGACATGATGGAGCGTGCGTTTCTTTAAATTGAAGCTCGCGAGCTTTTCTCCTGCCATGACGCGGGCGGCGATCTTGGCGACCGGCACGCCGATGGTCTTGGCGACAAAGGGCACGGTGCGCGAGGCGCGCGGGTTCACTTCAAGAATGTAAACGTCGCCGTTCTTGATCGCGTATTGCACGTTCATCAGGCCGCCGACCTTCAGCGCGAGCGCGAGCGCCCGTGTTTGCTCCTCGAGCTCCTTGATCGTTTGCGGTTGCAGCGAATGCGGCGGCAGCGAGCAGGCGCTGTCGCCGGAGTGAATGCCGGCCTCCTCGATGTGCTCCATGATACCGGCGATGAACACGTCGTTCCCGTCGGCGAGCGCGTCGACATCGACCTCGATCGCATCGGAAAGGTAGCGGTCGATCAACACCGGGCTCTTGCCCGAGACGATCACCGCCTCCTTCATGTAGCGCTCGAGCGCCGGCGCGTCGTAGACGATTTCCATGGCCCGGCCGCCGAGCACGTAGGAGGGGCGGATTACCACCGGGTAGCCGATCCGCTCCGCCACGCGGCGCGCTTCGGCCGCACTCTTGGCGATGCCATTTTCCGGCTGGCGCAGCTTCAATTCGTCAATCAGCGACTTGAAGCGGTCGCGGTCCTCGGCAAGGTCGATCATGTCGGGCGAGGTGCCGAGGATCGGCACCTTTGCCTTTTCGATGGCGTCGGCAAGTTTCAGCGGCGTCTGACCGCCGAACTGCACGATCACACCTTGAAGCGTGCCATTCGTCTGCTCGCGTGCGAGGATTTCGAGCACGTCCTCGGCCGTCAGCGGCTCGAAATAGAGACGATCCGACGTGTCGTAATCGGTCGAGACCGTCTCCGGATTGCAGTTGATCATGATGGTCTCGAAGCCCGCCTCCTTCAGTGCGAAGGCGGCGTGGCAGCAGCAATAGTCGAACTCGATGCCTTGGCCGATGCGGTTGGGTCCGCCGCCGAGGATCGCGATTTTCTTCCTGCCGGAGGGCCGCGCCTCGTCGGCGAGCGCGCCCGCAAAGGCCGGCTCGTAGGTCGAATACATGTAGGCGGTGGGCGAAGCGAATTCGGCGGCGCAGGTGTCGATGCGCTTGTAGACTGGCCGCACCGAAAGCGCGCGGCGGCGCTTGGTGACCTCGGCCTCGCTCAACGCCGTCAGCGTTGCAAGACGGGTATCGGAAAATCCCTGCGCCTTCAGCCGGCGAAAGGCGCCGGCGGTCTTCGGCAAGCCTTTTTGCCTGATCTCGGCTTCGGCGTCGATGAGGGCGCGAATTTCGGCGAGAAACCAGGGATCGATCCTGCAATAATCGTGGATCTCGTTGTCCGGAAAGCCGAGGCGCATGGCCTGCGCCACTTTCAGAAGCCGTTCGGGCGTCGGCGTGCCCAGCGCCGCGCGGATCGCATTCTTGTCGTCGCCCTGGCCGAGCCCTTCGATGGCGATTTCATCAAGGCCGGTACAGCCCGTTTCCAGCGAGCGCAGCGCCTTCTGCAACGATTCACGGAACGTACGGCCGATCGCCATCGCCTCGCCGACCGATTTCATCGAGGTCGTCAACGTATGCTCGGCGCCGGGAAATTTCTCGAAAGCAAAACGCGGAATCTTGGTAACGACATAATCGATCGTGGGCTCGAAGGAGGCCGGTGTCGCGCCGCCGGTGATGTCGTTCGCGATCTCGTCGAGTGTGTAGCCGACGGCGAGGCGAGCCGCGACCTTGGCAATGGGAAAGCCGGTCGCTTTGGAAGCAAGCGCCGAGGAGCGCGAGACGCGCGGATTCATCTCGATCACGACGAGGCGGCCGGTCTTTGGGTCAACCGCGAACTGCACGTTGGAGCCGCCGGTTTCGACGCCGATCTCGCGCAGCACCGCGATCGAGGCGTCGCGCATGACCTGGTATTCCTTGTCGGTGAGCGTGAGCGCGGGCGCAACCGTGATCGAGTCGCCGGTATGCACGCCCATCGGGTCGACGTTCTCGATGGAGCAGACGATGATGCAGTTGTCCTTCTTGTCGCGCACCACCTCCATCTCGAATTCTTTCCAGCCGAGCACGGATTCTTCGATCAGCACCTCATTGGTGGGCGAGGCATCGATGCCGCGCTCAACGATCTCGATGAACTCGGCCTTGTTGTAAGCGATGCCTCCGCCGGTGCCGCCGAGCGTGAAGCTCGGGCGGATGATGGCCGGAAGGCCGATATCGTCGAGAGCGTTGAGCGCCTGCACGAGCGTCTTGATCTGATGCGAGCGCGGAGTCTCGAGGCCGATCTTCTTCATCGCCTCGCGGAAAAGCTCGCGATCCTCGGCCTTGTCGATGGCTTCGGCCGTCGCGCCGATCAGTTCGACGTTGAATTTTTCAAGGACGCCGAGCCGGCGCAGACTGAGCGCGCAGTTGAGCGCGGTCTGGCCGCCCATGGTGGGCAGCAGCGCGAAGCCGCCGGGAACGACATTGTGCTCCTTCTCGATGATCTTGGCGACGATGTCGGGCGTAATCGGCTCGACATAGGTGGCGTCGGCAAGATCCGGATCGGTCATGATTGTCGCCGGGTTGGAATTGACCAGCACGACGCGATAGCCTTCGGCCTTCAGCGTCTTGCAGGCTTGGGTGCCGGAATAATCAAACTCGCAGGCCTGGCCGATGACGATGGGCCCGGCGCCGATGATCAAGATCGTCTTTATGTCGGTGCGTTTTGGCATCGGCTCGGGGTTCGACACTGGTCGAAATTGGATAAATCCGACTTCGACTACATAAAAAAAGGGCGCGCGAGCGCGCGTCCTTGTGGCCAAGCGGATATGGTTGACGCCCGCCGCGGCGCCGAGGTTCTAGCCGAGATTCGAGCGGGGAGGAAGCCTTTCGATCAGGCGGACTTGGTTGCTTCGAAGGCCATGCGTTGTTGATTGTGGCCGAAATTCTCGGCGATCCGCTTCGGTGAAAATCCAGCGCCGCGCAGTAGGGTGAGCATCTCGTCCTCGGAATAGCGCGTGAGCCCCAGTTCAGCCCGCAGCTTGCGATAGTCCGAAAAGACAGTGCGCGCGATGCCGAAGAACGCGGCAATCAGAAATCCATTGGCGGCGGCAAAGCGCAAGAGCGCGAGCGTGTCGGCGGCTGCACCCTGTGTCGGGCCGATGACGTCGGCGATCACGAGCCGGCCGCCCGGTTTCAGGACACGGCGCCAGACGGCGAGCAGGGATTTGAGTTCGTCTTGTTTCAGATATTGAATGACGGAGTTCGCGACGACGAGATCGACACAGGCGGCCGGCAGGCGCTCGACCTCGTCGGGCCCGATCACGCGGATTTTCGACTCATTCGCGAAGCGTGCGGCCACGCGCGCGCGCAGCGTCGGCGCCGCCTCGCACAGGAACAGGCCGCCGCATTGTGCCGCTACCCTATCGGCGTGCATCGCCTCGCCGCAGCCATGGTCGAGCACGCGCGCCTCCGCCGAAGGCAGGAGCCGGATGATGTCGGCGGCTATCGCGCGGTAATGCACGTCGAAATGGCGGGCGTTGACATAGATCGGGTGATCGCTGTCCCAATAGCTGATCCAGTCCTTCATAACGGCCTTTCGGGCGAATGTTCCTCGATCCGATCATGCCTTATAGTCCGGCCCGGCGACCTGTGCCGGGCTTTTTAGGCTTTCGCATGCGGCTCAAACACGCTCTTTTTTCCGCGATCCTTCTTCTTGCCTCGCTCCCGGCGGCGCTTGCGGCGCCGATGCTCGTGCGCGGCCGTTGCCACATGGGCGAATGCTCGTTCACCGAAATCGTGAACACGAAGACGGTCGCCGCGCGAACCGGCGGCGCGTTGGTTGCGGCCAAGGAACGCTCGGCCGTGGTGAAGGCGCCGGTCAAGAACGGCGAACCGCAATATGACGAGGTGCAACCGCCGAAATTCTTCGGCCTCATCAAGGTAAGCTACGCATTCTGCTCGACCGAGCGGCCGGCCTTCGTGTTCTATTCCGACGGAAAATTTTATGCACATGTGCTCGACGTGGGCGATCCGAGCAGCGTCGCCGGCTACAATACCGACTCGCATCTCCTCTACTGGGCGATCTGCCATCAGAAAGTCATCCGCGTGGATGATCTTTCAAGCGAAGCGCTGGCCAAACAGGCGCAAGATCTCGGCTATCACAAGGTGCCGGAGGCGGAAAAAGGACAATATGAATTCAAGAATAGGCGCAGGATGACGCGCTTTTTCGGGTTGAGCTGATGACGAGCGAACACTTCGACGTCTTGATCGTAGGTGCGGGTCTCTCGGGCATCGGTGCCGCGTGCCACCTCGGCGTCGAATGTCCCGGCAAGACGTTCGTTTTGCTCGAAGCCCGCGACCGCATCGGCGGCACTTGGGATCTCTTCCGCTATCCCGGCGTGCGATCGGATTCCGACATGTTCACACTCGGCTATTCCTTCAAGCCGTGGCGCGGACCCAAATCCATTGTCGAGGGCTCTTCCATTCTCGCCTACATCCGCGACACGGCGCGCGAACATAATGTCGAGCGTCACATCCGCTTCGAGCATCGCGTGAATCGCATTTCCTGGTCGTCGAAGGACGCGCGATGGACGATCGAGGCCGTGCGCGGTGCGGCGAAAGAGCGGGTTCGCTTCACCTGTAATTTCCTGATGATGTGCGCGGGTTATTACAGCTACGAATCCGGATACACGCCGACGTTTCCCGGCATCGAACGCTATCGAGGCGCCGTGGTGCATCCGCAAGAATGGAACGATCGCGTCGATTATCAGGGAAAGCGCGTTGTCGTGATCGGCAGCGGCGCCACCGCTGTCACGCTGATTCCGGAGCTTGCCAAGCAGGCGGCGCACGTCACCATGCTACAGCGCTCGCCGACCTACATCGTGGCCTTGCCCGACGAGGACGCGATCGCCAACAGCCTCAGGCGCTTTCTTCCGACGAAAATGGCCTATGCACTCACACGCTGGAAAAATATCCTTCGCCTTCGGTATTTCTATGGGCTTGCCAAGCGCAAACCCGATCAGTTGAAGAAATTCATCCTCGGCGGCGTACAGGCGGCGCTTGGTTCGGATCCGGAGACGCTGAAGCATTTCACTCCGCACTATAAGCCCTGGGATCAGCGGCTGTGCCTAACACCCAACGGCGACCTGTTTCGCTCGATCAAAGAAGGGCGGACTTCGGTTGTCACCGGCGAAATTGAAACGTTCACGCAGAGCGGTATCCGGCTAAAATCGGGCACCGATATCGACGCCGATCTCGTCATCACCGCCACCGGGCTCGAACTGCAAACCGTGGGCGGCGCCGAAATTGCGGTCGACGGCAAGCGCATCGAGCCGGGAAGCCTGATCAGCTACAAGGGCGCGATGTACGGCGACGTGCCGAATTTCGTGGCGGTGTTCGGCTATATCAATGCATCGTGGACGCTGAAGGCGGACCTCCTCGCGCGCTTTGCCTGCCGACTCATCAATTATATGGACAAGCACGGCTATCGAAGCTGCACGCCGCGCAACGGCGATCTTGGCATGGCGCGCGAGCCGATGACGGATTTCACTTCCGGCTATTTCGCGCGCGCGCAATCGATATTGCCGAAGCAGGGCTTACGCGAGCCGTGGCGGGTGCATCAGAATTACGTGAAGGACCTCATCATCTTCCGTTACGGCGGCTTGCAAGACGGGGTGATGGAGTTCGCGTGAGCCGTTTTGCGTGCGCAGTGGCTTTGCTGGTCGTTTTCCTCTTGCTCACGGGGCTCGCATCCGGCGGTCGTTGACCTGCAAGGGCCGTCATCAACCTTGAAAATCCGGGAGAAATCGCCCTGCCGCTGGGCGGCGCGTAGTATCCGCGGAACATTAACTTTTCATTAACCTAATGCGGTAATTCGCGTTTAAGACTTCTTACCCATTTGTTAACTTTGTCGCCGGGGTACTCGAGGGATGGACGACATAGTGCGGGTAAACAATTGCGCGAGATTCGGCCTCTGAACTAAGGCCATCGCTTGCCCGTTGATCAGCGGCGCAACCGCAGAGCCTCTCCGCAACGCTTCCACTTGTTTTCTTGTCCTCGCGTGCCGGTCCGAACAGGGCCTGGCAAAAGTGTTCGGCACTTTTGCATCGGCGAAGGAGCGGCTTCGTGACAGCAGGGACTCTAACCTTGCTCAGTGAGCAGTCGGGCGGTGACCGCATTGGTCTAGCCGCGTCCGGATCGTGGACGGCCGAGTACGCGCAAGCGCTCGAGCCGTTGATCGACGCTGTCACCCGCCCGATGGGACCCGTGCGCAGCGTCGCCGTCGACATGGCGCGGATCGAACGGCTTGATTCATTCGGCGCCTGGCTCCTGGAGCGAGCGCTCCGTACCTGGACGAGCCAAGGCTGCGAAGCGCGGCTTGTGGGCCTCAGCGAACATTACCGCGGCCTCTTCGACAAGGTGCATGCGGGTACCCAAAAATTGACGCCCGAGCCGCGGCGGCCGAACTCCATCATCGCCACGCTGGAAAGCGTCGGCCGGACCATGGCGGCGGTCGGCGACGACCTTCTTCTCATGGCGCAGATGGCCGGCTCGCTGGTGGTCGCGTTGAAACGGGTGCTCCTCCGTCCGTTGAGCTTCCGCCTCACCTCCATGGTGAACCATCTCGAGCGCGTGGGATGGCGCGCCGTGCCGATCATTCTCCTCATTACCGTTCTGATCGGTGCGATCCTTGCCCAGCAGGGGATCTTTCATTTCCGCAAGTTCGGCGCCGATATCTATGTCGTCGATATGGTGGGCGTTTTGGTGCTGCGCGAACTCGGCGTCCTGATCGTCTGCATCATGGTGGCCGGCCGCTCCGGCAGCTCTTACACCGCCGAGCTCGGCGCGATGAAAATGCGCGAGGAAATCGACGCGCTGCGCACCATGGGCTTCGATCCTATCGAAGTCTTGATCCTGCCGCGCATCGTGGCGCTCGTCATTGCGGTGCCGATCTTGACCTTTCTCGGCTCGATGGCGGCGCTCTATGGCGGCGGGTTCGTTTCCTGGCTTTATGGCGGGATTGCGCCGGAAGTGTTTCTTTCGCGCCTGCGAGAAGCGATCTCGATGGAAACGTTCGAAGTCGGGATCATCAAGGCGCCGTTCATGGCGCTCGTCATCGGAATCGTGGCTTGCGTCGAAGGATTGCAGGTCGAGGGCTCGGCCGAGTCGCTCGGCGAAAAGACCACCAATTCGGTCGTCAAATCGATCTTTCTCGTCATCGTGCTCGACGGAATTTTTGCCATGTTTTTTGCCTCAATCGGAATGTAGCGATGGCAAAAGATCCCGCAGACGCAGTCCTCCGGGTAAGGGATGTGATTGTCGACCTCAAGGAACAGCGGATCCTAAACGGCATCACGCTCGATCTCTATCGCGGCGAGATCCTCGGCTTCGTCGGCCCGTCGGGCGCCGGCAAGTCGGTATTGACGCGCACGATCATCGGCCTGCTGCCGAAGCAGGCGGGCCGCATCGAAGTGCTCGGCGTCGATCTCGACGAGGCGGATGAGGACCAAAGGCGCGCGGTCGAGCGGCGGTGGGGCATCCTGTTTCAGCAGGGCGCGCTGTTCTCCTCGCTCACCGCGGGCCAGAACATCGAGTTTCCGATGCTCGAATATCTCGATGTTTCGGATCGTCTCGCCACCGAGATGGCGATCACCAAGCTGGAGATGGTCGGCTTGAAGCCCGAAGTCTATCGCAAATACCCGTCCGAGCTTTCCGGCGGCATGATCAAGCGCGTGGCGCTTGCCCGCGCGCTCGCGCTCGACCCCGAAATTCTGTTCCTCGACGAGCCTACTTCGGGGCTCGATCCCATCAGCGCGCACGAGTTCGACGAGCTGATTCTGACGTTGCAGCAAACCTCGAGCATGGCGGTGTTCATGGTGACCCACGACCTCGATAGCCTGTATACGATCTGTGACCGGATCGCGGTGCTCGGGGACGGCAAGATCACCGCCGCTGGCACGATGGATACGATGCTGGCGTCGGAGATTCCGTGGTTGAAGGCGTATTTTCACGGTGCGCGGGCGCGCACGGACCGGCAAGCGGTGGCGAAGCATTAACGCTGGAGTAGATCGATGGAGCGCAAGGCCAATTACGTTTTGATCGGATTGTTCACGTTCGCCGCAATCGCGGCGGCGTTCGCTTTCGTGTTCTGGATCCACTACTCGGGCGACAAAAAACAGGGCGTGGCCTATCGCGTGATCTTCGACGGCGCGGTTTCGGGATTGCGGGTCGGCAGCTCGGTGCTGTTCAACGGCATACGCGTCGGCGAGGTGACAGCGCTCAGGCTCAATCCCGACACGCCGTCGCAGGTCACGGCGTTGATCATCGTAAACAAGGCGACGCCGATACGCTCGGATACCTATGTGGGGCTCGAATTCACCGGCCTCACGGGGATCGCCTCGGTGTCGCTCAAGGGCATTTCGGCCACGACGCCGTTATTGGAGCGGGAAGAGGGCGAGCCGCCGACCTTGAAGGCCGATATCAGCGCGAGCCAAGACATGATGCAGGCCGCGCGCGACGTCCTGGCCAAGGCCGACGCGCTGATCGTCGCCAATCAGGATGATATCCGTAAGGCGATCCAGAACGTCACGGCCTTCAGTGATTCCCTGGCGCGCAACTCCGATAATCTCGATGCGATCATGAAGAACAGCAAGGAAGCAACCGCGTCGGCGAAAGAGCTGATGGATAACCTCGACAAGCGCACCGCCGAGATGAGCGGAAACTTCAATAAGCTGATGACGACAGCGACCGATCAGGTCAAGGTGATCGGCAAGGCAGTGACCGACCTCGCGCACAATCCGCAACGCATCTTGTTCGGCGGCGGGGCTTCAGCCACGCCGGGGCGCTGACAAATCCGTACAGCCGGTTTAGACGCCTTCATCGCGCAGCACCGTGGTTGGCGCCTCGATGGCGGTGATGCATTCTCCTGCACGTGGCGCTGAAGCCGCGAGAGAGAGTTTATGACGTCAATCAAGGGGGCGGCGGTCGCTCTCACGGGTGCCGCGAGCGGCATCGGCCGGGCGCTTGCCCGCGAGCTTGCGGCGCGCGGCGCGGACCTCGCGCTCGCCGACATCGACGAGCCGCGGCTCGTGGCGCTTGCCGACGAACTCCGCCAGAGCCATCAGGTGAATATTAGCGCGCACCGCGTCAATGTCGCGGAGGAGGACGAGATCAAGCGCTTCGCGGAAGCCGCGATACGCCAGCATCCTCGCCTCAGCGTGCTGATCAACAATGCCGGGGTGGCGCTGCAGGGCTGGTTCGAGGAAATGACGCTCGCCGATTTCGAATGGGTGATGTCGATCAATTTCTGGGGCGTCGTACGCGGCACGCATTATTTTCTGCCGCACTTGATGGCCCAGCCTGAGGCCCACATTGTCAATCTATCGAGCATCTTCGGATTGATCGCGCCGGTCGGGCAAACCGCCTATTCGGCTTCGAAGTTTGGCGTGCGCGGCTTCACCGAAGCGCTGCAGCATGAGCTTGCTGCGACGTCCGTGCGCGTGACTTCGGTTCATCCGGGGGGTGTTGCCACTAACATCGCCAACAATTCTCGCGCAGTGAAGGCCGTCGACGCCGAGCGAAAAGCGGCTGCGTCGAAGCGGTTTTCCGAACTCGCCAAGACCACTCCGGAACAGGCGGCGAGCGTCATCGTTGAAGGCATGTTGCAAAATAAGCCACGCGTGCTGATCGGCGGCGATGCCCGTTTTATTGACCGGCTGCAGCGGTGGCTGCCCACCGGCTATTGGCGGGTGGTGGCATATCTGAATAATTATCCCGCGCGGCCGGGGGCGCAAAAATAGAGGCTCCGTTCGATGTTGCGGCTCGTCGACCTGTGAGCGGATCAAAGGCTATTGCCTGCGCCATCGCCGCGGCGGCCGTTCTCGCGCTTGGCATTTTGAATTTCGCGCAGGGCCAAGCGCAGACGGCGCCCGCCGCCGGCGCCAAAGTTGCAAAGTGCGACCGGGCAAAGTTTGGCCTGCTTCTCGATGTCGGGCACACTCCCGAGGAGCCCGGTGCGGTCAGCGCGCGCGGCGCCAACGAATACGACTTCAACCTTCGTCTCGCGCAACGGATCGAAAAGACGTTGGTCGACGCGGGCTTCCGCCGCACGGTGCTGCAAGCGACCGGCGGCCCGGCCATTACCGGATTGGTGCATCGCGTGGCGGCGGCGAATAAGGCGAACGTCGATCTCTTCTTATCCATTCATCATGACTCGGTGCCCGACCGATTCCTCGAGACATGGGAATACGACGGCAAGGAGATGCATTATTGCGACCGCTTCAAGGGCCATTCGATTTTTGTCTCTTTTGAAAACGGCCATCGCAACGCCAGCCTGCGTTTCGCCCGCCTTCTCGGCAAGCAACTGAAGGACCGCGGCCTGCAATACACGCCGCACTACACCGAAGCATTCATGCGCGAGCGCCGGCGCGAGTTGCTCGATGCCGATGTCGGCGTCTATCGATTCGATCAGCTCTATGTTCTGAGAGCAACGGCGATGCCCGCCGTGTTGCTGGAGGCGGGCTCGATCATCAATCGCGACGAGGAATTGCAGCTTGCGGGTGATGAACGTCAATCGCAGATTGCCGCTTCCGTGCTCGATGCCGTCGACGATTTTTGCGCGGGACGAGCGACAAAGGCGGACGTGACGGAGCGCGCGCGATGAACCGGCGTTGCGTTCAGACGTTATGGGCCTCCACGAGCGCCTTGATCTTTTCGTAGGCGTCGTCGGGATTGAAAACGTCCTGCGGACCTTTCCCTTTCCTCGACGCGGCTTTCAATCCGGATTGCGGGCCAGCCACTCACTGCGTGTCTGCCCCCAGATGTCGACCTCCACGTCGAGCGGGGGCGGTAGCCGCGCCTGGCGCAGGATGCGAGAGCCGAGGCGGGTCGCTACTTGCTGCGATCTTTCGTTTTTCGGATGGATGCAGTGGATGACTTCGCGCCAGGCGAGATGCTTGAAAGCCCAATCGACGGCGGCGGACGTGGCCTCGCGGGCATAGCCTTTGCCCCAGGCCTTCCGCGCCAGGCTGTACGCCACTTCCGTTCCAGGCCATCCTTCCGGCTGCCACGGCCCCACGCGGCCGATCCAGCGTCCGCTCGATTTTTCGATGACCGAAAAGACGGAAAATCCGCGCACCGCCCAGGCGCCCGTCATCGTGCACATGTTTCGCCAGGCGCTGGCGCGATCGAGCGCGCCGCCGAGATAACGGCTGACTTCCTCGTCGGCGCAGAAATCCGCCCAAGCGTCGAAATCTTCGGCGATTGGCGGCCGCAACAGAAGGCGGGCGGTCTCAAGCGTCGGCATTCGAACTCCCGACGGCGAATTTATTTTCCGTTTCGCGCTTTCATCATCCCCACGAAGCGCTCGAAGAGATAGCGGCTGTCGCGTGGGCCGGGCGAGGCTTCGGGGTGGTACTGCACCGAGAATACCGGCCTGTCCTTGAGGCGGATGCCGGCGTTGGAGCCGTCGAACAGCGAAACATGCGTTTCTTCGGCCGTGGCCGGCAGGGTCGCGCGGTCGACAGCGAAGCCGTGATTCATCGAGGTGATCTCGACCTTGCCGGTGCCGAGGTCCTTCACCGGGTGATTGGCGCCGTGATGGCCCTGATGCATTTTCACCGTCTTGGCGCCGACGGCGATGCCGAGCATCTGATGCCCGAGGCAAATGCCGAAGGTCGGCACGCCGGAATCGATCAGCTTTTTGATGACAGGCACCGCGTATTCGCCGGTCGCCGCCGGATCGCCGGGTCCGTTCGACAGAAACACGCCGTCGGGCTTCAGCGCCAGAATGTCCTCGGCGGAAGTCTTTGCCGGCACTACCGTCACCTTGCAGCCGTTCGCCGCGAGCAAGCGGAGAATGTTGCGTTTGATGCCGTAGTCGATGGCGACGACATTATATAGGGGCGCGCTTTCGCGGCCGAAGCCTTTGCCCCATTCCCATGGCGTCTCGTCCCAAGTATAGCGCTGGCCGGTGGTGACCATGGGCACGAGGTCCATGCCGACGAGGCCCGGCCATTCGCCCGCTTCCTGCTTCAGTCGATCGAGGTCGAATTTTCCGTCGCGTGCATGCGCGATCACCGCGTTCGGCATGCCCTTTTCGCGGATCATCGCGGTGAGCGCGCGGGTATCGAGGCCGGCAAGCCCGATGATGCCGCGCGCCTTCAGCCAGGCGTCGAGATGGCGGCTCGCGCGCCAGTTGGAGGGGGCGGTGATCGCCGAATGCAGTACCACGCCGCGGGCGCCGGGCGAGGCCGCGAGATTGACGGTTTCGATGTCCTCTTCATTGGTGCCGACATTGCCGATATGCGGGAAGGTGAAAGTGATGATCTGGCCGGCATAGGAGGGGTCGGTGAGGATCTCCTGATAGCCGGTCATGGCGGTGTTGAAGCACACCTCGCCCACCGCCCTGCCTTCGGCGCCGAGCCCAAAGCCTTCGAGGACCGTGCCATCGGCGAGCACGAGGAGGGCGGTCGAAACGGGTTCCGACCAACCGCTATCCGCTTGTTTCGAGTTCATGAGCGGCCTACATAGCGGCGGGACTCAGAATCGTCAAAGCCGTGACATAAGAGGTTCACAACGTGCTGCGCGAGAAGATTACCGAAGCGACCAAGGGTGCGATGAAATCGCAGGAGAAGACGAAGCTCTCGACACTCAGGCTGATGAGCGCGGCGATCCAGAACGCCGACATCGAGGCGCGCACGGCCGGCAAGCAGCCGCTTTCCGACGACGAATTGCTCGGCGTGTTCCAGAAACTGGTCAAGCAGCGGCAGGAATCGGTCGAGCTGTACGAGAAGGGCGGCCGCGCCGAGCTCGCGAAGCAGGAGAAGGACGAGATCGAAGTGATCAAGGGCTTCCTGCCGCAGCAAATGTCGGAAGCCGAAGTAAAGGCTGCGATCGCCGGGATCATCAAAGAGACCGGGGCCGCGAGCGTCAAGGACATGGGCAAGGTCATGGCCGCGCTGAAGGAGCGCTATGCCGGCAAGATGGATTTCGGCAAGGCGAGCGGGGCGGTGAAGGATTCGCTGAAATAGTCAGCTTTTCTCATCCTCGCCGAGAAAGGCGCAGACCTCCTCGGTGAACCGCCGCCACGCCGGTTCGTGTGACAGGACGACGTGGTTGTTGCTCTCAAGCGCGACCAAGCGCGCGTTGGGGATGCCGCGCGCCAGACTTCGTCCCCACTCGAAGGGAATCGTCGCATCGTTGCGGCTGTGAAGGACGAGCGTCGGCGCCGTGACCCGCGGCAACAAGTCGGTGACGTCGATCAGGCTGAATGCCTCGAGCAGACGAATGGCGTTCTCGGCCGAAGTCGAGGCGCGCGCCAGCTCGTTGAACCATTTCTCTTCTTCTTCAGTTGCTCCTGGTATGAAGAGGGAGGTGAACACCTGCCGGAAAGCCGGGTTGTCCCGGTCCCAGCCCTTCCGCATCATCGTCGTGAGCGCCTCGAACTGTGCTTCCCGGCCGGGGTCGCCGTCTTTGCGCCAGCCGATGGCATAGCCGCCGAGGAGAACAAGCCGCGATACTCGCTCCGGATGTCGCGCGGCATAGGCGACCGAGACCGCGGCGCCTTGGGAAATGCCGAGCAGTGCGAAGCGTTCAAGCCCGAGGTTATCCACAACCGCCTCAAGGTCGCGTACGAAAACCTCAAACGAGAGGTCCTTGACGGTCCGGTCGGATAGGCCAGTCCCGCGCTCGTCGTAACGGATCAGCCGGAACTTTTCCGACAGCAAGTTTAGCATCGGTGACCACACCGGACTTTGCCAATCGAACTCGATGTGGTTCAGCCAGTTGGCTGCCTTTACCACTGGCAGGCCGCTTCCGCTCGTTCCCACGGCAAGGTTCACGCCGTCTACCGCGCGGCAGAACGTCACTTCCTGTGGAAGCGCTACGGGAAAAGCCGGTTCGCGCTCGATCGCGCGTGCCCCGCCTGACGCGGCTGTTTCATTTTTCGGAACCTCTTCCCGCACTTCGCCGACGAAGCGGAGGCCCCGGCGCGCGACCGTCTTGATGAAGTGCTGCCGCACGCCGCTGTCGCCGAGGGCGCGGCGCGCGGCATTGACGCGGTTGCTGAGGGTGGATTCGGAAACAATGCGGCCGCTCCAAACATTGGCAAGGAGGTCATCCTTGCTCACGACGCGGTTGCGGTTGCGGAGGAGGTGCAGGAGGAGATCGAAAACCTGCGGCTCGACATGCAACGGCTTGCCGTCGCGGCACAATTCGCGCCGGTCGGCGTCCAACGTGTAGTCGCTGAACAGAAACCGCATTCCGTCGATCCTCACCACATTCGCCACCGGCCAAGCACCGGCCGGGCCGGGAAATGACGGTTTTCTGGAGAAAAAATCAAGGTTTCCGCAAAGACCCGATGCCCGCGCGCCGCTACAGCCGCCGAAACGAAATCTTGCGGAGCGCGACGATGGCAATGCTGCAACAACACAATGGTTCTTGTCTCTTCTATCGCAAGAGCGGAAGCGGCGATCCGGTTCTGCTTCTGCACGCCTCCGGATGCACGGGCGGAAGCTGGCAAGGACTGGTCAGCGAGTTCGGCACGAAGTTCACGCTCTATACGCCCGACCTTGCCGGCTGCGGGCGGTCTTCGCGCGACTACATCAGCGAGGGCGCGGGGCTTCGGGAAGAAGCAGAATTCATCGCGCCGCTTCTGTCGCAGATCGATGAACCCGTGCACCTCGTCGGTCATTCCTTCGGCGGCGTGGTCGCATTGGCCGCGGCATTGGCGTGGCCCGAGCGGATCAAGACGCTGACGCTTTACGAGCCGGTCGCCTTCTACTTGCTGCGTGATGGTGGCGGCGCGGATCGGAAGAAATTCGAGCTGTTCCGCCGCGTCACCGAAGACATGAAGTGGTTCATCGGGAACGGCGCGAACGACCGCGCGGCTGCGATTTTCGTCGACTTCTGGAGCGGGCCGGGCACCTGGGACCGGCTGCCGGCGGCGCAGCAGGACGATCTCAGCCAAGCCGTGCTGAAGATGCCCGCTTTTCGCGTCATCGCCGACGAAAGGTGGAACGCCGAAGATTTCCATCGGCTGCATTTTCCGGTCGCCATTCTCAGGGGCGACCGGTCGCCGCCCGCTAGCCTCCGGATCGCGGAGATTCTCGCGGACCTCATTCCAGCAGCGCGCCTGATCGCAATTCCCGGACTCGGGCACATGGCGCCCGTCACGCATCCGCGCGCGGTCGCGCCGGTGATCGCGGATTGTCTGTCGCAGCGCGGCGCCGGCGAGACGAGTCCGCAATTGGCGGCGGCGGAATAGCCGACAGCAGACCCATGGTCGCAAGCATGAAAGGAAGAAGGAGACATTCGTGAGCAGGTTTATCGCATTTCTTTACGGGGTGGCGTCCTACGTCTTTTTTCTGAGCACATTCTCCTACGCCATGGGTTTCGTTACCGGCATCGTCGTGCCGAGGACGATCGACTCGGGGCCGGCCGTCCCTCCCATCGAAGCGATCATCGTCGACCTCTTGCTACTCAGCCTGTTCGCCCTCCAGCACAGCGTGATGGCGCGCAAAAGCTTCAAGGAGCAATGGACGCGGATCGTGCCGCAGGCGATCGAGCGCAGCACTTACGTGTTGTTCTCGACGTCCGCGCTTTTCCTGCTGATCTGGCAATGGCGTCCGATGCCAACAGTCGTTTGGCAGGTGACGAGCCCAGTGCTTGCGCAGGCGTTGATCGGTCTCTCGCTGCTCGGATGGTTGATCGCGCTCCTCAGCACGTTCCTCATCAATCACTTCGAGCTGTTCGGGTTGCATCAGGTCGTGTCCAACCTGACGGGAAAGAAGATGCCGGCGCCGCATTTCAAGATACGGTCCCTCTACAAGGTCGTGCGGCATCCGCTCTATTTCGGCTTCATCGTCGCGTTTTGGTCGGTGCCGGTGATGAGTGCAGGACATCTGTTGTTTGCCGCAATCTCCACCGCCTATATTTTCGTCGGCACCCTCCTGGAAGAGCGGGATCTCGTCAGCCTGTTCGGCGAGGAATACCGTCGTTATCGCGAACGCGTTTCGATGCTCATTCCGTTCTGGCGGAAATCGTAGCTTCGGCACGAGCCTCGGGGTGGCGCAAAAACACCCCGCTCACCCGCGCGACCTGCTTCTCGCCCACCATCAGATACGCGTTGGCGAAGGCCATGCGGGAGCCCACCTGATGCCCGTCCACATGCGCTTCTAGCCAATCGCCGACGGAAGCGCCGCCGATGAAGTCGGCGCTCATGCTGATCGTCGTCGCCCGGATGGGCGGGTCCTGCGACAAGGCCATCTGATAGCCGAGCGCGACATCGCCGAGCGTGAGCAGAAGCCCGCCATGCGCCGTGCCGCGGGCGTTGGCGTGGCTCGCGTCGATGCGCAAGCCCAGCACCAGCTTCTTCCCGCGCCATTCAAAGTAGAGCGGGCCGACGCGTTCGAGGAACGGACTTGTCCGCAGCCGCTCGATCGGCTGGAAATTCGCGGGAATGTTCATGGTCGTATCTCCCCGGGGGCCGCAAAATTGCGCGATTTGATCGGGTAATCTTAGACGGGGACGCGCCGGCTGTGTTCAAGAAACGTGGAGCGGCCAGCGGAACGGATATTTCGCAGAGAGAAATCCCCATGAGCGACCCGAAAACGCCCGCCGATTTTTCGCCTTCCAGGCGCGACGTGCTCGCGGCCGGCGCCGGCGCCGTGACCGGCGCGATGCTGGGCGGGCTTTCGCGCGCGGCGCCTGCGCGCGGGGAGTTCGAGCTGCCGCCGTATTCGAGCCGGTCGATCCGGCGGCCGATCCCCAGCAGCGGCGAGTTGCTCCCGGTCGTCGGGCTCGGCACCTCGCAAGTTTTCCAGATCGGCGCTGACGCCGGCGAGCGCGCCCAGCGGCGCGCGGTCATCGAGGCGATGGTCATGGCGGCCGGCGGCGGCCTGATCGATACGGCCTCGACCTACGGCACGGCCGAAGGCGTCGTCGGCGATCTCGTCGCGGAAGCGGGCGTGCGCGACAAGATTTTTCTCGCGACGAAATGCGAGGTGCGGAGCCGCGCGGCGACCATTGCCGAAATGCAGGAGTCGCTTCGAAGATTAAAGACGCCGAAGATCGATTTGATGCAGCTGCACAACGTCAGCGATCCGAAAACCGATCTCGGTCTTCTCCGCGACTGGAAGGCGCAAGGCACGTTCCGCTATATCGGCATCACGACGTCGTTCAACGGCGACCAGGATGCGGTGGCGGCGGTAACGGCGCGCGAAAAGCCGGATTTCGTGCAGGTCAACTATTCGATTCTCGACCGCGACGCCGAAAAGCGCGTGCTGCCGGCCGCGAAAGACAACGGCGCCGCGGTGCTTTGCAATCTTCCGTTCGGCCGCGGCGACCTGTTCCGCAAGGTGCGCGGCAAGCCGTTGCCCGATTGGGCGGCGGAATTCTATGCCGACAGCTGGGCGCAGTTTTTCCTGAAATTCCTGCTCTCCAACGACGCGGTGACGGTGGTGATTCCCGGTACCGACAAGGCGGAGCACATGAAGGACAATCTCGGCGCCGGGCGGTCCCTCATGCCCAATCCCGCCACGCGCCAGCGGATGATTGCGCTGATCGAGTCGTTCAGCTGAACAGGGGATTGGAGGCGGCTCGGTCGCCTGTGGATAACCGGGAGAAGCGGCGGACCGGCGTGCCGGACATGCCGCACTATTCAAGAGTTGGATGGGTAGGGCTGGCGGCGGCGATCGTGGCCGCCTAGATCGTCTCATGCGCTTTTCGCAATCGTTTCTCGACGAAATCCGGGCCCGGATACCCGTATCCGAGGTCGTGCGCCGCCGCGTGCCATTGAAAAAAGCCGGGCGCGAATGGAAGGGGCTGTCGCCCTTCAACCCCGAAAAGACGCCATCCTTCACGGTCAACGACCAGAAGGGCTTCTATCACTGCTTTTCCTCGGGCAAGCATGGCGACCAGTTCCGCTTCCTGATGGAAACGGAGGGGCTTTCCTTCCCCGAGGCGGTGGAGCGGCTCGCGCAAATGGCGGGCCTGCCAATGCCGGTTACCTCGCCCGATGAAGAGAAGCGCGAGGCGCGGCGGAAGACGCTCTATGAAATCGTCGAGCTCGCGGCGAAATTCTTCGAGGAAAGCCTGCAAGCGCGCGCGGGCGCGCGGGCACGCGGTTATCTCGCCGATCGCGGGATTGCGCCGGAGATGCAAACGCGTTTCCGCCTCGGCTATGCCTCGGCCGAGCGGTTTGCGCTGAAGGAGCAGCTCGGCGGCAAAGGCGTTTCGAACGAAGACATGATCGAAGCCGGGCTCCTCGTCTCCGGCGAGGACGTGCCGGTGCCGTTCGACCGCTTCCGCGAGCGCCTGATGTTTCCGATCGCCGACTTCAGGGGCCGCGTGGTCGGTTTCGGCGGCCGCGCGCTCGCCGATGATGTGCCGGCGAAATATCTCAATTCGCCGGAGACGCCGCTCTTTCACAAGGGCTCGCTCCTTTACAACGGCGCCGGCGCGCGGGCGGCGACGCAAAAAGACGAGCCGCTCATCGTGGTCGAGGGTTACATCGATGCGATCGCGATGGTAACCGCGGGCTTCGAGGCCACCGTGGCGCCGCTCGGCACTGCGCTCACCGAGGATCAACTCGGGCTTCTCTGGCGCATGCAGTCGGAACCAATCCTCTGCTTCGACGGCGACACCGCCGGACAGCGCGCGGCCTTTCGCGCGGTCGATCTCGCGCTTCCGCTCTTGAAACCTGGCCAGAGCTTGTTGTTTGCGACGCTTCCCGAAGGCCAGGATCCCGACGATCTCATTCGCACGGGCGGCGGCGGGGCGATGAAAGACGTGCTCGCGAGCGCGCGGCCGCTCGCGGAGATGCTATGGATCCGCGAAACGCAAAACGCGCGGCTCGATACACCCGAGCGCCGCGCCGCGCTCGAGGCGCGGCTTTCCGACATCACGCGGATGATCGAAGACGAGACCGTCCGCCGCTATTACCGCGAGGACCTGAAGACGCGGCTTGCCCGGTTGCTGGCGCCGTCGGAGGTGCGGGCGGTCGCCCGCTCGCCGATCGAGTTCCGCCGCGGCCCGCGCAACCGGCTGCCGGAGCCAAAGACCTCGCTCGCGCCGCGCGGCGGCCGGCTGGCCATGAGCCCGATCATCCGCGGTCATCATTCGGCCGTCCCGGCGCGGGAGGCACTAATCTTGCTTGCGGTGCTGAACCATCCGTGGCTGCTCACGGAGCACGCCGAGGAATTTGTCGAAGTGGAATTTGTTCACCGGGATGCGGAAGCGCTCCGCAAGGCGATCCTGGCCGCCGCTGCTTCCGGTCACGCGCAGGACCCCGAGGCGCTGAAGGGTCGTCTGGAGAACACCGGCAACGGGGAACTTCGCATACGCATGGAACGTGCCATCTCCCATAAGGCGGACTGGCCGATGGCGCTGCAGACCGCGCCCGAGGATGTCCTCGTCTGGTGGCGCCAAATCGTTAGCTTGCAACGCCAAAAGAGGACGCTATCTAGAGAGCTGAAAGAGGCCGAGCGCGCGTATAGCGCCGACATGACCGAGGCCAATTTCGCCCGCCTGAAGGACATTCAGGAGCAACTGGCCAACCTCGACGGCACGGAGGCGCTGATCGAGGGGTTCGGCGAGCCGTCAGGCCGCCCGGCCCGTACAATGTGAGCGTTACGGTAGGCCGAATCAGTATAGGGGCAGAAAACCGATTCATCCCGCATAGGGTAGAGGGATGTTTTTCCGTTGGGGCGCATTGAGAGAGAGCAGATTCCGGTGAGTTCGAAGAAAGCAAAGATCAAGCCAAGTTCCGCCAAGAAGCCCGCCGCGGCCGCCAAGGTCCGCGAGCCGGAGAAGTCGGCCCGCAGCAAGGATACCCGTCAGCAGGCCGCTCCCAAGAAGCCCGCGGCCGCCACCCCGGCCCAGGCCAAAGAAGGGTTCGGCGCCAAGCTGTTCCGTGCCATTTTGGGCTCTCCCGGCAAGGAATCGAAGGCCGCTCCTCCACCTCCCGTGGACAAGAAGCCTGCCAAGGGCGCGGCACCCGCCGCCAAAGAAATGGCTGCAAAGCCCATGGGCAAAGCGGCCGCGCCGGCGCCAAAACAACCGGTCAAGGCACCCGCGAAGGACGTTCCGGTAGCGAAAGTATCCGGCAAGGCCATTCCCACGGCGCCGAAGGCGCCGGCGCCGCTCACGAAGAAGGCCGCAAAGGGCAATGGCGCGGCGCCGAAGGCCAACGATCAGCAGCGCGCAGCTGCCGGCGTCGAAGCGATCCGCCGCGCCGCAGTGGCGCTCGGGGCCGGCACCGGCGCCTCGGCTTCGCCCAAGGACCAGGCGGCGATGGCGAAGGCGCAGAAAGAAGAGGTCGCCGAGAGTGAGTCCGAAGCGGGGCCGCTCCTCGACCTCTCGGATGCCGCCGTCAAGAAGATGGTCCGCCTTTCCAAGAAGCGCGGCTACGTCACCTATGACCAGCTGAACGACGTGATGCCTTCCGAGGAAGTGACCTCGGAAAAAATCGAGGACGTGCTCGCGATGCTCAACGAAATGGGCATCAACGTCGTCGAGGCGGAAGAAGCCGAAGAGTCGGAAGCCGACGAAGAGGATGATGACGACGATTCCGGCGGCGAACTCGTTGAAAGCGCCACCAAATCGCTCGCCAAGAGCACGAAGTCGGTTCCCTCCGAGCGTACCGACGATCCGGTGCGCATGTATCTCCGCGAGATGGGTTCGGTCGAGCTCTTGTCGCGCGAGGGCGAGATCGCGATTGCCAAGCGCATCGAGGCGGGCCGCGAGGCGATGATCGCGGGCCTCTGCGAGAGCCCGCTGTCGTTCCAGGCGATCATCATCTGGCGCGACGAGCTGAATGCCGGAAAAGTTTTGCTCCGCGACATCATCGATCTCGAAGCGACCTATGCCGGCCCCGAGGCGAAGCAGATTGCGGCCCCCGCGAGCACCGATACGCCGCAGGAGGCCGCGGCCGCCGACGACGGCATGATGGCGCCGCCGGAGCGGCGCGATGCGCCGCCACAGCGGCCCGGTTTTTCGGGCGAACCGGAAGGCGAGCCCGACGAGGACGAGGACGATCTCGAAAACGCGATGTCGCTCGCGGCCATGGAAGCGGAGCTGAAGCCGAAGGTGGTGGAGACCTTCGACAAGGTCGCCGACAATTACAAAAAATTGCGCCGGCTGCAGGACCAGAACGTCGAGAACAAGCTCAAGAACTCTTCGCTCTCCCCGCACCAGGACCGCCGCTACAAGAAGCTCCGCGACGAGATCGTCGCCGACGTGAAGTCGCTCTCGCTCAACCAGGCGCGGATCGATAACCTCGTCGAGACGCTCTACGACATCAACAAGCGCCTTGTTTCGCTCGAGGGCCGCCTGATGCGGCTTGGCGAGAGCCACGGCGTCGAGCGCGACGACTTCCTGAGAAACTATCAGGGTTCGGAGCTCGATCCGAAGTGGCTTCTTCGCGTAGGCAAGCTCGGCTCCAAGGGCTGGAAGGGCTACGTTGCCCACGAGAAAGACCGTATCAAGGAGATCCGCGGCGAGATCCATGCGCTCGCGACCGAAACCGGGCTCGAGATCCAGGAGTTCCGCCGCATCGTGCAGATGGTTCAGCGCGGCGAGCGCGAGGCGCGGCAGGCGAAGAAGGAGATGGTCGAGGCGAACCTCCGGCTCGTCATTTCCATCGCCAAGAAATACACCAACCGCGGCCTGCAGTTTCTCGATCTCATCCAGGAAGGCAACATCGGCCTGATGAAGGCGGTCGACAAGTTTGAGTATCGCCGCGGCTACAAGTTCTCGACCTACGCCACCTGGTGGATCCGGCAGGCAATCACCCGCTCGATCGCCGACCAGGCGCGCACCATCCGCATTCCCGTGCACATGATCGAGACGATCAACAAGATCGTGCGCACGAGCCGGCAGATGCTGCACGAGATCGGCCGCGAGCCGACGCCGGAAGAACTTGCCGAGAAGCTCGGCATGCCGCTGGAAAAAGTGCGCAAGGTCCTGAAGATCGCGAAGGAGCCGATCTCGCTCGAAACCCCCATCGGCGACGAGGAAGATTCGCATCTCGGCGATTTCATCGAGGACAAGAACGCAATCCTGCCGATCGAAGCGGCGATCCAGTCGAACCTGCGCGAGACCACGACGCGGGTGCTCGCCTCGCTCACGCCGCGCGAGGAGCGGGTGTTGCGCATGCGCTTCGGTATCGGCATGAACACCGACCACACGCTGGAAGAAGTCGGCCAGCAGTTCTCGGTGACGCGCGAACGCATCCGCCAGATCGAGGCGAAGGCGCTGCGTAAGCTCAAGCATCCGTCGCGGAGCCGGAAGCTCAGGAGCTTCCTCGACAACTAATGTGCGGTTCTCCGTTCAACAGATAAGCCAAGAAAAGAATCGGCCGCGCATTTGCCCGGCCGATTTGTTTTATCGAATTGGCGTTGATTCAGCGGCGATCGGGCGCGGTTTCCTTCGGCTCAATCACGGCGCCGCCGTCGCCGGTTGTCGGCATCCAATCGAGATTGGGCGCAAGCGCCTCGGGCGCGATCATCAGCGCCGGCAGGACGTTCGCATCGATGATGATGGCGGCCCGCCATCCGGATTTTTCCTGGCCTGTGGCGGACCCGGCCGTGTAGACAGACATCAGAAGTCCAAAGACGGAAAAGGCGATCACCATCAGAAGCTCGGCCGTCGCGCGGCTGAATCGAGCGCGCGGCGCAGTGTCGGTCTTCGTGAGGCGGCCGGCGGTCAGGGAGGCTGAAGAGTTCACGGCATTCTCCTCTTGAATGGACATCCGCATGGTGCGGCGGTCCTAGTTGTCCTTTGTGAAGCGGCTAATACGGCAAAAACGAAATCCGGATTTCGCCCCCGACCACCGGCCGAGCTCTTGGCCCGGCCGATAGTCCCGATCGTTGCTCTCAGCGACGGTCGAAACGGCCGCGGCTGATGCCGCCGATCGTCTCCTCGGCTGGAAGCATGGCGCCGCCGTCGCCGGTGGCCAGCACGCCGTTCAGATTCGGCTTCAGCGCCTCGTCCGAAATGAAAAGCTGCGGCAACACGTTCGCCGTGGCGGCGTGTTCCTTCTTCATCATGCTTTCTTGGCTCGTGGCCTGCGAGGCAATGATGAGCCCGAAGATCACGACGACAGCCGCAAGGCCGAGGCCTACCAGTATCTGAATGCCCAACGGGTTCGTGCGGCGAACGGTCTGCAAAGTTGCTTGCGAGTGGTTCATGGGATCCTCCTCGTTTGAGATTGTCCGCATGATGCCGTCCGTGATCGGGAACCACAGTGACGCGCGTCACAGATTGGCGGAATAAAATGGAACTTTGAAAAAACAAAAATGAAATTGGGAACTCGTCAAAATCCTTGCGCCAGAAGATTCGTTACACGCATGGAACTCGCGCCGTCACAGAAAAGTCTCACGCGCGCCATGCAAGAGTCCACGAGCGGGACGTTCGGCAGGGGAGAGTTGAAAGAACGGCGGGCAGCCAGTCTACGGGTTTGTTTTTCCGAGGTGCATCCAAAGCCGTTTCTCGCGTGTAACGCCCAAAGCGTGCTCCGCAGCACCTTTCCCTCGACCGGCGGCAACGGCATCATGATCAAGGGCTATGATCCGGTGATCGTCGGCGACAAGTGCGTGACGACCTTCATGGCGCTCACGCCCGGCAGCAAGGTCTACCCCAACTACATCGAGTTCGAAGCGGTGCCGGTGCAGGGCGGGATGCTTTGCCAGAACGGTAAGTGGCGGGCGATGGACGGCAGCACCAATGGAACGACGCCGTTCCGGATTTTCTTCAAGGATGGCATCTTCCGCGGCTTTCCGCTCAACCCGTGAAGCGCATTGCGGGCGCGGAAATCTTCTGTTTGCAGTGTGACATCCGTCCCAGCGGCCGGCGCCGGCTTCCGCCAATCTCTTATCAACAATCAAATCCGGGAGCGGGCGTATGGTTGCCTTCGAAGCGTTTGCGTTACTGGCCGGCGGCCTTGCCGCGGCTGTTTGCATTGGAACCGTTGTTGCCGTGATGATCGGCGCCGTCCGCCGCTGAAGGCGGGCTCAGACAGGACTTTCGTCTAGGCCTCTTGTCTTCGCCGCCCTATCAAGGGATTGTGTAAGGCACACGCGAATTTGCCACCTCGCGCCAGCTCTTGAACAGGCAGAACCGGCCATGACGCTCCGCTCAGCGGCGAAACGTTACTCGCGCTACCGATGGTTTTCGCCCGCTTGTTTTATCTCGGCGACTATTTTTTCGTGCTTTTCATCTTCGGCGATCGCGCAATCCATCACCTTACGCGTCGGTCATTTTCCCAACATCACGCATGTGCAGGCGCTGGTCGCGCATCATCTTTCGCGCGCGGGCAAGGGCTGGTTCGAGGAGCGGCTCGGTCCGGACGTGAAGATCGAGTGGTTCGTCTATAACGCCGGGCCGAGCGCGATCGAGGCGATCTTCGCGAAATCCATCGACCTCACCTATGTCGGCCCCAATCCCGCGCTCAACGGCTATGTGAAATCGCGCGGCGAGGATGTGCGCATCGTAGCGGGCGCCGCCGAAGGCGGCTCGGCGCTCGTCGTGCAGAAGGATTCCGGGCTCAACACGGCCGCCGATTTTCGCGGCAAGAAGGTCGCAACCCCGCAGTTGGGCAACACGCAGGACGTGGCTGCGCGGGTTTGGCTCGCGGGCGGCGGCTTGCACATCACGCTCACCGGCGGCGATGCGCAGGTGATTCCGACGGCGAACCCCGATCAGCTCGTGTTGTTCAAGCAGAAATTCGTCGATGCCGTGTGGACCGTGGAGCCGTGGGTTTCGCGGCTCGAACTGGAAGCCGACGGCAAGGTCCTGGTGGACGATTCCTCCGCGATCACCACGATTCTCGTTGCGCGGGCGGACGTTCTTGCCGCGAACCGGGAACTCGTGCGCAAGTTCGTCGCCGCCCACCTTGAACTCACCGACTGGATCAAGAACAATCCGGCGGAAGCGCAACGGATCGCGAAGGAGGAGCTCTTGACGGAAACGCGCGCCGAAATGCCGGATGAGCTCATCGCCCGCGCCTGGAGCCGGATCGTGCCGACGGGCGAGGTGTCGCCGGACACGCTTGCGGCGCTGGTTGCAAGCGCGAAATCCGTCGGCTTTCTGCGGGGCGCGCCGGATATCGCGCGCCTGATCGAGAAGCCTTGATGGCCGCAAGCTCCCAATCTCCGGCAGCCGTCCCCAAGCTATCCGTTGAAGGCGTCTCCAAATGGTTCCGGACGCCGCGCACGAGCGTGCACGCGCTCGAGAACATCACGCTTTCGGTCAACGAGGGCGACTTCGTCTGCCTCGTGGGCCCCAGCGGCTGCGGAAAGTCGACGCTCCTCGACATCGCCGCCGGCCTCACCAAACCGGACGAAGGCAGCGTGCTTGTCGACGGCGCGCCGATCGAGGGGCCGGGGCGAAACCGGCTGGTGATGTTCCAGGAAGCGGCGCTTTTCCCGTGGCTCAATGTCTTCGGCAATGTGATGTTCGGCCTCAAGCGCACTCCCGGCCTCTCCAACCGCGAGCGCCGCGAGATTGCGGAAGCGCATCTCGATCTCGTCGGTCTTAAGGCGTTCAGGCGCGCCTATGTGCATGAGCTATCCGGCGGCATGAAGCAGCGCGTCGCGCTTGCGCGCGCGCTGGCGCCCGATCCGCGCGTGCTCCTGATGGACGAGCCGTTTTCCTCGCTTGATGCCATTACACGCGACCAGCTCTACCGCGATTTCCAGGACATCTGGCAAGACCGCAAGCAGACGATCGTGCTCGTCACGCATAATGTGCGCGAGGCGATTTGTCTCGCCGACCGGGTCATCGTGATGTCGTCGAGCCCCGGCCGCATTCGCGACGAGTTTCTCGTTTCGCTGCCGCGGCCGCGCGATATCAACTCGCCGGAACTTGCAAGCTACGCGCAAAAAATTTCCGCGGCGCTCAAAGGCTATCTCTCAAAAGGGTTGGCGGCATGAGGCGTGCCTTCGTCGCCACTTTGTTTTTCGCGGCACTTATTCTCGTCTGGCAGGCCGCGGCGGCGACCGGCCGCTGGTCGCCGGTGTTGCTGCCCTCGCCGTGGAGCGTCGCCGAATATCTGTGGAGCGCGTTGCGCGACGGTACGCTGTTCAGCGCCTCGGTCGTGACGCTGAAGCGCTTGCTCGTCGGTTACGCCATCGGCGTTGCGATCGGACTACCGGTCGGCCTCTTCACCAGCCGCTACGAAATTCTCGAAGACACGATCGGCACGCTTGCGCTGGGCCTGCAAACGCTGCCCAGCGTGTGCTGGGTGCCGCTCGCGCTGTTGTGGTTTGGCCAGACCGAGCAGGCGATGCTTTTCGTCGTCATCATGGGCACGGTGTGGTCGGTGGTGATCGCGACCGACGCCGGCGCGCGCTCCATCCCGCCGATCTATGCCCGCGCCGCCCGTACGATGGGGTCGAGCGGCCTCGACCAATGGGTGAGCGTGATTTTACCCGCGTCGCTGCCCTTCCTTGTGAGCGGTATGAAGCAGGGCTGGGCTTTTGCTTGGCGTTCACTGATGGCGGCAGAGATTTACGTCACCATCCTCACCGGCTTCGGGCTCGGGCATCTCCTGCACTATGGCCGCGAGTTGAACGACATGGATCAGGTCATCGGCATCATGCTGGTCATTGTGATCATCGGCCTATTGGCCGATAAAATTCTTTTCTCGCCGTGGGAGCGTTTTTTGCACCGCCGATGGGGGACGGGCATAAGGCAGTGAGGCGGTGTCTTTAAGCGGCTGCAAAACATCACTGAAATTTGTGATCTCCATTCCGCGCCCTTCTGCATTCCGAACTTGACCAAACCGGCAGAGCCGCGGATGGTGCCGCGCCATGACCGCCATCGTTGAGCGCGCGCGCCGTAAACCCGGCGAGGTCGAATCCGCTTACGCTTGGGTGCGGTTGTTCACGGGACTTGCGCTCGGCACCGTTGGCTCGGTCGGAATGTGGTCGGTGGTGGTGGCGCTGCCGGCGGTGCAGGCTGAATTCGCTGTTGCGCGCGCTGAGGCATCGCTTCCGTTTACCTTCGCCATGATCGGCTTCGGCATCGGCGCGGTGATCCTGGGCCAGCTCGCCGACCGTTTCGGTATCGTAGTTTCGCTCCTCGGCGGCGCGGCTGCGCTTTGCGTCGGCTACATCGCCGAAAGCCTCGCGCCGAATTTGTGGATGTTCGCGCTCGCCGCGGGCGTCGCCGGCTTCGGCTCTTCGGCCACCTTCGCGCCGCTTCTTGCCGACATGTCACATTGGTTCGTGAGGCGGCGCGGAATCGCGGTGGCGATCGTGGGTTGCGGCAATTATCTCGCCGGCACCGTATGGCCGCCGGTGGTGCAGCACTTCATCGCTGCGGATGGCTGGCGGCCGACGCATTTCGGTATCGGCCTCTTTTGCGCCGCGGCCTCGCCGCTTGCCTTGGTGTTGTTGCGGCGGATCGAGACGCGGACGGAGGCGGCCGAGGGTGCCGCGGCGGCGGGCGCGCTCGCGCGGCTTGGGATTTCATCGAGGACGCTGATGACGCTCATTTGCGTCGCCGGTGTCGGTTGCTGCACGGCGATGTCGGTGCCGCAGGTTCACATCGTCGCCTATTGCGGCGATCTCGGTTATGGCGTCGCGCGCGGCGCGGAGATGCTTTCCCTCATGCTCGGCTTCGGCGTCATCAGCCGCGTGGCCTCGGGCTACATCGCCGACCGCATCGGCGGCGTGGCGACGCTGCTCGTCGGCGCGATGCTGCAGGGCGTTGCGCTGTTCCTCTATCTGTTCTTCAACGGACTCGTCTCGCTCTATGTGATCTCGGCGCTGTTCGGCCTCTTTCAGGGCGGCATCGTGCCGATGTACGCGATCATTGTGCGCGAATATTTTGCGCCGCGCGAAGCCGGCACCCGCGTCGGGATCGCGATCTTCGCCACCATCGTCGGCATGGCCTTCGGCGGCTGGGTATCGGGATGGATCTTCGATCTCACCGGCTCTTATCGGGTGGCGTTCCTCAACGGCCTTGCGTTCAATCTCTTGAATGTCTCGATCATGACCTGGCTCTTGCTCAGAACCAGAGCGCCGCGTCTCGCGGCGGCTTAGGCTTTCAGTGCTTCGAAGGGCCGGAAAGCGAGAGGATCGTCGCGCCGATCAACGTCGACAGCGCGGTGACAAGATACGGCCACTCATAGCCGCCGCTCGCGACGAAAATGAACCCGATGAGCGCAGGCCATGTGGCGACGCCGATCACGGTCACGAGCTGGCTCGCGGAATAAATGCGGCCATATTCGCGCGAACCGAAGGCCTCGGCGAGCAATAGCTGCTGCATCATCAGGATGTTGCCAATGGTAAAGCCAAAGAGCGCGACGCCCGCGAGCAGCGCTACTTTCGTCACCGCGAAGGCGAGGAAGGCGAGCGCCACCGCTTGATTCGCCATCAGCGCGAGTGTGAAGGCGCGCGCCGGAATTTTCGCAAGCAACTGGCCGCCGATCAGCCGGCCGATGAGGCTTGCGCTCGCAAGCAAGGCGACCACGGCGGCGGCGAACTGTGCGTCGGCGCGCGTAACCGCGAGCCGGAAGAGGTGGGCGATCGCGCCCACCTGCGCGCCGAGCGAAAACACGTAGGCGAGCGTCACCGCGACGAAAAAACGGCTCTTCCACGCCTTGGAAAAGGAAACGCCTGAAAGCGGCGCAACGCCGGCAATACCGGGCATTGCTTCGGCGCCGTCGGGACGGAGCCCCATGTCGAGCGGGCTCGCGCGCACGATCAGAAACGTCACAGGCACGACGCCAAGAAAAAAGCTCGCGCCGAGCCAGGGTCCGGCGGCGGCGAGGCCATAGGTCTTGATGATGTAGGCGACAAAGGGCGTGATGATGATGCCGCCGAGCGAGAGGCCGGTGCTTGCGATCGAAAGCGCTTGCGGACGCTTCGCATCGAACCAGCGCGCGACGATGGTGCTCGCGGTGACCAGCCCGCAACCGCCATAGCAAAATCCGAGCACGACATAAAAAGCAACCAGTTGCGCCGGCGTGCGCAGCAAGCCGACGGAAGCAAGTGCGAGCGCGGTCACGCAAGCGCTCGCGATGATGATCTTGCGCGCGTCGATGCGGTTGATGATCTGTCCGACGATGAGGCCGGCGATACCGGACGTAACGAAGAAGATTCCAGTCGCGAAGCTCGCAAGCCCAATCGGAAAGCCGCGCTCGGCGACGAACGCCTCCAGCAGCACCGAAACGTTGTAAAACAGAAAACCCGCGGTCATCGTCGAAATGACCATCAGCGCATAGGTGACGTACCAGCCGTAGAAAGTGCGGCGGGCTGGCGAGGCGGGTCGCGGCGACTTTCCGTGCATGGCGGCTGATTGTTCCGGGAGCTGGGCGGTTATCTTGTCTTTGCGCGCGGCGGTAAGGCCCGATGCCCGGCCTTGCAGAGTTCGACCTTCACCGAATAATGCACCGATGTAAAGCTGCTAGGCTCTTCGGGCGAGCGAGGAGCAATGCATGACGCATCAAATCCACGATATCGGAATTGCGAAACAAATCGGCCTCTACAGCGACGCGATCGAAATCGCGCCCGGCCTTCGCTGGCTGTTTACGTCCGGCACACCGGGGCTGGAGAAAAGCGGAAAACTGCCCTCCGACATCATCGGCCAGGCCGAGATCGCCTGGGCGCATATCGGCGCCATGCTCAAAGCGGCCGGCATGACGAAGCGCGACCTCGTGAAGGTCACGCATTATCTCACGCGCGCCGAGGATATTCCCGCCTACGCAAAAGTGCGGGCGAGTTTTCTCGGCGATGCGAGGCCAGCCTCGATGATGCTGGTGACGCCCGCATTCGTGCGGCCCGAATTCCTTCTGGAGATCGATGCTATTGCAGCGGCGCGCTGACGACGCGCCTAGGACGCCGCTGCTTTCGCCTTCTGCTCGAGGGCAGCGAGCGCCTGCAGTAACAGGCGTTGCGTGCGCTCGGCGGCGGCCTTGTCGATCACGTCGAGGTCGATGAAAAAGTCGACGCCGGTCGCGTGCTCGCTAATGACATGGGCGCGCTGCTGCAATTCCTCGACGAGCCCTTCGACCGCATAGGGGACGACCTCGCGGCTGATGCCCTTCATGGTGATCGGCTCGAGCGGCCGCGCGCGCACCATGTCGCGCACGAGCGCATAGGTTTCGTAGCTCACGACGATGCCGCCGGGCTCGGCGATCGATTGCAGGCGCGCGGCGAGGTTCGCCTCGGCGCCGATGATGGTGTAGTCCATGCGGTCTTCGGAGCCGAAATTGCCGACATTGCAGAAGCCGGTATTGATGCCCATGCGGGCGCGAAACGGCTGCTCGATGCCGCGATTGCGCCATTCGGTATTGAGTTGCGTGAGCCGCCGTTGCATGTCGACCGCCATCAATAGGCACGCGCGCGCATCCTCGGCAACGCCTTTGGTTTCCGGGTCACCGAAGAACAAGAGCATCGCGTCGCCAATGAACTTGTCGACCGTGGCGCCGTGACGAAGGGCGATCGCGGACATTTCGGTGAAATATTCGTTGAGCAGGGCGGTGAGATCTTCGGGCTGTAGCCGCTCGGTGGTGGCGGTGAAATCCTTGATGTCGGAAAAGAAGATCGTGAGCTTCTTGCGCTCGGTCGCGATCGCGACGTCCTTCTGGCCGGAGAAGATGCTCTTGTAGATTTGCGGCGAGATATATTTCGCGATCTTCATGGAAATCGTCGCAAGAAAATCGTTCGATTCGGCAAGCTCGCGATTGGCGCCGGCGATCTGCGCCGCCTGGCGGCGCTGGATCAGGATAAACGCAAGCCCGCTCGCCGCCGCGAGCGCGAAGTAGAGAAGCAGATATTTGAAGGACAGGATATTGGCGGCGATCGGCTGGCGGATGATGATTTCCTGAATGCCGCGCACGTCGCCGACTTTCCAGTCCGTCTTCGGGCTGTCGGGATGGGTATTGTGGCAGGCGACGCAGGCCTGGCCCATCACCACGGGGCCGGCGAGGCGAATGTCGCGATCGAAGATCGATCCTGAAACCTGAATGACCGGCGTTTTGGGGTCCGCGCGGAGAGCAGCAAGGGCGGTGGTCTCCCAGCCGTCAAGATTGTGCGATTCGCGCCCCTTGAACGGCATATCCGACACGAAGCGGTATTTCACCGCGTCGTTGCGGGCGGAGATCAGCTTGCCGAGTTCGATGGAAAGGGTTGCCGGAATCGGAATGCCGCCCTCAACCTCTTTATATTTGCTGGTGGGAACCGCATTGGGGTGGGCGATGATGCGCGCGACCACGTCGGAGGCATAAAAGCCGCGCATGTCGTCGATGATACGGCGGATCTCGTCGGCCTGACGGTTGAGAATGCGCTCGGAGAGCGCGCGCATGTCGAGCCAGGCCGCGAACGGAAGCCCAAACAGGAGCAAGAAAACAAGCGCGACGACCAGCGGGCCATAAAACTGGTCGCGCTGTGCCGGTTGAATTTGCTGCATTGAAACGCCCGCCCCCTGGCCTCGATATCAGCTTGTTCCTTCGCGGCCGCAACTCTGTTGCAGCCACCGAAGACGCATTCACGAGAAGCAGAATTATTCCTGGATCGTCTTGACGATGTCGGACGTCGGCTGCGTGTTCGCGGTCGGCAGCTTTTGCTCCTTCAGGACCATCGCATCGTATTCCGGCAGCGACTTCACCGTGAACTTCGGCTTCACGAACACGACCTTGTAACCCTTTTCCTTCATTTGTTTGAGGAGCTCGGGCACTGCCTCGGCCGTCGCGTGCTGGAAGTCGTGCATCAGGATGATGCCCTTGCCGTCCTTGGCGAGCTTGTCCATCACCGATTTAATGACCTGCTCGGGTTTGCGCATCTTGAAGTCGAACGAATCGAAGTCGGTCGAGAACATCGCGATGTTGCGCTTGCCGAGATACTCAACCACCTCCGGCGGGTGCTTCAGCTGCGGGAAACGGAAGAAGGGCGCATTCTCGGCGCCGTCGAGCGCCCATTGAACGGCAGCGATGCCCTTTTCGACTTCTTCCTTCGCCTGATCAAACGGCAGCTTCTCGAGATTCTTGTGCGACCAGGTGTGCGAGCCGATCGTGTGACCGGCGGCGGCGACGTCCTTCAGGATTTGCGGGTGCCAGGTGGCGTGCTTGCCGATGGGGAAAAAGATCGCCTTTACGCATTCGTCGGCGAGCGCCTTCAACACCATGTGGGTATTTTCCGGCCAGGGGCCGTCGTCGAAGGTGAGCACCACCTCGCCGTTCTTGAGGAAATCGTGATTCTTGAAATGCTCGAAGCCGAAGCCGGGTCCGCCGGTGGTGTCGATTTCGACAGTGCGCGATAGCCCCATGGCGTTGGGGTTGGCGCATTTCGCCGCAGGCGCGGGTTCAACCTTGGGCGTGGCGGGGGCGGTTGTGGCGGTCTTGGCCGGTGTCGGCGTCTGCGCCGGCAAGGCGGTGGAACCCAACAGAACCGATGCCAAGAGCACGCCACCAACGGACAGACGCATTCCACTCTCCTGTTACCGCCAATGGCGGACTACCCCTCACTCTCGGAATACTAGACCAGAAACTTGCCGCCCGGCAGGGGGTTCCAAATTAGGCGTTGAATCGTGGCAGTCCACCACAGGCTGTTTTGAGGCTGGCTTGTTTGCTAGGTTCCGGCGCCTTCGGGCCCGTAGCTCAATGGTTAGAGCCGACCGCTCATAACGGTCTGGTTGGAGGTTCGAGTCCTCCCGGGCCCACCAGGATTGGGTTGGGGAGAATACATATGGGAACGAAAGTTACCCTCACGGCCGCCGATGGCTTCCAGCTCGGCGCCTATCGGGCTGATCCCAAAGGGCCGCCGCGTGGCGGCGTCGTCGTCATTCAGGAAATCTTCGGTGTCAATCATCACATCCGCGCGGTTTGCGATCGGCTCGCGGATGTCGGCTATCGCGTGATGGCGCCGCAGGTCTTCGACCGGATGATTCCCAACTTTGAATCGGGTTACTCGGAAACCGAAATCGCAAAAGCGCGCGAATTACTTCCGCGCCTCGACTGGGCCAAGCTGATGCTCGACGCCTCGGCTGCGGTCGATGCCCTCAAGAAAGAGGGCGGGCCGGTAGCGATGATCGGCTTCTGCATGGGCGGTACCGTCGCTTTTATCGCGGCGACGCGCCTCGGCGGGCTCGCTGCCTCCGTCTGCTATTACGGCGGCCAGATCATCCGCTACGCCGACAGCAAGCCGCGTTGCCCCGTGCAAATGCACTTTGGCGAGAAAGACGCGAGCATTCCGATGGGCGATGTGGAGACGATCCGGCAAAAGCGTCCAGAGTGCGAAATCTTCACCTATCCCGGCGCGGGCCATGCCTTTAACCGCGACGAGAGTCCGGCCGCCTACGAGCCGAATTCGGCGAAGCTTGCCTGGCAGCGCACGCTCGCCTTCCTCGCCAAAACGCTGGGCGCCGCGCGGCCGAAGCCCGCGGTAGCGCAGGCGGCAAAGGTGGCGGCGCCGGCGTCAGCGCGTCCGGCCGCCAAGCCAAAACCCAAACCCGCCGCGAAAGCAAAGAAGCGCTCAAAGCCCAAGCCCAAGCCGAAAGCGAAGAGCCGGCCCAAGGCGAAAAAGCGGGCGAAGGCGAAGGGGCGGAAAAGATCGAAATCGCGGCGCTGAATGGCTTTCGAGCGTCCTCGAAAAAGCCTTCGGACCGCACTATCTTTGTTTCATGCGAATCGCTCATCCGAAGCCGGATGGGTCGAAGGGAGTGGCCAAGAGAAAGCATTTCCGCTCAGCACCGGGAGAGCCCGCCTTCTCCGAAGGCGGCACCGAAGGAGCAACCGCCCCGGAAACTCTCAGGTTCACGGACCGGTGCCGAGCCCATACTCCGAAGAGCGGCCGTAAAGGCCCACCGAAGGAGCAAGCGCCGCTATCGATTTTCCGGCGCGAAACTCTCAGGTTCAGGACGGAGGGGGCATGACACGAGCCCAAATGGGCGAAGGAGCTGTCATGTCCATGCAACGTAAACAGGATTTCGATGTGGTGGTCTTGGGCGCGGGCGTCATCGGCGTCACCGGCGCCTATTGGCTCGCGCGCAGCGGCAAATCGGTGTGCGTGATCGAGCGTCAGCCGCAAGCGGCGCTGGAGACGAGCTTTGCCAATGGCGGACAGATTTCCGTCAGTCACGCGGAGCCTTGGGCCAATCCGTCCTCGCCGTCCAAAGTTCTAAAGTGGCTGTTCGACGGCGAAGCCCCGCTGTTGTTTCGGCCGAAACTCGACGTGCATCAATGGGTTTGGATCGCGCGTTTTCTGATCGAGTGCCTGCCGCAGCGCACCGATCGAAATACGGCAGAGATCGTCAAGCTCGCGTTGGAGAGCCTCGCGCGGCTGCGAGAAATCCGGGCGCGTGAGAACATCCGTTACGACGAGCGGATGAAGGGCATTCTGCATTTTTATCGCGATCGCCGCGAGCTCGAACACGCGACGCATGCGGCCGAGCTGATGAGAAAGCATGGCTGTGACCTGCGCGTGGTCGACGCCGACGAAGTGGTGAAAATCGAGCCGGCCTTCGAGGACAATCGGCGCGAGATTGTCGGCGCCACTTACGCCGCGGCCGATGAAAGCGGGGATGCGAAAAAATTCACCCAGGCGCTGGCAGCGGTCTGCGAACGCATGGGGGTCGCCTTCCTTTATGACGCGCAAGTGGTTGCGCTCGAGGCCGACGCTTCGAGCGTGCGTTCGATCGAGCTGCGGACGCCGCAAGGCTATGAATCGATCAAGGCGCGTGACGTGATCGTGAGCCTCGGCAGCTATTCAGCGCCGTTCTTGCGGCCCTATGGCGTTTCGCTCGCGGTCTATCCGGCGAAGGGCTATTCGGTGACTATTCCGTTCAATGGCGCGAACCACGCACCGGTGGTGAGCCTCACCGACGATCAATACAAACTCGTCTATTCTAATCTCGGTGACCGTTTGCGCGTCGCGGGCACCGCCGAACTTTCGGGATACGACCTTTCGCTCAACCTCGCGCGCTGCCAAGCCATTCTGCGTAATGCGAAGGCGTTATTCCCGCGCGCGGGAAAATTCGAAGAGGCGAAATTCTGGACCGGTCTCAGGCCGGCGACGCCGTCAAATATCCCCTATGTGGGCCGCACGCGCCGTTATCAAAACCTGTGGACCAATACCGGCCACGGAACGCTCGGCTGGACGCTCGCCGCGGGCTCCGGCAAGCGGATCGCCGACATGATCGGCGGACACGGTGGTCCGGTTGTGGCCTGAGCCAATCGTCAGTGCGGTCTGATGAGCGGGGATGCTGCCTTCAAGCTCCCAATATCGGTGTAGCCGATTTGCGCGAGGGTACGGGAGATCTCGTCCGCGAGGAGATCGATCGCGACTTTCGCCCCGCGCTTGCCGAGGGCTGAAACCGCATACATCACCGCGCGGCCGACGAGGCAAAAGTCGGCGCCGGCCGCGAGTGCCTTGGCGATGTGCTCGCCGGAACGAATGCCGCTATCGAGGATCAGCGGAAACTTTTCACCGACTGCGGCGCGGATCTCGGAAACGACCTCGATTGGCGCTGGCAGCGAGTCGAGCTGGCGTCCGCCGTGGTTGGAAATCACGATGCCGTCGCAGCCGAGATCGCGCGCACGCACGGCGTCCTCGGCCGAAAGCAATCCCTTCACCACGAAGCGGCGCTTCCAGCCATCGCGCAGGCGCTTCAACGCGTCCCAATCGAAACTACCGCTCACTTGCGAGGACACGAATCCGGCAACCGCCTTGGTGCCGGCCGCCTCCATATAGCGTTGCATGGTCTCGAATTTCGGAATGCCGGCCGACAGCGTCGCAAACGACCAAGTCGGATGGCTCACCAATTCCCACACGAATTTCGGGCTGATCTTCAGGGCAACGCTGAAATTATTGCGCAGATCCCGCGGCCGCCGGGCGGCGAGCGGAATGTCGACGGTGACGACGAGCGTTTCGTAACCGGAGCGGTCGGCGCGGTCGATGATGTCGTGAGTGATGTTGTCGAAGCGCGAAACATAGAGTTGGAACCAAGCATTCTGCGGGGCGAAGCGGACGTAGTCCTCAAGCGCGGTAGTGCCGGCTGTCGATAGCGTGCAGGGGATGCCGGCCTCGAGCGCGGCTTGCGCGATCGCTTGTTCGGCGCCCGGACACATAAGATTGCAAAAGCCGATCGGCGCGGTGCCGAAGGGGAGCGACCAGCGGCGTCCGAACAAGTTCGTTGACAGATCGCGCTTCTCGATATTCACGAGCATGCGGGGCTTGAAACGAATTTCGTCGAAGGCGGCGGTGTTGCGGTGCATGCCCGCCTCCGTGCCCGCGCCGCCGTCGAGATAATCGAACACGAAGCTCGGCAGCCGCCGTTTCGCGGGCGCGCGGAGATCAGAGATGGTAGCGATGTTCATTCCAGAATGTCCCTGAAAGAAGTGGTTGGCGGCTTGCCGAGGACGGATTCGGCCGCTACATACGCGCCGTCTTCCTGATTTGTCGAGATGGAGCGCGCCCGCGGCTATGGCGTCCTGGCAATACGTCTATCAAATGAACGGTCTCTCCAAGGCCTATCCGGGTGGCCGGAAGGTATTGGACGACATTCACCTGTCGTTTTATCCCGACGCCAAGATCGGGGTCCTCGGCGTGAACGGCGCCGGCAAGTCGACCTTGATGCGGATCATGGCCGGCCTCGACAAGGAGTTCACCGGCGAAGCCCGGGCCGCGGAAGGCGCGCGCGTGGGTTATCTGCCGCAGGAGCCTGAACTCGATCCGAACAAGAACGTACGCGAAAACGTGATGGATGGGGTTGCCGAGAAGCGCGCATTGCTCGACCGCTACAATGAGCTTGCGGCGAATTATTCCGACGAGACCGCCGAAGAAATGGCCAAATTACAGGACGAAATCGAGGCCAAGGGGCTATGGGATCTCGATTCGAAGATCGACCAAGCGATGGACGCGCTGCGCTGCCCCTCGGACGAAGCCAAAGTGGAGACGCTTTCGGGCGGCGAAAAGCGCCGCGTCGCGCTCTGCCGTCTTTTGCTTGAACAGCCCGACTTGTTGCTTCTCGACGAACCAACCAACCATCTCGACGCCGAAACCGTTGCCTGGCTCGAAGGGCATCTCAGGCAATATCCGGGTGCCGTGCTCATCGTCACCCACGACCGCTACTTTCTCGACAACGTCACCGGCTGGATCCTCGAACTCGATCGCGGCCGCGGCATTCCCTATCAGGGCAACTACTCATCGTGGCTGGTGCAGAAACAGAAGCGGCTCGAGCAGGAAGGTCGCGAGGAAGAGGCGCGTCAGCGCGCGATCGAGCGCGAGCGCGAATGGATTCAGGCCTCGCCGCGCGCGCGCCAGGCGAAGAACAAGGCACGTTTCCAGCGCTACGAAGAGCTGGTGAAAAAGTCGGCCGACAAGGCGCCGCAGACCGCACAAATCATCATTCCGGTCGCCGAACGGCTCGGCCAGAACGTGATCGAGGCCGACGGGCTCGCGAAGGCCTATGGCGAAAATCTTCTGTTCGAAAAACTCGCCTTTAAGCTGCCGCCCGGCGGCATTGTCGGCGTGATCGGGCCGAACGGCGCCGGCAAGACAACGCTGTTCCGGCTGATCACCGGCCAGGAGAAACCCGACAGCGGCACGATCAAGATCGGCGAAAGCGTTACGCTCGGCTATGTCGATCAGAGCCGCGACTCGCTCGACGGCAAGAAGACCGTGTGGGAAGAAATCTCGGGGGGCGACGAGCAGATCGAACTCGGCAAACGGCAGGTGCAAAGCCGCGCCTATGTCGCGGCCTTCAACTTCAAGGGCGGCGATCAGCAGAAGAAGGTCGGCGCGCTTTCGGGCGGCGAGCGCAACCGCGTGCATCTCGCCAAGATGCTGAAATCGGGCGCGAACGTGCTCCTTCTCGACGAGCCCACCAACGATCTCGACGTCGACACCTTGCGCGCGCTCGAGGAGGCGCTCGAGGATTTCGCCGGATGCGCCGTCATCATCAGCCACGATCGCTTCTTCCTCGACCGTATCGCGACTCATATTCTCGCCTTCGAGGGCGACAGCCACGCTGAGTGGTTCGAGGGCAACTTCCAGGATTACGAGGCGGACAAGAAGCGGCGGCTGGGTGTTGCCGCCGAAATTCCGCACCGGATCAAATACAAAAAGTTCACCCGCTAAGATGCGAAGCCGATGCGGTTGAATTTCATCTCCCGTCTGCCTTTCATGCCGATTGTCCTCGCGGTGGCGTTTTTGTGGGTGAGTATTTCTCCGCTTTTCGCCGCTGACGTTCAATTCCAGCAATGGCTTGCCGGACTGTGGCCCGCGGCACAAGCTCTCGGCGTCTCGCGGCAAACCTTCGAGATGGCCACGCGCGGTCTTGAACCCGATCTTTCTCTACCGGATCTCGATCTTCCCGGCCGTGCGCCGCCGGGGCAGCCAGAATTCCTGCAGTCGCCAGCCGAGTATCTGTCGGAGACGACGATTGCGCGGCTGGCCGAGCAGGGAAAACAACTTGCTTCAGAGCAACGCGCCACACTCGCCGCGATCGAACGCCAGTTCGGCGTACCCGGCAATGTCGTGCTCGCGATCTGGGGCCGCGAAACCGCCTACGGCACCTACAAGCTTCCGTATAGCGCCGTCCGGGTGCTTGCGACGCAGGCCTATATCGGCAAGCGCAAGGAAAAATTCCGCGACGAATTTCTGCTTGCGCTCAAGATCCTCGACGAGGGCCACGTGAAGCTCGCCGACATGAAAAGCTCGTGGGCGGGCGCCATGGGGCTTACGCAATTCCTGCCGTCGGAGTTCTACAAATACGCGGTCGATTTCGACGGCGACGGCAAGCGCGATATCTGGAGCTCAGTGCCGGATGCGCTCGCCTCGGCGGCGAAGCAACTCGCCGGCAAGGGCTGGAAGCCCGGCATCCGCTGGGCCTATGAGGTGCGCAGGCCGCAGACGATCGATTGCACCATCGGCGTGCCGGAGATGAAGAAATCGATCCTCGAGTGGATCGCGGCGGGTTATCTGCCGGCCTATGGACGCAAATTCGCGGTCCAGGATCTCACCGAGCAGGCTTCGCTGCTCTTGCCCGAAGGGACCTATGGCCCCGCCTTTCTCGCCACCCAAAACTATTTCGTGCTGAAGGAATATAATTTTTCCGATCTCTATGTTCTCTTCGTCGGCCATCTCGCCGACCGCATGAGTGACCCAAAACCGTTCGAGACGCCGTGGGCGAAGGTCGCCATGCTGAAGACCGCCGACGTGGAAAAGATGCAGCGCTATCTCACGGGAAAAGGAATCTACCGCGACAAGATCGATGGCAAGGCCGGCATGCTCACGCGCTCGGCCGTGGGGCAATACCAGAAGGCGAACGGCCTCGCGCTTGATTGCTGGCCGACGGCCGCGTTGCTTGAGCAGATGCGGCTCACGGACTAGGCCGGAAATAATCGAAAGCCCGGCGGGCTTTCGCGCCGCCGGGCTTCGAGAATTCGAGATCTTCGCTACAAGATTACGGGCAGAACCAGCGCGGACGGCTCCAGCCCATCTGGTTGCCCCACTGATCGTAGACGGGGCGACGGGCCCAGTAGCCGCCGGGGCAGCCTACAGGCCCCGGGGCATAATAACCGCCATAAGCGACGTAGCCCGGTGCCGGATAGTAGGTCGGGCCCCAGCCATAGCCCGGAGGCGGCGCGGCCGCGGCTCCGACGGCGGTGCCGAGCGCGAAAGCGCCGACGCCAATACCAACGCCGCATCCCCAGCCGCAACGCGCGTCGGCGGTGCTTGGGATCGCGACGGTCGCGGCGGCGATCGACGACGCCGCGGCGAGAGCAAGCAATGCTTTCTTCATGGATTTCTCCTCGACAGTCGGCCAGCCAAATCGCCGATCGATCGACTGACAGATGACTTCTAGGGGCAAATTCAGCCCCGTCAAATAGGAATGCCAAACATGTTTTAAATGTGATGGACAAAACACGCGGGCGCTGAACAATGCGCCGCGCATTCATCCGGCGTTCATCTTCGACGCACTGCGGAACGCCCCGCTTGTTCTTTCCCTCAGGAGATTTCCGTGTCCAAGAGCGCTGCCGTGCCCGAATCAAAATCCCGCACCCGCACCGTGAGCTGGGCCGATCCGATGATCGGCGCAAGCATGGTGCAAAAGGGAATGAGCGGGATCGAGTTTTTGCAAAAGATTGTCACCGGCGAAATTCCGCCACCGCCGATCGCGCAGCTGATGGGGTTCAGTCTCACCAAGGTCGAGCCCGGCTATGCGTTGTTCGAATGCGACCCCGCCGAATACCACTACAATCCGATCGGGGTGGTGCATGGCGGGCTCTCCTGCACGCTTCTCGATTCAACGATGAGCTGCGCGATCCAGACGCTGGTCCCGGGAGGCTCGGCCTACACCACGCTCGAATTGAAAGTGCATCTCGTGCGCGGGATCACCGACAAGACCGGGCATTTGCGCGCCGAGGGGCGGATCATCCACAGCGGTTCGCGCGTGGGCACGGCCGAAGGCAAGCTCATCGACAAGGACGGCAAGATCTACGCGCACGGCACGACGACGTGTATGATCATGAAGCTCTAGTCGCGAGGGAAAGCGGCCATGGCCGCGAAGGTCGCCGTCATTCAGAAGCCCCCCGTCTTGCTCGACCGCGCCGCTCGCTCGACGTCGCCGGGCATTATTCGCGGCCCGATATCTTCAAGCTCGAAGTCAATCGCGCTGCGCAGCCGCCGGTCGATTTCAGGGATTCGTAGCCTCGCAGTTCATGCAATGGCTCCGGCGAGGTAGAGTCCAAGCCCAGCAGCGGAACAGCCCGCGAGCGTCGGAATCATCCCGATCCTGAACCAGAAAATCGCGAACGCTGCTGCGACCGACAGAAGCAGCGCCCACAGATTCACGCTGCTTAAGATCGGTGCGTCGAACGACAGGCCGAACTGATCGACGCGAAACACGTCGCGAAAGATCGTGTGGATTGCGAACCAGATCGCCAAATTCAGGATCACGCCGACAACGGCGGCGGTGATCGCCGACAGGCTGCTATTCAACGCCGTGTTGCCGCGGAGCTTCTCGATGAACGGCGCGCCGAGAAAAATCCACAGGAAGCAGGGCGTAAACGTAACCCAGGTGGCGAGCAGGCCGCCGAGGGTCGCCGCGAGCATCGGCGGCAGGTCGCCAGGGTCGCGGAACGCCGCCATGAAGCCCACGAATTGCAACACCATGATCAGCGGCCCCGGCGTCGTCTCCGCCATGCCGAGCCCGTCGAGCATCTCGCCGGGCTGAAGCCAGTGATAATGCTCCACCGCCTGCTGCGCCACATAGGCGAGCACCGCATAAGCGCCGCCGAAGGTCACCAACGCCATCTTGCTGAAGAAGACGGCGATCTGGCTGAAGACATTGCCGGTTCCCAGCGACACGAGCAGGGCCGCTACCGGAACGAGCCACAACAACAGCCAGATGGCGGCGACCACGAGCGTGTGCGCGACCGTGGGACGCGCGTGTGGAGGAAGCTGATCGCCGAGCAGGCTCTCGCTATCCCCGCTTTTTCCGCTCGCGCCGTGACCCGCGCTCGCCTGGAACGCCGCGTGGCCCGAGCGGCCGCCGATGAATCCGATCATGCCGGCAGCGAGAATGATGAGCGGAAACGGCACGCCGAAAAAGAAGATCAGGATGAAGGCTGCGGCGGCGAGAAGGCGCATGGCGTCGGTCTTGAGCGCGCGCTTGCCGACGCGGACCACGGCTTCGATGACGATCGCGAGCACAGCCGCTTTCAGCCCGAAGAAAAGCGCCGAGACCGCGCCGACCTTGCCATAGGCCGCGTAGACGTAGCTCAGCGCCATGATCGAAACGATGCCGGGCAGGATGAACAGGCCGCCGGCCATGATGCCGCCTGCGGTGCGGTGCATCAGCCAGCCGATATAGGTCGCGAGCTGCTGCGCCTCGGGTCCGGGCAGCAACATGCAGTAGTTGAGCGCGTGCAAGAACCGGCTTTCGGAAACCCACCGCTTCTCGTCGACGAGGATGCGGTGCATGACCGCGATTTGTCCCGCCGGACCGCCGAAGGAAAGGGCGGCCACCTTCAGCCAGACCCGGAACGCCTCGGCGAAAGATGGAAACGGCCGCGCGGTGCCGACGACGCGCTGCGCCGGGCTCACGCTATCCATCTCACGAGCTCGCCTTGTGCGACGGCCAGCCATGCGTCTCGTCGGTGGCGTCGCGGCACCAGCGATAGAAGGCGTCGTAAAGCGCCATGCCCGCGTCAAGCTGGGCGAGATCGTCGGCGTACATGCGCGAAAGCCCGAGTGATGCCGCGAGCAAGCCCGCGGCTTCCGGAATGAGGTCGAGGCGGCCGGTGTCGGCGCCGCGCACGATCTTTGCAAGATGCAGTAGCGGTTCGGTGCGAAGGCCGAATTCGTCGAGCATCATGTCGAAGGTGCAAAGCTCACCGCGATGGCTCCAGAACACGCCTTCGATATCGAAAGGCTCGGCCGCAAAGCGCTCGGCGACCGGCAAGACTTCGGCTGGCGCCACGAAGAGGAATACGGCGTTCGGATCGACAAAACGGCGGATCAGCCACGGGCAGGCGATGCGATCGATCTTGGGGCGGGCGCGGGTGACCCACACGGTGCGGCCTTGCTTATCGTGCGGCGGCAGCCTTTTCGCGTTCACGAGCGGCAGGCCGGCTTTCGTCCAAGCGGCAACGCCGCCCTCCAGAAGATCGGCGGGCACGCCCGCGTGGCGGAGCCAGGCCGCGACGCCTGCACTCAGTTTCAGCCCTTGCCGGCAAATGACGATGGCCGAGCGGCCGTCGAACTCGACCGCCCAGCGCGAGGGGTCGCCATTGGGGCGGCGGACCGCCCCTGGAATCAGCCCCGGTTCAGCAGCGAAGTCCTCGTCGGTGCGGACATCGACGAGAGCAGGACATTTCGGCGTGCCGATGAGGCGCGCGAGTTTTTCGGCGGAAATCGTGTTGATTGACGACATGGCGCGTCCTTTCGATGAAATGGGACGCGATGCTTCGGCCTGTCGCCTCGTGGGGAGATCGCATTCCCCATGAGCCGATTACAAAACTCGATCGGAAGAATGTCAAGCGCGCCGCCCGCCGTCAGCGTAAGGCAAGCTTTCAAGACGTAAGATTAAAAGGCGGGATGAAAGGGACCGCTGGCGCTTATCGCTCGGTGGCGGGAACCGGCATTGCCGCATGCATCGTGTCGATCTTCGTCTTCGGTTTTTCGGCAAGCTCCTGCGAGACGGCTTCTGTGATCGACGCGCCGATATAGTGTGCGGTGCAGCCGTAGCTCCAGTCGTTCATGTGCAGAAGGTCAGGCGAAAGAAACGTCTCGAACGGCACGCCGCTCGTTTCGTGCCAATAACGCATCAGCGCGAAGCGGCGGAAGAGATTGATGTGCTTCTCGCGCGCGATGTCAGAAATCAGGTCGACCATCGGATAGGCGTCGGGGTCCTTCAGCACCTTCGGCGCGTATTGCGGATCGAGTAGAACAATGTCGGTGTCCATGGCCACGAGCCGCTTCAGGCCTTCGAGGATGAGTGCTTGCTCGGGCTCGACGCCGTTATCGCGCAAAATCGCGTTGGTGCCGAGTTGCCAGATCACGAGATCGGGCTTCGCCGCCGCAACGTCGGTATCCATGCGTTCGAGCATCTCCTTGACATCCTCGCCGCCGACGCCGCGGTTGAGGACACGAATAGGAATGCCGGGAAATTGCGCCTTGAGTTCGACTTCGAGCCGGGCAGGATAGGTAAAAGCCAGAGAGCTCGCGCCGGCGCCGGCGGTCGAGGAGGAGCCGAGCGCCACGATCGTCACCGCCTCCCTCTGCGCGATGCGCGCGGCAAGATGCGGCAGTGCCTCGTCGAGATGAACGATATTGGCGGGCGCCGGGCAGTTAGCGCGCGGGCGCGGCGTTTCCTGCGCGCGCGCGTCAGCCGCCGCGAAGGACGCGGCGAGGCACACGGCAGCAAGGCACGCAAAAGGGCGTTTCAATCAGCGCTCCACAGTTCCGGAAAGCGAGGCCGCCCGAATGACGAGGTCGGCGATCAACCTGCCGATACACCTATGAACCTTTTCATAGGTCCCGTCGTTTTTAAGGGCGGTTAAATCGAAAGCCCCGGTTTCCCCCCAGTACTTCATCACTTCGTAGCGGTTAAACAGGGGGATGTCACGCGTTTGTGAAACCCAACGCATGTTTTCAGTGTACGGCGCACCATCAAACATGAAATCCGTGCGCGGGCTAAATTGTTGATTTACCAATATAACGTCGGCGCCTCCGCGTTGCAGCGCAGCAACCCCTGCATCGAGCGCACGGCCATAACCATCGGGATCGATCCCGCGCATGGCTTCAACCGTGCCGGTCTGCCAGATCACCAGGACCGGCTGCCGCTCGGATAAAAACCGGGGCAAGTCCTTGGCGACTTCGACAATGGTCTTCCGTGGCTCCGACTGCGCGAAAACATGGACGTCGACGCCTTTCAACCGTTCGCGAAGCTCGCTCTCCAAATAATAGGGATAGCTTTTCAGCGTGCTCGCCTCGCCCGAAAGCTTGGGCGCGGCTGAGAGCACCAAGATCTCGAGCTTATGATCGTGCTTGGCCGACAAATCGACGTGCGGAAGCCGGGCGAAGGTCTCCACCAGATTGTCGGGCACGTCGCAATCGTCCGCGGCGGCATACGGGCTCGCGGCCAAAAGAACAAGCAAGAGCGGGACGGAAAACGTCCTCATGACGCAGTTACTCCCTCGAAGCCTTCTTGCGTCGCCGATGGCGGAGGCTTGCCGCCCCGGCGTTCGACATCCTTATACCACGCCATCAACGCGGCAGCGGTCACCATCACGGCGATGCCGACGAAACTGACGAAGATCTGCATCGCGATCAGGCTCGAAACTTCGGTGAGCACGAAATGGGCGGAGAAGGAGAGAAAGACGCCGAGGCAGAAGATCTCGAGCGAATGCTGGCCGCACAAGATCAGCGGCCGTGCCCAGTTCGAGCGCAGGAATTTCGCATCGAAGGGAACGAAGCGGATGACAAGGATCGCAATGGCGAGGAAATGGAAGAGCCGCCAGCCCGAAAGCCCTGTCTTGTCGAGCGGCAGGATCATCAGCCAGCCCGGCAGGCGGCCGGTGATCCCGGGAAACAGCCAGCTCAATTGCAGCGGTGCGGCGAGCGCGAGATAGAGCACGCAAAGCGCCAGCACCGGCCGCGAATTGATGAGCGGCGAAATACGCCTCGCGCCGCCGAGCGCGCACCAGCCGCCAATCACGAACAGAAGCTGCCAGGCGAACGGGTTGAAGAACCAGCTGTGATCATAGGGATAGAGCACGAGGTTCCAGTCGAATACCTTGGCGACGAAGTAAAACGCGATCGAGCCCAGGAGTACGAAGTCTGGCTTGCGCAACATCAGCCACAGGACCGGCGGGAAAAAGGTCATCAGCACGATGTAGAGCGGCAAGACGTCCACATTGGCGGGCAGGAAGCGAAGCATCAGCGCTTCGATGAGCACGACATCCGGCTTCTGGAAGAAATCGAAAATGCCGAACTCTTCCGTATAGAGCGGATTCGAAAAGTGGCTCGAGACGTAGGCAATCTCGGCGAAGTAGAAAACGAGGAGAAATACGAAGGCGACGTAAATCTGCCAGGCGCGCTTGAGGATGCGGGCAGCGCCAATGACGAAGCCGCGCTCCTTCATTACGCGGCCATAAACGAAAGCCGCGGTGTAGCCGGAAATAAACACGAAGACTTCGGATGCGTCGCAAAAGCCGTAATTGCGTACCGTAAACCAGGACACGATGTTCGACGGCACATGGTCGAGAAAGATAAACCAGAGCGACAGCCCGCGAAAAAAGTCGAGCCTGAGGTCGCGGCCGGCGGGCGAGACTTGGTGCATTGTTGCCGCAACGGACGGTGGGTGTAACCGGGATAGTAGGGGCGCGGTCACGGCTTGAGAATGCGCATTCAGTTGAGGTTTCTCTGTCTGCTTGGATCGTGAATCAGCCCAGACAATATAGGTATCATAGTAACTAGGCTGCTAGCTGAACATGAAGGCGAGAAATGGTCATTCGCCTTCATATGCGGCTAGGTAGGGGCAATTCGAGGCGGGAGAAGAGGTTGGCGCCCGAAAACGACCGGTTGGGATTTGAAACGCTGCTCACGGGCCTGAAGGCCTCGGCGGAGGACACGCGCCTGCGCTTGCTCGCGCTCCTCGGCGAAGCGGAACTCACGGTTTCTGACCTCATCGAGATTCTCGGCCAATCGCAACCGCGGGTGTCGCGGCATTTGCGGCTGCTCTCCGAGGCGGGTTTGGTCGAACGCTTCCGTGAAGGGAGTTGGGCGTTCCACCGCCGCGTATCCGAAGGGCCGGGCGCGAAGCTCGGCCAGGCGCTCCTTGATCTTCTTGATCCGGCCGACCGGGTGCTGGCGCGCGACCGTGAGCGCCTCAATCAGGTGCGGGCGGCCAGGGCGGCCGCGGCGCAAGCCTATTTCCGCAAACATGCCCGCCACTGGGACGAGCTGCGCAAGCTTCACGTCGCCGAGGCGGCAGTGGAGACCGCGATCCGGGAGGCGCTTTCCGGCGTCCGCATCGAGAGCCTCCTCGATCTCGGCACCGGCACCGGCCGGATGCTGGAATTGTTCGGCCCTGAAATAGACCGCGGCGTCGGCATCGATCTCAATCCTGAAATGCTTGGGATTGCACGCGCGAATCTTGAGCGCGCGGGCCTCAAGCATTGCAGCGTGCGGCAGGGCGACATCTACAATCTTTCGCTTGGCCGCGACGCCTTCGACGTGGTGATCGTGCATCAGGTATTGCACTTCCTCGAGGATGGCGCGCGGGCGATCCGGGAGGCGGCGCGCGTATTGCGGCCGGGCGGGCGGCTCCTCGTGGTCGATTTCGCCCCGCACGAACTCGAATTTGTACGCGAAGAACATGCGCATCGCCGGCTCGGCTTTGCCGAGGAGACGGTGGCGCAGTGGATGGCCGCGGCCGGGCTCGAACTCGTCCTTCATCGGACGCTTGCGCCCGAGCGCCAAAGCAGGGACGCGCTCACCGTTTCGCTGTGGCTTGGCCGCGACCGCCGCCGTGTAATCGCGGGGGCAGGCCGGCAAGTGGCATGACATTGACCGGAATCAAAACGCCGGGGAGTTTTTCTCCCCGGCGCGTCGCGTTCGATTTCTTGCTCACTATCAGAACATGCCGAGCAGAACCGCTCCGACAAAAGCAAAGACGGCAAACACTGCCAGCACGTTCAGCGGATGGCTGATGGTCAACGTCGCCTCCCGTTACGAGCTAAATCGACTCTAGCAACGCCCGAGGGGGTGCGGAAGTTCCTCTGTTGTGCATGGCACAATGCATTTCAGGGCCTGGCGCAAGGAACTCGGCTTGTTTACTGGATTCGGCCTTTTGCGCCTGCGTCGGGGCGCGTGGATTGCTTGTGCAAAGGTAATTTTCTTACGCAGGCCGGCTGTTTCATTTTACCGGCATTTTACGGACGTCGAGTCGATGCTTTTGAAAGGGCGAAGGCCCGACGGTCGTCCCGCCGGGCCTTCTCACTTCAATCATCAGCCGGCCTGTAAGCCGGGTTCTGTAGGGCGGGATTTCTCCCGCGCGGCGGCCATTCCTCTGGGACGGCGCTTGCGCGCCGCCTCGAGCAGCCAACCCGAATAGCGGATCCGAAGACGGATCGCGGAATTGCTTCCGCTGCCATTCCTATTCGGCTTTGCTCCCGGTGGGGTTTGCCGTGCCGCTTTCGTTGCCGAAAGCGCGGTGCGCTCTTGCCGCACCGTTTCACCCTTGCTCGCCTTGCGGCGGGCGGTCTCTTCTCTGTGGCACTTTCCCTGGGGTCACCCCCGCCGGCCGTTAGCCGGCACCGTGTCTCCGTGGAGCCCGGACTTTCCTCGACGCGATAGGCGCCGCGGCCGCCCGGCCGACTGACGCCGATAGGAATGGGCGCTCAATAGGACGGCGTCAAGGCAAGGAGCCGAACGCGGTTAGCGTCCGGACAATCGGCTGCGGAACACCTAGAAAAAGGGTGAGGAGGAACGCAAACACTAGCAGATCCTCCTCACCCTCACCCTCTTACCGAGTACGAAGAGAGGGCTAAACGCAGCTATTGCCGTGGTGGGTTTGTTAGATGCCTGTCCTTGAGGCCATCAATTCGCGGACGCGAGAGCAGTATTCGTTCGCGGCCTGGGTCATCTTGGTCGCTTGATAACCGGCGTTGTATTTGAGGACGGTATGGCAGACATCGCCCTCGGCGAGCCGCCAAGCTTCGGCAAGATAGCGCACGCCCCAACGAATGTTCGTCTCGGGGTCGTAGAGCTCATCGTCATTGTCGGCGAAGCCCATTTCGCGGGCGGTCTCAGGCATGATCTGCATGAGGCCGATCTCGCCGGCGAGCCCCGTCATGCTCTGGTCCCAATCGCTCTCTACGCGCACGACGGCGCGCGCAAGTGCAAGCGGAACTCCAGCCTCCGCCGCATATCGATTCACGATCGCGCTCAGTTCCAGGTGCGTCCACCAGTCCGGTGGATTGCCGTTGGTGCGCGGCGTGCGGTCGATGATCTTGCTTGCGGAGGCTTTGATAGCGGCAGGGGACCCCATCCCAAATGCCAGTAGAGTGAGTACGCAGGTTACGATTTTTTTGATCTGCATCCGTCGCCTTCTCCGTTTTTTGCGTTGCGGGAGAAGGGCGATGAAAAGGGTCGACAATCCGACAAGTCGTTAATTGTTCCGGTTTCTATCGGGCTAATTTCATGCCCGAAGTGAAATCATCCTTCAGGCGCGCGCGAAAAAAAGAATAAATGTTGCAAGTGCGGCCGTTGCACGGCGATCAGGCGGCAACCATCGGACGTGTTACTAAAAGTTTCTGCAAAGTGATTCGAGTGGAAGCATCGGCGATGCCGTCCACGCGCGCCGGCCGAAAGTGACGCTGGAACGCGGTGACAACTTCAGCCGTCGCTTGATCGAATTCTCCCGTTGGCGAGATTCCGTAGCCATAGGCTGCGAGTTCCTCTTGCAGAGCAAACACCTCGGCGCCGCCGTCATTCGCCCTGAGGGCGGCTCCCTTGCCGCCGCGCGAGGGCATCACCCAGTGGCCGACGCCGGCCTTGTGCAGCTGACGCCACGGGAACTTTTCGCCGGGATCCTGCTTGCGGGCGGGCGCGACGTCCGAATGCGCAAGCACGCGATCGGCGCGGATGCGATGGCGCAGGACGATGTCTAGGCAGAGCGCGATGACGGCCTTGATCTGCTTCGGTGGAAAGTCCGGATAGCCGAAGTCGTGACCGGGATTGGCGATCTCAATGCCAATCGAGCGCGAGTTGATGTCGGTCGTGCCTTCCCATGACGAAACGCCGGCATGCCAGGCGCGGCGGGCCTCCGGCACAAGCTGCGCGATGCCGCCGTCCTCGAACACGAGATAATGGCTCGAGACCTCGGCGGCTGGATTGCAGAGGTGGCGGAGCGCTTCGTCGGCGGTCTTTGTGCCGGTGTAATGGAGAATAAGCAGGTCGGGCAGGGCGCCGCCCTTGCGATCCCCGAAATTGGGGGAAGGCACGACTCTCGCAGCCGCAAAGTCGGGTGAGAACGGTTCCATCGGCTTCTTGCGGCCCAACTTATCCGAACTTCCGTGACCTCGCCGCGACCGCCGCGTCCGGCAAGGAATTCTTAAGCTTCACCTTGCGTTAATCGGCCCGGCCCTTGGCCACCAAAACGGTGGATAGCTGGATGCACAAATTGACGACCATCTAATCCCATGATATCCCAAATCATCCCGTTCCGGTATCGAGCTTTCCCGGTTGGGCGGGGCTCTTCGTCGCGTTCGCCCAAATCGTCGTCCGCGTTGCGGGAAGGTCCGTGTTCACGCGTCGGGCGGCCCCATGAACCGGTTTGTCTCGACTTACACCATGCGCCTCGACGCCAAGGGCCGAATCTCGATTCCGGCGAGCTATCGCGCGGTGCTCGCGCGCGACGGCTTCGAGGGACTTTACTGTCATCCGGCGCTCGACCGGCCGGCGCTCGACGCGGGCGGACATGCGCTCTTGGCCGAGATCGAATCGCTCATCGATCGCTATCCGCCCTATTCGGACGAGCGCGAGGAATTCGCCGCGGCACTCTACGGCCAGAGCGAGACGCTGAAGCTCGATTCGGAAGGCCGCATTGTTCTGACCGAAACACTGAAGACGCACGCGCATATCGCCGACGCCGTCACCTGCGTCGGATTGGGTCACAAATTTCAGATTTGGGAGCCGCAGCGCTTTCGCGCACATCTCACAGAGGCCACCAACAAGGTGCGCGCCCTGAAGAAGTCGCTCGGCTCCAGCAAGGAACCTCCCGGGGCGTCGGGATGATCGCGGGCCGCGGCATCGGGCCAGATGCCGCTGGCGGACCGGCCCGTCATCTTCCCGTCATGCTCCGTGAGGTTCTCTTGCACCTCACTCCCCGCGACGGCGGCGTTTATCTCGACGGCACGTACGGCGCTGGCGGTTACAGCCGCGCGATCCTCGAAGCCGCGAATTGCAAGGTGGTTGCGATCGACCGCGATCAGAGTGCGATCGTGGCGGGCGCGCCATTGGTCGAGGAGTTCCGCGGCAGGCTCGTGCTTGCCGAGGATCGTTTTTCGCGGCTCGACCGGGTCGCGCGCGATCTCGGTTTTGCTTCCGTTGATGGCGTCGTGCTCGATGTCGGCGTTTCCTCCATGCAGTTCGATGAGCCCGCGCGCGGATTTTCTTTCCGCGCCGACGGGCCGCTCGATATGCGTATGCAACGGAGCGGCCGGAGTGCGGCCGACGCCGTCAACGAATTGCCGGAGGCCGAGCTTGCACGCGTCATCGCCGTGCTCGGCGAAGAGCGGCGTGCGCGGGCCGTGGCGCGGGCGATCGTGGAAGCACGCAAGCACTCGCCGATCCGTACAACAGGCGCGCTCGCCGATATTGTCCGCAGCAAGGTGCACGCCAAGCCCGGGGACATTGATCCCGCCACGCGCACATTTCAGGCGCTCCGCATTTATGTGAATGACGAGCTGGCGGAGCTCGCCGGCGCGCTTATCGCCGCCGAGCGCATTCTCGCGCTGGGCGGCAGGCTCGTGGCCGTCTCCTTTCATTCGCTGGAAGACCGGCTGGCGAAGACGTTCCTCGCCGCGCGCTCGCGTGCCGCCGCCGGCTCGCGACATCAGCCAAAAGCCGAGGCACTGCCCGCGACTTTTCGCGTGCTCACCAAGAAAGCGCTCACGCCTTCCACGGAGGAAGTCGCCGTCAATGCGCGTTCGCGTTCGGCAAAGCTGCGTGCCGCCGAGCGCACAGATGTGGCGGCGCGGGCGGACGATCCGCTGGCCGGGATGATCGCCGGCCTGCCGCGTATCGGCGCGGCGACACAAGGATGAGGCGATGGTCCGCATTCTCAACGTCCTCGTGATCGGATGCCTGATCGTCGCGGCGGTGATTGTCTATGACGTCAAGTATCAATCGACCTACAAGGCGCAGGCGGTGGCGCGGCTCAACAACGAGATTCGCGCGGAGCAGGAAAAGATCGCGCTGTTGCGCGCCGAATGGAGCCGGCTCTCGTCGCCCGTCCGCATTCAGACGCTTTCCGAGCGTTATCTCGGCATGAAAGCGCTCGATGTCTCGCGCATTGACGATTTCTCGGCGCTGCCGGAAAAACCAGCGCCGGTGGGCGATCCGCTCGGCGATCTGATCGAAACGCTGCCGGCCGATCCTCGAAAACCGCGCGATCCCATCCGCGACATGATCGAAACGCTCGGCGCCCCCACGGAGGCGCCGGTGACCGGCTCGGCCGGCCAGGGCCCCTGACATGCGCTTCTTTTTCGACCTGCCGCGCTTCGGCCAGTTCTTCGCCGCGCTTCGCCTCGCGGATGGCAGGGTTTCGCGGCTTCGCATCGGCATGATGGTCTGCGGCTTTGCGCTGATCTACTGCGTGATCGCCGGCCGGCTCGCCATGCTTGGCATGATGCCGGAGCTGGCTGACAAGCGGCGCGCGGTTGCCGCCGACTCCATGACCTCGTCGCGGCCCGACATCTTCGACCGCCAGGGACGGTTGCTCGCGACCGATGTCGAATCCACGATGCTTTACGCCGAGCCGAACAAGAAAGTCGGCGACGTGGATGAAGCGACCGAATTGATCACCGCGGTGCTGCCCGACCTGAACGCGAGCGAATTGCGGCAGAAGCTTTCCTCGAAGAAGGGCTTTGTGCGCATCAAGCGGGAAATTTCACCGCAGCAGCAGCTCGAACTTCATCGCCTCGGCATTCCGCATATCGGCTTCATGCGCGAGGCGAAGCGCGTCTATCCCGACGGCAACGAGGCGTCGCACGTGCTCGGCCACGTCAATGTCGACAATCAGGGCATCGCCGGCCTTGAGAAGTGGATCGATACCGGCGGCCTCGCGGATCTGCATCTGGCAGGCCTCGCCTCCGGCCGCGCGCTTGAGCCCGTCAACCTCGCGCTCGACCTCGGCGTCCAGCACGCGCTGCGCGATGAATTGCTCATGGCGAAGGAGCTTTATCAGGCGAATTCGGTCTCCGGCCTCGTGCTGAATGTGAAGACCGGTGAAATTTTCGCGATGGTGTCGCTGCCCGATTACGATCCGAACGTGCCGGCGGGGTCCATCGACCCCACGCGTCTCAACCGCCTCACCACCGGCGTCTATGAAATGGGCTCGACTTTCAAGGCGCTGACCATTGCGATGGCGCTCGATTCCGGCAAGGCGACGCTTGCCTCGCAGTTCGACGCGCGCATGCCGCTGCAATACGGCCAGTTCACGATCAATGATTTTCACGCCCAGCATCGCGTGCTCTCGGTGCCGGAGATCTTCACTTATTCATCGAATATCGGCGCGGCGAAAATCGCGCTCGCCGTTGGCCCCGATGCGCAGCGGGCGTTCCTCAAGAAGACGGGACTGCTCGATCAATTGAAAACCGAGCTTCCCGAGAGCGGAAGGCCGCTCGTGCCGAAAGCATGGGGCGAGATCAACACCGCGACGATTGCCTTTGGCCACGGCCTTTCAGTCGCTCCGCTGCAGGCGGTGATGGCGACCGCCGCGCTCGTGAACGGCGGTCTTCTCATTCCGCCGACGTTTCTCAAGCGGAGCGAAGCCGAGGCGCAGGCGCTCGCGACCCGCGTGATCAAGCCGGAGACGAGCGATAAGATGCGCTATCTCCTGCGGCTCAATGTCGAGAAGGGCACCGCGGAGCGCGCCGAAGTCGAGGGCTATTATGTCGGCGGCAAGACCGGCACGTCCGAAAAGGTCGTGCGCGGGCATTATGTACACGACAAGTTATTGTCCGTATTCATGGGCGTGTTCCCTTGCGATGCGCCCGAGTATCTTGTGCTGGTGATGGTCGACGAACCGAAGAACTGGGGCGACAGAAAAGGCCAGGCCACGGCGGGGCTGAATGCGGCCCCCACCACCGGCCGCATCATCGCCCGGATTGCGCCGATGTTGGGTGTCAAACCGCGCCGCGATCTGCCGTCCGCCGATCATCTGATCCTCGCCTCGCGGCGCATTGCGAACTGAAGCTGTTGGAGAGGCCCGGGTCTTGGGCAGAAGTTTCGATCTTCGCGAAGTGCTCGCGTCCGATGGCGGCGCCGTGCCGGCGGGCATCGCCATCACCGGCCTTTCCGCCGACAGCCGCACGGTGAAGCCGGGGGATATTTTTTTCGCGCTCGCCGGAAGCAAGGAGGACGGCCGCAAGTTCCTGGCCGATGCCGTCCGCCGCGGCGCGGTAGCGCTCGTGGCCGAAGGCGCGCGGCCCGGCGATCTTGCCGCGAACATTCCCTATATCAAAGTGAGCGATGCGCGGCTTAAGCTCGCGCGCGCGGCCGCGCGCTTTTATCCGCGCCAGCCCGCGACCATCGTCGCGGTCACCGGCACCAATGGCAAAACGTCGGTCGCTTCCTTCGTGCGCCAGATCTGGACGCGGCTTGGTCACGCCGCCGCGAGCATCGGCACGATCGGCCTTGTCGCGCCTTCGGGCGAGACGGCCGGCAATCTGACCACGCCCGATCCGATCGTTTTGCATGCGCTGATGGACAAGCTCGCGGGCGAAGGGGTGACGCATCTTGCGATGGAGGCATCTTCGCACGGGTTGGAGCAGCGTCGGCTCGACGGCGTGCGGCTTGCGGCCGCTGCCTTCACCAATTTGACCCGCGACCATCTCGACTATCACAAGACGCTCGATGCTTATCGCGCCGCCAAGCTCAGGCTGTTCGAGACGCTCTTGCCGGAAGGGGCCGTGGCTGTCGTCGATGCGGACCAGCCGGAAGCGGCGGCCGTCGCCGCGATTGCCGCGAAAAGAAAATTGCGCTTATTCGGCGTCGGCCGTAGCGGTGCGGATCTCGCGCTCGTCGAGGCGGCGCGCGACGGCTTTGCGCAATCCTTGCGCCTGCGCGCTGCCGGCAAGGAGCAGCGCGTAAAGCTGCCGCTCGTCGGCGCTTTTCAGGTTTCGAACGCGCTCGTGGCCGCGGGTCTTGCGATCGTGACCGGCGGCGCCAGCGAGAAAGTAATCGCCTCGCTAGCTTCCCTCGGAGGCGCGAGCGGCCGGCTCGAATTCGTCGGCGAGAAGAAGGGGGCGCCGGTTTTCGTCGATTACGCCCATACGCCGGATGCGCTCGCGAATGCGCTGCAAGCGCTCCGGCCCTATGTCAGCGGCCGGCTTTTGGTGGTATTCGGCGCCGGCGGCGATCGCGATGCGGGCAAGCGCCCGTTGATGGGCACGGCGGCCACGGAGCATGCGGACCGCGTGATCGTGACTGACGATAATCCCAGGAGCGAGGATCCGGCCGCGATCCGCAAGGCGATCCTGGCTGCGGCGCCTGGCGCGATCGAAATCGCCGATCGCGCCGAAGCGATCAAGACGGCGGTCGGCGAATTGAAAAGAGGCGATGTCCTCCTCGTCGCCGGGAAAGGTCACGAAAGCGGCCAAATCGTAGGCGACCGGACCTTGCCTTTTTCGGATCAGGCGGCAGTGCGGAAAGCACTCGGGGACGGTTCATGAGCGAGAAAGCGCTATGGGCGCTGCCGGCGCTTGTCGCCGCGACCGGCGGCCGTCTGCTCGGCTCGCCGCCGGCGGCAATCGAAGGAATTTCCATCGACAGTCGCACCATCGGCGCTGACGAGGCCTTCTTCGCGATCAAGGGCGAACGCGTCGATGGGCACGCCTATGTCGGGAATGCGCTCGGCCGCGGCGCGGCACTGGCCGTCGTTGCCGAGGCGAAGCTTGCCGAAATGCCGAAGGGTGCGCTCCTCGTGGTGCCAGACGTATTGGATGCGCTTCGTGCGCTCGCGCGCGCCGCGCGCGCGCGTTCCGCCGCGAAGATCGTTGCCGTGACCGGCTCGGTCGGAAAAACCGGCACCAAGGAGGCGCTGCGCTTTGTGCTGTCGCGGGATGGCGAAACCCACGCCTCGGCCTCCTCCTACAACAATCATTGGGGCGTGCCGCTTTCGCTCGCGCGGCTGCCTATGAGCGCGCGCTTCGGCGTATTCGAGCTTGGCATGAATCACGCCAGTGAAATTACGCCACTTGCCCGGCTTGTGCATCCGCACGTTGCCATCATCACCACGATTGAGCCCGTGCATCTCGAGTTCTTCCCGGGCATCGAAGCGATCGCCGACGCGAAGGCGGAAATTTTTACGGGCCTGGCGCCCGGCGGCGCCGCGGTGATCAATCGCGACAACTCCCAGTTCGAGCGCCTGGCCGCGGCCGCGCGCAAGACGGGAGCCCGGGTCGTCGGCTTCGGCGCGCATCAAGACGCCGAAGCGCGGCTCATCGATGCCGCGCTCGGGCCGGAAGGCTCCACGGTTCGCGCGGTCATTCTCGGCGACGACATTGCCTACAAGCTCGGCGCGCCGGGGCGGCACCTCGCTGTGAACAGCCTCGCGGTGCTTGCTACGGCCAAGCTTGTCGGCGCCGATCTTGCGCTAGCGGGGCTCGCGCTCGCCCGGTTGCAGCCGCCGAAAGGCCGCGGCGACCGCTTCCGCCTCACGTTCGGCAAGGGCGAGGTGCTGCTCATCGACGAAAGCTATAATGCGAACCCCGCTTCCATGCGCGCGGCGCTCGATGTGCTCGGCCGGGCGCCGGTCGGGCCCAAGGGTCGGAGGATTGCGGTCCTCGGCGACATGCTGGAACTCGGTCCCGAGGGGCCGGCGCTTCACCGTGCGCTTGCGGCCGCGGTCGAGGAAGCGGGCATCGATCTTGTCTTTGCCGCCGGACCGCTGATGCAGAATCTGTGGGAAGCCTTGCCCGCGGACCGGCGCGGCGGCTATGCCGAGAGCACGGAACGAATCGAAGCGCTGCTTGTGGCCGCGTTGCGGCCGGGCGATGCCATCATGATCAAGGGTTCGAACGGCAGCCGTATGGGGCCACTCGCTAAGAAGCTCGTGGAGCGGTTCCGCCTCGGGGAGCCCGCCGAGGACGCAACGGCCTGAAGGAGGTGCTTGAGTGCTTTATTGGCTTGCCGGACTTTCCGACACGATCAGCGCGCTCAACGTGTTTCGCTACATCACCTTCCGCACCGGCGGAGCGGTGGTGACGGCGCTCCTGTTCGTTTTTCTGTTCGGGCCGAAGATGATCGCGTACCTGCGGCTCAGCCAAGGCAAGGGCCAGCCGATCCGCGGCGACGGCCCGCCTTCGCATCTCCTCACCAAGACCGGCACGCCGACCATGGGCGGGATCATGATCCTCGCCGGACTCTTCGTCTCGACGCTTTTGTGGGCGAACCTCACCAATCCTTATGTGTGGGCCGTGCTCGGCGTTACGCTCGGCTTCGCGCTGATCGGCTTCTACGATGATTATCTCAAGGTGACGAAGTCCACGCATAACGGCCTTTCCGGCCGCATGCGGCTCTGCGCCGAGTTCCTCATCGCGGGTGCTGCCGTGGCAGCGATGGTGGTGATCGGCCGGCCGCCGCTTTCGACCTCGATCGCGTTTCCCCTGCTCAAAGTCGCGGTGTTCGATCTCGGCTGGTTTTTCGTCCTGCTCGGTGCTTTTGTCGTCGTCGGCGCGGGCAATGCGGTGAACCTTACCGATGGTCTCGACGGGCTTGCGATCGTGCCGGTGATGATCGCGGCGGCGAGTTTCGCCCTCATCGCCTATCTCGTCGGCAATCTCGTCTTCGCCGAATACCTGCAGCTCCGCCACGTGTCGCGCGCGGGCGAGCTTGCGGTCGTCTGCGGCGCCATGATCGGGGCAGGGCTCGGATTCCTATGGTTTAACGCGCCGCCTGCTTCCATCTTCATGGGCGACACCGGCTCGCTCGCGCTCGGCGGGCTCCTCGGCGCGGTCGCGGTTGCGACCAAGCACGAGATCGTGCTCGCGATCATTGGCGGCCTGTTCGTGCTCGAAGCGGTTTCGGTGATCGTGCAGGTCGTCTCCTTCAAGCTCACCGGCAAACGTGTGTTCAAGATGGCGCCGATCCACCATCATTTCGAGCAGCAGGGATGGACGGAAGCGCAGATCGTGATCCGGTTCTGGATCGTTGCCGTAGTGCTGGCCCTGATCGGACTCTCGACGCTCAAGTTGCGGTGAACGCCGGGATGACGCCGGTCACGACGTTTCGCGGCAAGACGGTGGCCGTCTTCGGGCTCGGCGCTTCGGGGCTCGCGACTTGCGCCGCGCTCGCAGCGGGCGGCGCCAAAGTCGTCGCCTGGGACGATCAGCCGGCGAAGATCGACGAAGCAAAGGCAAAGGGTTATGCGGCGGAAGATTTGCGCGCGCTCGACTGGAGCGCGGTCACGGCCCTCGTTCTTTCGCCCGGCGTGCCGCTCACGCATCCGAAGCCGCATTGGGCGGCGGCGCTTGCAAGCCAGCACAAGGTCGAGATCATCGGTGACATCGAATTGTTTTGCCGTGAGCGCCGCGCGAGCGTGCCCAACGCGCCGTTCGTCGCGATCACCGGCACCAATGGCAAATCCACGACCACGGCGCTGGTCGCGCATATTCTGAAAAGTTCAGGCCGTGACGTTGCGGTCGGCGGCAACCTCGGCACGCCGATCCTGTCGCTGCCGCCGCCGGCGCTGCATCGCACGCACGTGATTGAATGCTCCTCCTACCAGATTGATCTCGCGCCGACGCTCGACCCGACGGTGGGCATTCTCCTCAACATCACGCCAGACCATCTCGATCGCCACGGCACGATGAAGAATTACGCGGCGGTCAAGGAGCGGCTGGTCGCGCGCTCCGATACTGCAGTGATTGCGGTTGATGATGAATTCACGTGCGCTGCGGCGGTGCGGCTGGAAAAATCAGGCCAGCGTGTGATCAGGGTTTCGGCAGAAGAGGAGCTTGCAGAAGGGTTTTTCCTAGACGAGACAAGTATCGTCCATGCCGACAAGGACGGCGCTGTGAGTGTCGCCGATCTCGCCGGAATTGGCTCTCTGCGGGGACGACACAACGCGCAGAACGCGGCTACCGCAATCGCGACGGCGCTCTCTCTCGGCGTTTCGCCCGAGGCGATCCGCAAGGGGCTATTCACGTTTCCCGGTCTCGCGCATCGCATGGAAGAACTCGGCCATAAGGGAAAGGTGCTTTTCGTCAACGACTCCAAGGCGACCAATGCCGATTCGACCGAAAAGGCGCTTTCGTCCTTTGCAGGCGGCATTTTCTGGATTCTCGGGGGCAAGGAAAAAGAGGGCGGAATTACCTCTTTGAAAGCTTTTTTCCCGAAGATCGCCAAGGCTTACCTCATCGGGGAGGCGAGCGACGCTTTTGCCGCGACGCTCGAGGGCAAGGTGCCCTATGCCAAATGCGGCACGCTCGACGTCGCGGTGACGAAAGCAACGGAGGACGCCGTGCAATCGAAGGAATCGCATCCGGTCGTTCTCCTGTCGCCGGCCGGTGCCTCGTTCGACCAGTTTCCGAACTTCGAGGTGCGGGGCGACCATTTCCGCGCGCTCGTGCGCGCAATTCCCGGCATCAAAATGCTGCATGAGGCCGCGGCATGATCTCGCGCGCCAAACGAACGCTTTTCAGCGAGTGGTGGTGGACCGTCGACCGGCTGATGATCGGCGCCGTGCTCGCGCTGATCCTGATCGGGATCGTGCTGTTGCTCGCCGCAAGCCCGCCGGTCGCGATCCGGCTCGGTCTCGATCCCTTCTATTTCGTGCACCGGCAGGCGCTGTTTCTCCTGCCCGCGCTCCTCGTCCTGTTCGCGACCTCGTTGCTGTCGCCGCGGCAGGTGCGGCGTGTCGCGCTTATCGTTTTCATACTTAGCCTCGCGCTCGTCGCCGCGACGCTCGTGATCGGCCCTGAAATTAAAGGGGCGCGCCGCTGGCTCAATATTTTCGGCGTGAGCCTGCAACCCTCGGAATTCCTGAAGCCTGCTTTTGTCGTGCTCGCCGCCTGGGCATTTTCCGAAAGCGGACGGCGGCCGGAAATGCCGGCAACGTTTTCGGCTTTCGTCCTGCTCCTGCTGCCGATGCTCCTGCTCGTGCAGCAGCCCGATTTCGGCCAGACGGTCCTGCTCGTGCTGATCTGGGGCGCACTGTTCTTTCTCGCGGGTCTTCGCTGGATCTGGACGATCGGCCTCGGGAGCACGGCGGCGATCGGCGTGTTCGCGGCCTATCATTTGATCCCGCATGTCGCGAGCCGGTTTCAGCGCTTTCTCAATCGCGGGTCCGGCGACACCTTCCAGATGGATACCTCGCTTGAGTCCTTCATGCGCGGCGGCTGGTTTGGCCGCGGCCCGGGCGAGGGCACGGTCAAACGCATTCTTCCCGACGGTCACACCGACTTTATCTTCGCGGTGGCGGCGGAAGAATTCGGCCTGATCCTGTGTCTGATTTTGCTCGGCTTGTTCGCTTTCATCGTTTTGCGGTCGCTCGCGCATGCGCTGCGCGAGGAAGATGCCTTCGCGCGGCTCGCGATTGCCGGTCTCGCGCTCCTGTTCGGCCTGCAATCGGCGATCGCCATGGCCGTGAGCCTTTATCTGATCCCCGCCAAGGGCATGACGCTACCCTTCGTTTCCTATGGCGGCTCATCGCTGATTTCGCTCGCCTTCGGCATCGGCATGCTGATTGCGCTTACGCGCAAACGCTCGCGCGCCGAGAGCCTTGCCGAAATCGAGCATGCGGCGGCACGTGAAAGCCTGGAGCGCGCGCCGGCATGAGCAATCCGCCGCTCGTTTTGCTCGCGGCGGGCGGCACCGGCGGCCATCTGTTTCCCGCCGAGGCGCTGGCCAAAGCGCTTCAGCAGCGCGGCGTCGCGGTGGATCTTGCGACCGACCGCCGCGCCGCCGCCTATGCCGGCCAATTTCCCGCCCGCGCGATCCATGTGCTTCCGTCCGACACCGTGCGCAGCCGCAATCCATTGCGGCTCGCGCTCACGATGACGATTCTCGGCTTCGGCGTGTTGCGGGCGGCGCTTCTCCTTCTTCGCCTGCGGCCTGCGGTGGTTGTCGGCTTCGGCGGCTATCCGACGCTGCCGCCGGTGCTCGCGGCCTGGCTTCTGCGCATTCCACGGATCATTCACGAACAGAATGCGGTGATGGGCCGCGCCAACCGGCTGCTTGCCGCGCGCGCGAGCGCGATTGCCACCGGCTATCCCGATATCCTCGCGCAGAAACCCGAGCTTGCGATCAAGGCGGTGCATACCGGCAATCCGGTCCGCGCCGCCGTGCGTGAGGCTGCGGCCCGCGCCTATGAGGATCCGGTGGAAGGAAAGCCGCTTCGGCTCCTCGTTTTTGGCGGCAGCCAGGGCGCGCGCATCATGAGCGAGATTGTCCCTGGCGCAATCGAGCGCTGTGCCGCGCCGGTTCGCTCGCGGATCCGCGTCGTGCAGCAATGCCGGCAGGAGGACATCGACGAGGTGCGGACGGTTTATGCGCGCCTTGGCGTGCCGGCGGAGCTTGCGGTCTTCTTCAGTGATCTGCCCGCCCGCATCGCCGATAGCCATCTCGTGATTGCGCGCTCGGGCGCCTCGACCGTGGCCGAACTCGCGGCGATCGGAAGGCCGTCGATCCTCGTGCCGCTTCCACACGCCCTTGACCAGGATCAGCTCGCCAACGCCATGACGCTTGCGGCCGCGGGCGGGGCGCTCCTTATCCGCCAGGACGAGTTCACGACCGAACGGCTGATGCACGAGCTTTCGCAATTCGCCGCAAGACCGGCAACGCTTGCCGGCATGGCGGCCGCCGCGCGCCGCACCGGCCGGCCGGACGCCGTCGAACGGCTCGCGGATCTTGCCATCCGCATTGCCGGGCTCCCGCAAATGGGCCAAAACACCCCCGCATGAAGCTTCCGCACGAACTCGGGCCCATCCATTTCATCGGCATCGGCGGCATCGGCATGAGCGGGATTGCCGAGGTGCTCGCCAATCTCGGCTATCAGGTGCGCGGTTCCGACATCGCCGAGAGCGCAAACGTCAAACGGCTGCGCGAAAAAGGGATTGCGATCAGCATCGGGCATAGCGCCAAAAATATCGACGGCGCCGCGGTGGTCGTCTTCTCTTCGGCGGTCAAGCGCGACAATCCGGAGCTTGCGGCCGCGCGCGCCAAGCGCCTGCCGGTGGTGCGGCGGGCGGAAATGCTCGCGGAATTGATGCGGCTGAAGCAGTGCGTGGCGATTACCGGCACCCACGGCAAGACCACGACGACGTCGCTCGTGGCGGCGCTCCTTGAGGCCGGCGGTCTCGACCCCACCGTGATTAACGGCGGCATCATCAACGCTTACGGCACCAACGCGCATCTTGGCGCCGGAAACTGGATGGTGGTGGAAGCCGACGAATCCGACGGCACCTTCCTCAAGCTCCCGGCCGATATCGCCATCGTCACCAATATCGATCCCGAGCATCTCGACCACTTCGGCACCTTCGAAGCGGTGAAGGACGCGTTCTACACCTTCGTCGAGAACGTGCCGTTCTACGGCTTCGCAGTGATGTGCCTCGATCATCCGGTGGTGCAGGATCTCGTCGGCAGGGTCGAGGACCGGCGCGTGATCAGCTACGGCGTCAATCCGCAGGCCGATGTCAGGCTCCTCGATGTGAAGCTCGACGGCGGCGTTTCGCGATTCAACATTTTGATCCGCGGCCGCGATGGCGTGGCGGCGCACGAGATCAAGAATCTGAGTCTATCGATGCCCGGCCATCACAACGCGCTTAATGCCGCGGCGGCGATCGCGATTGCCCGTGAGCTTGGTGTCGCGGACGACAAGATCCGCAAGGCGCTCGCTGGCTTCGGCGGCGTGAAGCGCCGCTTTACGCGCGCCGGCGAATGGAACGGCGTCGCGATCTTCGACGATTACGGCCATCATCCGGTCGAGATTGCAGCCTCCCTGGAGGCCGCGCGCGCCTCCACCAAGGGTCATGTCATCGCCGTCGTGCAGCCGCACCGCTACACGCGGCTCCGCGATTTGTTCGAGCAGTTCTGTACCTGTTTCAACGATGCTGACCACGTCATCGTGGCGCCGGTCTATCCCGCGGGCGAAGCGCCGATTCCGGGTATCGACCGCGACGCGCTGGTGCAGGGGCTGCGCGCGCGCGGCCATCGCGACGTGATTGCGCTTGACGGCCCCGAAATGCTCGCCGGAATCGTGAAAAAGATCGCGCGGCCAGGCGATTATGTGGTGTTTCTCGGCGCGGGCTCGATCACGCAATGGGCCTACGCGCTGCCGGCTGAACTCGGCGCGCTCACTGCCAAAGAAGGCGCCTGACATGGGCGCGACGACCTTTCCAGAGACCGCTTCGGGCCTTGCCGCCGCCATGCCCAAGCTCAGAGGCAGGCTACTCTCCCGTCAACCCATGGCCGACCTCACCTGGTTCCGGGTTGGCGGGCCGGCGGAAGTCCTGTTTTCACCCGCCGACGAAGAAGACCTTGCCTATTTTCTTTCGAACCTCGCCGACAACATTCCGGTGACCGTCGTCGGCCTCGGCTCGAACCTCTTGGTGCGTGACGGCGGCGTGCTGGGCGTGGTGATCCGGCTCGGTCGCGGCTTCAACGAAATTTCCATCGAAGAAAATCGGCTGCGTGTCGGAACCGCGGTGCCGGATGTAAAGGTCGCGCGGGCCGCGGCCGACGCGGGTCTCGCGGGTCTCGCCTTTTATCGCGGCGTGCCGGGCGCGATCGGTGGTGCCTTGCGCATGAATGCGGGCGCTTATGGGCGCGAAACCAAGGACGCCCTTCTCGAAGCGCGCGCGATCGATCGCAAGGGAAAGCTGCACGTCTTGAAGAATGCCGACCTCGGCTATAGCTATCGCCATTCGAAAGCGCCGCAGGATTTCATTTTTACCGAAGCCGTCTATCGCGGCGAGCCGGGCGATGCCGCGGCCATTGCCGCCGAGATGGACAAGATCACCGACGCGCGCGAGTCGACGCAGCCGATCAAGAGCCGCACCGGCGGCTCGACCTTCAAGAATCCGCCGGGAAAGAAAGCGTGGCAGCTGATCGATGCCGCCGGCTGCCGCGGCCTTGTCGTGGGCGATGCGCAGGTTTCCGAAATGCACTGCAATTTTCTGATCAATCGCGGTAACGCGACGGGTGCCGATATCGAAAATCTTGGCGAGGAAGTACGGCGCCGTGTGCGCGAAAACTCGGGTGTTACGCTCGAATGGGAAATCGTGCGGCTCGGTATTGCGAAGGAATCCTAGATGGCCGCGAAACATGTCGCCGTATTAATGGGAGGCTGGTCGGCCGAGCGCGAAATCTCGCTGCGCTCGGGCAAGGCCTGCGCCGCGGCGCTCGAAGCGCAAGGCTATCGGGTCACGCCCGTCGATGTCGGGCGTGACGTCGCAGAAGTGCTGGCGCGCTTGCAACCTGATGCGGCTTTCAATGTGTTGCACGGCCGGCCGGGGGAGGACGGCACCATGCAGGGGATCCTGGAGATCCTCCGGATCCCCTATACCCATTCGGGCGTGCTCGCCTCGGCGCTCGCCATGGACAAGCCCGCGGCCAAAATCGTGATGGCGGCGGCGGGCGTCCCGGTTCCCGAGGGGGTGGTGGTGCCGCGGGCGGTGGCGGCCAAGGCCCACGCGATTAAGCCCCCCTATGTGATCAAGCCCCCGGCCGAGGGGTCGAGCGTGGGGGTTTTCATCGTCCAGGCCGACCATGCCCACCCCCCGCAGGAGCTTTCCCGGCCTGATTGGCCCTATGGGGAAGAGGTTCTGGTCGAGCGTTACGTGGGGGGCCTTGAGCTCACTTGCGCGATCATGGGCGATGAGGCGCTTGGGGTCATCGAAATCGAGCCAACCACGCGGTTTTACGATTACGAATCGAAATACGCCCCCGGGGGTTCCCGCCACATTCTGCCGGCGAGAATTTCACCAAATATTTACCAGCGGGCGCGGAATCTGGCCCTTACGGCGCACCGCGCCCTTGGCTGTCGAGGGGTCAGCCGGGCGGATTTCCGCTTTGACCCCGGCTCGGATGGGGACCTCGTTTGTCTTGAGGTCAACACCCAGCCCGGCATGACCGAGGTTTCGCTGGTGCCAGAACTCGCGGCCCATGCGGGCCATTCGTTCGGCGGGCTGGTAAAATGGATCGTAGAGGACGCCTCTCTGGAACGCTGAATCTCCGGCAACCGCCGGAGGATTTCACGCCGCCTCCCAGCCGTTTCACGCTCTTCGTCCATCGCGTCGCCGTCCGCACCGGAAGATGGCGCATCTTGCGCGGCATCGAAATCGTCTTCGTGGCGATCCTTTTGGCGCTCACCGCGCTCTATGGTGCGATCCGCGGCGGCCATGCCGCTGCGATTCTGGAGTCACTGCACGATACCGCCGATGGTCTCGCCCAGCGCGTGGGCTTTCAGTCAGCGGATATCTCGATTGAAGGCGCCTCGCGGTTGAGCCGCGCCGATGTCTTGCGCATCGCGGGCATTACGGAATCTTCCACGCTCTTTCTCATCGACGCCGATGTAACGCGCACGCGGCTCCTGCGCAATTCCTGGATTGCCGATGCCTCAGTCGCGAAGCTTTATCCCGACCGGCTCGAGATCGTGATCGTCGAAAAGAAGCCGTTCGCGGTGTGGCAGAGCCACGGCAATTTCTTCGTCATCGCCAAGGACGGCACGGTTATCGACCAGGTCACGCGCGAGCGGGTGCGTGATTCCGGCATGCCATTCGTGGTGGGCGAGGGGGCGGAAAGCCGGGCGCAGGATTTCTTCGCGATGCTCGAGCGCTTCCCGGCGGTGCGCGAGGAGACCGCGGCGGCGGTGCTGATCGCCGAGCGGCGCTGGAACCTGCGGCTCAAGAACGGAACCGACGTAAGGCTGCCCGAGGAAGACGCTGATGTCGCGCTCATGCGCCTCGCCGCGCTCGATCGCGACAAACACATTCTCTCGCGCGATGTTTCCGTGATCGACATGCGCCTTTCCGATCGCGTCGTGGTGCGCCTCTCGGATGAAGCGGCGCAGGCGCGCGATGCAGCAAGGTCCCGCGCGCCGAAGCGCAAGGGAGCCGATACATGAACGCGCTTCTGCGCAGAGTGGCGCCGCGCCTGCGTCCGCTTTCGCCGCGGCGCTCGGCAATCGTCGCGGTTCTCGACATCGGCACGAGCAAGGTCACTTGCCTGATCGGGCGGCTGAAGCCCGTGGCGGAAGACGAGGCGATGGCCGGCCGCAGCCATGCGGTCGAGGTGCTCGGTCTCGGATACACGCGCGCCGAAGGTCTTAAGGCCGGCATGATCGCGGATCTCGCGCCGGCGGAAGAAGCGATCCTCAACGCCGTCGATATGGCTGAGCGCGCGGCGGGTATGGAGATCGCCGCGGTATTGGTTGCATTCGGCGGCGGCCGCCTCGGCAGCGAGAGTTTCACGGCTTCGGTGCGGCTTAATGGTCCGCGCGTCGAGGAAGGCGATATCGGCCGCGTGCTCGATGCCGCGAGCCAGCACTCGGTGCGCGGCGGCCGCGCGGTGCTGCACTCACTGCCGGTCGCTTACAAGCTCGACCAGACGAGCGGCATTCGCGATCCGCGCGGCATGCTCGGGAAGGCCCTTTCCGTCGATCTGCACGTGATCACAACGGAACTCGCGGCGCTGAAAAACCTCATGCTTTGTGTCGAGCGCTGCCACCTATCGATCGAAGGCGTGATTGCAGCCCCTTACGCGGCGGGGCTTGCAGCCCTGACCGGCGACGAGGCGGAACTCGGCGCTACGGTCGTCGATTTCGGGGCGGGAACCACGACCGCTGCCGTTTTTGCCGGCGGCCATTGCCTGCACGTGGACGGTATTGCCATTGGCAGCCATCACATCACTATGGACCTTGCGCGCGGTCTAGCGATTCGCATTCCGGAGGCCGAGCGCCTGAAAACGCTGCACGCGGCGGTGCTTGCGAGTGCTTCAGATGAGCACAAAATGATCACGACCCCCGTGATCGAAGGAACCGGACGTGAGGCGCCCAACGCGACATCGTTGGGCCAGATCGTCCGCATGGCCTCTCCGCGCGCCGAGGAAATCCTGGAAATGCTGCGCGAGCGTCTGCGCGCAGCAGATATGCTCGGGCCTGCGAGCCGCCGCCTCGTACTCACCGGCGCCGCCGCCGAACTCACCGGCCTCGTGGAGCTCGCGGGCCGCATGTTCAAGACCACCGCGCGCCTGGGACGGCCGCTCGGCGTCATGGGGCTCGGCGACGAAGCGCGTACGCCCGCCTTCGCGGTCGCGAGTGGTCTTCTCGTCTATCCGCAATTCGCAGGCCATGAACATTTCGAGCCGCGCCGTCGCTTGAGCCGCGATGGAAACTATCTCATTCGCGTCGGACGCTGGTTGCAGGAGAGTTTTTGAACGTCGAGGGACAGTGAAACCCGGCGCGAGCCGGTTCCGAAGGAAAATGGACGGGCGCGTGCCCAGAAGGTGATGACATGACGATCAATCTCAAGATGCCTGAGCTTCGCGAACTGAAGCCGCACATCATCGTGTTCGGTGTCGGAGGCGCAGGGGGCAACGCCGTCAACAACATGATCTCCGCCGGCCTCATGGGCTGCGAGTTCGTGGTGGCGAATACCGATGCGCAGGCGCTCGCCTCGTCGAAGGCAAAACGCGCGATCCAGCTTGGCGTTGAAGCAACGCAAGGCCTCGGTGCGGGCTCGCATCCCGAGGTCGGGCGGGCGGCCGCCGAAGAGGCGCTTGACGAAATTCGCGATCACCTCTCGGGCGCGCATATGGCTTTCATCACCGCTGGCATGGGCGGCGGCACCGGCACTGGAGCCGCGCCCGTGATCGCGCGCGTTTCAAAAGAAATGGGCCTGTTGACCGTCGGCGTCGTCACCAAACCCTTCCATTTTGAGGGCCAGCGGCGCATGCGCTTCGCGGAGGCGGGAATCGCCGAACTCGCCAAGCTCGTCGACACGTTGATCGTCATCCCCAATCAGAACCTCTTCCGGGTCGCAAACGAAAAGACCACCTTCGCCGACGCCTTCGCCATGGCCGACCAGGTGCTCTATTCGGGGGTCGCCTGCATCACCGACCTGATGGTGAAAGAGGGGCTGATCAACCTCGATTTCGCCGACGTGCGCGCGGTCATGCGCGAGATGGGCAAGGCGATGATGGGCACCGGCGAGGCCTCCGGCGAAAAACGGGCGATCACCGCCGCCGAAGCCGCGATCGCCAATCCGCTTCTCGACGAAGTCTCGATGCGCGGCGCCCGGGGCCTGCTCATTTCGATTACTGGCGGCAAGGACCTCGGGCTTTACGAGGTCGACGAAGCCGCCAACCGCATCCGCGAGGAAGTCGACCCCGAGGCCAACATCATCCTCGGTGCCACCTTCGATCAGAGCCTCGACGGTCTCGTTCGCGTTTCCGTGGTCGCGACCGGCATCGAGCCGCGGGTCGCTTCCGCGCCGGTGGCGGAGCGCTCACGCAGCGAGTCTCTGCGCATGGGAATCGGCGCGGCGCGCGCCGTGATCGAGCAGCGTCAGGAAGCGGCGTTGCGAGCGAACGGCTTTGCCGACGAGGCGCCGACGGCACCGGAAGTCGAGGTCGATGAAGTTACGCTCAGGCCCCTCCTGCGGCCCTCGTTCTTCCATCCCATCGAAGAAAGCACTGAGCCGGCCGGTATTGAGGAAGAGCCGATCGAGCCTTTCATCCCGCCGCAGGCCGCACGGCCGGCCGCGCGACCTCGCCTGCCGCGGATCGAGGATTTCCCGCCGCATGCCCAGAGACAGCTGCGCGATCGGCGTGAGGAATCGAGAGAGGCGGATGTGGAGAAGAAGCGGATGACGCTCCTCGAGCGCCTTGCCAATCGCTTCCATCGCTCGGAGAGCGAGGGCCCGGCCGAGTCGCATTCGTTGCGACCGGTGCTGAAGGCTCGCGAAGCCGAATCGCGACCCGCGACGGATCGTCGCCCGGCGGAGCAGGTATCCGAGTACGTCCGGCGCCCTGCTTCCTACAGCCCCTCCCTGGAGAGCCCGCGACCAGCCCCCGGCCGCGGCGAAGAGGATGAGCTGGAGATCCCGGCCTTTCTCCGCCGACAAGCTCGCTAAGGGCCTAAACCCTTGAAAAGACGCCCGGGCTTCAAAGCCCGGGCGTTTGCTTTTTGGCCCTGTGGATAAGGGGGAGAATAATTCGCCCCTGTTTATCGGGTTCGCCGGCGTACCGCCGGGCCCCGAAAGATGGCGCAAACTTGGCCAGAACGGGCCGGGAATAGGTAACAAATGGTAAAAAACCGTGACTTGCCGCCTGAGGTGCCCCCGGTATCGTGTGCCTCGGACAGACTGGCGCGGATTCGCGTTTGGTTTTTCGGGACGCATAAGGGGTGCGTTTCGGGACAGGGGCCGGGGGCAATCGCCGACGGTACCCAGAGCGGTGGGGAATGCGGGCGGCTTACCAAACTACGATCGCCGAGCGCGTCGACCTGATGGGCCGTGGCGTCCATTGCGGTGCCGAGGCCCGGGTTTCGCTCCTTCCTGCCGAGATCGGCACCGGCATTGTTTTTGTTCACCGCTTGGCCGACGGCACGATCCGCCAAATTCCCGTTGCTCCCCACGCCGTCCGTAATACCGATTTTGCCACCGTTCTCGGCGACGCCCATGGCCTGATGTGCTCGACCGTCGAGCATCTCCTCGCGGCTTTCAGCGGGCTTGGCGTCGACAACGTCATCGTCGAGGTCGAGGGCGGCGAGGTGCCGATTTTCGACGGCAGCGCCACCGCCTTTGTCGAAGCGATCGACGCCGCCGGCATCGAAAAGCAGCAGGCGGCGCGCCGTTATCTCAAGGTTTTGAAGCCCATCCGCGTGACCGAAGGCCGCGCGACCGGGGAGCTTCTGCCCTATGACGCGGGCTTCCGCCTCGAGGTCGAGATCGACTTCACCCACTCCCTTATCGGCCGCCAGCGTTATGCGGCGACGCTCTCGCCTGAAGTTTTCCGCCGCGATCTTGCGCGCGCCCGCACCTTCGGTTTCATGAGCGATGTCGCCAAGCTCTGGAGCGCGGGTTACGCGCTCGGCGCCTCCCTCGACAACACCATTTGCCTTGCCGACGACCGCGTCCTCAATCCGGGTGGCCTGCGCTATTCCGATGAGTTCGTCCGCCACAAGGCGCTCGATGCGCTCGGGGATCTCGCGCTCGCGGGTCTGCCGATTCTCGGCCGCTATCATTCGGTCTGCGGCGGCCACAAGCTGAATGCCGCGATCGTATCAGCGCTCGCCGCCGACCGTTCGGCCTGGACGGTGGTCGAAGCCAGCCGCAAGCGCACGCGGGGACACGCCGATCTTGGCGTTTCGCTCCCTGTTCCCGCCTACCGGGCCGAGTCCTAAGCCCTTAACCAACTGCCATAATCGCGGCCTAATCGCGCATTAACGCGGTAGCGGGGTCTTCGTCTTACCTTTAGAAAAACGGCCTCCCGGCGCCGGCAAAGCCGGCGCGGCTGAGCGATGTGGGGACGGGTTTCAGTCGATGATGGGTCCGGTCGAGCGCTTCCAGAGGGCAGGTCGGCACTTTTCTCCCGCGCTTCTTGCCTTTGCGTTTGCCGCAGCCCTGCTCGTAGGCTGCGCCGACGACAAGAACGCAATCCCTCCCGACGAGCCGGCCGACAAGCTTTACAACGAAGGCCTCACGCTTCTGAACCAGAAGGAATACGTCGACTCGGCGAAGAAATTCGAGGAGGTCGACCGCCAGCATCCCTATTCGGATTGGGGACGCAAGTCGCTCTTGATGGCGGCCTTCGCCTATTACGAGGGCGGCAAATACGACGAGACGGTGGTGGCGGCGAAGCGTTACGTCACGCTGCACCCCGGCAGCTCGGATGCCGCCTACGCGCAATATCTGATGGCGTCCGCCTATTTCGATCAGATCCCCGACATCAGCCGCGACCAGGGCCGCACCGAAAAAGCAATGCAGGCGCTCGCCGAAGTCGCGCGCAAATATCCCGAGACCGAATACGCCGAAAGCGCGAAGAAGAAGATCGAGGTCGCGCGCGACCAGCTCGCCGGTAAGGAGATGATGATCGGCCGCTTCTACCTCGAGAAGCGGAACTTCATCGGCGCTATCAACCGTTTCAAGGCAGTCGTCACCCAGTACCAGACGACCCGCCATGTCGAGGAAGCGCTGATGCGGCTCACCGAGTGCTACATGTCCCTCGGCATCGTGAACGAGGCGCAGACCGCGGCCGCGGTCCTCGGCCATAACTTCCCCGATAGCCCCTGGTATCAGGACGCCTATAAACTCGTGCAATCGGGCGGCAGCGAGCCGCGCGAGAACAAGGATTCCTGGATCAGCAAGGCGTTCAAGGCATTCACGCTGGGCTGATTCGCCCTTCGGCTTGCGATAGGCGGCGCCTCCTGAGATAGAATCCAGCCCAGATGCTGGTCCAGCTTTCCATCCGCGACATCGTTCTGATCGATCGTCTCGACATCGATTTTTCGCGCGCGCTCTCGGCGCTCACTGGCGAGACCGGGGCCGGGAAGTCGATCGTGCTCGACGCATTTTCGCTCGCGCTCGGCGCGCGCGGGGACGCTTCTCTCGTCCGCGAGGGGGCGGAACAGGGCCAGGTCACCGCGGCGTTCGACATTGCCGCGAACCATCCAGCACGACAGGTGCTTGCGGCGAATGGCCTCGACAATGCAGGCGAGATGATTCTCAGGCGCACGCAGCTCGCCGACGGACGGACACGTGCTTTCATCAACGATCAGCCGGTGAGCGTGCAGGTGCTGCGCAAGGTGGGCCGCAACCTCGTCGAGATCCACGGTCAGCACGACGAACGCGCGCTTGTCGATTCCGCCACGCATCGCCTGTTGCTCGATGCCTTTGCGGGGCATCTCGACCGGGTCGCCGAGGTCGGCAGGCTGTGGGAGGCTTGGCGTGCGGCGACCGTGGCGGTCGCCGCCGAGCGCGACCGCGTTGCCAAGGTTTTCGCCGAGGCTGATTATGTGCGTCATGCTCTCGATGAATTGACCGCGCTCGCGCCGAAAGCCGGCGAGGAAGCAGCGCTTGCCGACCGCCGCGCGCTCTTGATGCGCGCCGAAAAAGCCGCCGAAGATTTGAAGGACGCGCATGAAGCGATTGCGGGCGCGGCCTCGCCCGTGCCTTCGCTCTCGGCCGCGCTCCGGCGGCTCGAGCGGCGGGTTGCCGACGCGGCTGACCTCGTCGGTGCCCCGGTGAAGGCGTTGGAAGCGGCACTCGCGGCACTCGAAGAGGCTCGCGACGGACTCGAGCGCGCGCTTACCGCCGCCGATTTCGATCCGAAGGAGTTGGAGCGCATCGAAGAGCGGCTCTTCGCGCTGCGGGCAGCGGCGCGCAAGTACGGCACTACGGCCGATGAGCTTCCGGCCATGGCCGCGCGCTTTGCCGCCGATGCGGAAGCGATCGACAAGGGCGCGGAACGGCTCGCGGCGCTGCAAGCGGCGGAAAAGGAAGCGGAGGAAGCGTACCGTGTGGCGGCGGACAAGCTTTCCGCGGCGCGCAAGAAAGCGGGTGCTGCGCTCGATGTAGCGGTCAATGCCGAGCTTCCGCCGCTGAAGCTCGAACGAGCCGAATTCAATACCCAGATCGAGAGCAGCCGCGAGCTTGCGGGCGCGGACGGCCAGGACCGCGTGGAATTCTGGGTCCGCACCAATCCGGGCGCGCGGCCGGGGCCGTTGATGAAAGTCGCCTCGGGTGGGGAGCTTGCGCGCTTTCTGCTGGCGCTGAAGGTCGTGCTTGCCGATCGCGGCTCGGCGCCGACCCTCGTCTTTGATGAAATCGACACGGCGGTGGGGGGTGCCGTTTCCGATGCGATCGGCGCGCGACTCGCGCGTCTTGGTGCCAAGGTGCAGGTGCTTTCGGTGACGCACGCGCCGCAGGTCGCCGCGCGCGCCACCCATCATTTTCTGGTGAGCAAGGAGCCGGCAGGTAACAATCGCGTTGTTACCCGCATGCGGGTACTCGATCGAAAGCAGAAGCGTGAAGAAATCGCGCGAATGCTCGCGGGCGCCGAAGTGACGGAAGAGGCGCGGGCGGCGGCCGAGCGGCTGATTGCGGGAGCGGCGCGATGAACGCGAAGAAGAAACGGGCCACGCCGAAGGCGGTCGAAGACCTCAACGAAAAAGAGGCGAAAGCCGAGCACGCGCGGCTGGAAGCCGAGATCGCCGGACACGACCGGCTTTATTATCAAGAAGACGCGCCGAAGATTTCCGACGCCGACTACGATGCACTGCGCCGCCGCTACAATGCGATCGAAGCGCGCTTTCCGAACCTGCGAACCCTCACCAGCCTTTCGCAGCGTGTGGGTGCCGCGCCCGCGGCCAAATTCGCCAAGGCGCGGCATGCCCTCCCGATGCTTTCGCTTGGCAATGCTTTCAGCGAAGAGGATGTGCGCGATTTTGTCGAGCGTATCCGCCGCTTCCTCAAGCTCTCGGCCAACGAGCCCATTGCCTTTTCCGCCGAGCCCAAGATCGACGGGCTGTCCATGTCGCTGCGCTACGAAAAAGGCGAACTCGTTACCGCCGCCACCCGCGGCGACGGCAGCGTGGGCGAAGACGTCACCGCCAACATCCGCACACTGAAGGACGTGCCGCACAAGCTTAAGGGTCATGGTGTCCCCGCCGCCTGCGAGGTGCGCGGCGAGGTCTATATGACCAAGACCGACTTTCTGAAATTGAACGAGCGGCAAAAAGAATCGGGCGGCCAGATCTTCGCCAATCCGCGAAATTCCGCGGCGGGATCATTGCGCCAGAAGGATCCGAAGATCACGGCTTCGCGCCCGCTCGGCTTCTTCGCCTATGCTTGGGGCGCGATGAGCGAAATGCCGGCTGAAACACAATCCGGCATGATCAAGTGGTTCAAGACTTGCGGTTTCACCACCAATCCGCTCGCCCGGCTCTGCCGCTCGGTGGACGAGCTCATCGCTTTTCATCGCGAGATCGAAGAGCGGCGCGCGAGCCTCGACTACGATATCGACGGCGTCGTCTATAAGGTCGACCGCATCGACTGGCAGGAGCGGCTCGGCTTCGTCGGCCGCGAGCCGCGCTGGGCGATCGCGCACAAGTTCGCGGCAGAACGGGCAATTACGCGCGTCAAGGATATTTTGATCACGGTCGGCCGCACCGGCACGCTCACCCCCACCGCGCAACTCGAGCCGGTCACGGTCGGCGGCGTGGTGGTGCAGAACGCAACTTTGCACAACGAGGATTACATCAAAGGCATCGGCGGCGATGGCGAAAAGCTGCGCGAAGGGCGCGACATCCGCATCGGCGACACCGTAATCATCCAGCGCGCCGGCGATGTCATCCCGCAAGTGGTCGATGTGGTGATCGACAAGCGGCCGAAATCGGCCAAGCCCTATCATTTTCCGAAAAAGTGCCCGTGCCCGCTGCATACCGACATCGTGCGCGAGACGACCGCAAGCGGGGAGGAAGGCGCGCGCGCCCGCTGCAGCGGCGAGTTCGCCTGCCCCTTCCAGAAGATCGAACATTTGAAGCTCTTCGCCTCGCGCCGCGCTTTCGATGTCGACGGCCTCGGCGAGAAGCAGATCGAGTTGTTTTTCGAAAAAGGCTGGGTGAAGGAGCCCGCCGATATTTTCACGCTGGAAAAGCGCAACGCCAAGATCAAGCTCGAGGAAGAAGAAGGCTACGGCGAAATCTCGATTCGCAATCTATTCACGGCTATCCGCAACCGACGCGAGATTCCACTCGACCGTTTTATCTACGCGCTCGGCATCCGCCATGTGGGCGAGACCACGGCTCTCGCGCTCGCGCGCGGCTATGGCTCGTGGAAGGCATTTCATGCCGCGAGCCTCAAGGTTGCCAAGGGCGACAAGGAGGCTGCCGCCGATATGGATGCGATCGATCAGATCGGCGACACCGTGATCGAAGGCATTAAGGCTTATTTCGGCGAGAAGCATAACCGCGGCATCGTCGAGCGGCTCACCAAGGAGGTCAAAATCCTTGATGCCGAGAAGCCGAAGGCCGACAGCAAGGTCGCCGGCAAGACTGTCGTGTTCACAGGCACGCTCGAGAAAGTCACCCGCGACGAGGCAAAGGCGATGGCCGAGCGGTTAGGGGCCAAGGTCGCAAGTTCCGTGTCGAAGAAAACCGATTACGTCGTGGCGGGGCCGGGCGCGGGCTCGAAGCTTACGGAAGCGAAAACGCACGGCGTCAAGGTGCTCTCCGAGGATGAGTGGTTCAAGCTTGTCGGATGAGCGGTGTGGTCGCGGCGTTGAGCCAGGCACACGTCTTCGCATCGACGAGCGGTGCGATCTCTTCGCGCACGCGCGCATGATAGCGATCGAGCCAGCCGAGTTCTTCGAGCGTGAGATGGCTCGGTAGGATGAGACGCCGGTCGATCGGCGCGAATGTTAGCGTTTCAAAGGCGAGCAGTTTTTTCTCGGAGCCAGCCGGCGGCGCGGCTTGAACGATCAGCACTAAATTTTCGGTACGGATGCCGTAGGCATCCGTCTTGTAGTAGCCGGGCTCGTTCGAAAGAACCATGCCGGCGGCGAGCGTCGCGGTGCCGAGCTTCGAGAGCCGCGCCGGGCCTTCATGCACCGAAAGATAGCTGCCGACGCCATGACCGGTGCCGTGGTCGTAGTCGAGGCCGGCCATCCACAGCGGCGCACGCGCGAAGGCGTCGAGTTGCGAGCCGGCCGTGCCTTCAGGGAAGATGCTTCTCGCAATCGCGATGTGACCCTTGAGCACGAGAGTAAAGCGCTCGCGCATCTCATGGTTCGGCTCGCCGACCGCGACGGTGCGGGTGACATCGGTAGTGCCGTCTTCGTATTGCGCGCCGGAATCGATCAAGAACAAATCGCCGGGCAAAAGCTTCCGGTTCGTCTTCTCGGTCACGCGATAATGTACGATCGCCCCATGGGGCCCGGAGCCCGCAATGGTGGGAAAGGAAATGTCCTTGAGCTTGCCGGTCTCGCGGCGAAAGGTTTCGAGCGCCTTGACCGCAAGAATTTCGTCGACGCCGCCCTTCGGCGCTTCCTCGTCGAGCCAGGCGAGAAAGCGCGCGAGCGCGACGCCATCGCGCTTGTGCGCTTCGCGCATGCCGGAAATTTCGACGTCGTTCTTGACGGCTTTCAGGCGCGTTACCAGGTCGGCGCCCTTCGACACGATGCCGCCCGCTTGTTCGATCGCATCGGCAAGAGCGCTTGATGCCGTGGCTTGATCGAGCCGAATCGTACGGCCGCCGGCTGCGACCTTCTTAAGCGCGGCGGTGAATTGGATTGGTTCCTCGATGGAGGCAAGCTTTGCGAGCGCGTCGCGCACGGTGTTCGAAAGCTTGCGCCCGTCGATGAAGAGCGACGGCATCCCCTCGCGCGGCACGATCGCCCAGGAGAGGGGCAGCGGCGTATGCAACACATCGTTGCCGCGAATATTGAAGGCCCAGGCGACCGAGGCGGGATCGGACAGAACAGCGGCGTCGAGCTGATCTTTCTTCAGCGCTTCGCGAATGCGCGCGAGTTTCCGCTCGCTCGTCTCACCGGCGAGGCTTAGATCGCGCAGCGTGACGGGCGAAAGCGGCGGTGGCGGCCGGTCGGTCCAGATTGCATCGACCGGATTCGTGGGGACCGGATAAAGCGTTGCCTTTGCCTTCTCGCAGGCTTTTTTCAGCTTCTCGGCGCCGTCGATCGTGGTGCGCGTGGGGTCATAGCCGAAGGCCGCACCCGGCTTCAGATTCTTCGCGATCCATTCTTCCGGCGGATGCTCGATCAGGTGTTCGATGGCAAGCAGGGAGGCATCGACCTGTTCGCGTGCCTCGATCGTATAGCGGCCGTCGACGAAAAGCGCCGCCTTGTCCGCGAGCACCACCGCGACGCCGGCGGAGCCGGAAAATCCGGTGAGCCAGCCAAGCCGGTCCTCGCAGGCAGGCACATATTCGTTCTGGTGCTCGTCGGCGCGCGGCACGATGAAGCCGTCAAGTTTGCGCTTGGTGAGTTCCGCGCGGAGCGCCGCGACGCGCTCCCGCCCTTTCGCGGGATCGGTCTTCGCATCGAAGGTCTGGAACTTCGCTTCAAACATCAGGCGTGTTCTAGGGCCCGCGCCAGACCTCGTCCATGCCCGACCTATCGCGGCTTTTTAGCGCTTGATCCCCTCGCCAAACCGGGCGGGCGATGCCATTTTGTTCTCAAAGAGATTCGAGAAAGATCGCCCGTGGCCGAGCCGCTGAAACAGAACCCCGATCCCTTTGATCCGCCGGCGCTGAAGCCCGGCGGCATTGCCGCGCGCGCCCGCGCCGCGGCGGGCGGCGCTTATCTCGAGGGGCTCAATCCCGAGCAGCTGGAGGCGGTGGAGACGCTCGACGGCCCCGTGCTCGTGCTTGCGGGTGCGGGCACCGGCAAGACGCGCGTGTTGACCACGCGCGTCGCGCATATCCTCGCCACCGGCCGCGCATTTCCCTCGCAGATCCTCGCCGTCACCTTCACCAACAAGGCGGCGCGCGAGATGAAGGAGCGCGTCGCCGCCATGGTCGGCGAAGCGGTCGAAGGCATGCCGTGGCTCGGCACCTTCCACTCGATCGGCGCGAAAATCCTGCGCCGCCACGCCGAGCTCGTGGGCCTCAAGTCCAACTTCACCATTCTCGACACCGACGACCAGATTCGGCTGTTGAAGCAAATTCTTTCCGCCGCCGATATCGACGACAAGCGCTGGCCCGCGCGCGTGCTCGCCGCCATGATCGATGGCTGGAAAAACCGCGGGCTTCTGCCCGACAAGGTGTCCGCAGGCGAGGCCGCTTCCTTCGGCAACGGGCGCGGGGGCGAATTGTACGCCGCCTACCAGGAGCGATTGAAAACGCTGAACGCCGTCGATTTCGGTGATCTCTTGCTCGAGAACATCCGTCTCTTCGGCAAAGAGCCGGAGGTTCTCGCGCAGTACCAGTCGCGTTTTCGCTACATGCTCGTTGACGAATATCAGGATACCAATGTCGCGCAGTATCTGTGGCTTCGCCTGCTCGCGCAGGGCCAGCGCAATCTCTGCTGCGTCGGCGATGACGATCAATCGATCTACGGCTGGCGCGGCGCCGAGGTCGACAACATCCTGCGCTTCGAACACGATTTTCCCGGCGCCAAGGTGATCCGGCTCGAGCGCAACTATCGCTCGACCGGCCATATCCTCGCCGTTGCCGCGCACCTGATCACGCACAACGAAAGCCGGCTCGGAAAGACGCTGCGCACCGAAGGCGAAGAGGGCGACAAGGTGACCGTCACCGGTGCCTGGGATTCCGAGGAAGAGGCGCGCGAAATCGGCGATGAGATCGAAACGCTGCGGCGTCAGGACCACAAGCTTTCGCAAATCGCGGTTCTCGTGCGCGCCTCGTTTCAGATGCGCGAGTTCGAGGACCGCTTCGTTACGCTCGGGCTGCCTTACCGCGTGATCGGCGGCCCGCGCTTTTACGAGCGCGCGGAAATCCGCGATGCGCTCGCCTATTTCCGCTGCATCGTCTCGCCCGCCGACGATCTTGCCTTCGAGCGCATCGTCAATGTGCCGAAGCGCGGCTTGGGCGACTCGACGATGCAGACGCTGCACGATTACGCGCGCGCCAATAACACGCCGTTGATGGAGGCGGCGCGCGCGCTCACGGCAACCGAAGAATTGAGGCCGAAGCCGCGCGGCGCGTTGCGCGATCTCGTGCTTTCGTTCGACCGCTGGCGCGGGCAGATGGAAGCGATGCCGCACACGGAGCTTGCCGAAATCGTGCTCGAAGAGTCGGGCTACACCGACATGTGGCAGAACGAACGTTCGGCCGACGCCGCGGGCCGCCTCGAAAATCTCAAGGAACTCGTGCGCTCGATGGAAGCTTTCGACAATCTGCCGGGCTTTCTCGAACACATTTCGCTCGTGATGGACGCCGAAAGCGGCATGGAAGCAGATGCGGTCAATCTCATGACCCTGCATTCGGCCAAGGGACTCGAATTTGACACCGTATTTCTACCGGGCTGGGAGGAAGGTCTCCTGCCGCATCAGCGCTCGCTCGACGAGCAAGGCCGCGCCGGCCTCGAAGAGGAGCGGCGGCTTGCCCATGTCGGGCTTACGCGCGCGCGCCGCCGCGCCCGCATTTACTTCGCCTCGCACCGGCGTATCCATGGTCTTTGGAATTCGACTGTGCCAAGCCGCTTTATCGACGAATTGCCGGAGGCGAACGTCGAAGTGGCCGAGGCGAAAGGCGGCTGGGGTCAGCCCGCGAGCCGCTTCGACCGCGTCGAGCCGTTTTCCTCGACCTATGGCACGCCCGGCTGGCAACGCGGACGGGCACAGCGGAGCGAGAACAATGCCAAGGGCTTTGCCGATACGCGTCAGCGCGGCTTTAAAGGCAAAGGCCCCGTGACCATTGACGGCAAGGTCGTCAATCGCGGCTCGGCCGCGCCGAGTGCCGCTTTTGGGCTCGGCGAGCGCGTGTTTCACGTCAAATTCGGCTACGGCGAAGTGCGTGAGGTCGATGGCAATAAGCTCACCGTGCAGTTCGACAAAGCGGGCGAGAAGCGCGTGATCGATTCCTTTGTCGAGCGGGCGTGAAGCGCTTGCATGATTCAGTGCCGCGTGGCGCATCTTACGTGATGCGCGTCTCGGCCGATGAAACGACCGCGAGGCGGCTCGCTAGCATCCTTGCCGAGACATTCGATCCCGCCGCTGCGGCTTCCGCCTTTGAGGGACCGGAAGGCTGGGCGGTAGAGGCGCATTTCGCGCTTACGCCCGATCGAGAAGCGGTCGTTGACCTGGTGCGTGCGGCCGCCGGCGAAGTTCTAGCGCGCGAAGCGAAGTTCGAAATTCTCGAACCCAAGGATTGGATCGCCGCGAGCCTTGAAGGGCTGCGGCCTGTTCCTGTCGGCCGCTTTGTCGTTCATGGCGCGCATGACCGGGTGCGTGTCGCCCCCAACAAGGTCGGCATTGAGATCGAGGCGGCGCTCGCCTTCGGCACCGCCCATCACGGCACGACGCAGGGCTCGCTTGCCGCGATCGAGCGGATCGCGAAGACCCGGAGGCCGCGGCACATCCTCGATATTGGCACGGGCACCGGCGTGCTGGCGATCGCGGCGGCGCGCGCGTTTCATCGTCGGGTGATGGCGGGCGAGATTGATCCGGCTTCCGTTGTTGTCGCGCGGGCGAATGCCGAGGCCAATCGAGCTGGCGCCCATGTCCGCGTCATAGGCGCGAACGGTGTCAACGCACCCGCGTTTCGCGGCAGGCGCTATGATCTCGTTCTTGCCAATATCCTTCTGCCGGTGTTGCAGCGGCTTGCGCGGCCCGTGCGATTCTCAACGGCGCGGCGCGGCACCGTCATTCTCTCAGGCCTTTTGCCGGAACAGGCAAATGCCGCGCTCGCCGTGTGGCGGACGCAAGGATTTACGCTTTTGCGCCGGGACATTGTCGATGGCTGGGCGACATTGACGCTCGCGCGGCCATCCAAAAAGAAATCGCCGGCGCGCGCACGCGTCCGGCGATAACCTTCCAAGCCGCCTTGCAGCCGTCACTTCACGAAGGGCAGCCCGCTCGAGCCCGTGTAGTTCGCCCTTAGCCCGGCACGCGCAAGCGAAGAATTCGGAATGAGGGCAAGGTGGTGCTTGCGCACCTCGATCTCGGCCTGGCGCATGCGCGCTTCGGCGAGCGCGTTGAAGAGGCGGGAAAACAGATAAGCCAGCGCAGTCATGGGTGATCTCCTTCAATGGCCGTGCCCGAGACACCCTTCGAGCGAAGCCTTTCGCATTGCAAAATACGCTTATTGCGCTGCGATAGAAGTGGGTCGGCCTGCATGACTCGCATGCAAGCCGCGCATGATCGCCGCTAAGTAACTGTTAACCAGAGAATTGGCGGGCCGCGCGAGGATCAGCTCCGCGCGCGCATGCCAATGGCGCGGCCGAGCGCCGAAGGCGGCGGCAGCGTGCCGTGCGCCGATTTCATTGAGGCGAGCCGCTCCAAAACATCGTCGGGAAAGGGCGCCACCTTCTTCGTTTTCAGGTCGACATGCAGCGCCAGCTGTTCGGAAGTGGCCGAAATCCACCCCTCGGCCGCATGGTGCAACTCGGCGTAGAGGTGCAGCCGCTTCTCGTCATAATCGATCAGGCGCAGCGCCACGCGCACCGGATCCCCGGCCTTCAATTCGCGCAGATAGCGCACATGCGCCTCCGCGGTAAAAAAGGAAGCGCCGCGATTGCGCGCGTAATCCGGCCCGAGGCCGACCAGGAAAAACGCCTCGTCAACCGCCCGGTCGATCAGCACGTTGTAATAGGCCATGTTGAGGTGGCCGTTATAATCGATCCACGCGGAATCGACCGTCATCACCGTTGATACGAACGGGGCGAAGAATACGGGCTCGAAATCGATCCGGTCAGACATTTCGGGTCAGCGCATCCGAAACTGATTGTTCAAATAAAGCACATCGGCTCTTTCGCAGGCAATGGCCTGACGCTCGGCGGAGCATCTGCTAAGGTCGGAGCCAAAGGGAGGAGCAATCAAAATGGCTCAAGCGGCCGCTCGCAAAAAACCGGATTCGATTGAGGATGTGAAGCGCGCGCTGGCCGCCCGCTTTGGCAACAAGCTCGTCACTTCCCACGCCGTGCGCGAGCAGCACGCCAACACCACCACGTGGCTCGCGAATGAGCCGCCGGATGCCGTCGTTTATGCCTCCTCCGCCGAGGACGTGCAGGCGATCGTGGGGATTTGCGCCGAGCGCAAGGTGCCGATCATTCCCTTCGGCACCGGCACTTCGCTCGAAGGCCACGTGAACGCGCCGTTCGGCGGCGTGTCGATCGACTTTTCCGAGATGAACCGCGTGCTGGCGGTGCACGCCGAGGATCTCGATTGCGTCGTGGAGCCCGGCGTCACCCGCAAGAAGTTGAACGAATACCTGCGCGACCAGGGGCTCTTCTTTCCGATCGATCCCGGCGCCGATGCCTCGATCGGCGGCATGACCGCGACGCGCGCCTCCGGCACCAATGCCGTGCGCTACGGCACGATGAAGGACAACGTGATCGCGCTGAAGGCAGTGCTCGCCAGCGGCGAGATCATTTCGACGGCGCATCGCGCGAAGAAATCAAGCGCCGGCTACGACCTCACGCGGCTTTTTGTCGGCTCCGAAGGCACGCTCGGCGTGATTACGGAAATCACCTTGCGGCTCGCCGGCATTCCGGAAGCAATCTCCGCCGGCGTGTGTCCGTTTCCGTCGGTCGACGCCGCCTGTAACGCCACGATCGCCACCATTCAGTCAGGCATTCCGGTCGCGCGTATCGAGCTTCTCGACGAATTGCAGGTGAAGGCGTCAAACGCTTATTCCAAGCTCTCGTTGAAAGAGAGCCCCAATCTCTTTCTCGAATTTCACGGCTCCGAGGCCGGCGTCGCCGAGCAATCCCAGCGCTTTGGGGAAATCGCCGCCGAGTTCGGCGGCGGCCCGTTCGAGTGGGCGACGAAAGCCGAGGACCGCAACCGGCTGTGGCAGGCGCGGCACGATTCTTATTGGTCGATGCTCGCGCTTCGTCCCGGCTGCAAGGGCTTCGCCACCGACGTCTGCGTGCCGATATCGCGGCTCGCCGAATGCGTGGCGGAGACCCAGCGCGACATCGCGGAGCTGAAACTCGTGGCGCCCATCGTCGGCCATGTCGGCGACGGCAATTTCCATGTTGGCGTCATGGTCGATATGTCCGACCCCGACGAAGCCGCGCGCGGCCGCAAGTTCCACGAGCGGCTGGTGGAGCGCGCAATCGCCATGGATGGCACCTGCACCGGCGAGCACGGTGTCGGGCAGGGCAAGATGAAATATCTCGAAATCGAGCATGGCAAGGCGGGCGTCGAAGTCATGCGCGCGCTCAAACGCGCGCTCGACCCGCACAATATTTTCAACCCAGGCAAGATCGTCGCCGTCTGAATCGCATTTGGCGGCAAGGGCTTGGTCTTTTTGACTGCCCTGAAAACGCTGCAAGTTCCCACTAGAACTTTTTGCTTCAATTTGAGTTTATTGCCCATTGCGGGAGCTTCCGGAGCGTTCATTGCAACACACCCTTCTCGCCGTCGGGTTTGCGCTGATCGCGGCGATCGTCGCCGCGCTCGCGGCACCCCTGTTCGTCGACTGGAACGCCTGGCGCGCGGAATTTGAGAAACGCGCGACGGTGCTGGTCAACGCGCCGGTGTCGATCAAAGGCCCGATCAATGCGACGATCCTGCCGTTACCCGCCTTCACGCTCCGCGATGTCACCATCGGCGATGCGCAGACTACGAGCCTCGATGCCGGGCAAATTCGCGGCGTGCTTTCGCTCGGCGCGCTCCTTCGCGGACGGCTAGAGGCCGAGGAAGTCGCATTCACCAAGCCCGAGCTGCGCGTTGTCTATGGTGCCGACGGCAAAGTGGTTCTGCCGGCGGGGGGTCAGGGGGGTCTTGAGAATTTTTCGGTTTCGCGCATTTCCTTTGATGCCGGCGCGATCGTTATCCGCCGTCCGGCCGGCAACGAGATCAAGCTTGAGGACGTTTCCGGCTTTGGCGCGTTGCAGTCACGCGCAGGCCCGTTCAAGTTTGAGTTCGCTTACAAGGCCGGCGAAGAGAATTTTGCTGTCCGCACGAGCACGGGCGAATTTCGCGATGGCGCGGCCAAGGCTCGCCTGCTTTTGACCCGTATCAAGGACGGAGCTGCGCTCGACGCCGACGGCAATCTCACGCTTGCCGAAGCGCGTCCGCGTTTCGAGGGCAAGATCGGTCTCTTGCGGCGCGCCGAGGGCGTGCTGCCGTGGAAGCTTTCCGCCAGCGCCCAAGCGGATGTGCATGTCGTCGCGCTCGATCAGATTGAGCTTGCGCTCGGCGGCAGCGAGAACGCGATCGAGTTTACGGGCAATGCGCGGATTGAGCCGGAGGCGGGAAAATTCGTGGCTTCGATCGCCGCAAAAAGCGCTGATCTCGACCGGTTTGGCGGCGGCAACGCGAAGCAGGATTTGATCTCCGCGAGCGCGCCCCTTCGCGAAGCGCTCGCGCAACTCTCGGCGCTTTCGTTCACGGGCAGCCTCGCCGTCACGATCGACAATCTCGTCGCCGGTGGCGCCGTGGTTCGCGATCTCAAGGGTGCGCTATTATTGCGCGAGGGCCGCTTCGCGCCGCAGCGGTTTGAAGCCCGCCTGCCGGGTCTTGCCAGCGTCAATTTCGTCGCCCGGAGCGAGGGCCGCGATGAGGTAACGGGCGGGCTTTCGCTCACGGCCGAGGAGCCGGCGGTGCTTGCGCGCTGGATCGGTCTTGACCGGCTTGGCTTTTCCTTCGACGACGGCGCTCCTTTGCGGCTTGACGGCGATATGCACGCGTTCGCAAACGGGATCGCGCTCGCACCGTTCACGCTCACATTTGCCGATACGAAATTGAGCGGCAGCGCCGCCTATCGCGCCGAAGAAGCGGATAAGGCGGCGCGCCTTGAAGCCAAGCTTGTAGCCGAAAAGCCTGATCTCGCGCTGTTTTTCCCGTTGGTGCCACGTGCGGCCGATTTCGGTGGCATTGATGTTGCCGCCTCGCTCGATGCCCGCTCGCCGAAGCTTCTGGGAGGAACCGCGCGGCGTTTCGACACCGCGTTCACGCTGGCGGCAGGCGCGCTTTCCATCGAGCGGTTGTCGCTCGAGGACTTCGGCGGGTTCAATCTTCGTGCCCATGGCGAGCTTGCCGCGTGGCGCGACCGGCCGAACGGCCGCATCGATGTCGAAACCGAGGCGGTGAAAACGGACGCTTTCGTTTCGTTCGTCCAGAATTACGCGGGCACAAACGAGGCCGCGGCGCTTATTCGCAGGATCACCGCCGCTGCCATCCCGCTCCGGATGACGGGTATCCTGGCCGGCGATGGCGCAAGTCCTGAAGTCGCCGTCGAAATCAACGGAAGTATCAGCGATGCGCAGGCAACGCTCGTGGCGCGCCTCGATCCGCGGGCGGCGAAGCTCGGTGAAGCGCGTATCGTCGCCGATGCGCCGGATGCGGCCCGGCTCGTGGCGCTTCTGGGGCTTCCAATGCCCGAGCCGCATGCCGGCCAGGGCCATCTGGAGGCAATGATCGGGCGTCCGAAACAGGACGTCTATCCGCTCAAGGCGAATCTGACCTTCCCCGGCATCAACCTTGCGGGCGAGGGCGACCTCCGCGCCGGCCGCGAGGGCCGCATCGAACCGCGCGTCGATTTGCGGCTGCAAGCAACCGATGTACGGGCGCTTTTGCTCGCGGCGGCGCGCACGGCCAATGCCGTTGTCCCCGCCACGGGCACCGTACGGCTTGTACGGACGGACGATGCGTTCGCCTTCGAGGATATCGTGCTCGACTTGAACGATATCCATGTACGCGGGCGCCTCGTGCTGAACGGCGTCGAGCAGCCGGTGGTGACGGGAAAACTCGCCATGAACCGGGCCGAGCTTCCGATTTTGCTCGCGTTCGGACTCGGCCGCGCCAGCGATGGCGGACCATCTCCCTGGTCCGACAAGCCGCTTGGGCCCGCAGCCCTCGAGAGTGCGAGCGGAGCGGTCGATATCGAGAGCACGGCGCTCATTCTCACCGGCCCTTTTGTTGCCACCGGCGCGCGATTGAAATTGCGTTTCGCGGGTAATGAGGCCGCGATCGAGGGTCTTTCCGGCGAACTCGCCGGCGGGAAACTCTCCGGTCAGGTAAAAATTGTGCACGCGAAACCGCTCTTTATCGATGGCAGTTTTTCGCTCGCCGCGGGCGATATCGCGCGGCTCGTAGCGCCCGGTATCGCGCGCGCGGACATGCGCGGGCGCACGAGCCTTGCGCTGCAATTCACCGCGCAAGGCGACACACCCGCGGCAATCGCGGCAAGCGTCACGGGACAGGGGAACCTCGCGCTTGAAGGATTCGAGATCGACAAGCTCGATCCCGAGGCGCTGTTAAAGGTCGCTCCGGCCCCGAATGCGCCGCCGCTCACGGAGACAGAAGCCGCGGGGCTCCTTGCGTTCGGCTTGCAGAAGGCGCCCTTGCGTATCACGAAGCTGGAAACGCCGATCATCGTGACTTCCGGCGTTGCCCGCACGGGCAAGCCGCGCACGGTTCTTGGGCCGATCGAGGTCACATCGGGAGCGAGCCTCGACCTCGCCAAACTCGAACTCGATGCCGCCGTCGTCTATGAGGCTGCCGCCTCCGAAGCCGGCGCGCCACGGCCCGCCGCGACAATCCGCTGGCGCGGGCCGCTCGCCGATCCCAAGCGCAGCATCGATGCGAGCGCGGTTGTCGCAGCGCTTTCCTTGCAGACGATTGATGCTGAGATGCGAAAACTCGAAGGCCGGCCGGCGACTGCTCCGGCACGAGGTTCCCTGAACACGGTTCCTGCCACCGCGCCCATGCCGATGCCGAAGCGGAGGCCGCCTGAAGCGCCGCCGCCGACCGCGGCCGAACTGCCGCAATTGCCGCAGCGTTAGCGCGCGCTGTTGCGTTCGAGCGTCACGAAAGAATAAGGATATTGATCGCCAGGGCCCTGCAGCGGGCCCTTGCGCGCGACTTCTTGCCATTCGCTACGATCGAAGGGCGGAAAGCGGGTGTCGCCTGAGGGCGAAGCGTGGACCTCGGTGTAATACATTCGTTCCGCGCGCGGCATAATTTCAGCGAACACGTGCGCGCCGCCAATGACGGAAATCTCGTCGGCGGAAAGCCGCTCCGCCTCTTCGCGAGCGAGCGCGAGGGCGGTGTCGAGCGTGGTGACGACCTTGGCGTCGTTGAGGTGGTAAAGCGGGTTGCGCGAGATCACGATGTTCGGGCGGTTGGGCAATGCTTCGCCGAGCGATTCATAAGTCTTGCGCCCCATGATCACGGGCTTACCGACCGTTTTTGCCTTGAACTGCTTTAGATCGCCGGGGAGGCTCCAGGGCAGATCATTGCCGTTGCCGATCATTCCGTTTTCGGCGACGGCGACGACAAGCGTGATCTTGGGAGCCGCACTCACTTCTTGCGGAACTTGTCGAGGCTCACGACCTCGGCGCCGGCCTGCTTGTCGGCGGACTTCTTCGATTTCTCGGCGGGTGGTGTTTCAGCAGTAGCGGGCTCGGCTTTTTTCCTCGAGCGGGGCAATGCTGGCCGCTCATCGGGCTCGGAGGCGGCACCGCGCGGCGTTGGACGCGAGGCTTGCCGCTCGCCGCTGCCGGCCTCGGCCGCCTTGCCCGCTTCCGACTCGTTCGCAGCCTCGGTCGGGATCGCCTGCGCTTCGGTGATGGTTTCGAATTGCAGGCCGAACTGCACCGAAGGATCGAAGAAGCCCTTGATTGCCTCGAACGGCACGACGAGCCGCTCCGGCACGCCCTTGAACGAAAGTCCGACCTCGAACTGCTTGTCGCCGACGATGAGATCCCAGAACTGGTGTTGCAGGACGACCGTCATCTCCTCGGGGTGTTTCTCGCGCAGCCAGTCGGACATCTTCACGCCGTCGGCGCGGGTGTCGAAGGCGACGAAAAAATGATGCTCGCCGGGTAGGCCGTTTTTGGCGACGTCGGTCAATACCTTCTTGACGACGCCGCGCAGGGCGTCCTGGGCTAGGAGATCGTAACGGATAAGGTCAGGCATGGGTGCCAGTGAAGCCGATTCCGCCCGTCTTCGCCAAGAGTCGAAATGCAGTAGACGAAAAACAAGTGGGGGCTTCTGTTGCCAGGTGCCCCCGGACCCCGCCTGAAGGTGCTAACCCCCAGGGCTTAGAATCGGTTTTTCAAACCGCGTTACGCGGCCTGAGCAACCGGAGCATAGTTGTCATTGGCAACTATGTAATGGCCCGATAACGACGGAACCATCCCGGGCGAAAGCCAGCGTCCTTTACACCCTCGTCGATCCTGTTTCGCCCCCGCCGAAACTCGCATGCTCCGCGCGAATTTTGGTGGAGGCGCCGGGTACTGCCCCCGGGTCCGAAGGGTTTATTGCGACGAGCGTTTATCGCCATAGTCGGCTTGCGCCGACGCACCGAATATATGCATTTGCGGGCGGCGAAAAAAGGGCCGGTTCATTAACGGAGGGTTTCATCCCCAAACGCACAAACGCCGCCTTGCCCGCCTGGATGCGTATTCTCGCGGCTGCGCTGCTTTCGTTGCTCGCCACGGAGCCGCCGGTGCTTGCGCAAAAGGCGGCGCCAATTGCGCCCGTGCAAGGCCTCGTCGCAGCGCGAAACGGTATGGTGGTTGCCGAGGAAGCGCGCGCGGCAAGAATCGGCGTCGATATCCTCAAGCGGGGCGGGAACGCGGTCGATGCCGCGGTCGCGGTCGGTTTCGCTCTTGCCGTGACGCTGCCCTATGCGGGCAATCTCGGCGGCGGCGGCTTCATGCTGGTGCGGCTCGCGCATGAAAACAAAATGACCGCCATCGACTATCGCGAGACGGCGCCTGCCGGAACGAAGGCCGATACGTTTCTCGACGTCCGCGGCGAAGCCGATCCGAAAAAGTCGCGCGAAGAGGGAGTTGCAATCGGCGTGCCCGGGACGGTGGCGGGGCTCGCATTCGCGCATCGCCAATACGGCTCGGGCAAATTCACGCTGGCGGAGCTGATCGCGCCCGCGATCGAACTCGCGCGCGGCGGGATCGTCGTCGATGTGGAGCTTGCGGACGCATTCGCGAAGGCAAAGCCCTTGCTTGCGCGTTGGCCTTCGACCGCGGCGATTTTCCTCCACCCCGATGGCTCGCCGTTCGGCGAAGGCGAGCTTTTGGTGCAGCGCGATCTTGCCAGTACTTTGGAAGAGATCGCCCGCCAAGGCCCGGAGGCGTTCTATGCCGGGCGTATCGCCGAACAAATCGCCAGAAGCGTGCAGGCCGCCGGCGGCGTCATGACACGCGAGGACATCGCGCGTTACCAGGCGCTCGAGCGCGCGCCGGTTGCGGGCAACTATCGCGGCTATGATATTTTTTCCATGCCGCCACCCTCTTCGGGCGGCGTCCACCTTCTGCAGATCCTCAATATTCTGGAGGGTTACGATCTTTCCGTGCTTGGCGCCGCCTCGATCCAGGGAACACACCTCATGGTCGAGGCGATGAAGCTTGCCTACGCCGACCGCGCGCGGTTTCTCGGCGATCCGCAATTCGTGCAGGTTCCGGTCGCGGGGCTGTTGTCGAGCTCCTACGCCGCGGAATTGCGCAAGCACATCGAACCCGAACATGCGCTCCGCGCCGATGAACTGCCGGGAGGAAACCCGGCCGCCTATGAAGGGGATCACACGACGCACTATTCCATCGTCGATGGCGACGGCAATGCGGTCGCCAATACCTATACGCTGAACCTGCGTTTCGGCGCCGGTCTTGTCGCCGAGGGAACGGGCATTCTGCTCAATAACGAGCTCGACGACTTCGCGGCGAAACCTGGCGCGCCCAACGCCTTCGGACTCGTCGGCGGGCTCGCCAACGCGCCGGGACCGGGCAAGAAGCCGCTTTCGTCGATGGCGCCGACCATTGTTCTGAAGAACGGCAAGCTGTTTCTCGTCACCGGCTCGCCGGGCGGCAGCCGCATCATTTCCACGGTCGTGAACGTGCTCGTCAACGTCATCGATTACAAAATGAACATTGCGGAGGCGACGGCCGCTCCGCGCGTTCATCATCAATGGCTGCCGGACGAAGTGCGGGTCGAGTCGGGCTTCAAGGCGGATGTCGTGTCGGTCTTGCAGTCGCGCGGAAACCGGGTCGTTACCGGCGTTCCCTGGGGCTCGGCGGCCTCAATCATGGTGACGAAGGACGGCCTTCTAGGTGCGGCTGATCCGCGCTCGCGCGGGGCGCTCGCCGCAGGATTCTAGCGTTTCAAGTTTTGCGCCGATTCAGGCGACGACCTCGGTTTCCGCAGCGGAAAGCTGGGGCGCCAAATACGTTTCGGTATCCGCGCGGCCTTCCAGCCAATCTTCGGCCTCCGCCAGCGCCGTGTAGGCGCCTCCGAGTCGTTTTTGCAGGTCGCGAAACTCGGGCTCCTCGCAAGCAAGCTCCGCCTGCCGCTCGCATTCGGCGGCCATTGCACGGTAGCGTTCGGCTTTTGATCGGGACATGGCGCTCTCCCTTTTTTGTTTGAGCGTCTCGTTGCTTCAGGCCTAGCCCTTACCATTGACAGGCGTATGACGCCATGCACGCGAAAGACCATGCGGGCGCTTTTCGACGCGAAGATGGCAAATCCTAGTTTCAGATAGATTCAGCCGTGCAAAAAGCGATCAAAAGATTTGATTCAATTCTCGAACGAATGTTGCGCTGCCACATCAAAACCACCGTATTGTCGCGTGCATTTCATCGAGCGGTCAAGCATGCGAAACGCCTCGGTGATTTTCCGCCGAGTCGTTTTTGAGCTGTGATATTCCAGCCAGCGAGAATGTCGTTGGCCGAACGGTGGGGCGGGTTGAACGCGCTGCGAACTTTCTTCAGCGAAGTGCTGGGCTGGTCGCGCAAAAACGCGCCGGAGCCGTCGCAGATCGTCACCGCCATGCTCGGCCTTGCCGGACCGGTCGCGGTCGGCGCAATCACCGGCCATCTCGCGGATGGAATGGCGGCGGCGATCGGCGGCCTTGCCTTGAGCGGCGTGGTCGCGCGGGAAACGGTCCGCCAGCACGCGCTTGATTTGATCTACGCGTTGCTTGCGGGCGCGGCGGCGGTTTTGATCGGCACCATGCTCGCGCGGAATGCCACGTTGACGAGCGTCGGCGTGCCAGTAATTGCGATGGTGGCGGGACTTCTCAGCAGCCTGGGCGGCGGCGTGGCGCGGGCGGCGATGCAATTCGTGCTCTTCGTCATCATCGCCACCGGCATCGACATGCATGGCGCGAGCCCCTCGGGCGTGACGCTTCTTTTCCTGCTCGGCGCTCTTTGGACCGCGGGCCTGTCGCTGGTGCTGGCGCCGCTTTTCCGGACCTTGCGGCTTGATCGCGCCGCGGTTGCTGCCGCCGCGGTGGCGCCTTCGCCGCCGCAGGCCAGACGCGATCGGATGCGGCGCTGGTGGAAATCGCTCGCGTATCTGAAAGGCTGGCAGTATGCGTTGCGGTTGACCCTATGCCTTGCTGCGGCGGAGCTCGCCGCGCTCTTCTGGCCGCGTTCACACGGATACTGGATCGCGCTTACGGCGGCGATCGTTCTCGGCTATCGGCTGCCGGCCTCGCCCGCGCGCATCGTGCAGCGAGCGGCCGGCACGCTCCTTGGTGTCGTGCTCGCGGGCGCGCTGCTTGTCTGGTCGCCGCCGGTGTGGGGCGTGGTGGCGATCATCGCCGTTCTTGCCGCCGCGCGGCCGGTTCTCAAGAGCGGCAATTACGCCGCCTACGCCATCATCATGACGCCGCTGGTCATTCTTCTCCTCGATCTTGGCCAGGCGCCGAGCGCCGCGACGCTCATCGACCGTCTCGCCGCGACGCTCACCGGCTGCGCGATTTCGCTCTTGCTCGGTTATTTCGCCTGGCTGCGGCTCATTCCAAAATCGTAGAACGGATTTCGCGCAAGCGTCCCGTTGCCGTCACAGAGCTATGCAAAACCGGCGGCTTGCCGAATAATGCCGCCCAAAAGGAGACGACGATGGCCGAAGATCCGGATGTGGACCGTATCGTGGAATTCGAGGTGGGCAAGGGCGAGACCGCCGGCGTCTTCACGCTATTTCTGAAGACGAAAACCGAAGGCTTCGACGTTATCGGCGACCGCAAGACATTCCAGGAATTAGCCGACGAGATTTACCGCCTGCTCGACGAGAGCGAGCCGAAGAGCGCTTAACGCGCGCCACTCAGCGATGCTTGATGAAGCTGCCGTCCTGCAATTCGCGCACGGCCTGTTGAATTTCCGCGTTGGTGTTCATCACGATCGGTCCGTACCAGGCGACCGGCTCCTCGATCGGCTTGCCTGAAACCAGCAAAAAACGAATGCCCTCGTCGCCGGCCTGCACGGTCACCTCGTCGCCGGAATCGAAGACAACGAGCGAGCGGTTTCCGGTTCGCTCGCGCACGAGCAATTCGCTGCCATCGGGCGCTTCTTTCTCCGTCAGCACGCCGAAGGGTTGCGACGCGCTGCCGAAGGTGCCGGAACCCGCGAACACATAGGCGAAGGCGTGACGATCGGTCTCGACCTTCAGCGTCTTCTTCTTGCCGGGCGGCACGGAGATGTCGAGATAGCGCGGGTCGGCGGCAACGCCGTCGACCGGGCCGCGCTTGCCCCAGAAATCGCCGGTGATGACGCGCACGCGCGTGCCGTCGTCGTCGATGATCTCGGGAATGGCGGCGGCGGGAATGTCCTGATAGCGCGGCGCCGTCATCTTCAGCGATGACGGCAGGTTCGCCCACAGCTGGAAGCCGTGCATGCGGCCTTGCGCGTCGCCTTGCGGCATCTCCTGGTGGAGAATGCCGCTGCCTGCGGTCATCCATTGCACGTCGCCGGCGCCGAGCGCGCCGCGATTGCCGAGGCTGTCGCCGTGCTCGACCGAGCCCGCCAATACGTACGTGATCGTCTCGATGCCGCGGTGCGGATGCCAGGGAAAGCCGGCGCAATAGTCCTCCGGACGGTCGTTCCGGAAATCGTCGAGCAGCAGAAACGGATCGAATTCGGAGGTGGTGCCGAAACCGAAGGCGCGCCTGAGCTTTACGCCGGCGCCCTCGATCGCGGGCTGGGATTGGACGATGCGTTTGACGGGACGAATGGACATGGCGGGGGCCTCGTCACGAGCGGAGTTTGTGCCGCCTATTTGGGAAGCTCACGCTGCGAACGCAAGAGATGCGCGGATCACGAGAATGATACGTGCATGCCCTCGACTGTGTCGCCGCCAAAGCGCATATAGGCCGAAATTTTTCCTTCAACCCAGCGAAACGAGAGTCCCATGTCCATTAGCCTCTATCGCGCTTCCGTTCCCGTTTTTGTCCGTGCGTTCGGCAATCTCTCCGCCATCTTGAAAAAGGGCGAGGCGCATGGCGGCGCCGCGCTTGTCGATGCGCGACTCGCGCCCGATATGCTGACGCTCGCGGGCCAGGTGCAGCGGGCGAGCGACGCCGCGAAGTCGGCGGCCGCGCGGCTTTCGGGCCTCGACAATCCAAGCTTTCCCGATACGGAGAAAACCTTCGCCGAATTGCATGCGCGCATCAAAAAGACGGTCGATTTTCTGCAAGGCGTGAAGCCCGGGCAGATCGATGGCGGCGAACAGCGCGAGATCGTGGTCAAGGCGGGCGGGCGCGAATTGAAATTCACCGGTCTCGACTATCTCTTTGGTTTCGCGTTGCCGAATTTCTACTTTCACGTCACGACCGCTTACGACATTTTGCGCCATGAAGGCGTGCAGCTCGCCAAGATGGACTATCTCGGGAGCTACTGAGCGATACGCTTACCTCGAGCGGATAATTCCATGTCTGACATTGGCGCAAGACCCATGCGGCGGGAGCCGCATTTTGCCTGGCTGTTTTTCGGCAAGTTCGTTCTTTTGGCGCTCACGATTGTGACCGTGTGGCTTCTTTACGCCTATCTCGTCGCCTTCCGGCTCGACTGGCTCGGCTGGCTCTATACGAAGCTCTTTCCACTCACGAACGCGCTCTATGCGCTCGTCGACAATTATTTCCCCGATGAGGTGAAATACAAAATCCGCGCCGCGGTGACCGACGATCTCGGCCAGCGCTCGCTGTTTTTGCTGCTGCTGACCGCCGCAGTCGAACTCACGTTCTACAGCGTGTTCAAATTCGCCAAATACCTGATCGTCGGGCCGCGTTGAGCTAGCGGCTGTCCTTCACGTCGGTCTCCGGCCGGTCGCTGCCGGAAGCGGTTTCCGTGTGCCATTTTCCGTTCTCGTCCTCGTATTCGATCACGTGGGTATCGCCGGGCGTGCGCTCTTCGCGTGCGGCGCGGCGCGCGGCTTTCAGCGCCGCCGCGTGGGTGGGAAACGGCTCCGAGAACGTGCCGTTTGCCTTGTAGGCCCAGCCTTCGTCGTGCCGGACGATTTGATAGGTTACGTGGCTCATTGCTGCACCTGCGTAGGTTTCAAGCGCATCCTAGCATGTGGACCGGCCGGAGGCAGCAAACCCGTGCGGCGTGCTTTGGCTTTCGGCAATTGCTATGCATGACCTCCCAACGATTCGGAGGAGGGCTCAATGCAATTTTCATCTCGGCTTCGTACTATGCTGTTCGCGCTCGCAGCCTTGATCGGCTTGGGGCTCGCGTCCTCAGCAGTGACGCCCGCCAATGCCGACAGCGGCACCATCGAGTTCAGGGTGATCAAAGGCGGCTGGGTGGTCGGGGGGTCGGCCGGGTCGGGCACGCTCTACTTCCAGGGCCGCGCCTATCCGATCTCCATCGGCGGCATCAGCTATGGCATCGTGTTCGGCGGGTCCGAGACCTGGTTTCGCGGCACGGTGAGCCACATCAACCGGCCTTCCGATGTCGCGGGCGTCTATGGCGCGGCCGGCGCCGGCGGCGCGATCGGCGGCGGCGCGCAGGCGATCGTGCTGACGAACCAGAAAGGTGCCGTGCTCAACCTCACCGGCCGGCAGGTCGGCTTGCAGATCAACGCGGATTTGAGCGGGCTTGCTATTACGCTGAAGTAAGCGGCGGATTTTTTGAAGCGAACCGGGGCGGGAGGCGCGAGCCTCCCGCCCCGGTTCATTTCGGAAATTGCAATGTCGTCTCGGCTTGGCCAACCGTACGGTCCGCCGCGTCGAGGGCCTCCGCCGTCCAGCGATAGCGATGCGGTGATGGCGGGCATGGGCCCTTGTAGGAAAAGGCGCCCTTCGCAAGTGACGCCTCGCCGTTGTAAGCGACGGTGCCACCGCCGTGCGGATAGTTGGGTGCGTCTAGATCGGTCATGTGGAATTTGATCTTCGCCGTTCCCTTCGGCACGTCGGTGAGACGAATGATCGGCGAGGCCGGATCAAAGCAGGGCGCCGTGCCCGTCCAATCGACGGCAATCGAAAAAGCGAGGGCACGCGCCTGGACCGTCGCGGCCATGAAGATTCCGAGGGCCATGCTTTTCCAGAAAGACATGCGCGCACCCTCGGAGGTTAGCTCGATGATCCTGAAGCCTTCACCTCATCCGCGTCCACATAAACCTCGCTGCCCATCTCGCGGAATTTCTTCGACATCTCGTCCATGCCGGTTTGCTGCTCGTTGAGCGTCGCCGCGTAGTCGCGCACGTCCTGGGTGATCTTCATCGAGCAGAATTTCGGCCCGCACATGGAGCAGAAATGCGCGACCTTGTGCGCCTCCTTCGGCAGCGTCTCGTCATGGAACGCGCGCGCCGTATCGGGGTCCAATGAAAGATTGAACTGGTCGTTCCAGCGGAATTCGAAGCGCGCCTTGGAGAGCGCGTCGTCGCGGAGTTGCGCCGCCGGATGGCCCTTGGCGAGGTCGGCGGCGTGCGCCGCGATCTTGTAGGCGATCACGCCTTCCTTCACGTCGTCGCGGTCGGGGAGGCCCAGATGCTCCTTCGGCGTGACGTAGCAGAGCATCGCGGTGCCGAACCAGCCGATCATCGCGGCGCCAATCGCGGAGGTGATGTGGTCGTATCCCGGCGCGATGTCGGTGGTGAGGGGCCCTAGCGTGTAAAACGGCGCCTCGCCGCAAAGTGCCAACTGCTTCTCCACATTGACCTTGATCTTGTGCATCGGCACGTGGCCTGGGCCTTCGTTCATCACCTGGCAGCCCTTCGACCAGGCGATTTTGGTGAGCTCGCCTTGCGTCTCCAGCTCTGCGAACTGCGCGCGGTCATTGGCGTCCGCGATCGAGCCGGGCCTGAGGCCGTCGCCGAGCGAGAAGGAGACGTCGTATTTCCGCATGATGTCGCAGATGTCGCCGAAGCGCTCGTAGAGGAAGCTTTCCTTGTGATGCGCGAGGCACCACTTGGCCATGATCGAGCCGCCGCGCGAGACGATGCCGGTGACGCGGTTCGCGGTGAGGTGGATGTAGCCGAGGCGGACGCCGGCGTGCACGGTGAAATAATCGACGCCCTGCTCACACTGCTCGATCAGCGTGTCCTTGTAGACCTCCCAGTCGAGCTTGACCGGGTCGCCATGCACTTTTTCCAGCGCCTGGTAGATCGGCACTGTGCCGATCGGCACCGGCGCATTGCGGATGATCCATTCGCGGGTGGTGTGGATGTTGCGGCCGGTGGAAAGGTCCATTACCGTGTCGGCGCCCCAGCGGATCGCCCACACGAGCTTCTCCACCTCTTCCTCCACCGAGGAAGTGACAGCGGAATTGCCGATATTGGCGTTGATCTTGGTGAGGAAATTGCGGCCGATGATCATCGGCTCCAATTCGGCGTGGTTGATGTTGGCGGGGATGATGGCGCGGCCGCGCGCCACTTCCGCACGCACGAATTCCGGCGTGATGAAGGCGGGGATGGCCGCGCCAAAGCTTTCGCCGTCGGCGAGCGCTGCTTCCGCGCGCGCGAGTTGCCGCTTGCGGCCGAGGTTTTCACGCTCGGCGACGTAGATCATTTCCTTGGTGATGACGCCCAAGCGCGCCCATTCCATTTGCGTCACGGGCTTGCCTTCAAGCGCGCGTAGCGGCTTTGGCGTATTGGCGAATGCGCGCGCACGGTGTTTGCCTGATACGTTGCCATCGTCGACCGGCTGGACGGCGCGGCCAGCATATTCCTCGACGCCGCCGCGCTCCTTCACCCACTCAATGCGCGTGCGGGCGAGGCCCTTGTCGACGTCGATCCCGACCTCGGGATCGGTGTAGGGACCGGTGGTGTCATAGACGGGCAGCGGCGGCTCGCCGGCGGAAGCGTCGAGCGCGATCTCACGCAACGGCACGCGAAGATCCGGCGCGCTTTCGGGCTGCGAATAAATCTTGCGCGAGGCCGGCAGCGGGCCAGTGGTGACCTTCGGCGCCTTGATGTCGCGGTCATGGACGTTCATTTGCCACCTCTACGTTTGGACCCCGCCGATTGCTGTCCGTAACCTTTGAAAGAGAGCCAGGTGCCGAGCGCGAGGATGACGACGCCCTCGCCGGCGATCCAGCTGTTGGAAATCGATGCCAAAGCTGAAGTGCCGAGTGTCTCTACGAAGCGCGGAAACACCAGGCGAACGACGCCGGCGATCAGGCAGAGCCAGCCGAGCAGCGTGATCGTGACGCGCCAGTCAACGACCCATTCGTTATGGGTGTTGACAATCGCAAGACCCGCGACGAGCGCGAACAAGCCGGCGAAGTAGATAAACGCCGGGCTTTTGATGATTTCTTCGCCGATCACGCGGAAGGCGTCGGTGTTGAAGATCATTGCGACGCCGCAGACCGCGAGAAACGGCCCGATGAGCTTGGCGAGGAAGATCGATTTCTGCATGTCCCTGTCCCTTCGCCGGCATGACCCGGATCAGGTTCGGAGGGTCACCTTTCGGTATCTCAGCCCGGACAAGCCCGGGCACCCCTCGGAACAGGACTAATGTGGACCCAGACGCGCGGCGGTTCAATGGGGTTCAGGCGCGGGAATTCCCCGCACCAAAAGAACCACCGCCTCGGCGCCGGCCTTTCGATCTTTCGATATCTCCTGATAGGCGGGGGATTCAGCCCATTCGCGATAGGCCGTCTCGTCGGGGAATGACACCAAAACGAGCTTGTCGCGATCCCACGCGCCTTCAAGCACACGCGGTTTTTCGTCAGCAGCCAGCAGGCGTCCCTGGCAGCGGTTCATCACGTCCATGAAGCGGTTCTGATAGCGCCCGTAGGCCGCGCGATCGGTGAATGCCAGTTGCGCGATGACATAGACCGTCATGGCGCTTTGAGCGCCGCGCGCACGGCGGCCGCGATGGTCGCGTCGATTTCGGGCGGAGGAACCGCCTGCGGCAGGAAGATGCGGACGGCGCCCAGCGGAATGCCGATCAGCGCCACGGCGAGCTTTTCGCGCCCGCGCGGATCGGAGGGCAGAAGGCGAGCAGCCGCGGTGGCAAGCCCCGTGCGCATGTCGGCGGCGAGCTTCGCGGCACGGTCGCGATATTCCTTGGGAATTCCGGGGCTCAGAAAATCGTCGCGCCGATGGGTCATCAGCACGACCGCGGTGGCGTGGTCGCTGCGAACAAAGCGCGGCGTCACCAGCGCGCATTCCACCGCGTCATCCTCGTTGCGGGCCTTGGCCACGAGCGCGAGGGCGGCGGACTGAAATCGCTCCGCCGCCGCGAGCCAGACCTCGGCGAGCAGCGCGCCCTGCGAAGGATAACGGTGATAGACGGAGCCCACCGGAGCGCCGGCTTCGCGGGCGATGCCCGCAACGGTGACGCGGGCGGGGCCCAGCCGGGCGGAGAGGGTCGTCGCGGCGTCGATCAGGCCGGTTTTTGTGAAGCGGGCGGGACGTCCCATAGCTAGTCCAGCATATTGATACTCTGATTCTAATACTTTTCGACTCATCCTCATTGTGCGGAGAAAGCTTATAAAGTATTATTCTATTAGTTCTAGAATATATATTCAAATACTATGCCCAAACTTGTGCCATGCACAAAAGCTGGCACGCAATTCGCATACAAATTCTGTGATCGCGACGCTGCGAGGCTTCGAGGCCGGCAACGATGCTGGGTGAAGAGAAGGAAATCAGCGCTCGGAACCTCTCCGGTTCCAGCTTGTCATCTCGAAGGCGGCCGCGGCGGAAGGCGAGAAAACAGGGGTCGATGAAATGACGGTGATAACTCATCCAATGGTGGTTTTCAGCGCGGCACTGGGGCTTCTCGCGCTGACTGAAACCGCAGGTGATGCCGCGTTCAACGTTGAAAGTCACTTTCAGTCGAACCAGTACAGTTCCGCGCGCGTTCCGGAGCGCGTCGAAGTTCGCCGTGCGCCGGACGGCTCGCCGGTGCTTGTCCGGGTCAATTCGCCGCAGGATGACGACGCGGCCGACGCCTATCCGCCGTTCACTTGTGCCCAATTGCAGGTCATCGACGAGGTCGAATTGAGCAGCGACGAGGGCAACACGGCGGAATGCGATTCGAATTCCGACTGATTCGCCCGCACTCATTCGTCGCGGAACCCTTGCGGGGAGTTTCAGCGTTAGGGGCTCCGGCGGGCCCGGCTTGGCCGGTGCGGGGACGAGAAATGAGTTGCTTTGTATTGCTTGCCGCAGCGGCCCGGTTCGGATCTGCCCGCGGCGTTCTATATCCCCCCTTGTGAACTTTCCTGCGGAATTGCCGCGTGCCCAAGCCGGCCATTTCCGGCTTGGGTTTTTTTATTTCAATTCACAGGCGACTTCGGGATAGCGGACCTTGGAAACGCCCGGTCCCCTCCTTCGGGGTGGCATCACTCCCTGCTTCGCCCTAGCGTAAGGGGGCGCTTCGAGTCGCACCCTATATAGAGCCATGCGCCCCTATCTCGATCTCGTCGAACGAATTCTGGAAAGCGGCGTCCGCAAGGACGACCGCACCGGCACCGGCACGCTTTCGGTGTTCGGCCACCAGATGCGCTTCGACCTCGCCGAGGGCTTTCCGCTCGTCACCACCAAGAAGCTGCACCTGAAGTCGATCGTGCACGAACTCCTGTGGTTTCTTGCCGGCGACACCAACGTCAAATATCTGCAAGAGCACGGGGTCACGATCTGGAACGAATGGGCCGATAAGGACGGCGAGCTCGGGCCGGTCTACGGCAAGCAATGGCGTTCATGGCCGACGCAGGACGGCGACACCATCGACCAGATCAAAGAAGTGATTTCCGAGATCCGCACCAATCCGAGTTCGCGCCGCCTGATCGTGAGCGCCTGGAATCCGGCGGACCTGCCGAAGATGGCGCTCGCGCCCTGTCATTGCCTGTTCCAGTTCTGGGTGGGGGACGGCCGGCTTTCCTGCCAGCTGTATCAACGCTCGGGCGATGTCTTCCTCGGCGTGCCGTTCAATATCGCCTCCTACGCGTTGCTCACCCAGATGGTCGCGCAGGTGACGGGGCTCGCGCCGGGCGAATTCATCCATACGCTGGGTGACGCGCACCTTTACCTCAACCATCTCGAACAGACGCGATTGCAGCTCACGCGCAAGCCGCGCGCGTTGCCGTCGCTGAAGCTCAATCCCGCGGTCAAGGATCTTTTCGCCTTCCGCTACGCCGATATCGCGATCCAGGGTTACGATCCGCATCCCGCGATTCAGGCGAAGGTCGCGGTTTAAGCGCGCGCGGAAAGGAATGCGTGTCATGCAACGCCAGCGGATCGCGCTGATCGGATTTGCCGTGTTTGCGCTGGTTGCTTTGGCGCTCCGGTCGGCGGCCGCCGACGAAGAGGCGCAGCGCTTCATTGCCTCGATCTACGCGCAATACGGCGCGCCGGAAACGCCGGGTGTCGTGCTCGACTCGCGTGAGGCGCTCGATAAATACTTCGTGCCGGATCTTGCGGAATTAATCGATGCCGACATCGCGGCGGCGGAACGCGATAACCGTCCGCCCGCCCTCGACGGCGATCCTTTCGTTGATGCGCAGGAATGGGACGTCAAGAACGTCGCCATCGTAGTGCGCGACGATTCACCTCAGAAGGCGGTCGCGATCGTGAGCTTCTTCAATCAGGGAGAGCCGCAACAGGTCGAGCTTGACCTCGTCAAGCTCGAGGCCGGCTGGCGCATCGACGACATTCACTGGCGCGAGGGCACGCTGCGCGGACTCTATAAGGAGCGCCCACCCGGGCACGATATCTAGCCGGGCAGGGAGCCCGCGCCCTTTATCGTTTCACCAATCCGCTGAACGGCGAAAACGGCGGCCTTCCTCGAAGGCGGCAGGCCGCGAGAGCTGTTCGCGCAGTCCGGTGTCCAGCGTGCGGCGTTGCCCCTCGTCGAGCTTATCGTAAATCGGCTCGGCGGCGTCGGCGACGCTCTTAATATCCGCCGCTTGCATGCTCATGCCTTCGGCGGTCCGCCGCATGCGCTCGATCGGCGTCATTTGCTCGGCGCGCTTGTCCTTATCGCCTTTGTCACGCGCGTCGCGTTCCTCGTTCCAGCGTGCGACGAAATGGTCGGCGCGGCGCTTGGAAATTCTTTTCAGCGCCGTCTCCAACTTGCTCCAGTAGCCTTCCTGATCGGGCGTAAGACTCAAATCGGCCTTCAGCCGGGCGATGCGGGCATCATCGATGGCGGTGAGCTGATTGACCGTCGGGCCCTCGCGCGCGTCACTCTTATCTTTAGGGGTGGTGGCTTGATAATCGGGGATCGGCGATTGCGCAAAAGACGGGACCGCGAACATCGCGCTCGTTGCAAGGGCCGCGGCCCAAAGCAGCGTTTTCCTCATGGCATTTCTCCTGCCGGATATAACGAACGAGGAGCGATTTTGTTGCAGGAGCAACACAAGACTCGGCAATTCCGACAACATAAATGCCCAAGCCGGTTTCCGCCGGCTTGGGCCTGCCTCAGATGAACCTCAGAGCTTCTCTTTGCCTGCCGGCGGCGGCGGAAGATCGGGGCCATGGCCGTGATCCATCCAGCCTTCACGCCAGTGCTGGAAGCGTTCGTTCCATTCGCCAAAACGGTGCATCATGTGCTCGCGGAAGCGTTCGTGCATGCCGTGCCGGACCATGATCTGCAAACGTTGCTTCTGCGCATCGTCGAGCTTTTCATAGAGCGGCTGCGAAGCATCGGCGAGACGCTTGAGATCGGAACCGGTCTCGGTCATGAACTCGGCGCCGCGGCGAAGCCGCACCATCGGATCGACCGGCCCCTTGTTCTGTTCGCGCTCGGCGCGCCGTTGTTCGAAGCGCTCGGCGCGCTTTTTTGCCATGTCCTTCAAGACGCCCTCGACCGGCGGCCAGAGTTTTTCCTGATCCGGCGTGAGCGCAAGGCCCGCGTGCAGTGCCGCGATGCGGGCGTCGGAAAACGCCGCGATATCGGCGGGGGTGGCATGCCAGATCGGCTGTTCGCTGCGCGGCGATTGCTGCGCCAGCGCGGTATAGGCGAAGACCGATCCTGCGATGACGGCGGCCGCCGACACGGCGATAATGGATTTCTTCATGAGGTGTCTCCTTCCGAAGTCGAGCGGATGATGAGAAGGCGCCGCCGCCTTCGCAAATTAAACTTCGGTAATGCAAAGCTTAAGCTTCGGTAATGCGAGCGACGGCTGCCGCCAGGGCTGTTAGCCGGGCCCGATCATTTTTTCCGGCCGCACCAGCGCATCGAACTCCTCCATCGTGACGTAGCCGCCGCCGACTGCCTCCTCGCGCAAGGAGGTTCCCTTGGCGTGCGCGGTCTTGGCGATCTTGGCGGCGTTGTCATAGCCGATCTTGGGGGCAAGCGCCGTGACCAGCATCAGCGACATTTCCATCAGTTCGGCGATCCGCTTCTCATTCGCCTTGATACCCACCACGCAGTGGTCGGTGAACGAACGGGCGGCGTCGGCAAGGAGCTTCACCGATTGCAGCAGCGCGTAAGCCATGACCGGCTTATAGACGTTCAACTCGAAATGGCCCTGCGATCCCGCGACCGTCACCGTCGTCTGGTTTCCGAACACCTGGCAGCAAACCATCGTGAGCGCCTCGCATTGGGTGGGGTTCACCTTGCCCGGCATGATCGAGGAGCCGGGCTCGTTTTCGGGAAGCGAAAGCTCGCCGAGACCGGAACGGGGGCCGGAGGCGAGGAGGCGGATGTCGTTGGCGATCTTGAACAGCGCCGTGGCGCAGGCAGCAAGCGCACCTTGCACCGATACGAAGGAGTCGTGCGCCGCCAACACCTCGAACTTGTTCGGCGCCGTGACGAACGGAAGCTTGGTGATCTCCGCCACTTTCTTGGCGAAGGCCTCGGCAAAGCCTTTCTTGGAATTGAGCCCGGTGCCGACGGCGGTGCCGCCCTGCGCCAGCGGCCACAATTCCTGGATCACGGCTTGCAATCGCTTGATGCTGGACGCCACCTGCGCGGAATACCCCGAAAATTCCTGTCCGAGCGTCAACGGCGTCGCATCCTGCGTGTGCGTGCGGCCGATTTTGATGATGTGGGCGAATTCCTTGACCTTTTTTTCGAGCGCCGCGTGCAAATGGTGGAGCGCCGGAATCAGCTGATGGGTGATCTCCTGGGCGGCGGCGATGTGCATCGCGGTCGGAAACGAGTCGTTCGAGGATTGGCTCAAATTGACGTGGTCGTTGGGGTGCGCCGGCTTTTTCGAACCGATCGCGCCGCCGAGCATTTCGATCGCGCGGTTCCCGATCACTTCATTGGCGTTCATGTTCGATTGGGTGCCGGAGCCGGTCTGCCAGACGACAAGCGGGAAATGATCGTCGAGCTTGCCGTCGGCGACTTCTTTCGCGGCGGCAATGATCGCATCGGCGAGCTTGCCGTCGATCAGCCCCATCTCCTTGTTCACCATCGCCGCGGCCATCTTCACGATGCCGAGCGCGTGCACGATGGGTTTCGGCATGCGTTCGCCACCGATCTTGAAATTCTCGAGCGAACGCTGGGTCTGGGCGCCCCAATAGCGGTCGGCGACCACCTCGATGGGGCCGAAGGAGTCGGTTTCGCTGCGGGTGGTGGTTTTGGGAGCCTGCGGGGGGGCGTTCATCGGGGGGTGGCCTTTTTGCGCTGCAAGCTTTTAACACGCGGGCCATTCCCTTCGAAAAGACTGGCTTTTCCGCGGAGCGATACAGCCGTTTTCGGGCATTTGGGGACGAAGTGTCGCAGCCTCAAGCCAATTTCAAGCGGTAACCTAGGGTAGCTGGGGGCGAATTCCGGGACTCACCATTGGAACGTTACCAGCCGCCGGTCCTAGCCTGAGCGGTGCCGATGGGGGGTTGTGGTATTATGTTCTGCCCGGACCTCCTGCGACTTTCGGCTGAAGTTATCGCTCATTGGGTAACCGGTGACCGCTTACGTTGGCGCGTTTCCTGAAGTGAGGCTGGAGCAAGCGATGGGCGAAGTCGTCAATTTGCGTAGTCGCCGTAAGGCAAAAGCCCGCGCCGAGCGGTCAGCGCAGGCGGCTTTCAACCGTGTGCGCTTCGGCCGCCAGCGCGCGGAACGCGAGTTCGCAAAGGCGGTGGAGCTGAAACGCGTGCGCGTCCTTGATGGTCAGCGCCTGGAAACCGGGGATGATTCATGATCAAGAGTCCGGTGATCAAACGTTCGATCGTGATCGCGGGTCACAAGACGAGCGTCAGTCTAGAAGACGCATTTTGGGACGCGCTGAAGGAAATCGCGACGATGCGCAATGCGACGCTCTCCGAGGTGGTCGCGGGCATCGATGCTTCGCGCAGCCAAGGCAACCTTTCATCGGCCATCCGGCTCTTTGTGCTCGATCATTACCGCGCGCCGCGCGCGGCTTGATTTCCGCGCACCCGACACGATCTAACTTCGCAATATTGCTATGATCTGCGCGGTAAAGTCCGCGCGTTGAAGCCGCGGGGCGACTACCCTATAACCTCCGCGCCCCAGGCGCGGGCGGAGAAGAGGCATGCCTTGGAAGAATCAGAGCGGCGGACCGTGGGGTGGTGGCGGACCCCGTGGGCCGTGGGGTTCGGGCCCGCAACCCGGCGGTGGTCCGACACCGCCCGATCTTGAAGAACTGATCCGCCGCAGTCAGGACCGGTTGAAGAGCGTGTTGCCCGGCGGCTCGTTCGGCGGCTGGGGTGGGCTTCTCCTCGTCGTGGCGGCGGTCGTGTTTTGGATGTTGTCCGGCTTTTACCGGGTGCAACCGGACGAGCAGGGGGTCGTGCTCCGCTTCGGCAAGTTCACACAGCTCACGCAGCCCGGCCTCAACTACCACTGGCCTTATCCGGTCGAGCAGGCGCTGACCCCGAAAGTCACAAGCTATCGCCGCATTGACGTTGGCATGCGCATGATCGACGACCCGCGGCGCAATAACGCTACACGCGACGTGCCCGAAGAAAGCCTAATGCTCACCGGCGACGAGAACATCGTCGACGTGGATTTCACCGTCCTGTGGATCGTCAAGAACGCCGCGGATTTTCTGTTCAACGTGCAGAATCCGGAAAGCACGATTAAGGCCGTCGCCGAAAGCGCCATGCGCGAGGTGATCGGCCGCTCGCAGATCCAGCCGATTCTCACCGGCGCGCGCCAGAACATCGAACTCGGCGTGCATGACCTCATGCAGCGGACGCTCGATTCCTATCAGGCCGGTGTGCAAATTACCCAGGTGCAGTTGCAGAAGGTCGATCCGCCGGCGCAGGTGATCGATTCCTTCCGTGATGTGCAGGCCGCGCGCTCCGACGCCGAACGCGTGCAAAACGAGGCCCAAACCTACGCCAACCGCGTAGTGCCGGAGGCGCGCGGACGCGCGGCGCAAATCCAGCAATCGGCGGAAGCCTATCGCGAGCAAACCGTCGCGGAAGCGAAGGGTCAGACCTCGCGCTATCTCAAGATTTTCGACGAATACAAGAAAGCGCCGGAAGTCACCCGCCGGCGCATGTATCTGGAGACCATGGAGCGCGTGCTGGGCGGCATGGACAAGGTGATCGTCGATCCAAAGAGCCCAGGCGTCGTGCCCTATTTGCCGCTTGGCGAATTGGACGCGCGGCGGCAACCGCCGCAGCAACAGCAGCCAGGAGGCACGCGATGATGAAGGGCATCACTGGACTTCTCGCGGTGCTCGTCGCGATCGCCGCGGTCGTCGCCTACAGCGCGCTTTTTGCCGTGCATCAGAACCAGCAGGCGCTGGTGTTGCGATTCGGCGAGCCGGTCCGCATCGTGACCGAGCCCGGTCTGCAATTCAAATATCCGCTCGTCGACGGCGTCGTTTATATCGACAAGCGCATTCTCGATCTTGAAAACCCGGCGCAGGAAGTGATCGCTTCCGATCAGAAGCGGCTCGTGGTCGATGCCTTCGCGCGCTACAAGATTGTCGACCCCCTGAAATTCTATCAGTCACTCGGCACGGTCGACGGCGCCAATTCCCGCCTCACCAGCATTCTCAATTCGGCACTCCGCCGCGTCTTGGGGGAGGCGAGCTTCATTCAGGTCGTGCGCGATGAGCGCGAGGTGTTGATGTCGCGTATTCGCGAGCAGGTGAACCGCGAAGGCATGAACTTCGGCATCAATGTCGTCGACGTCCGCATTCGCCGGGCTGACCTTCCCGATGCGAACAGCCAGGCCGTGTTCCAGCGCATGCAGACCGAGCGTCAACGTGAAGCGGCGGAAATCCGCGCCGGCGGCAATCAGCTCGCCCAAACCATCCGCGCCAGGGCCGATCGCGATGTCACGGTCACGGTCGCGGAAGCGACCTCCCGTGGCGAGCAGATCCGCGGTGAGGGGGATGCCGAGCGCAACCGTATCTATGCCGAGGCCTACGAAAAGGATCGCGATTTCTTCGCGTTCTATCGCTCGATGCAGGCTTACGAAGCGGGCCTCAAGCACAACGATACGCGGCTTCTGATATCGCCGGACTCGGACTTTTTCCGCTATTTCGGCGACCCCACCGGCAAGGCGCCCGGCGCGAAGTGAAATTACAGGCCCATGCACGACTTTCTTGCCGCGCTGGGCCTTTTGCTTGCAATTGAAGGACTCACTTTCGCGGCCTTTCCGAGCGCAGCCAAACGGGCCGCCGCGGCCGTCTCCGAGGCACCCGAGACGGTTCTGCGTGTGAGCGGCATCGTTGCCGCCATCGGCGGGCTCGCGTTGCTGTGGTTCGTGCGCCGCGGAGGCTTTTAGGCAAAGGCTGATCAAGAGGCCGCGAGGTGCGCGCTATGGTCGCTTTTCCGCCGGAATTGACACGCACCGGATGATATAGAACTCCACCGGCAAGGGCCGGGTAAGCCTTGCTTCGCCCATTGATCAGGGGCAGCTTGTTTTTAATCCCGCTTAAGCTCTCGAGGAATGACCATGTACGCCGCCTCTTATGCTCTCTCCCTACGCGCCGCGGCCGCCGCGCTCGCGCTTGGGCTGAGCGCGCTTGTTGCCTTCACTCCCGCGCACGCCGCTCAGGGCAAGGGGCCTGACTCGGTCGCTGACGTCGCGGAGCGCGTGCTCGACGCGGTCGTGAACATTTCGACCTCGCAGACGATCGAAGCGGGAAAGGGCATGCAAATGCCGCAAGTGCCGCCCGGCTCGCCGTTTGAGGAATTCTTCGACGAATTCTTCAAAAATCGCGGCGGCGACAGCGGGCGCTCGCGCAAGGTTTCTTCGCTCGGTTCTGGTTTCGTGGTCGATCCGTCGGGCATCGTCGTCACCAACAATCACGTGATTGCGGAGGCGGACGAGATTTTCGTCAACTTCAACGACGGCACGAAGCTGAAAGCTGAGGTTGTCGGCCGCGATACCAAGAGCGACATCGCCATTCTGCGCGTGAAGCCGGAGAATCCGGTCAAGGCGGTTATCTTCGGCGATTCCGACAAGATGCGCGTGGGTGACTGGGTGATGGCGATCGGCAATCCATTCGGCCTTGGCGGCTCGGTCACGGTCGGTGTCGTCTCGGCGAGGAACCGCGACATCAATGCCGGTCCCTACGACAACTTCATCCAGACCGATGCCGCGATTAACCGCGGCAATTCCGGCGGGCCGCTGTTCAACATGGACGGCGAGGTTATCGGCATCAACACAGCGATCATCTCGCCTTCCGGCGGTTCGATCGGTATCGGCTTTGCCATTCCTTCGAAGAGCGTGACCGGCGTCATCGCGCAGCTGCGAGAATTCGGCGAGACACGGCGCGGCTGGATCGGCGTCAAGATTCAGAACGTCGACGATGCGATCGCCGAGAGTCTCTCGCTCGGGCACGCGCGCGGCGCACTCGTTGCCGGCGTCACCGACGGCGGCCCCGCTTCGAAGGCCGGCATTCAGTCGGGTGATGTGATCGTGAAGTTCGACGGCCGCGACATCAAGGAGATGCGCGACCTGCCGAAGAGCGTCGCCGACACCGCCGTCGGCAAGACCGTCGACATTGTCTTCATCCGCAAAGGCAAGGAGCAGACCGCGCGGGTGACGCTCGGCCGGCTCGAGGATGCGGAAAAGCCGCAAAAGGCCTCGCTCAGCAAGGAAACGCCGCCGGAAGCAAAACCGGCCGCGAAAACCTCGCTTGGGCTTGGGCTTTCGGGCATCACCGACGATCTCAAGAAGCGCTACAAGATCAAGGATGGCGCCAAGGGCGTGCTGGTTGTCACGGTTGATCCCAATTCGCCGGCGGCCGAGCGCGGCATTCAGCCCGGCGACGTGATCGTCGAGGTCGGTCAGGAAGCGGTGGCAAACCCGGCCGACGTGCAGAAGCGGCTTGAAGCGTTGAAAAAGGACGGCAAGAAGTCGACGCTTCTTCTGGTGACACGCGCCGACGAACAGCGTTTCGTGCCCGTCACCATTCCCTAGAGGGTGAGCAATTTATCGAAGGGCGGCAAAGGGCCGCCCTTTTTATTTGTGTCAGCTCTGCTGAGGCGGTCTAGAAAAGATTACAAGCGCGACCTCAAGCAATAGGCGCACGAAAATTAGATAGAAAATCCTCCATAGCAATTCGCTTATGAGGAAAATTACGGTGCCGATCGTCGGCAATGCGAAAGTACCAAAACTGACGTAGATCTGAACTACGAATTGCAACGTCCAGAAGATTAGAAACAACAACCACACGAGCCTGAGCCGTCGCGGCGTGAAGAACGGACGCACGAAAAGGAAGTCCTTGACCGGATCACGATTCCATTCTTCTGGCATGCAAGCCCTCCCGCCTCAGGTTGAGGATGTAATTCGCAATTATTCAACAAATTCTTTCCGCTTGTAGCCTTGCAGATAGAGGAGCGCAGTTAGGTCGCCGCGATCGATGCGCGCGGCCGCGGCGGCGACGACCGCGGGTTTCGCATGATAGGCCACGCCTAAACCCGCGGCTTCGATCATCGGTATGTCGTTGGCGCCGTCGCCGGCGACAAGCGTATCGGCGGGATCAAGCTTCAATTTCGCGGTTAATTCCTTGAGCGTTGCGAGTTTCGCTTCGCGGCCGAGGATCGGCTCTTCAACGCTGCCCGCGAGCTTGCCATTTTCGATCACGAGCCTGTTCGCGCGGTTCTCGTCAAAGCCGATCATCGCCGCAATGCGGCTCGTAAACAGCGTGAAGCCGCCGGAGACGAGGCAGGTATAGGCGCCGTGCTTCTTCATGGTCATCACCAGCGCGCGGGCGCCGGGCGTGAGGCGGATGCGCTGTTCGATGACCTCATCGATTACGCCTGCGGGGAGACCCTTCAAGAGGGCGACGCGCTCGCGGAGCGCCGGCACGAAATCGATCTCGCCCTTCATCGCGCGTTCGGTGATGGCGGCGATGTGCGCTTTCAAGCCGGCAAAGTCCGCGAGCTCGTCGATGCATTCCTGCGCGATCATGGTGGAATCCATGTCAGCGAGGAAAAGCTTCTTTTTCCGGCGCGCGGCGGTCTGGATAACCACATCGATCGGCGCCGGCTCGATTGCTGCGCGGAGCGAAGCGAGCAGCGCGGATGCGTCGCCGTTTGCGGCGAATTCAAAGGGAATATCGCAGGCGACGCCCTCGGCGAGCATGGCGGGCTTGCCCGCGACCGGCAGCAGAATGCGCGCGGCATCGACGACCGTCCGGGTGAGGGCGGGCGCGGACGGGTTCGAGATCAGGGTCGCCACATGCGACATGCTATGAGTTCACCGGGGAAGCAGGATGGTTCGCGCGATCTTGATTGCAGGTCCGACGGCGAGCGGCAAGTCGGCGCTTGCCTTGCAATTGGCCGAACGGCTTTCCGGCACGATCGTCAATGCCGATTCGATGCAGGTCTACCGCGATTTCCGCGTGCTCACCGCGCGGCCGACGCCCGAGGAAGAATCGCGCGTGCCGCATTTGTTGTATGGCCATGTGGACGCGGCCGAAAATTATTCGGCGGGGCGGTGGCTTGCGGATGCGAGCCGCGCGCTGACGGAGGTCGAGCGGGCAGGGCGCTTGCCGGTCTTCGTCGGCGGCACCGGGCTTTATTTCCGGGCGTTGATCGAGGGCTTGTCCTCGATGCCGCAGGTGCCGGAGCAAGTTCGCGCGAAGGTGCGCGGCGAAGCGGAAGGGGTCGCGGCCTCCGACCTGCATGCGCGGCTTTCCGCCTGCGATCCGGCAACGGCAGCGGGATTGCGCCCCACCGACCGGCAGCGGATTTTGCGCGCGTTGGAAATCTTCGAGGCGACCGGGCGGCCGCTAGCGGAATGGCAGGCCGCGCCCGGCAAGCCGTTGATCGAGCCGGGCGATACGGCCGCCGTTTTTCTTGCCGTCGAGCGGGCGGAGTTGCGGGCGCGCATCGATGCGCGCTTCGACAAGATGCTCGCCGCGGGCGCGCTGGAGGAAGTCCGCGCCTTCGCCGCGCGCGGGCTCGATGCGAGCTTGCCCGCGATGAAAGCGCATGGCGCGCCGTGGCTGATGCGGCATCTTGCCGGCGAGATTTCCCTGGAAGAGGCGGCAAAGGGCGGCAAGGCCGACACGCGCCAATACGCCAAGCGCCAGGAAACCTGGTTCCGGCATCAACTGCCGCAATTCGAACGGCTCGCGCCGGAATCCGCGCTCGAAGCGCTACTCGGCCGGGCGCAATTTCACGCGCGCGGGCTCGCGCGGCCATAGCCATTGCGCCGCGAGATAGCAGGCGATGACGGCGAGCGAAGCCGCGCACACCCACCAGGCCGGGCGGATGTCGACATCGAACATGAAATTGAGCGCGAGCACGCGTGCGAAAGGTACGCCGGTGAGCACGCCGTACCAGGCGGCTTCGAACAGCATCGTGAAGATCGTGGCGAAAATCGCGAGCGCGCAAAGCCCGGCGAGGCCCACCTCGCGGCGCCATTTGTAGAGCGCGCGATAGGCGAGGAGCCACGACAAGAGGCCCATCATCAGCGTCGGCTCGTAGATATCGAGCTTCTTTTGCAGGGCGAAGTGGATAATGGCGAGGACGCCGATGATGTAAACGCTTTTGTGCAGCGTGCCCCATTTCGCGCCGAGCCGGCGCACGGCGGCGTCGGTGGAGGTGACGCCGAGCGCGATCAGGCCGAGAAGCGCGACGAAGCCGATGGTGAGGTAAAAGCGGAGTGCGATTTCGCTCGCGACTTTTCCGAGATCGTATTTCTGGTCGACGATGTAGAGCATGAAGTGGAAGCCGGCGTAGCAGGCGGCGGCGACGCCGAGCGTGCGGCGCGCGTTGATGAGCTTGCCCCAGTTCAAAATGCGGCGCGCGGGCGTGATCAGCAACGCGGCGAGGATGAGGCGGATGGTCCAGCGGCCGGAATAATGAAGGACCTCGGTGACCGGGCGGGCGCCGAGCTGGTTGAAGGCGACGAGGCCGGCGAGCCAAAGCGCCGGCGCGATGGAGAACAGGAAGGCCGCGATTTTTTCGCCTGACCAGCGGCCGGTTTTTTCGCGCAGAAAGGGCATGATTCCGGAAGCACCTATTCGTTTTCGCGCAGGCGCGAAACCTGCATAACTTGCCCGGATCGGGCCCGCGCGCAAAGTTTCGTGAGGGGTCCGTGCGCGAAAAACCAAAATGACGCCATCGCCCGCCGGCAATCAGAATGGAGCGGCCGGGTCAGGCCCGGGAAATGACGGGAGGGAGAGGCCGTTTACCCGATCCTTACCGGTCCCGCGGCATCTTCTCCCCGCTGGCGGGCTCCTTGACCTTTACCGGGCGAGACTGTACGTTCCGCCGCACGATTGGAACCGAAACGGCACGAAATGCGCAAGTTTCTCGGCCTTATTATCGTAGTAGGAGGGCGCGCCTAGCGGCGGATGGCCTAACGGCTATTCATTGTCTGGTGGCGCGCGAGGGGTCTCTGTGGAGGCCCCTTTTTGTTTAGGCGGCGGCCAACGGAGAACGAATAAATCAAACGACAACGACCCCCGCCCCGCCGCGCTTCGCGCGGCGACCCTCCCCGCAAGGGGGACGACTTGAAGAGAGATGGAGCGGACGATGCAACAGGAAATGACCGGCGCGGAAATGGTGATCCAGGCGCTCGTCGATCAGGGGGTCGAGCACATCTTCGGCTATCCCGGCGGCGCGGTGCTGCCGATCTATGACGCGCTCTTCCAGCAACAGAAGCTGCAGCACATCCTCGTCCGCCATGAGCAGGGCGCGGTGCACGCGGCCGAAGGCTACGCGCGCTCCACCGGCAAGGTCGGCGCCGTCCTCGTCACCTCGGGCCCCGGCGCCACCAACGCCGTCACCGGCCTCACCGACGCCTTGATGGATTCGATCCCGATCGTGGTCATCACCGGCCAGGTGCCGACGCATCTCATCGGCAACGACGCCTTCCAGGAATGCGACACGGTCGGCATCACGCGGCCCTGCACCAAGCACAATTATCTCGTGCGCGACGTCGCGGACCTGCCGCGCGTGCTGCACGAAGCTTTCTACATTGCCGCCAACGGCCGGCCGGGCCCCGTGGTGGTCGACATCCCGAAGGACGTGCAGTTCGCCAGCGGCATGTACGAAAAGCCGCGCACCAACCAGCACAAGACCTATCACCCGAGGCTGAAGGGCGACATCGAGAAGATCAAGGCCGCGATCGAATTGATGCGGCACGCGAAGCGCCCCTTGTTCTACACCGGCGGCGGCGTGATCAATTCCGGCGGCGAGGCCTCGGTGCTGCTGCGTGAGCTCGTGAAGCTCACCGGCTTTCCCATCACCTCGACGCTGATGGGCCTCGGCGCGTTTCCCGCCGCCGATCCGCAATGGCTCGGCATGCTCGGCATGCACGGCACCTGGGAGGCGAACTGGGCGATGCACGATTGCGACGTGATGATCTGCGTCGGCGCCCGCTTCGACGACCGCATCACCGGCCGGCTCGACGCCTTCTCGCCGGGCTCGAAGAAGATCCACATCGACATCGATCCCTCGTCGATCAACAAGAACGTCAAGGTCGACGTGCCGATCATCGGCGACTGCGCGCACGTGCTCGAAGACATGGTCCGCATCTGGCGGGCGACCGCGGCGCAGCCCGACAAAAAAGCGCTCGCCGACTGGTGGAAGCAGATCGACCAGTGGCGGGCGAAAAAATCGCTCGCCTATAAAAACTCGAAGGACGTCATCAAGCCGCAATACGCGATCCAGCGGCTCTACGAGCTGACCAAGGACAAGGACGTCTACATCACCACCGAGGTCGGCCAGCACCAGATGTGGGCGGCGCAGTTTTTCCACTTCCAGGAGCCGCGCCGCTGGATGACGAGCGGCGGGCTCGGCACCATGGGCTACGGCCTGCCGGCCGCGGTCGGCGTGCAGATGGCGCATCCGAATTCGCTGGTGATCGACATCGCGGGGGAAGCGTCGGTGCTGATGACCATGCAGGAAATGTCGACGGCCGTGCAGTACGAGCTGCCGATCAAGATCTTTATTCTGAACAACGAATACATGGGCATGGTGCGCCAGTGGCAGGAATTGCTGCATGGCGGGCGCTATTCGCATTCCTATTCGGAGGCGCTGCCGGATTTCGTCAAGCTCGCGGAGGCCTACCGCGCGGTGGGAATCCGCTGCGAGAAACCGGGCGAACTCGATGCCGCGATCAAGGAGATGATCCAGGTGAAGAAGCCGGTGCTGTTCGACTGCGTGGTCGACAAGACCGAGAACTGCTTCCCGATGATTCCCTCGGGGCGCGCGCACAACGAGATGATCCTCGGCGACGCCGGGGTGAGCGTGGAGAGCGCGATTACCGAGGAAGGGAAAGTGATGGTGTGAGCCAACGTCGTCATGGCCGGGCTCGTCCCGGCCATCCACGCCTTCCTTGATGTAAGGGCGTGGATGCCCGGCACAAGGCCGGGCATGACGAAGAAAGAAAATCCTGGCGATGACGATAAAAAAGGCGGTTGGCGAAGAGAATAAATATGGCTGAGTTTCATCATGCGCGGGGGCTTCGTCTACATCATGACCAACAAGCGGAACGGCGTTTTGTACGTCGGCGTTACGAGCGATTTAGTTCGCCGCGTGCATGAGCACCGCGAGGGGCTCGTTGATGGGTTCACCAAACGGTATGGGTTGAAGCGGCTTGTCTACTATGAGCGTCACGATGAGATGCGGAGCGCGATTCAACGTGAAAAGGTGATCAAACACTGGTCACGCGCTTGGAAGGTGCGAATGATTCATGGGTTCAACCCGGATTGGGATGATTTGTTCGACGCCGTGACTTAAGGCGTGGATGCCCGGCACAAGGCCGGGCATGACGGTAATTTAGACGGAAAATCAAAATGCCCCCAAAACCAGACGCCACCACCTCCCACTATCCCGCCGCGCCGGCGAAAGAAGCGATCGAGCGGCGCACGCTCTCGGTCGTCGTCGACAACGAGCCCGGCGTCTTGGCGCGCGTGATCGGGCTCTTTTCCGGCCGCGGCTACAACATCGATTCGCTCACCGTTTCCGAGACCGAGCACGAGAAGCATCTCTCGCGCATCACCATCGCCACCACCGGCACGCCGATGGTGATCGAGCAGATCAAGCATCAGCTGGAGCGGCTCGTTCCGGTGCATCGCGTGGTCGACCTCACCGCCACCGGCAAGGCGATCGAGCGCGAGCTCGCGCTCGTCAAGGTCAAGGGCAAGGGCGAGAACCGCGTCGAGGCGCTGCGCTTGGCGGACGCCTTCCGCGCGCGCGTGATCGACGCTTCCACCGAGAGCTTCGTGTTCGAGCTCACCGGCAAGCCCGACAAGATCGACCAGTTCGTGGTGCTGATGGCGCCGCTGGGCTTGGTGGAGGTCTCGCGCACCGGCATCTGCGCGATCGCCCGGGGCGCGGAGGAAGTCTAAAAACGTCATGCCCGGGCTTGACCCGGGCATCCGTACTGACCGTCAATACGCGCAGCACGTCATCATGGATTGCCGGGCAGGCTGGCTTGCAGAGCCTGCCTAAAGTTGGCTGCGAGTCCGGCAATGACGATGGACAACAAGCGCGGGCCGATTGACGCCGACAAATTTCCGCCCGACACTGCGCGATGAAATTCGCGCAAGACGTCTTTGACTTTATCGAAAATCTGGAGCGGCTCCCCACCATCGGTGCGGTAATGGACGCAACCAGCCGTATGCTCGGGGGTCACGGCTTCGCGAATTTCGCCTTCAGCGGCATTCCGCAGAGCAGCGATTCCTTACCCGGGGTTGTGCTCGCGCATTGCATCCCGGCCGAACTCTTCAAGGTTTATGTCGAGCGGCGCTATGCCGATATTGATCCTTCCATGCGGCAGCTCAGGCGCACCACCGAGCCGTTCAAGTGGCTGGATGTGCCGCATGACGGCGAACGGGAGCCGCAGGCCGCGGAATTGGCGCGGCTGGTGACGGATTTCGGATTGGCGGAGGGTTTCTTCGTGCCGATCCCGTCGCCGGCGGGGAACATCGGCAATGTATGGATGGCGGGGCCGCAGCCGGATCTTTCCGGCCGGATCAAGCCCGCGCTGCACCTGATGGCGCTTTACGCCTTTGACCGGGTGCACCGGCTGGCCGGGCTTCTGCCGGCGCCGCGGCCGCGCCTCACGGCGCGCGAGCGGGAGGTGCTGGCGTGGACAGCGGCGGGGAAATCCGCCTGGGAGATCGGCGAGATTCTCGGGATCGCCAAGCGCACGGTCGACGAGCACGCGCAGAGCGCGTTCCGCAAGCTCGGCGCCGCCAACCGCGCGCAGGCGATCGCGATCGCCGTGCGCGAGCGCTTGATCAATATCTGAGCCGGCACCGGTATAAATCACAATAGCCCTCGCGCGCGGGATCGATTAGCCCGGCTTGGGGGACGTGAAACGCCGTGGCCGATCCGACCATCGCTGAATTGCAGCAGGAAGCCGACGGCTTGCGGCGGCTCGTGATCCGGCTCAGCACGCTCATCGTTGAAAGTATTATCGAGCAGGCGGGGGTGATGGACATCCCGAAGGACGCGGCCCCGCGTCTCCTGGTGGCGATTTCGCCCGGCGAAATTGCGCCGCTGCTTCGCGAGGTATCTTTGTACTGCGCGCGCGCCCACCGCGTCGCGCCGAACGCCACGGTCGCCCGGGAACTCGAGGATCTGAGCGCCCAGCTCGCGGACGAAGCCCAGCGGCTGGAAACCCTGTTCCTCGCGCAGCGCCCGGACGAATAGGCGGCCGTTCCGTGCGCGCTTTCGTTATCCCTCGCTGATGGCGTCACGGCGCGCGGAGGAGGTGTGAATTCGTTGTTGTCATGGCCGGGCTTGTCCCGGCCATCCACGTCTTAGGCTACAGCAAGCGAGACGTGGATGCCCGCAACAAGTGCGGGCATGACGCCGGAAGGCGGATCTACGTTACTTAACCCGCCTGCCATGGAAGAACCCGGCGTTGGTCGTGTTCTGTTTGATATTCGCGGTCTCGCCCTGTTCGGCGGAATTTTCTGGCTCGGCATGCCTGAGCGTGGTGTCGGGCTTCGGCTTGGTGTCGTTGCCCGGAAACGCTTCGTTTCGGTTCCCCGGAGGAACCGGCGGCATGTGATTTTTCTTTCTCATTTCAAACCTCGTCTTTCGGTTTTTTGATCGTGTAGGGGTCCGGCGAGCCTACTATTTTTTCCATCGAAGATCGATTGTTTCACTTCGCGGCTTTGCGATCGTTGATTTGCCGCCGGACGGCGGAAAACGCGTCTTTGATCGCGACCTCGACATGTTCGTGGCGCGCGTCGTTCGTAAATGATCAACCAATTCGTCGTTCTGATGGCGCCTTTGGGCCTGGTCGAAGTCTCCCGCACCGGCATCTGCGCGATCGCGAGGGGGAGCGAGGAGGTGTGAGCACTCAGCTTCGAATTGTATATTTCGCGACGCTCAGACTGGCCTAAGTCACAACCCGTCTTACTGGAGCGTTTCGGAATATCACGAAACGATAAGACGTAAGATAGATATGCTATTTTTTTAATCACTCGTGCGATACCGTAATTGAATTATGGCTGCGTCTTCTGCCAAAAGACTGACCGTAAATCCCGAGATGCTCGCTTGGGCGCGCGAATGGCGCGGTATTTCGGCAGAGGAAGCCGCTACCGAAGTTGGACAGACTGTTGAGCGTTACCTGCGGTGGGAAACGGAGCGCGGGGATGGCCCCACCGTAGTTCAGGCCCGTAAGCTGGCTGAACTTTTCGATCGTTCTATTCTCGAATTTTTTAGAGAAACAAAGCCCGTAATCCCCGAGCCCGCGAAGGTGCCGGATTTTCGGATGCACAAAGGTGCGCCAGACCCGCTGGAAGAGCGTGAGATAAAAATAATTCAAATGTGGCTTGAATCACGCCGCGCGAACGCGATCGAGCTTGCGAAGGAGCTAGATGTAGATATTCCAACAATCCCGGAGCAAATTTTTTCTTCTCTTAGAGAAAACCCAGAAGTTGCCGCGCTACGCGCTCGTGAACTAGTAGACTTCAAAGTTACGGATCAAACTGGGCTGTCCAGTAACGAGCAATATCGTCTACCCGACATACTAAGGCGTAAACTTGAGGCGATCGGCATTCTGACCATACGGCGCTCCGGATTGCGTAAATTTGGAATGCGCGGAATGTGCGTCGTGAAGTTTCCGCTTCCGGTCATCCTTTTCGCTAGCGAGACTGTCACGGCGCAAGTTTTCACAATCGGTCACGAGCTCGCGCACATTGTGCTGAAACAAAGTGGAGTGAGCGGTCCACGACACAAAGATGCGGGAGACGTCGAGGATTGGTGTGATAGATTTTCGAGCGCTTTCCTTATGCCTCAAGAGTCGGTACTCGCCATTGCAGGTAAGCCGCCAAGTGTGCCGGCATCAGAAATTTCCGATGAACAACTAAAGCATTATGCAAGTGCATTTCGTGTTAGCCCACATGCGATGCTCATTCGTCTAGTGCATCTTCATTATGTAGATGCTGATTTCTATTGGTCGGTAAAGAAGCCGGAATTCGACGAGGAAGATAAGAAACCACAGTATGGCAAGCCTAAATTTTATGGACGCCGATTTCAATCTTCGATGGGTGATCTCTATACGAGTCTTGTCATTGGCGCCTGGAGTAGCGGCAAGATCACAAATCACAACGCCGCAGAATATATGGGCGTCAAGAATTTTTCTCATCTTCACGATATTCGAGCAAATTTTGAAAAGCCATGAAGAAGTATTGTTTCGATACTTCTGGATTTTCTAATCCGTGGCTTGAATGGACTGACGACGTGGTTCCTTCGCTTTGGGATCAGGTTATGGATCGCATTAAGAACGGATCAATAGGAGTGACGGCGGAAATATATGAAGAGCTAACCTATATTCCAGGTAGATTGGGTTCCTGCATTATTCACGAAAAAGCTAGGCTTTTAATGGAGCTAAAGGACGAGTCTTGGAATTGGAAATCTTATGTCGATCACGGAATTAGAATGCTTGAAGAACATAAGGATTTTATTGCCGAGTATACGGACATGAAAACGGACGACACGGTTTGCCTAAATGATATGACGATAATTGCACTTGCAAAGACTCTTCAGATCCCACTCGTTAGTATGGAAAGTTCAGCGTATCCTTCGCCAAAAAAGAAACGTATCCCCGACATCTGTGATTTGGAGGACATCAAACATTATAAGTTCGTAGATTTTCTGAAAGCGGAAAATATAAAGGCATGAAACGGAGCTGTGAAATTTGACTGCTAAGGAAGAAATCACGGTATTAAAACGTTAAAACGCGTACTTGTCATTTGTATTCATCTAAAAAATCATCAAATCCATCACCCGCCGCGGGTGATACTCGGAAGGCGCGCCCGTGTCCTGCGCGAAGCTCGAAGGCGGGTGCGGCAGCGCCTGCTGCTGCGAGGCCGCGAATTCCTGCACCGCGACGCTGAGCTCCGGCGCCACCCGCATCTCGGCGAGCGTCTTCCGCACGCTGGAGGAGAGCCCCTTGAAATCGTCCGGCGGAATGAAGTCCGCGGCGCGGTGCTCCGCCTCGTCCTTGCCGGTGAACACCCTGGGCCCGTCCCGGGTGACGACGATGTCGCCGGGCCTCAGCGTCGGGTCGGCATAGACGTCGAGCGACACGGTGCCGATCACGTCCTTGCCGTTGCAGGTGCAGCCGTCCACCACGCGCTCGCGATAGGCGAAGGCGTTGTCGAGCTTGGTATAGGGCGCGCCGTCGGGGCCGCGCGCGTCGTCGATCGTGTTGCCGCCGTAGATTTTGGTCGCGCTCGCCGGGCACAGGGAATTGCAGGTCTTCTCCGGCGAATAATTCGCCGAGCCCGTGCTCGTCGGCAGCGGAAAAAAGCGGCCGTCGCAAAGCCGCACGCAATAGGCGACCGCGGGCGCTGCGGGCGCGGGCTTCGGCGGCTCGGGCGGCCGGAACATGCCGCCGAACAGTTGATTCAGGAGATTGAAAATGCCCTGCGCGTGCGCCGGCGGCGCGGAAACCGACACCATCAGCCCGATCAGCGCCAGCCCGAATGCGGCTGTGCGAAGGGAATTCCACCGGCGGCGTCCGAACACGGCGAGCACCCGTTTTCTTGTGCGCTTGTCGGACTAAACGCGGCAGGCGGGAAGAAGTTGCACCTTGCTTCCACGTCATGCCCGCCCTTGTGCCGGGCATCCACGCCTTTCTTTGCCGCCAAGACGTGGATGCCTGATAAAAGCCCGGCCATGACATGGTTAAGCCGCCCTTCCTTGCTGCCGCCGAAGAGGGGGCTAGACTGAAGCCCATGCTCAGGCGGTGGCTTTTTCTGCTGATTGTTCTGTTCGCGCCGGCGGCGCAGGCGGAGACCTATCCCAACCGGCCGATCCGGCTGTTTATCCCGCTCGCGGCGGCGAGCGCCGTCGACGTGGTGGCCCGCATCGTCGCCGACAAGATGAGCACGATCCTCGGGCAGAACCTCTACGTCGAGAACGAGCCGGGGGCGGCGGGCCTCATCGGCATGCGGGCGGGCGCCCGCGCCGAGCCCGACGGCTACACGGTGCTCGCGGTCAACGACAGCGTGATCACCATGCTGCCGAACGTGCGGTCGGACGCGGGCTACGATCCGTTCAGGGATTTCGTGCCGGTGACCCAGCTCGTCGGCATCCAGTGGGTGCTCGCCGTGAACCCCTCGCTGCCGGTGGAGAACGTGCGCGACCTCGTGGCGCTCGCGCGCGCCAACCCCGGCAGCATCAACTACGCCTCCGGCGGCTACGGCAGCCCGCAGCACATCGCCGCCGAAATGTTCGCGCGCGCGGTCAAGGCGGAGATGACGCACGTGCCCTATAAGGGTGTCACGCCGGCGGTCACCGACGTGGTCGCGGGCAACGCCCCGATCGTGTTCACCGCCTATTCCACGATCTCGCAGTTTCTCCCCGACCACCGCATTCGCGTGCTCGCGGCGTTGACGCCCGCGCGCCTCCCGCAGCTGCCGGACGTGCCGACGGTCGCCGAATCCGGCGTGCCCGGATTCAGCTTCGGCACCTGGGCGGCGTTGCTGGTGCCGGCGAAGACGCCGCCGGAGATCGTGGCCAAGCTCAATGCCGCCGCGGTCATGGCGCTGAACGATCCGGCGCTCCGGAAGAAGCTCACCGACCTCGGCTACGAGGTCGTCGGCAGCTCGCAGGAGGATTTCGCCGCCTTCATGCGCATGGAATACGAGCGCACCGGCGACCTCGTCCGCGCGGCGAATATTCATCTGGAGAATTGACGGGATATTTCCGCGGCCGAGGCCGGCTCGATCCGGCTTCTGCGCTCACTTGCGCTTCGGGTTGAACGCGTCGCACTCGATCTCGGCTTTCTCGAGCAGGATCAGCGCCGCGTCGAGGCCGTCGATCATTTGCTGCGTGATGTCGCTCATGCAGGCCGGCTGCTTGTACTGCATCGCGATGGCGGTGCTGGTGTTGGCGAAAATGTCCTCCTCGGGCGAGTGCTGCAGCGAATCGTAGATGTCCGAAAGCTTGCCCTTGTTGAGCGAGAGCTGCATGACCGAGTCCCGGAACACGTCCATCGCCGGCCGTTCGCTGATGTCGCCGTGCAGCGCCGTGCAGGCGCGGACGAATTTGTCGTAGGCGGTCCGCACCTCGGCGATCGCGAGCTGCAGCTCGCCGAGCTTGTCGTCGATGTGCTTGAGGTTTTCTTTGACCTTCGGGTCGACGTTCGGCAGGCAAAACACCGCGAGGCATTTCGGAATGAGCGCGAGCGTCTGGTCGGTGGAGCCCGGCGGCGCGCCTTCGCAGCTGTGGCTCGTCTGCGCCGCGGCCGGACCGGGCCCCGCGAAAGTGAGGAGCAGCGCCGCGGCGGGAAGATGCCTCGTGAGCGTCCCATTCAGGAAAATGCGCATGCGGGGCTTGCAGGTTTGCTGGAAGCTCTTTCGGGCAAAGATTGTAACAGGGTGGACGCCGTCGTGGGAACTCGGGCGCAAGCTCGCGGGTTATCCCGGCAAATGTCGAAGCCGCTTCCATTGCCGATCTGGGACCGTGGCCGCGCCGCGCTCGTCGAAGAGTGGATGGACGACAGTCCGCAAACCTACGCGAGCGAGCCGACGCACTCGCTCCAGCAGTGGATCCGCTCGCAGCCGCTCATCGACCGGCTGTACGCGGCCTTCGAGAACAGCCGCTTCAGCGCCCGCAAGATCGCGCCGTTCATCCGCGCGCACCGCATCGACATGAGCGAATTCGAGCCGGTGCAGTACCGCTCCTTCGCCGAGTTCTTCGACCGCCGGTTTCGTCCGGGCGCGCGCGCCTTTCCGAAGCGCGCGGGCGAAATGGGCGCCTTCGCGGAAGCGCGCTATTTCGGCTGGGAGACGCTCGCCGCCGGCCTGAAGTTTCCGGTCAAGGGCTATTCGCTCTCCGCCGCGCGCATTCTCGGCAGCGACGAGGACGCGCGGCCGTTCCTCGGCGGCCCGGTCCTGCTCGCGCGGCTTTCGCCGATGGATTACCACCACGCGCACTTTCCGGACGCGGGAATGATCCTCGACCAGCGCTGGATCGGCGGCCGCCTGTGGACCGTGAACTGGCACGCGCTGCAGAACAAGGACGACATCCTGTTCAAGAACGAGCGCCAGATCAGCGAGCTGGCGACCGTGAATTTCGGCCGTCTCGCCTTCGTCGAGATCGGCGCGCTCACCGTCGGACGCATCGTCGAGCTGCACGGCGACGACACGCCGTTCTCGCGCGGCAAGGAAAAATCGGTGTTCCGCTTCGGCGGCTCCGCCATCATCGTCTTCGGGGAGCCCGGCGCGTGGCGGCCGAGCGAGGACATCCTCGCCAACACGCAAAAAGGCATCGAAACCTTCGTGCGGCTCGGCGAGACGGTGGCGGCGCGGATCTAGTTTCGCTCACATCCGGAACTGCTCGAAGTGCGACAGCGGCTCGCAGCGCGAGTTCACGCCGCCGCCGCCGGAATTGCCGGAGACGGTGCAGACCTCGCCGCCGTCGATCGACACGACCTTGCCCACGTGCCGCGCGCCGCGCCAGATGGCGACGGCGCCGGGAACGGGACCCGTCGGCGTTCCCCATTTCCGCCAGCTCGCGACGAGATTGAATTCGGGGCCGGGGTCCTGGCCGACCTGCTGGCGCGCCCACCAGCCGCACCACGCGCGCGGCCGTCCGCCGGGACCGCCGGCATAGGCGGGCTTGGCGCCGCCGCCGAAGGCGTTGAAGACGCCCGCGTTGTTTCCGTTCGCGGCGGCGTAGACGAACGGATTGAAAAACGGGAATGCGGCGGGTTGCGTTTCCGCCGCGGCGGGATTTTGGCGAAGCTGTCTCCGATTTGTGGCGTGGACGGGATCGGCGAAAATTTCGATTGCGCAGAGGAGGATGATCGCAGGAATCTTGCGCGTACGCATTACACCTCGCTGTCCGTTACCCCGCAGCCACGCGGCAACGACCGAGCGCGCGCATGGTTCCGCGCGGGGAACGCGCGATCGACGGAATGTTTTCGCGCTCAGACCGCGACTTTGGCGAGAAACTTCTCGACTTCGTTCCGCATTTCGGAGGCCGCGACTTCCACCGATTCCGACGCGCTCACCACCTGCTCCGCCGACTTGCGGGTTTCGCTGGTCGCGCCCGCGACCTCGCTCAACACCGAGACGACGAGCCTGGTGCCGTCGGCGGCGCTCGCGACGTTTCTGGAAATGGCGCTGGTGGCGGCGCTCTGCTGCTGCACGGAAGCCGCCACGGCCGAGGTGTGATTTTCGATCTCGCCCATGCGATGCGTGATGCGGCCGATGGATTCCACCGCCAGCGTCGTCGAATTCTGCACTTCCTCGATCTGGCTCGATATGTCCTCGGTCGCCTTCGCGGTCTGCACGGCGAGCGATTTCACTTCGGAGGCGACGACGGCGAAGCCGCGGCCGGCCTCGCCGGCGCGCGCCGCCTCGATGGTAGCGTTCAGCGCCAGAAGATTGGTCTGGCCCGCGATGCTGCGGATGAGCGCGACCACGTCGCCGATCTTCCGCGCGAGCGCGGTGAGCGCGTCGATATCGCGGTTGGTCGTTTTCGCCTCGACGACGGCGGAGCGGACGACCGCGGCGGTCAGGCCGACGCGCTGCTCGATCTCGTTGATCGAATGCGAAAGCTCGTTCGAGGCGAGCGCCGTGCTCTCGACATTGGTCGAGGTTTCGTTCGAGGTTTCGACCGCGCGTTCGGCGCGCTGCGAGGTCTGTCCGGAGATGGTAAAGAGGTTCGCCGCGGTCGCGCGCATTTCGCCGGCGCGCCTGACCACGGTTTGCAACAGGTTTTCCGCGTGCTGGCGGAACTCGGATACCGCGCTTTCGACGAGCGCCCGGCGCGCTTCCTTGTGCTGCAGGCTCGCGCGCTGCTCCTCGACCTGCTTGCGTTCGGTGATGTCCTCGTGGGTGCCGATCCAGCCGCCGCCTTTCATCGGATGGTTCATCACGAGGCGGACGTGGCCGTCATGCGACTTCACCTCGTGCACGATGGTGCGGCCCTGGCGCACCTCTTGCAGAAACTCGCGGCGATATTGCTCGGGGTCGCGCGTGAACGTGCCCTTGGCCACGCGCCGCGCGAGCACTTCCGAGAGCGTGGTTCCGGCCTCCACATCGTGGGCGGCGAGGCCGTACATTTCGTAATATTGCTTGTTGCAGACAATCAGGCGTTCGGCGGCGTCGAACATGCAGAGGCCCTGCGCCATGCTGTCCAGCGCCATGCGCATGTCGGCGTTCTGGCGGCGCATGGACCAAACCAGAAAGAAGGCGGTCAGGGACATCGCGAATTGCGCGATGACCGCGGCGATCAGGAACACAAGAACGGTTTTGTGGACGGCGATTTCGCCGGGCCAGCTCCGGGCGACGAGGGCGAGCGCGCCGAGGCTTGCCGCGAACGCAACGAGCCCCACCAGCATGACCAGCCACCAGCCGCGCCGGATGGCGAATAGAAGTGTTCTGAGCATGCGTTCCGCCGTGCGAATTGGCGGAAACTAGCGGCCGAGCGTTCTATTGCGGTTAATTGCTGGTTAACGAATGCTTAATGGCAGGGCATTTTAGGCGCGTGCGACGTTTCGCCTGAGGAGCTTTCATGTCGCTTGAGTTGTTCGCAGCCTTTATTCTCTTCGCGGTCGTGATGCTGTTTACGCCGGGGCCGAACAACATCATGCTGATGACCTCGGGGCTGAATTTCGGCTTTTCCCGCACGCTGCCGCACATGCTCGGCGTTTCCATCGGCTTCGGGCTGATGGTGTTTGTGGTCGGCATCGGCTTGGGCGCGATCTTCAAGATTTTTCCCGTGCTCTATGCGGTGTTGAAGTATGCGGGGGCGGCGTATCTCCTCTATCTCGCCTGCGCGATCGGCACCTCGCGCAAGGTGGAGGAAGGCAGGAAAAAGAGCCGGCCGCTCACCTTCATCGAGGGTGCCGCGTTCCAGTGGATCAACGCCAAGGGCTGGATCATCGCGCTCGGCGCCATTACCACCTATGCCGCGCTCACGAGTTTTCCGCTGAACGTCATTCTCCTGTCGGCGATCTTCATCGTCCTTGGCACGGCCTCGAGCGCGACCTGGGCGGCCTTTGGCTCGGGCCTGCGCGGCTTCCTCAAGGCGCCTTCGCACGTACGCGCCTTCAACATCACCATGGCGCTTCTTCTCGTCGCCTCGCTTTACCCCGTGTTCGCGGAGGCGTGGCATTGATATTTCCCTCCCCTCGATGGGGAGGGTCGACGGCGAAGCCGTCGGGGTGGGGTGAGCATGACCCCCACCCCGGCGCTCGCTTTGCTCGCGCCGACCCTCCCCGCAAGGGGGAGGGAAAACAAGTGTCGGATGCCCCGCCTAAATAGATGTGCTAAAGGCTGCCGGCTTCAATCTCGAAAACGATAAGCAGGGGGCGTCGATGCGCGTTTATTACGACCGGGATGCCGATCTCAATCTGATCAAGGGCAAGAAGGTCGCGATCGTCGGTTACGGCAGCCAGGGGCACGCGCACGCGCTGAACCTGCGCGACTCCGGCGTCAAGGAAGTCGCGGTGGCGCTGCGCAAGGGCTCGGCCTCGGCGAAGAAGGCCGAAGGCGAGAAATTCAAGGTGATGGAAGTCGCCGACGCCGCCAAATGGGCCGACGTGATGATGATGCTCACGCCCGACGAATTGCAGGGCGATATCTACCGCGAGCATCTGCATCACAACATGAAGCAGGGCGCGGCGCTGATGTTCGCGCACGGCCTCAACATCCATTTCAATCTGATCGAGCCGCGCGCGGATCTCGACGTCCTCATGATCGCGCCGAAGGGGCCGGGCCACACCGTGCGCTCGGAGTATCTGCGCGGCGGCGGCGTGCCGTGCCTGTTGGCGATTTTTAGAGACGCTTCCGGCAACGCCCACGATCTCGGCCTCTCCTATGGCGCCGCGATCGGCGGCGGCCGCGCCGGCATCATCGAGACCACGTTCCGCGAGGAATGCGAGACCGATTTGTTCGGCGAGCAGGTGGTGCTCTGCGGCGGCCTCGTCGAGCTGATCAAGGCCGGCTACGAGACGCTGGTCGAAGCCGGCTACGCGCCGGAGATGGCTTATTTCGAATGCCTGCACGAGGTGAAGCTGATCGTCGACCTCATCTATGAAGGCGGCATCGCCAACATGAATTACTCGATCTCGAACACGGCCGAATACGGCGAATACATTTCGGGCCCGCGCGTGATCACCGCCGAGACGCGCGCCGAGATGAAGAAGATCCTCGACGACATCCAGTCCGGCCGCTTCACGCGGAACTGGATGCTCGAGAACAAGGTCAACCAGACCTCGTTCAAGGCGACGCGCGCCAAGCTCGCGCAACACCCGATCGAGCAGGTGGGCGAGAAGCTCCGGGCCATGATGCCGTGGATCAAGGCGAAGGCTTTGGTCGACAAGGCGAAGAATTGAGACGCGCGCGGGCCGGCCTCGTGATCGCCTTTTGCGCGGCGGTTTTACCCGCGCGCGCGGAAACCGCGTGCCAGGCGTATGGCGACGAATATCAAACCTGCGGCGACCGCAACACGCATGACATCGTCATGTGCGTCGGCAAGCTCTATGAAGGCTGGCAAAAACGCGTCGAGGCCGCCTACCAGAAGCTCCTCGGCATGGAGAAGGAGGCCGACCGCCTCAAATTTTTGAAGCTCTCGCAGGAAGCGTGGCTGAAATACCGCGACGTCAATTGCGACTGGTACGAGGCGGGCGAGGGAACGATCCACCGCATCTGGGGCAGCGAATGCATGCGCAGCATGACCGCCTGCCGCGCGCTCGAGTTGGAAGACGCGGGCGAAACGCATTGAAGAGGTGAGAGCATGAGATCCGTCGTCGTTACCGGTGCTTCCACCGGCATTGGCTATGCCACCGCGAAAACCTTGATCGCCACCGGCTTTCGCGCCTTCGGCAGCGTCCGCAACAAAGCCGACGCCGAGCGCGTGTCGAAGGAGCTGGGTCCGAATTTCACGCCGCTCATCTTCGACGTCACCGACGAGCAGGCGGTGAAGAACGCGGCGTCGCAGGTGCGGGCGGCGCTCAACGGCGAGACGCTCGCGGGGCTCGTCAACAACGCCGGCATCTCGGTGCCGGGGCCGGTGCTTGAGGTTCCAATCGCCGATTTCCGCCGCCAGCTCGAGATCAACGTCATCGGCCAGGTGATCGTGCTGCAGGCCTTCGCGCCGCTCCTCGGCGTCGACCCCTCGCTGAAAGGGCCGAAGGGACGGATCGTGATGATCTCGTCGGTGGCGGGCAAGCGCTCGCTGCCTTTCGCGGGGCCGTACGCGGCGTCGAAGCACGCGGTGGAGGGATTGTCCGAGAGCTTGCGGCGCGAACTCATGCTCTTCGGCATCGACGTGATCGTCATCGGCCCCGGCCCGATCAAGACCGCGATCTGGGAAAAAGGCGAAAAGGCCGACCTCGCCCGCTTCGGCAACACGCCCTATTTCGAGGCGCTGAAGAAAATGCGCGGCATGATGCAGGGCGCCGGCGCTTCGGGTTTGCCGGCGGAAGACGTCGGCCAGCTCGTCCTGCACGCGCTCACCGGGCGCAAGCCGTGGACGCGCTACACCATCACGCCGGGACACGCGACGCGCATGCTGATGTCGTTCCTGCCGAAGCGCGTGCAGGACCGGATGATCGCCAAGCGATTGGGCCTGCTGCCGAAGGAAAAACAGGCCGCGTCATGACGCGATCGCGGATCGTCTTCGTGGCGCTGCTGCTCTGGTGGCCGGCGCATGCGTTCGCGGGTCCGGCCGAGGACGCAAGCGCCGTGATCGATCGTTGGGCGGCCGCCGTCGGCGCGGGCAACGCGGACGCGGCCGTGAAGCTTTATACGCCCGACGCGTCCGTCTACGGCGTCGAGAGCGCGAAGCTCGTTCAGGGCAGCGACGCCATTCGCGAATATTTCAAGAGCGCGCCCGAAAGCGGCCATGCGATCAAGATCGCCGAGCGGCGGATGGCCGCGGTTTCCGACGCGGCCGTCGTCGGTGCCGGCGTCTACCGGTTCGATCTCGTCCAGAACGCCGACGCCGCGATCGGTGCGCTTCACCTTCGTCATCGTCAAGTGCGGGGCCGACTGGCTGATCGCCCACCAGCATTCATCGCCGCTGCCGCCGGCGCCGTATCAATAAAGAAAGTGTCAGTAGCATGGCGAAGCTCGTCTTTGGATTGAACCAGTCCCTGGACGGGTACGTCGACCATCAGGAACTTGGGCCTGATGCCGGACTCTTTCGTCACTTCATCGAGCACGTGCGCAGCGCGGCGGCCAGCGTGTACGGCCGCCGCATGTACGAGGTGATGCGGTATTGGGACGAAGACCATTCTGATTGGGACGCCGAGGAACGCGAATACGCGGCGGTGTGGCGCAGCCAACCGAAGTGGGTCGTGTCGCGTTCGTTGAAGTCCGTCGGCCCCAATGCCACACTTGTTGCGGATAACCTCGAGGCGGTGATACGCGGGCTGAAGGCCAAGCTCGTCGGCGAGATTGAAGTTGGCGGGCCAGACCTGGCGCGAAGCTTAGGCGACCTTGGTCTTATCGATGAGTATCGACTCTATTTGCGCCCCCGTCGTGCTTGGTCGCGGCAAGCCATTCTTCGGCGGCCCCCGGCCGCCGCTCCGCCTTGTGGCTAGCGATTTAGTCAGCGAGCGTACGATCAGGTTGACGTACGTTCCTGCCTAAAGAGGCGGGGTTCAATGCGTAAGTAAACCAAACTGGATCAAGGGAGGAGACACATGCAAAAGACCAAGTTCGCGGCTGCCGCCATGCTCGCAGCGGGCGCCGTCGCTGGGCTCGCTTCGAGTCCGGCTTCAGCCGAGGCGCTCAAGGTGAGCGTCACCGGCGTCGAAAGCGGCAAGATGATCCCGAGCAAATATTCGTTCTGCACGGCGGCGGTCGAAAACCACGTGAAAGCCGGCCCCGACATCAGCCCGGCGATTTCGTGGTCGAAGGGGCCGAGCGGCACCAAATCCTACGCCGTCATCCTCTATGACACCGACTCGCCGGCGGAGCAGCGCGAGAAAATGAACAAGGAAGGCATGGTGCTGGGCGCCGACGTTCCACGGCGGAAATTCTTCCACTGGGCGCTCGTCGACATTCCGGCGGACGTCACTTCGCTAAAGGAAGGCGCCGAATCCGGAGGCCGCGTCGCTCATGGCAAGCCGGCGACGCCCGCCGCGGCCGGCGTGCGCGGCCTCAACGATTTCACCAAGGTGCTCGCGGCCAACGACGCGATGAAGGGCCAGTATTACGGCTATGACGGGCCGTGCCCGCCGTGGAACGACGAGAACGTGCATCACTATCACTTCACGGTCTACGCGCTGAGCGTTCCCTCGCTCAATCTCGGCAAGGAGTTCGACGGCGCGGCGGCGATGGAAGCGGCCAAAGGCAAGGCGCTCGCCGAAGGCGAGCTGCTCGGCCTCTTCACTACCAATCCGTCGAAGGGCGCGAAGCCGGAATAAACGAACGCTTCGGCGCTCGCCGTAACATCTCACGCTGCATCGGGCGAAACTCGCCCGATGCAGGAGACGTATCGAATCGCGCGGGGCCGACCGGCTGATCGCCCACCCGCATTCATCGCCGCTGCCTCCGGCGCCGTATCAATAGACAAATTAGACGCGCTACAATTGCGGGAGGCCGCCCATGCCAAAGCGCAAGCCAGCGAAAGTGGACCGGCGGCAGGTTTTGCAGGGAGGCGCTATCGTTAGCGCCGCCGCATTGACGCCATCGCTTGCCGCCAAGGCGTTTAACGAGCCGAAGGTAACGCCCATGTCCCAGGATCTCTCCGCGGAGGAGGTTCAGCGCCTGCTGAAACTCGAGCCCAACGCCACCTGCGGCTTCGTGCGGGTGACGTTCCTCAGCAAGGAGTCGGTCGCGCCGGGCGGCTTGCCGCCGCCCTTCGCCGACGGCCGCCCGCTGGGCTCGGCGCTCTATTTTCTGGTGACGCCGGGCGCGCCGGTGCGGTTACACCGCATCCGCAACGACCAGCTCTATCATTATTATCTCGGCGATCCGCTTGAACTGTTCCTGCTGCATGCCGACGGCACGCATGAGCGGGTCGTCGTCGGGCCGGATCTCGGCAATGGCCAGCGCGTGCAGCTCCTGATCCCGGGCAACACCTTCCATACCGCGCGGCTTCTGCCGGGCGGCCGCTGGTTTCTGGGCGCGAGCACCGAGTGGCCCGGCGTGGTGCCGGCGAAAGATGTCGAAATCGGCAATCTCGACGAGCTGGCGGGCAAATATCCGGCGGTCGCGGCGGACCTGCGCGCGATCGCCGCGTCAGTGCAGCACGTGGCGCCGGCGAACGGAGGCCCGCGCTAGACCGGATGATCGTGAAGCAGCCGGGGTAGCGCGCGGCCGCTTCCGGGCGCGCTTATTTTCCGGAGCGAACGATCTCGCCCCACATCCAGCGCGCGATCGCTTCGGGCGATGAATCGCCGCCCTTGCCGTTGGCGCGCAAGTTCGCCGCCTGCATGAGCTTGACGTCGATCGCGCCGCTCAAGGGCTTCAGCGCCTCGACGAATTTCGCGTCACCCGCGCGGCCCGGCGCGAGCAGAAGGATCGCGTCATACGGCGGGATCACGTGCTTGGGATCGTCGAGGACGACGAGATCGAATTGCGCGAGGCGGCCTTCGCTGGTGTAGGCGGAGATCACGTCGACTTCGCCCGCGGCCGCGGCCGGATACATGAATTCCGGCTGCACCAGCATCTGCTTGCGAAAGGAAAGGCCGTAGGCATCGACGAGCGCCCTCCATTCGGGCCGCGCGAAAAATTCGTAGTCGCCGGCGATGGAAAGTCCCGGGGCGACGCGCGCTAGATCCGCGATCGAGCGGATGCCGAGGGATTCCGCGCGTTTGCGGCTCATCGCCAGCGCATAGGCGTTCTCGAAGCCGAGCGCGCCGAGCAAGTCGATGCGCCGCGCCACGAGCCATGTTTTCAGCTCAGCCAGCACTTCCTCGCGCGGCTTCGTGTCCGTGCGCTGCATCTGCGTCGTCCACAGCGTGCCGGAATAGTCGACGTAAACGTCGATGTCGCCGGCCTTCAGCGCATCGAAAATAATGGTCGAGCCGAGGCCGTCGCGGCGCCGGGTCGAAAGTCCCGCGGCTTGCAGCCGCTCCTCGATCAGCGCTTCCAGAATATATTGCTCGGTGAACGTTTTCGCGCCGACGATGTAGGTCGCGCGCGATGCCGCAAAGCCAGGCCCCAGCGCCGCCGCGACGATGAAAGCGATCCCCGCGGCGCCGAGCGCGATTTGTCCACGCTTGCGCGTGCTCACGCCGTTCTCCATGAGCGCGAGCAACTGGTCGACGGCGAGCGCGAGCACGGCGGCGGCAACGCAGCCGAACAAGACGAAAATCCAGTTCTGCGTCTGCAAGCCGGTGAAGATGTAATTGCCGAGGCTCGTCTGGCCGACGGGGGTGGCGAGCGTCGCGGTGCCGATCGTCCACACGGCGGACGTGCGGATGCCGGCCATGATTACGGGAAGCGCGAGCGGCAATTCCACCATCAGAAGCGCCTGCCGCCGCGTCATGCCGACGCCGAGCGCCGCCTCGTTCACCGCGGGGTCAATGCCGAGAATGCCGGTGACGGTATTGCGCACCACCGGCAGCATCGAATAGAGCGCGAGCGCCAGGACCGCGGGCAGGAATCCGAGGGCGGAAAAACTCGCGCCGAACGCTCTTCCGGTGAGCGCCGAGAGGCCGAGGAGCAGCGGATAAAAGAGCGCGAGCAGCGCGAGCCCGGGGATCGTCTGCACGATGCTCGAGAAGGCGAGCAGCGCATTGCGCAGCACCGGACGCCGGATCGAGAGGATCGCAAGCGGCAGGCTCACTGCGAGCCCGAGGAGAAGGGCGCTCACGCTCACCAGCACGTGGTTGCCGAGATAATCGGGAAGCCGCGCGAGCGCGTCGTCGATCCGCGGATCGAGGCTCATGCGCCGCCCTTGAGCAACGCGCCGAGCCGTTCGGCCTGGCGGCGCGGCGTCTCGATCAGTTCGCGCACATAGGCGTTCTTGGGCGAGATCATCAATTCGCGCGGCGTGCCTTCCTCGATCAGGCGGCCTTCATGGATGACCACGATGCGGTCGGCCAGCAGCACGGCTTCGGTGAGGTCGTGGGTGATCATCACGGTGGTGAGGCCGAGGCCGGCGTGCAAGGCGCGATAGTCGCGGCCGATCGCGTCGCGGTTCACCGCGTCGAGCGCGCCGAAGGGCTCGTCCATCAAGACGATCTTCGGCTCGGCCGCGAGCGCGCGCGCGACGCCCACGCGCTGCCGCTCGCCGCCGGAAAGTTCGGCCGGCAGGCGGTCGCGGTAGTGGGCGGGATCAAGCCGCACGAGGTTCAGCAATTCGTCGGCGCGCGCCGCGCGCTTATCCTTCTCCCAGCCGATCAGCCGCGGCGTGATCGCGATATTCTCGGCGACGGTCAGATGCGGGAAAAGGCCGATGCCCTGGAAGACGTAGCCGATGCGGCGCCGGAGCAGAGGCGGATCGGCAAGGCGCACGTCCGCGTTCTCGACGCGCACTTCCCCGCTCGAAGGCTCGGCGAGCCGGTTGACGAGGCGCAACAGCGTGGTTTTGCCCGAGCCGGAGGGACCGACGATGGCGAGAAATTCGCCCGCGCCGACGACGAGGCTCACATGTTCAAGGGCGTGGGCCTCGCCGTAGGTTTTCGAGACGTCGCTGAATTCGATGATCGGCGCGCGCGGCATGGCGCGCCCATGATTAGCACGGCGGCGGGTCCGCCTTCACGAAAAGTATTTGAACAGCGTGAAACCCGGCGCGAGCAGCGCGAAAGCCCAGGCGAAGGCCGAAACCCAGTTCGCGATCTGGAAGGGGATGAAGGGCATTTCGAACATGCCGGCGATCAACGGAATGACCGCGCGCACCGGCCCGAAAAACCGCCCCAAGAAGATCGACCAGGTGCCGAACCGCTTGAAGAACGCCTCGCCGCGCTCGATCATTTGCGGATAGCGCGAAAGCGGCCAGAGATGGTGCGCGGCGTTTTCCACCTTGAGGCCGATCCAGTAGGAGATCCAGTCGCCGAGCGCGGCGCCCACCGAAGCGCCGATCCACACGGGGATAAAGGAGATGTCGGTCACGCCGATGAGCGCGCCGACGCCGATCAGAGCCATGGTCGCGGGGATGAGCAACGAGATGATGGCGAAGGACTCGCCGAAAGCGAGCGCGCCCGCGATCAAAGGCGCCCAGGCCTGGTGCTCCTTCACGAAATCAAGGACCTGTTGGACAAGCTGTTCCAGGCTCATAGGAGCGGTACCGTTGCGGTGGTGAATGGAGCAAGGCGGCGGGGCGCGCCTTTGTGGGGCCTTCGGCTGTCGTATGCAACGATAAAAATCGCCGCGCCTTCTTTGGCTTTGCGCCGCGCGCCGCCGCCGCTAGTCTCCGCCGCCCGCCGATAAAGACCGAAAAAGAGGGGCGCGAGGGGAAGCCGAAACGTGCCGTTGCCGACGACCGATACCAATGCCGCGCCGAAGCAAGCGCCCGCTGTTCGCTTTGACGGCGTTGGCGTCTCCTACTTCTTCGAGGGCGGAAGCTATGCGGCGATCGAGGGCGTCAATCTTTCGGTTGCGGCGGGCGAGTTTCTGTCGATCGTCGGGCCGACCGGCTGCGGCAAGACCACGCTCCTGAATCTCACGGCGGGGTTGATCGCGCCCAGCGAAGGCCGGGTCGAAATTCTCGGCGCGCCGCTTGCGGACCTGAATGCAAGCGCGGGTTACCTGTTTCAGGCCGATGCGCTGTTTCCGTGGAAGACGGTACTCGAGAACGTCGCGATCGGGCTCGACGTCGCGGGCATTGCCCCGAACGAAGCGCGCGCGAAGGCGCGCGGCTGGCTTGCGCGCGTGGGCCTTGGCGCCTTCGCCGACCGCTATCCGCATATGCTGTCGGGCGGCCAGAAAAAGCGCGTCGCGCTTGCGCAGGTCTTGATCCGCGACCCGGAGATTCTTCTGATGGACGAGCCGTTCGGGCCGCTCGACGCGCAGACGCGCCAGATCATGGGCAATCTGTTGCTCAATCTGTGGCACGCCGAAAAGAAGGCGGTGTTGTTCGTCACCCACGATCTCGAGGAGGCGATCGCGCTCTCGGACCGGGTGGTGGTGATGTCGGCGGGGCCGAACGCGCGCATCATCGGCGACTGGAACATCTCCTTGCCGCGGCCGCGCGACACCATGGACGTGAAGCTCGCGCCCGCCTTCCACGAAATTCATCGCGAAATCTGGGTGCGGCTGAAGGAAGAAGTCGAAAAGACCTACGCGCAGACGGAAGCGGCCGCATGAGCCGCGCGAAGATCCTCGCCTTGCAGATCCTCGTCGCGGCGATCGTCCTCCTCGTTTGGCACATCTGTTCGACCTATCAATTCTTCGGCCGTTACCTGCTCGATCCCTTCTTCTTCTCGACGCCCGTCGACGTCGCGGCGCGCGTGTTCAAATGGTTCTACGAACGCACGATCTGGTGGCACCTTGCGGTCACCTTGACCGAAGCGCTCTTGGCCTTCGCGATCGGCTCGCTCGCGGGCGTCGGCATCGGCTTCTGGTTCGCGAGGAAGCCCGTCATCGCCGCCGTGTTCGACCCTTACGTGAAGATGATCAACGCGCTGCCGCGCGTGGTGTTGGCGCCGATCTTCACGCTGTGGCTGGGGCTCGGCATCTGGTCGAAGGTGGCGCTCGGGGTGACGCTCGTCTTCTTCATCGTCTTCTTCAACGTCTATCAGGGCGTGAAGGAAGTGAGCCCCGCGGTGCTCGCGAACGGACGAATGCTCGGCATGAGCGAACGCCAGTTGCTCCGCCACGTCTATTGGCCGTCGGCGCTCTCGTGGATGTTTTCGTCGCTGCACACCTCCGTCGGATTCGCCGTGGTCGGCGCGGTGGTCGGCGAATATCTCGGGGCGGCGGCCGGGCTCGGCTATCTCATCCAGCAGGCGGAAGGCGTCTTCGACGTCGCCGGCGTCTTCGCCGGCATGTTCGTGCTCGGCGTCTTCGTCGTTCTGATCGATGCGCTCGTGTCGCTCGTCGAGCGGCGCTTGCTCGTCTGGCAGCCGGTGGCGGCGGAGACGGGCCACTGAGGCGATCTTTGCGGCCTTGCGCGCGCTGGTCTAAGGTCGCCGCCAATAACGAAAATACGCCCGGGAGGACATGATGGTGCGCTTGCGCGTTCGGCGGCTCGTTCTATCGCTTGCGGTTCTTTCGCTGTTCGCCGGGGCCGCCTCGGCCGAAGGCGCAAAACCCAAGGTCACGATCGCGATCGGCGGCGCCGGCTGCCTCTGCTATCTCCCGACAGTGCTCGCGCGCGAGCTGGGCGAATTCGACAAGGCCGGAATCGAAGTCGAACTCGTCGACTTCAAGGGCGGCTCGCAGGCGCTCACGGCGGTGATCGGCGGCAGCGCCGACGTGGTATCGGGATACTACGATCACTGCGTGAATTTGGCCGCCAAGAACCAGGCGCTCACCGCCTTCGTGGTCTACGACCGCTATCCCGGCATGGTGCTCGGCGTCTCGCCGCAGCACGCGGGCGAAATCGGCTCGCTGAAGGAGCTTGCCGGCAAGAAAGTGGGCGTCTCCGCCCCCGGTTCGTCGACCGATTTCTTCCTCAAATATCTCCTCGCCAAGGCCGGAGTCGATCCCAACGCGGTGGCGGTGATCGGCGTCGGCCTCGGGCCCACCTCGGTCGCGGCCATGGAGCAGGGAACCGTCGATGCCGCGGTGATGCTCGACCCCACGCCGACGCTTCTATCGGGCAAGGCGCCGCTGAAAGTCCTCAGCGACACGCGCACGGCCAAGGACACGCTCGCGGTGTTCGGCGGCGAGTATCCGGGCGGCGCGCTCTACACCAAGAGCGGCTGGATCGCGGAGCATCCGAAGGAGACGCAGGCGCTCGCGAGCGCGATCGTCGCGACGCTCAAGTGGATTCACGCGCATTCGGCGGAAGAAGTGATGGCGAAAATGCCGGCCGATCTCGTCGGACCCAACAAGGAGCTTTATCTCGCCGCGTTGAAGAATACGATTCCGATGTATTCGGAGACGGGCGCGATGGACCCCAAGGGCGCCGAGGCCGTGCTCGCGGTGTTCAGCCAGTCTTCGCCGGACGTCGCCAACGCGAAGATCGATCTTTCGAAGACCTACACCAACAAATTCGTCGAACAGGCGAACGGAAAACCCACGCACTGACCGGCCCGGCGCCGGCGCGCCGCCGGCGTCCGGTTGATTCGGCATCAAACGCCCGGCGTCGGCGGCACGAGCGGGCGCTCGCGCGATTCAGTGGTGGACGGTGAGCGAGACAAGTCGCCGCGACGACAATCGCGGCGCGCTGCGGAGGCCCGTATTTCCGCCATTTCGCCCATCGCGGCGCGGAAATAGCGCCGTTTTCATTTCGCTATGCAGCACGAGCGCCGGATGCGCGTCTTGAAATAGCGCCGGGACTAGGACATTCGTCGAATCGTGTTGCGTCAACAAAGCCGTTGCAATGGGAGAACCGCACTATGGACGCACTGAAAGGGTTAAAGCATCTGATCGGCGCACTGACTGAAGTCGGTCTGATGCTCTTGGCATTGGCCATCGTCGCCGCACTGTTGGTCGGCGGAAACGTTCCGTTCTTCGGGCAGGTCGTCGGCAATATCACCGGCATGGTGAAAGACCTTGGCCAGAACGGTCTCGTCGGCTTGATCGCGCTCGGCCTGATCCTCTGGTTGTTCTCGAAGCGCCAGATGTCGTGAGCCGCGCGTGCTAATCTCGGACGAAGTTCGCTTCGTTCGCCGATTGACGCGATGAAACAATATCGGGTGGAAGGCCAAGCCTTCCACCCGTTCAATCCGGGGGTAGCCATGATCAGACATCTAGACAAAGCCAGGCGCTATCTGTGGACCATCATCGAGATCGCGTTTCTGGTCGTCCTCCTGAGCGTTCTCGCGCACCTCGTGCTCGGCCCCAACTCGGGAGGCTTCGTGCAAGGCGTCTACGACAATCTCGTCGCTTTCGGAAACGCCGTACCGGGCGCCACGCTCGTCGGCGTCGGCGCGCTGATGCTGCTGGTGTGGTACATCCAGCAGCGCTTCTACGTGGAAGAAGAAAAGAAGAAATAGCGCCGGCCGTTCCACCGATCTTCGAATGAGGGCGTCCCGGCGGGCGCCCTTTTACTTTGGGCCTCGCGCGCCCGCGATTTCCGCTCAAATGCTTGCAGGTATTGGGGTAATCTCGCCGCGCGCGGTTTCAATTCGCGGGGGCGTTATAAGCAAGCGGCCGGCCGACCATGAATATCCTCTCGATCCAATCGCACGTCGCCTATGGCCATGTGGGCAATGCCGCGGCGGTCTTTCCGTTGCAGCGGCTCGGGGTCGAGGTGTGGCCGATCCACACCGTGCAGTTCTCGAACCATACCGGCTACGGCGCCTGGCGCGGCGAGGTATTCGGCGCGCCGCTCATCCATGAGCTGGTGCAAGGGATCGAAGAGCGCGGCGTGCTTCCCACCTGTGACGGCGTCTTGTCCGGCTATATGGGCTCGGCCGAGATCGGCGAAGCGATCCTCGCGGCGGCCGTCCGCGTGAAGGCGGCAAATGGCAAGGCCCGCTATTGCTGCGATCCGGTGATCGGCGACGTGGGCCGCGGCGTGTTCGTGCGGCCCGGCATTCCCGCATTCATGCGCGCGCGCGCGCTGCCCGCGGCCGACATCGTGACGCCCAACCAGTTCGAGCTCGATTACCTGTCGGGAATGGCGAGCAGGACGATCGCCGAGGCGGTGCGCGCGTGCGACGCGCTGCATGCGATGGGCCCGAAGCAGGTGCTGGTGACGAGCCTGCACCTGGAAGACATGCCGCGCGATGCGATCGACATGCTCGCCTCCGGACCCGACGGCCGCTTCCGCGTCCGCACGCCGCTCCTCGATCTTTCCGTCAACGGCGCGGGGGATGCGATCGCCGCACTTTTCTTTTTTCATGCGCTTGCCGGCGGATCGACGGCGGAGGCGCTGTCGCGGGCGGCGTCCTCGATCTTCGGCGTTCTCGCCCGCACGCAGGAAGCCCGTGCGCGCGAAATTCTCCTGGTGGCGGCGCAGGAGGAATTCGTGCGGCCTTCGCGCGTCTTCAAGGCGGAAGCCGTCTCGTGAGCGAAGGCGGCATTCGCGTTGTCGCGGTCGAGCGGCTCGATTTGCGTTACGAGCCGCGCGCCTGGCCGTGGGCCGAGGAAAACCGGGCCCGCATCGACCGGCACTTCGCGAAAGCGCGCGCGGAACGTCCGGCGCTGTGGAACGGCCGCGTGCTCATCCTGCACCGCTTCGCGATCGAGGCGGCGACCTTCCGCGGCGCTTATCTCGAAACGGATTTCGCGAGCTTCCTCACCTGGCGCGACGAGGGTTTTGCCGACCCGTCGGTGAAGAACTGCTTTGCCGCCGGCGCGCTGCGCGCGGCCGACGGCGCCTTTCTCCTCGGCCGCATGGCGAAGCACACGGCCAATGCCGGCAAGATTTATTTTCCCGCCGGCACGCCCGATCCCTCCGACGTGCGGCCCGATGGCGCGGTCGATCTTGCGGCAAGCGTGCTGCGCGAATTGACCGAGGAAACCGGGATTTCAGCCGGTGAAATAGCGCCCGCTCCCGGCTGGCGCGCGGTGATCGCCGGCGCGCGCATCGCATTGATGCGGCCGCTGCGTTCGTCTGAACCCGCGGAAAAACTCGTCGCCCGCATCCGCGCCTTCATCGCGCGGGAAAAACAGGCCGAGCTTGAGGACATC
>Ga0070734_10000161_pt1 | contig 184047 bp, 147 predicted proteins | sample Coa_R1_8_FD_66444 | JGI IMG/M metagenome (GOLD analysis project Ga0070734, IMG submission 66444) | Surface soil microbial communities from Centralia Pennsylvania, which are recovering from an underground coalmine fire - Coalmine... | ecosystem: Environmental > Terrestrial > Soil >... | reverse complement strand
GCGGCGGCCGGCATGGTGACTCATCGTCACCTACTTCTCGGCCGTCCTTTTTTCCTATGCAAAGGTGAGTGGGTCGGTCTTGGCTAGCAAGTCTGGACTATTTCTCGAGAGCGCCGAAGTATCGGAACTTACGAGCCGCGACCGTGAGGGAGCGTTGCCGCGACGCCGCTAAAAGCGGTCAAAGATCGCTTGCTTACGCGCGCGGCTCGCAAGCGCACGTATCGCGAACATACGAGCCGCGACCGTGAGGGAGCGTTGCCGCGACGCCGCAAAAAGCAGTCAAAGATCGCTTGCTTACGCGCGCGGCTCGCAAGCGCACGATCGCGCGAACTTACGAGCTGCGACCGTGAAGTTCCGCTAGCCGAGCTATGCTCCAATCTGCGGACTCAGCCAGCGTCCGAATCCGGCATCCGTCAATACCAATATCTCGACGAGCATCAACCGCTTGTGCGCTTCAGGTGTCGACAGTTCCGGCACGACCTGTTTAGCTCCAGTAGTTCCGATCCAGGCTTCTGTACTGCACGGCTTCCGCTAAATGCTTTGCGGCCAAATGTTCCTTCTGGTCCATGTCGGCAATCGTGCGCGCAACCTTGAGGATGCGGTCATGTGCACGCGCCGAGAGTCCCAATCGGCGCACCGCCATTTCCAGCATTCGTTCGCCGGCTTCGTCCAGCTCACAGACCTTCCGCAGGAGCGAAGAGGGAAGATGCGCGTTGTAGAACCCTCGATCCCGTTGAACGGAACGTGCCTTCTCCACACGTTGACGCATCTCCGACGAGGACATTCCGTCGCTCTTCTCCCGAAGTTCCCGATACGGCACGGCCGGAACTTCGATATGAAGATCAATTCGGTCCAGTAGCGGACCGCTGATCTTATTCAGATATTGTTGAACTTGTCCTGGAGTGCAGCGGCATTCGCGGGACGGATCACCAAGATGGCCACACCGGCATGGGTTAAGCGCACACAGAACGATCAGGCTTGCCGGGAACTCTAGAGTCATGTTGCTTCGCGCCAAAGTAACCGACCGGTCTTCTAACGGTTGTCTCAGCATTTCCAAAACATTGCGGGCAAACTCCGGGAGTTCGTCGAGAAAGAGCACTCCGTTGTGCGCGAGGCTTACCTCGCCAGGACGGGGCATCCCCGAGCCGCCCCCGATCAGGCCAGCATCCGAAACCGTGTGATGCGGAGCCCGAAATGGCCGTTGTGACATCAGCCCGGCGCCCCTCGGCAGCAGACCTGCGACGCTGTGGATCTGCGTAGTCTCCAGTGCTTCCTCGAATGTCAGCGGTGGTAGGATACCGGCGAATCTCTTGGCCAGCATTGATTTGCCCGATCCTGGCGGGCCGATCATCAACACATTGTGGTGCCCTGCCGCGGCAACCTCCAGAGCACGCTTAGCTGTTGCCTGGCCGCGAACATCGCGGAAGTCTGGGACAGAGGCATCCGGCGAGAACGCAGTAACCGGAGGCGCCAAATAAGAACAGAATCGTTCCGGTTCACTGAGATAGGCCACGACTTCGGCGAGGTTCCGCATTCCAAACACACGGATTCCTTCCGTTACTCCGGCTTCGGCCGCATTGTCCGCCGGGACCACCACGTTGGCAATACCGAGCCGGCGCGCGCACGCAGCGATCGAAAGCACTCCGCGAACCGGACGGAGTGTCCCATCGAGCGACAGTTCCCCAACTAGCAAGTGCTGATCGGCGGCTTTGGCCATGCCCATAGCACCCAGAATGCCGATTGCCATGGGTAGATCGAACCCGACACCCTCTTTGCGAACGTTGGCGGGTGCCAGGTTAATCGTCACCGACTTGCTCGGGTAGCCGAAACCGGAGTTCAGGAGCGCAGATTTGATGCGTTCGCGGCTTTCGCGGACGGCCGTATCCGGCATTCCGACGGTAACGAAGTCCCGGGCCGATCCGTTGTACATGTCGACTTCCACATCGATGACATGAGCTTCAATGCCATAGACCGCCGCAGACCGGGTTCGGAAAAGTGCCATGACTTGGTTAGTGCCCACGAGCGGCCGTTCCTCTCAGAAATGTCGCTTCAAGAAGGATTTGACCGCTCTTGGGCCTGGACCAGATCTGGGGCTAGCGGTGCAAACAGATTACTGCCAACCGGGTCGGTCACCTTGACTCGTAAGTTCGAGCGGCCCATATCCACGACAGTTCCGCTATCATTAGGATGTCCGGTTCCGGCCGCTCCAAACCACTCGAGTGCCGAATGTTAAACGTTCTGCTCCAAGCCGCGAATCGTGGGCACTCCATCCTTTCGATATTCCGCCACCTGGGCGCATTCGGGCTCTTTTTTCTCACTATTCTCGATAGCTCTCCACTGCCGACTTTTGGCGGCCCCGACATCCTCATCGCCATTCTGGTTTCCACCCACCGCCTGCCGTGGTACGAGTATGCCGCCGTGGCAACGGTGGGCTCGACGATCGGTGCCTACATCACTTTTCGACTGGCGCGCAAGGCCGGCCAGGCTTATCTCGACAGTAGATTTGGAACAGCCAGGGTGGCCGCATTCCTGGACATTTTTAAGAAATGGGGGACGGGGACCCTGGTGGCTTCCACGGCCATTCCTTTTCCCTTCCCCACCAGTCTGGTTTTCGCGGCCGCCGGCGCTTCGGAATACCATTTGGGCCGGTATCTCAGCGTGGTCTTCATCTGCCGGTGGGTGCGGTATGCAGGCTTGGCTCTACTAGTGGAACACTTTGGCCGTCATCTGGTGCGAGTAGTAGCGCATCCGACACAATACTGGGGCTGGTTCCTGCTGTTCACTGCCGTGATTTTCGTTCTGATTGGCGGCGGGGTTCTGATCAATCGCCGGTTTTTGACCGTGCCGGCACAATGAGGAGGCGTCCAGATTTCCAGGACGGATTGCTATTAGTGCTTCTCATCGGAAAAAGCGAAAAAGGCAGCCCTTCACCGCTATCTTCTCGCCTGGAGCTTTGCCGATCGATCCGTTCCCAAGCTTCCTTCAAGCCGTATAGTGGCTGACCACGTAATTGTTGAGGATGTCGATGAATTCACCCACGATGCGCTCGCCGCGTAGCGTAGTCATCAGTCGCCCGTCCACGTAAACCGGTGCGGTCGGCTCTTCAAAAGTCCCTGGCAGCGAGATCCCGATGTTGGAGTGCTTCGACTCTCCCGGCCCGTTCACCACGCATCCCATCACCGCCACCTTCATCGTCTCCACGCCTGGATGCGTCGCTTTCCACTTGGGCATTTCGTTGCGGAGGTAGGTTTGAATCTCGTCAGCCATCTCCTGGAAAAAGGTGCTGGTGGTGCGGCCACAACCAGGACATGCCGTCACCTGCGGGGTAAAGCTGCGAATGCCGAGCGATTGCAAAATCTGCTGCGACACGATCACCTCTTCGGTGCGGTCGCCATTGGGAAGAGGCGTGAGGGAGGTTCGGATGGTGTCGCCGATGCCCTCTTGCAGAACGGGCGCGAGTGCCGCGGTGGTGGCGACGATTCCCTTGCTGCCCATGCCGGCTTCGGTTAGTCCGAGATGTAACGGATAATCGCAGACCTCGGCCAGCGCGCGGTACACGTCGATGAGGTCTTGCACGCCGCTCACTTTGGCGCTGAGGATGATCTTGTCGTGGGCGAGTCCGTGGCGCTCCGCGGCGCGGGCCGATTCGACGGCGCTGACCACCATGGCGTCGAGCGTGACCTCGCGGGCGTCCTTTGGTTCCGGCAGCCGTGAATTCTCGTCCATCATGCGCGTGAGCAACGCGGAATCCAGCGACCCCCAATTCACGCCGATGCGCACTGGCTTATTGTTCTCGACGGCGACCTCGATCATCGCGCGAAAGTTGTCGTCGGTCTTACGGCCGATATTCGCGTTGCCCGGATTGATCCGATATTTCGACAGCGCGCGCGCGCATTCAGGGTATTTTTTGAGCAGGATGTGGCCGTTGTAGTGGAAGTCGCCGATGATCGGCACGGGTACGCCGAAGAGGCGTATGGTCTCCACGATCTTGGGAACGGCGGCGGCTGCCTGTTCGGTATTGACGGTGATGCGGACCAATTCCGACCCGGCGCGCGCGAGCGCCATCACCTGATTCACCGTTGCCGCAACGTCGACCGTATCGGTGTTCGTCATGGACTGCACGACGATGGGGTGGTTGCCCCCGACCTTCACACCCCCGACATCGACTACAACCGCCTTGCGGCGGGGTTTCACTGCCATTCCGATTCTGCCTCCGAAAATCTAATTTTAGCAGGCGATGCGCAAACGGCTGCGGGAGCCGACCACCGTGGGTCTGCTCGCAGAAGCGCTACTGGTCGCCCGGCGCCGCGCTCATGCGAATCAACTGTTCCGCGTGCTTCAGCGCTTCCGGCGTGAGCTTCTGGCCCGAGAGCATCCTGCCGACCTCGTTCGTCCGCGCCGCGAGATCGAGCTCTTCGATTACCGCCACCGTCCTGCCCTTCGACTCCTGCTTTTCGACGCGATAGTGGTGGTCCGCGAACGCCGCGATCTGCGGCAAATGCGTTACACACAGCACTTGATTGGCTGCCGACAGTTTCTTCAGCCGGCGGCCGATCCCTTCGGCGGGGCCTCCGCCCACCCCCGTGTCCACTTCGTCGAAGACCAGCGTGCGAATGTGCGCGTTGCGTCCTCCCGCCAGGCACGTCTTCAACGCCAGGGCAATGCGCGAGATCTCGCCGCCGGACGCTACCTTATCGAGCGGCCGCGGCTCCTCACCGAGATTTGGCGACACCAGAAACTCCACCCGATCGGCGCCCGTGCGCGACCAAGGCGCCGGCGTCAGCGCGATCCGGAAGACCGTGCGCTCCATCGCCAACTGCGCCAGCTCCGCCGCCACACGCTTCTCCAGTTTGCGCCCTGCAGCGCCCCGCTTCTCTGTCAACTCCGCCGCCAGTTTCTCAAACTCAGCGGCAAGGCGCTTCTGCTCCTTGCGCAGCACTTCCATGCGCTCGCCGGCGTCTTCCACTGACGCGATCTGGCGGCGCACCTCCTCCAGGAAACTCAGAATCTCGGGGATCGACTGCCCATACTTGCGCTTCAGCTTGTCGATGCCCGCGAGTCGGGTCTCCACTTCTTCCAGGCGTGCTGGATTGGCTTCCAGTCCCGACAAGTAATCGCGCAGACCGTAGGCCACTTCCTGAAGACTGATATCGGCCTGCTTGAGATGCTCGCGGAGCCCGTCGAGCGAAGCATCGATGCGGCACAGGTCATCCACGCGCTTGGCCGCCGTTCGCGTGCGCGTCAGCGCCGATTCGGGACTGTCGTAAATCGCGGCGTAGGCGGTCTCGGCGCTCTCCTGCAAGCGGCTCACGTTTTGCAGTACGCGGCGTTCGTTCTCGAGTTCCGTCTCTTCGTCGGGTTGCAGCGCGGCGCTCTGAATCTCCTTCCGTTGAAACGACCAGAGATCGAGCAGGCGCAACTTCTCCTGTTCCGTGCGCTCCAACTCCTCGAGTTCCGATGCGGCTTGCTGCCATTGCCGGTGAACCCCAGCGACGCGGTCCACCAGGTCGCGATGATTCCCGAAAAGGTCGAGCATGTCGCGCTGCGACTCAGCCGAGAAGAGCAACTGCTGATCGTGCTGTCCATGAATATCGGCCAGGAAGGGCGCCACCTCCTTCAGGAGGGAGACCGCCACCGGCCGGCTACCCACAAACGCCCGCGATTTGCCTCCCGCCAGCACTTCGCGCTCGATGAGCAGTTCGCCATCCTCCGCCTCGATTCCCGCCGGCTCGAGCAAAGCGCGGATGGTGGCTTGCTCGCGAACATCGAAGATGCCCGCCACCCGTGCGCGAGCCTCACCGGTTCGGACCATGTCGGCCGAAGCGCGTCCACCGAGCAACAGTCCCAACGCGTCCACCACAATCGATTTGCCGCTGCCGGTCTCGCCAGTCAGCAAATTCAAGCCCGGATGGAAGTGGACGCGCAGGCGCTCGACCACGGCGTAGTTCTCGACTACCAGTTCCAGGAGCATGCGCGAAGCCCGATTATAACTTGTGGCGCGGAGACTCTTCTCCGCCGTGTCGACACTTTTGTCGAGACTTTTCGGGTGTTTACCAAGCCCGCACGACGAAAGGGTCTTCGATCCCGCGGATTTGCCCTTTGGCTACCTCCGCGTCCTCATCTCATCTTTGGACAGCCGGAATGAGCAACCTGCCTCGATGATAGAATCGGGCCTGCGACCAGTTTACTTACTCGTATCGCAGGGCGATAGTCGGGTCCACCCGCACAGCCCGCAGCGTCGGAATCAGGCAGGCCGCCACCGCTACCGAGGCGAGCAGGAACGTGACCACGCCGAAGGTAATCGGATCGGTCGCCGTCACCTCCCACAATTGCGACGAGATGTAGCGCGTCAGCGCCGACGCTCCCGCCAAACCCAGGACCATTCCTCCTGCGATCAGCACGAGCGCCTGGCGAACCACCAGGGTCAAGACGTCCCAACCCCCGGCGCCAAGAGCCATTCGGATTCCGATCTCACGGGTCCGTTGCTCCACCGCAAAAGCCATCACCCCATAGATCCCGACCGCTGCCAGCACCATGGCGACCGCCGCAAACAGTCCCAGGAGCATGGAGTAGTAGCGGGGATACTGGACCTGTTCCGCCATGTATTGCTCGACTGTCTTCGGATCGACCAGCGGCCGGTTCGAGTCGATCTCACTCACCGCTTTGCGCATGGCGGGCATCAGGCTCATTGGTTCGCCGAGGGTTCGCATCACGAGCGTCAACTGCGTGGGCAGATTTGAGTACGGCCCGATGATGCGCGGTCCCATTTGGCGGAATGGTATGTACATGGCGGCGTTCTGCCTGGTCTGCGTGCGACTCGAAGGGGTGTCGTGGACAATCGCGACCACCTCCCGGGGCTGATCGTCCGGAGACAAATCGATTTTCAGCCGCTTCCCAAGGGGATCCTCATTGGGCCAGAAACGGTGCGCCATGGTTTCGTTAATGATCACCACTTGTGGGCCGGTCTGGGTGTCCCGGTCGGTGAAGTCGCGTCCTCGCAATACCGGGATCTTCATGGTCGCGAAGAAGTTGGGAGTGATCGGGTTAAACTCGGCGCTGAGTGCGTCGGTATCCTGGGCCGGTCGGCCCTCGATGGTAAAGGGTAATTCCAGTGCGCCGATAAAAGGCGGTAGCAGTGTGCCGGCGGCCGATACCACGCCGGGCACTGCTTGGATCCGCTCGTAGATCCGTTGGATCGACTCGGCGGGAACCGGGCTGACCTCCCAGAGGGGCAGTCCCTGGTATGTGCTTACCGGCTTGCTGAATTGGGCTGGAGGATAGTGGATGCCGAACGTCAGAACGCCCCTCGGGTCGCAGCCGAGATCGGCACCCTCAATTCTCGCGAAACTGCGAATCAGCAGCCCGGCGCCAATCAGCAACACCAGCGCCATCGCAACTTGAAGAGTGACCAACACGCCTCGTAGCCGGTGCCTCGTGGCGCCCGAGGTGCCCCCGCGTGCCGCGTCCCGCAGAGCATCGATCAGGTTCGCGTGCGATCCCTGAATCGCCGGGCCAACGCCGAAGATGAGGCCTGTCAGTAGAGAGAGCCCGGCGCTAAACCACAACACACTTCGATTGATGCCAATTTCGTGGAGACGCGGGAACCACGAGGGCGCCATTGCCACCAGCGCGCGCACTCCCCACCATGCCATCAGAACCCCGATCACTCCGCCCATCAGCGAGAGCAGCACGCTTTCCGTGAGGCATTGGCGCACGATGCGTCCTCGGCTCGCGCCCAGCGCGGAGCGCACCGCGATCTCGTTGTAACGCGAGGAGGCTCTTGCCAGCAGCAGCGCCGCCACATTGGCGCACGCAATCAGAAGCACGAACCCCACCGCGCCCTGCAACAGGAGCAGCGGACGGCTCATGAATCCGAACAGTGCCTCGCGCACGGGTTGAATCTTAACGCCCCATGGCTTGCCGTGGTCGGTGTCGCGCTTCGGGAAGTCGCGGGCCAGACGGGCCGCGATCGAATCCATATCCGTCTGGGCCTGCTGGATGGAAACGCCGCGCCGGATCCGGCCGATTGCCATCATGAAACGCGCCGAACCTCTGAGCTGGAAGCTGTTGAAGCGCATCGGCGCCCAATAATCAGCGTCGTCATCGGTGATGCGGAAGTTAGGAGCCATCACGCCGATGATCTGGCTCTTGATGCCGTTCAGAAGTACGGAACGATTGAGAATTTCGGGATCGGCGCCAAAACGGCGCCGCCACAGCCGGTAACTGATAATCGCCACAGGGGCGGGGTGATCCACCTCGTCTTCGTTGGACTGGAAGAGGCGCCCCATCAAGGGCTGTGCTCCGAGGGCCTGGAGAACACCCGGGGAGACATCTTCGCCCTGAATGCGCTCCGCGGGGAAGCCGTTCTGCTCGGCGCCGAAGTCGCGCACGTTGTTCGTCATGACACCAAGGGCGTCAAAGGTGCGATTGTCGTCGCGCCAGGCGATGAAGTCCGGGACCGAGACCGGCTGCAACTGGTCGGAGTGCTGCGGGGGAACCGTCCAGATCGCCACGACACGGTCAGGCTCGGGATACGGCAGGGAGCCTAAAAGGATGGTATTGATCAGGGTGAAGATTGCAGTGTTGATTCCAATGCCCAGAGCCAGCGACAAGACGGCGATCGCCGTGAAGGCCGGTTTCTTCATCAGGACTCGAAAACCGTAGCGTATATCCTGCAGGAATACATTCATGTCGCGACTCCTAAATATGGATCGGGTAATCCGTTGATCAGGATAGGGACGCGGGACGGGACGAATTGTGCCTTTCGCTGAAGGTTAAGAGTGGGATTTTTCGGTAAATTGCGGGCGAAGCAAGGGTGGCCGTCCCTTGCCGGACGGGAGTAAAGAAAAAGTTCTCGAATTATGTTCCAATCTGCTTTAGAGCCCATGTCCTTCATTCACGACGATTTTCTGCTGAGCAACCCCACTGCCCGGCGTCTTTACCACGGCTATGCTGAAGCCGAGCCCATCCTGGACTACCATTGCCACCTCCCGCCGCAGGACGTGGCCGCCAATCGCCGTTTTCAGGATCTGTTCGAGATCTGGCTGGAGGGCGACCATTACAAATGGCGGGCCATGCGTGCCAACGGCATCGCCGAGCGCTATTGCACGGGGGACGCGTCTCACGAGGAGAAGTTCCGTGCATGGGCACGCACCGTCCCCGACACCCTGCGCAATCCTCTATACCACTGGACCCACCTGGAACTGAAGCGCTACTTCGGAATCGACGAACTCCTCAACGAATCCAGCGCCTCCCGCATATGGGAGCAGGCCAACGCCCAACTGGCCACCGACAGCCTGACCGCTCACGGCATCCTCCGGAAATTTCATGTCAAGGCCGTCTGCACAACGGACGACCCGACCGACGATTTGGCCTGCCACAAGGCGATCGCGAAGTCGGACCTGGAGACTAAGGTCTTCCCGTGCTACCGCCCGGACAAGGCGTTCAATGTTCAGGCTCCCGAGGTGTTCAACGCCTGGGTCAAACGGCTGGAAGCCGCCAGCAACGTCAGCATCGCCAAACTGGCCGATTTCACCGAGGCTCTTCGGCGCCGGCACGATTTCTTTCATCAGATGGGAGCCCGGCTCTCCGATCACGGACTCAACCATGCGTACGGCGAATTCGCGAGTGAGCACGATGCTTGTGTGATCTTCAGCCGGGCGCTGGCGGGACACACCGCCACACCCGAAGAACACGCCCGCTTCGCCGGGTACCTGATGCTCTTCTTCGGCGTCCTCGACTCCGAAAAAGGCTGGACCAAGCAACTGCACCTCGGCGCCCGGCGGAACAACAACACGCGCCGCTTCCGCGAGCAGGGACCTGACACGGGCTACGACTCGGTCGGCGACTGGCCCCAGGCAGATGCCCTCGGCAATTATCTGGACCGGCTGGATCAGGACAACGCCTTACCCAAAATCATTCTGTACAATCTCAATCCTGCCGATGATTATGTCCTCGCCACCATGATCGGCAATTTTCAGGACGGCAATATAGCAGGGAAGATCCAATTTGGCAGCGGCTGGTGGTTTTTGGATCAGAAAGAGGCAATGCAGTGGCAGATGAACGCCCTCTCGAACTGCGGCCTCATTTCCCGATTTCTCGGCATGCTGACCGACTCGCGCTCCTTTATGTCGTATCCGCGGCACGAGTACTTCCGCCGCGTGCTCTGTGACCTGTTCGGGAAGGACATCGAGGCCGGTGAGATGCCGGACGACGAGGAACTGGTGGGCTCGATGATCCGCAATATCTGTTATCGCAACGCGAAGCAGTTCCTGGGGCTCGATGTAGCGTAAAGCAGCGCTGCCTCGGGTTCCACATATAATTGATCGCCAGGCATGCCACTCTCAATTGCGTGCCGGACGCGTATAGCAAGCGCAGCTTTCCTACCGCATGCTTGCCGTTGACCCCGCTTTCGCCCATCCCGAGGATTTTGTCGTCGGAAATTCGCCGAAATAACGAGGCCGAGGCTTTTCCATACATTGACCGCGGGAGCGGCCGGCTGCCCTGTTTTCGATACCGTGTTAATGTCAGGGAGCTGTCGTGGCGGGTTCCGGAAGCGCGTAAAACACCACTGCCAGGATCAGATAGACCGCCAGCAGTTGCACGCCTTCCAGCCAGTTGGACTCGCCGTCCGACGCGATCTGCCCGGTGATCAGCACAGCGAGAAACACCGATAGCACCTCGGCTGGAGTGAACACCAGATCCATCGGATGCGGCCCGACAAAGTGACTCACCAGCACCAGCACCGGCGCCACGAAAAGCGCGATCTGCAGGCTGCTGCCGATCGCGATCCCCATGGACAGCTCCATGCGATTGCGCAAGGCCATCAGGACCGCGGTGCTGTGCTCTGCGGCATTTCCCACCACCGCCACTACAATCACGCCTACGAAAATGGGAGTCATCCCAAATGCTGCGGCGGCCTCCTGGACCGATCCCACCAGGATCTCGCTGACCCATGCGATGAGCGCGGTAACGCCTATCAGTGTGAGGAGCGATCGCTTCAGGCTCCATGGCTTCTCGTTTGGCTCTTCCTCGTCGGGCGCCTCGCCGGCGAAGAGTTCCTTGTGGGTGTGAAGGGAGAACCAGAGGTGAGCGCCGTAGCTCAAAATCAGGACGATTGAAATCTGCAGGCTCAGATCGCTCTCGTGCGATTGCCCGGCGGCGCCGGTGAGATAGTGGTATGCCGCGGGCATGATCATGGCAATCGCGGCGAGGGTCAGAAGCGTGGCCTGCGCCCGCGCCGCGGTAGTATTGAAGCGCTGCCGCTTGTGCTTGATGCCACCCGCCACGACCGCGAATCCCAGCACCAGGAGAATATTTCCGATGATCGACCCGGTGAGCGAAGCCTTCACCACCGGATAGAGTCCCTTGCGCAGGGCCATGATGGCGATGATCAGCTCGGCCGCATTCCCCAGCGTGGCATTGAGTAGTCCGCCGACCCCTTCGCCCGTGTGCCGGGCCAATTCGCCGGTGGCATGACCGAGCCGTTCGGCAAGCGGTACAATCGCCAGGCATGCCGCCAAGAAGATGAGGGAGTGCGATTGCGGGGTAAGAAACTCCAGTCCGATTGCGACGGGAACCAGGATCAGCAGCCAATTCAGCATGGGAGACTCCTCCCATTGTGGCGCGTCCCTTCCACTTTTGGAGTAGCTAGACTCGCAACCTTACCCGCCCCACTTCACTGGATCGCTACGGTGAGTCCGGCCTGGCTCGATTGTCCGCCGGCCTGAAGGACCACTGGCACGGGACCGGAGCCCGCCAATGCGTCGGGCACCCTCACATTGACTTGTAGCACTCCGGCCACCAGTCCGGGCGCGCCACCAGCGTAGACCACCTCGGCGGGAATGCCGCCCATCGCGACGGTCACGGGGAGGATTGGCACGGGCAGCAGATCGGCACTCACCACCGATCCGTCGGGCAGTATTGGTGCGGTCTGACCAGCACCGGTTGCATAGAGCACGATCACGGTGCCCGCCTGCGCGGAATTCGAGCCGTTGTTGACACTGCCGTCCTGATTGCTCGCAAGCGCCTGGCCAGTGCCTGTGCCGTCGGCCGAGAACAGCCCGGGGGTTGCGGGGACAACCGTCATCGGAAATGTGACGGATGCCTGCCCCTGGTACAGTACCTGTACTTGAGTAGTGGATGCCGACAGGCCGAACGGCACGATCGCGCTCACCTGATTCGAGGCAGCGTAAACCATGGGTGCGGGTACTCCATCGAACTCCACCTGCGTATTGGAGAGAGTCGTGGCCACCTTTCCGGAGGCATCCAATTGAAGGCCCGCGCCGATGGTCGGGCCGAGATCGGCACCGAACAGGGTGATCAGTTCGCCGGGGGAAATGGCCACCTGGCCATAGCTGGCAGCGTTCAACGCCGCGGCGACCACCGGCTGGGTACGCCCCGAGGGGGTTCCCGCCAGCAGTCCATATACTGTTACCGATCCTCCGGCTACTGTGTACACCTTGCCATTGGCTACCGTCGGGCTGACAAACTTCACGAAGCCGTTGAGACTGTCTTGACTGGCAATCGCGCTATTCCAGAGCTCGTTTGACAGATCGGAAGCGTTGTAAGCGTGCAGGATTCCGGGAGTTGAAGGGTCGCGGTATTCGCCGGTAGTCACCCAGAGTATGCCGGTGCCATCTTGACCACTGTTCGCGGAAAGGGCCATGCCGATGCGAGCCCCACCGCCAGTCAGTGAGCTGCTCGAAACGGGATTGGGGTCGAAGTTCCCTCCGACTATGCGAAAGGCCGTCATGGAAGCGTTCCCCTCCCGCACATACAGGTAGGTCGCATCTGGGCGGTTCCACAGCGCCAGAGTAAAGATGAAACCGTTGACCGCCGGGAAGACTTGCACGGCACTCCCGTTGTCGAGGTGTCCCATGCTGTCGCCGTTGATGAGGTAGAGGAAACCCGCTTTATCGCCGCCAACCAAGGTGTGAGTACCGGGAATCAACGCCGGGCCGGCCGAAAGATCGTAATCATTGTCAGCTAACATCTCCCAGTCCGCGGGGGTATACCAATCCGAGAGTGCCAAAGAGCCGCTCCCCAGTTTGACAAAGGTCTCGCCGAAGTCCCGAGTGCCGTCATAATCGCCATTGCCAGTGATGAAGTAAGTGTTGCCGGCGTCGTCAGCCGCAAGACCATGTCCGGATTGCCAGACCGCGCCGCCGAGTCCGTCGGGGGTGACTGAGAACGTACCCAGTTGCTTCGTCAGGTCGGATGCGTTGTAGCTCATGACCCAGCCGTGCCACATACCCGAATCGCCGTGCGAACCGAATGCGATGGATACAGCCCCATTGGCCAGAAGGAGTCCGGTGCGCTGCAGGTGGTTGAGCGGATCGAACGGGAGTATCCCATCACTCGTGGATCCCTGTCCGGTGCCGGAGACAATGCCCGAGATGGTGACGGGGCCGTTCATTCGCTCCTGCCCGTTGGCGAGATCGAGCGCGTGGAGTTGAAAAATCGGCCCCCCTTTGCTCAAGGTCTCGGCGACTATGTAGACAACCCCGGCTTGCGGATCGACTGTACCGGTACTGAGAATTCCGACTTCAGGAAAGACATCCGTGAAGGCTCCAGTGTCGCTGTCGAGCGTCGATGAAGGCACGGAAGGTCCCAGATTCACTCGCCACAGCAGGACGGCGGGCGCCGTCTGGTCCGCATCGTAGGCGTAAAGGCTGTTGTGCTGAGTCGCAATTAAGAGGACGTTGTGGGTACCCTGGCCGTCAATATTGACGCCACTCACGTAGAGCGGTTGAGCGAAGATCTCCCCATCCGCCGGCAGCGTGCCGACCTTGCCGAAGCTGCCAGGCGCCACATTCGCGGTAGTCAGTAGCGCTTCCTGAAGATTTGCGTTGGCTCGGTCGTTTCCGTAGTTGGCAGTAAGTACGTTGACTTGGGCAGGGAGGAGCGCGCTATAGAAAATTGACAGAAGTGGGGTTGCAGCCCGGCGCATACTTGTAGAACACCCCGCGTGTATAAAAGGTTTCCGTCAACTTATTTGGTGTGTACTGCTTCTTACTTCAGTTTCACTAAGTTAAGCAGAATAATGGAACTCTTGGCCGATCTTCTGTAATGCAATTCGATCGGTATTTCTGCCGGCAGCATCGCAGACGCGCTGGATTGGTTCCAGATAAGGTTCGCGGCTGAGTGAGAAGGTCTGGTGGTGAACGGGAAGAAAGAACTCCGCGCCGGCATCATCCGCCATTTGCAGCGCCTGCTCGGGCGTGCAGTGAGCATGAATCCACGGGTCGTATGCTCCGATCGGCATCACTGCCAGATCGAAAGGGCGAGAGTTCTTGAGCGGCTGAAAATTAGTCGTGAAGGCGGTGTCGCCGCCGAACAGGATTCGGTAGCGTCCGGCTTCGATGGTATAGCCGTTGTATCCGCGATAGGTGTCGCTGCGCATCCGCGCGCCCCAGTGCCTCACCTGGAAGGCGCGCACTTCCGCGGGGCCGACGCGGACGCGTCCTCCCCAACCCAGTTCACTGACTTTGCGGTATCGATTCACGCGCAACAGATCGGCGGTGCGGGCGGCCGTGACCACCTCGGTTCCGCGGTTTTCCAGACGCCTCAACGTGGGCAGATCGAAATGATCGAAGTGCGCGTGCGACAGCAGTACGAGGTCGATTTTCGGTAGATCCCGAACGGACAACGCCGGCGCCACCAGCCGTTTCAACCCCGGAGTGAACAGCTTCAGGTCGATGCCGACTCGCATACTGAGTACCGGATCGGTCAAGATGGTGAAACCGTCGATCTTCAGCAGGACGGACGTGTGTCCCAGCCACGCCGCGTACAAACCGGAGTCGCTCCAGGCAGCCACTTTGGGCCGCGCCGGAGCCGGCAAAACGATCCGCTCACGCTCGTTGGAAAGCTGTTCCCAGTAACGGGGCGCTGCACGATATACCCAACTCCCCATACCGGCAAAAGCAGACAATCCCGCTCCCCCAACCACCGCTCTTGGTTGCATCTAATACATGGGATGCCCCGCAAGGTACTTGGGTTGCGACGTCCTACTGTGGCGCCTTCGCCTTAGCGTCGTGGGCGCGGGCTTCGTTATAGTAGTCGTTTCGGTAGATTCGCAATGCGCAAAGGTTGGATGCTGCTGGCGATTCAGCTCATTGTCTACATTGGGCTGAACTTTGGGTGCCTGTTGATCTCCACTCCACTGTTCCTCTGGGTGGGAGGCTACCTTGCGGGCGTTACCTGCGCGCAGCTCTTCGCGGCCGTCGCCGCCAACTGGCTGACATTGCGGATTTATGAGAACGCGCGGTTGGAAGAGTTGGGACTCTTATGGAACCGTGCTTCACGGAGTAACCTGCTGTGGGGGCTGATTGGCGGGGCTGGGTCGGCTTCGTTGGTCCTACTGCCTCCGCTGATGGTGGGCGCGGCTCACCTGGCGCCGCTCCCCGCGGAACCGTTGAGCGTTGGCACGATTCTTTTTGTCACTTTCTCCTTGGCAGTTGGCGCCGCGGGCGAAGAACTCCTGTTTCGTGGATATGGTTTCCAACGTTTGCTGGTGGTGCTTGGTCCATTTGCCACCATACTGCCAGTGGGCGTGGTCTTTGCACTGCTGCACGAAGCGAATCCCGATGCCAGCCGATTCGGGATCGCGAATACTGCCGGCTTCGGGGTCCTGTTTGGCTATGCCTACCTGCGCAGCCGCGATTTGTGGTTGCCGATCGGCCTGCATTTCGGCTGGAATGTTACTTTTCCCCTGTTCGGCGTGAAACTGAGCGGGTTGTCGATCCGGGTGACCGGCCACCAGATGCTGTGGACGGCGGGTTCACTTTGGAGTGGTGGAGAGTATGGCCCGGAGGCTAGTCTGCTGACGACGTTCGTCCTGGCGCTACTCTTCGCGTACGTCTGGAAGGTGCCGATCCGACGGCAGCCGTCCCGGATTACGGATGAGCCGGCGGAGACTCCGCAACCGGCGCCGCCCACCCCTTTGCCGTCCCGTTGAATCTATCTGTACGCGCGAACTGCCCCAAGGGAGTTAATGCGGGGCAGCCCGACCCTTCCCGTGAACACCCGGCAAGGAGTGGTGCTACCTCTCCTGCCGGTGCCAATGGGTGCAATGCCGCCCTATTTTCGGCTCGCGCGGCACACACCGTGGAAGCTTTCGGAGCTCAGAATTGCAAACTGGGCTTAAAATAAGATTGTCTGCCTGCGGAGAGCACCACATGCGAGCCATCGCCGCCACCATTATCCTTAGTCTGCTGCCGGCGCTTTCGGTAGCTGCCGACAAGAAGAAGGCCGCTGAATCCGATGCCCCGGAAAAGCTCACGATGGAAGACCGCGTCGAGCTGACGCGCGGCCTGACCGCCGAATATGCGACAGTCAAAGTCCTCCTGCCGCGTTCCAAAAAGCCTCTGGAGTTCAATTCCGACGGCACGTACGACAAGAAAGCCTGGTCGGAGATCGCCAAGGAGAGCGGGCCTGCCGCGCGGAACGGAGACTCCATTCAGATCACCAAGATGGTCCTGGAGCACGACCGCATTCTGTTCGAGATCAACGGCGGCTTCAAGGGCGGGCGCAAGTGGTACCAGGGCGTACAGGTGGGTGTGAACGGCGGCTCGCCTACTCCGGTCAGCAATAACGACAGCAATGCTCCCGGCGGCACCTCGCTGGCGATTCTCTTCCACAAGCCGCTGGAACCGATCAAGTCGTCGGAAGTGAAGAAGATGCTTGCTCCGGTCCTGGATTTCGAGAAACACAGCGTAACCGAGCTCTACTCCGAAAGTTTGCCGCCCGAAGTACAAAAGGCCATCAAGGATAAGCGCGTCACCGAGGGTATGAATCGCGAGCAGGTGGTCATGGCGCTGGGGCGCCCCCGGCTGCACGAGCGCGAGACCAAGGATGGTTTGGAACTGGAAGACTGGATCTACGGCGAGGCTCCCGGGAAAATTACATTCGTAACGTTTAATGGCGACAAGGTAATCAAGGTCAAAGAGGCCTACGCGGGCCTCGGCACGGTGTCCGACCCGGTGATCAAGTAGGTCGATGCGTTGGTTCAGTGGTGTTCTCCTCCTGATAGCCATCGGTTGCGGCCGTCCCGCGAATCCACCGCCGTCCCGGCCTGCCGATTCGGTCCCGCAACCGGTCAGAATCACTCAATTCTACGCAACCGAACCTAAGGTGGCGCCCGGCGACAAGGAATTGCTCTGCTACGGCGTGGAGAACGCCAAGACCGTGTCGCTTTCTCCGCCACGGCAGGAGCTTTCGGCATCGCCATCCCGTTGCGTGGAAGTGAATCCGTCGGCAACCACCACCTACACCCTGACTGCCGAAGCGCCGGGGAGCCCACCCGCTACCAAGGAGGTGACGGTGACGTTAGGAGCGGCTCGCGTCAAAATCATCGAGGTCAAGGTCAGCACTCTCGATCTCCACCTGGGGGATCAACTCAGCTTCTGCTATCAGGTGCAAAACGCCAAGTCGGTAGTGATCGAGCCGGTGCATTATCGAGGGGGTACCAAGCCGCAGTCCTGCTTTATGACCTCACCCACCAAGACGACCACCTACACGGTGACGGCGACTGGTGCGGATGGCGACACCGATCAGGAACACGTCACCGTCAAGGTTCGATAAGTCGAGCTAACCGCGCATCGGTCCGCGCGTCTATGGATTAAACGTTCCTAGCCCAAAGAAGGACGGACCCGATGAAGAACGATAGCCTCTACTACCTGGCCGCTGCGGTGTTGATCGCGGGATGGGCTCTCATGCCCCCGAGAAGCCACGCTGCGAAGACCCGCAACCTGAGTATCAGCGTCGAGGGAAACGCGGAGCATTGTTCCGATTTACGGGTCCGTTCGGATGGCCAGTTTTCCCAGGTGAACGAGACCTTCACGCTGCAGAAGAGCGAAGCGCCCATCCTCGAGATGGTGGGGATGGATCGCTCAGTTCTCAGCGTGCACGGCTGGGACCGGGCCGAGTACTCCGTGGAAGCCTGCAAAGTGGCGGTGGCGGAGACGGCGGCGCAGGCCCAGCAGGTGGTCCACGGTATCTCGGTGACGCATTCCGCCGGCCAGTTCTCCAGCAGCGGTCCCACTACCGACGATGCCAACTGGCAGGTGTACTTCCTGGTGCACGCCCCCAAGGACGCCAATTTAAACCTGGAAACCAAGAACGGGCCGATCAGCGTCTCCGGCGTGAGTGGCAACGTAAAGCTGCGTGCGACCAACGGACCGATTGCGGTCAACGATGGCGGAGGCATGCTGGAGGTTCACACCGCCAATGGCCCAATCTCATTCAACGGCAATGGGGGCGAAGTCCACCTGGTTGCGCAGAACGGGCCGATCTCCCTGAATTTGAAGGGCGAGGTTTGGAATGGCACCCTGCTCGAGGCGCACACGGTGAACGGCCCGGTCAGCGTGAATATGCCGGAGACGTTCCGTTCGGGTTTGCGGCTGGAGACAGCGGGGCACTCTCCCGTCAGTTGCAAGGCGAGCGCCTGCACGGCTGCTTGGACGGACACGACGTCGAATCAGCGGGTGATTCAGCTGAACGGGTCAGACACGATTCGAGTGTCGACGAACAACGGCCCGGTCTCGATCAACAACGGCGGCAATCGCAAATTCATGTAGCCGTAGCCGGCCTATACGCTGAAATGCTTGCGTAACACCAGCGCTACCGTGCCTCGCAGACGCGCCATTCCGTCTTCATAGGCGGGAATCACCTTCGGGGCACTGCCTCCCGGAAGCACTTGCGCCTGCACAGCCGCTTCGATAATGCTGCCAAATCGGTGCCACGAGCGGGTGAGATCGCCGACCACAACAATCCGCTCCGGAGCGAGGCCCGCCACGATCAAACGCATGCCCCGTCCGAGATAGTGCGCCATCCGGTCGAGGGCCTTGCACGCCTGGCTATCACCCTGATCAGCGCGGCTGAGCAGATCGGCAAACGTAAGCCCGTCGATCTCGGCATGCGATTCGAAGTAGTAACGCAGTGCGGCTCGATTGGATCCGAATACTTCCCAGCAGCCTCGGCTGCCGCATCCGCACAGCGGACCGTCCGGTTCGAGCGGCACGTGACCGAACTCGCCCGCCATGCCGTTCAAGCCGCGCACCAATTCGCCGTTCGCCAGCAATCCAGTGCCGATGCCCTCGGAAACCGTGAGCACCACCAGATTCCGGCACTCCTCCAGCCGATTGAACCAGACCTCGGCCAGCACACAGGCATTGGCGGCGTTCTCAAGCTCAACTTCGAGACCCGTTGCCGAAGAGATCGGATTGCGAATATCGACGTCGCGCCACTTCAGATTCGGGGCAAACACCAGGCGATCGGCGGTGTGATCGAATCGTCCCGGCAAACTGATGCCCACGCCTTCGATCATCTTGCCGTGGCACGAGTGGATAATCCGATGGATGCACTCGACGAGTTGATCGAGCGTGATTTTGGGGTCGTCGGAAGTGGCCATCATCTCCTGCGAGATGAATCGCCCGTTCGCATCGGCCAGGGCTACGGTGGTCTGCGTGGGGCGGACATCCACGCCGATGATGACCCGTTCATCGTTCAATCGCAGAAACGTGGGACGGCGGCCTCGCGGCAGGCGGCCGGTCGGCCCTTCCAGCACCCAGTTCTCCTGGATCAACTGTTCGACGATCAGCGAAATGGTGCTGCGCTGGAGGCCGGACAGCCTGGCGAGGTCGGCACGCGAGATGGGATGGCGTGTGCGAACCAGGTTCAGCACAATGCGGCGATTGATGTCGCGCGCTACCTCGCTCGACGCACCCTGGCTCCGCTTTGTGACCGACGAGTCCAACATGTGCGATGTCAATCCAGTACCTTGGGATTACCCCAGAGCTGCAGCCTGCCGGTGATGACCCCCGTGGTGGCTGCGTCCGCGGGACCGTGGAAGCCTGGCTGCTTTCCGCCGGCGGTAATCTCGAAAACGCCCGGCCTGGCTACCGCGTGTCCGTCCTTACCGACGCTCGCGAGATCGCGGGCCGCTACATCGAAGCGCACTGTTTTCTTCTCTCCCGGCTTCAGCGCGACGCGCTGAAAACCGATCAGCGAGCGAATGGGAGCATCTGCCGGAGCCCCCAACTCCTTGGAATAGAGTTCGACGACTTCATCACCCGCTACTTTGCCGGTATTCACCACCTGCACCGTGATCTGAATCGGCTCGCCGGCGTTCGACTGCTTAGGAAGTGTTAAGCCGCGATACGCAAAGCTAGTGTAACTCAGTCCGAAACCGAAGGGATACAAAGGCTCTCCCTGGAAGAACCGGTAGGTACGACCCTTCATACTATAGTCGGTGAAGGCCGGCAGTTGGTTAGCTCCGGTGTAGAAGGTCACCGGCAACCGCCCGGCGGGATTGTAGTCGCCGAACAGCACGTCGGCCAAAGCGGTGCCACCGCCCTGCCCCGGATACCAAAGCTCCACGATCGCGGGCACATGCTCATGAGGCCAATTGATCGATAAGGCACTGCCATTCACCAGAACCAAAATAACCGGCGTTCCCACCGGCGCCGAGCTCACCACGCGTTCGAGCAGTTCCTCCTGCACGCGCGGAATGCCCAGGTCCACCCGATCGCCGCCCGAAAAGCCCTCGACCGGAACCTTCATCTCCTCGCCTTCGAGGCGCGGCGACAGGCCTAGCACTACGATCACCGCGTCCGCTTCGGTCAGCACATTGGCAATTTCGTCGGTGCGATTGACGCGCGGCGGCGACCATACCAGCTGAATGTCGGCATCGTTGACGAACTCGTGGAAATCGAGGCGGATGGGGTAATGCCTGCCCGCTTCCAGGTGTACCGCCTCGTAGCGATACCGGCGTCCGTGGATATTGCTGAAATCCAGGAACGGCTTGCCATCCAGGTAAAGCTCGAAGGCGTTCATGCCGATGGCGCCAAGCTGATAATCGCCGGTAACGGGCGGGGTAAGGAATCCATTCCAGCGGATGCCGAAATCATCGTCATGCATGTCGGCGCGTGGGGCGCCGTCCCACCAATGGAAGTCGATCTTCGGATCGATGCGGGTAAAGAGAGGATGCGGGTCGCGCGGAATGTCGCCCGCCATCTTCCCCGAGGTGGGATAGGTCAGCTCTCGCGGACGGTGCGCTTTGCCGTCGAAATTGCTGGTGTTGTAGTACTCGCCGAACATCCCCGGCTCGCCGCCTTGCAGCGTAGTGGAGAGGGCTGACGACGGCACCACCTGAAAGGCCGGCATGTTGGGCGCGAGGTCGGTGCCACGAGCGTACTGCACGCGCGCTCCGGGTCCCAGTTTGCGCCTGATGCCTTCGAGCGGCGTGACCGGAGCGGTGGGCTCGCCGTTATAATTGCCCAGCAGCACCTCGGGATCGTCGGCATTCGGCCCGATCACGGCGACGTTGCGAATGCTCTTCTTAAGCGGGAGCGAGCGATTTTCGTTCTTCAGCAGGACAATCGATTTGCGCGCGGTCTCCGCGGCCAATTCGCTATGTGCGGGACTATCGTTGACGCTGTAGGGAATCTGAGCGTACTTCACCATCTCGGGCGGATCGAACATGCCGAGCTTGAAGCGCGCGGCCAGCAGGCGGCCGAGTGCCTGATTGATATCGGACTCCGCCAGGAGCCCACCTTTTACCGCTTCGAGCAGGTTGACGTACTCCACGCCGCAGTTCAAGTCAGTGCCGGCTTTGAGGGCGGCGGCCACACCCGCAGCGGCATTGGGAGCCGTCTTGTGATTCAGGTAGATGTCGCCGATGGCGCCGCAGTCGCTCACCACATAGCCGGTGAAGCCCCACTGCTTGCGCAGAATATCGTTGAGCAGTTTGGGGCTGGCGCAGGCGGGAAGGCCATCCACGCGATTGTAGGCACACATCACGGACTGCGCTCCCCCTTCGCGGATCGCGGTCTCGAAATGCGGCAGGTAGGACTCGCGCAATTCCTGCTCCGGGATCACTGCGTCGAAAGTATGGCGCAGCGATTCGGGTCCGCTGTGGACGGCATAGTGCTTGGCGGTCGCGATGGTCTTCAGATACTTGGGATCGTCGCCTTCCAGCCCTTTGATGAAGGCGGTCGCCATGTGGCCGGTCAGGTAGGGATCTTCGCCGTAAGTCTCCATACCCCGTCCCCAGCGGGGGTCGCGAAAGAGATTGATGTTGGGGGTCCAGAAGGTGAGGCCCTGGTAGATATTGTGCTTGCCGCGGCGGAGGAACTCGTGGTATTTGGCGCGAGCCTCGTCGGAAATGGCGGTGGAGACGCGCTGTAGAAGCGCGGCGTCCCAGGTGGCAGCCATGCCGATGGTTTCCGGATAGACGGTGGCGCGGCCGGCGCGCGCTACGCCGTGCAGACACTCATTCCACCAGTTATAGGCGGGGACGTCGAGGCGGTCAATGGCGGCCGAGTCGTTCATCAACTGGGAGATCTTCTCTTCCAGAGTCATGCGGGAGACGAGGTCGGCGACGCGCTTGTCGAGAGGGGCGGCGGGGTCTTTGTAGAGGGGTTTCTGCTGGGCAATGCAGATGGAGAAAAAAGCGGCGAAGGCGGTGGGAATCAGACATTTCCGGTAAGAAGGCATGGTTGTCCGCTATTTTAGTTGTCGCACCAAACTATAGTTATTCTCAGGTAGGAAATCAAGCCGGGTCGGGTCACGGCGCTGAGGCCGGCCGGAATTCCGCTGACTGTTCAAGACTCCAAGATAGCGCACCGCATCCGATCGGGAGTGCGCAGTCCGCGTCGAGGATGCATGACCATGGGCCTGCTGGAGTTCGAGGCAGGGGAAAATGAAGGAACGAAGCCAATTATTTGTTGAGCGGATTGGGGTTGCGCGAAATTGGGTTTGGCTTCCGGCGAGGAATCGGCGACGGGCGGCGGGAAACTGAAAGGTGGTGCGGGGGATAGCGGCGAAGGAGCCACTCGGCATCGAAGAGGATGGCAAAGAGGCAGGAGTCCCCGAGCGGGTTCCAGCGGAGAGAGTATTGGCCAGCGACGGGCGGCGTTCGGCGGGTCTTCGCCGGCGATGGTTTGCGGGCGTAGCGGCTGGTTTTGACGGAATTGACTGGGAGACGGCGTTGCCCAGGGCGGAGGACTTTGGGAGGAGGTGGCGTCTGGCGGTGCTCATCTACCAGGAATAGCAGGGCTGTGGGCTGGAGTCTGAAATGGAAGGCTGCAGGTGTTTGAGGACATTGAGAGAAGATTCCGTGACTGTTCACCGGGGAAAAGAAGCAGACCAGAGTCTGGCCGGCGGACGCAAGCGGTCCCTCGTTCCTTACTCCATCACAACTTCGCGAACCGGTCGCATGTCAGCGGTCCACGTCGAGTGCGGCCCGCCCGGCGGACCAGCCGGCGCCGGCGTAACCCACCGTAGTCAGAGCAAAGCTGACTGTCAAAGCGGCGCCGAATGGGCTGGTTGGGGTGTTGACGAAAAGTTCGGCTTGACGGCCAGCGCAAGGATCCAACGGGGTTCCCCAGCGATCTTAGGCAGATCGCCGCCAGGATGACTGGCGATGCCGAGAAATGCAATTGTCGCAAGGAGCGCCACGCATTGCTCTGGTCCGGCAGGGAGCCGGGAGCTGAGAGCGACATGCGCGGCGCCGATACCTGCACCTAATTGATCTTGCAACTGCAAATGGGAGAGCAGTTGCATCTATCCCCGCAGTTACAACCTTTAGTCTGGCTTGCCGCGATGTCATCGACATTGGAATCTCCTTTTTCACTCTGAGTTGGATTGCGTTGGGTTGCGCCAACGACTGAAGTGTCGCATCGGAGCCGCCGATCGGGATTGTATGAAGCGGCTGTTTTCGATGAACGAATCGGCTATCTGATGGGCGGTCCGGGAACCGGCGCCGACGCGAACGTACTTCCGCCGGATCCAAAGAACGGGGAGCGGATTTCAGCGAACTTGCCGCACATCAATACCGAGGGAGCCATGCCCACCATTTGATAGAAGGTGCGCGTCAAATGAGCGGCATCGGCAAAGTCCGCGGCCTGTGCGGCAGCCGCAATCGTCCGCTCCGAGGCGATCGCAACCATCCCTCGTGTCAACTTGCGCCACGGCATGTACCGGCTATAGGGAAGACCAACCTGGTCTTTGAACAGGTGCGCGAAACGGCTGGGGGACAGGAAGGCCAACTGCGCCGCATCATCCAACGACATTCGCAAGTCATCGCGAGCGCGGATGGCTTCGAGAACTGTGGTGATCCGCTGGTCCAGGCGGCGCGCCGGCGGCGCACCAGGGCTCAGCGCATGCACGCAATGACGGATCAGCTCTCCGACTTCCATGCTCTCGATCGGCCGCTCGACAAACGTGCGCAATTCGGACACGGACGAGGCGAGCCGGGCGTCCGGCACCAACGCGATTTCCTGTTCGAGTGCGCGATGCAGCCACGCTCCTTCGTTGGATTCGGGGTCGACGAATAACATGGCGCCCATCGCCCCATTGCAATCGAACGAGTGAACCACGTCGGGTTGCACGATGATTCCGCTTGCCTGGCGCCATCGGTTGTCCTCGCCGCAGATGGCGACCGTGCCATCGAGCGCAACTACAATCTGGATGGCGTGGTGCTCGTGAGCCGGCACGACGCCCTCGGCACGCGCAATGAGCAGGAACCCGCCCTCCCATAAATACCAGCGCGGCTCGCTTAGTACACCGTTTCAGAAATACGGTCTCGTATTCTTGGCAAGAACACTCCCTCACGGGGCGTGGCTCGAAACTTACCCCAATACGTTCGGCGAATGCGCGTGCTTACGAGCCGCGCGCGTCAGCAAGCGATCTTGACTGCTTTAGCGGGGTGGTGGCAACGCTCCCTCACGGTCGCGGCTCGTAAGCTACCTTCGCGGGATACGTGCGCTTGCGAGCCGCGTCTCGTTCGAAAAGCTGGCGGCCCGGCTTCACGGTGATCCCGACATCGTAGTGGTTCCAGGGCGACGCCACCCTCATCGGCCGCGACGTCCAGGTTCCTCGGCACGGCCACAATGAGGCGCTATGGTTCCGGGCCTGAAGTCCGCGCGTGAAGAACGGCGCGAATCAGGCCGGCCGGAGAGTCAAGGAGCTCACGGCGGCAAGGCCGCCGCGGCCGAGTTCCCGATCCGGCCGCGCTCAACGGGCCGGCGCTGGCGGCGGAGGGGCGCTGACGGGCGGCGACTTCGATCCCGGCCGGGCGAGTGCGTACATCTCCCATGCGATGGCCTTGTACAGGCCCCAGAGGTCGTCGCCCATGGTGTAGAGGTCGAAATGGCCGCGCCCTTCGACGTAGCGGAAGTCTGTCCTGGCCCCGAGCCCCTTCATCGTCGCTTCCAGCAGGTGCGCCGAACCGTCGAGATAGAAGGTGTCGGCCGAGCCGACGGTCAGGTGGATCTTGCCGTCGAGATCACGCTTCAACTCCGGCCAGTGGCGACGCAGGAGTTCGGCCACGTCGTAGTGCTCCTTCCAATAGGCGATCACGGCGGGGTCCACCGTGCCTGTCGTGCGGTCGAACATAGGGACCGGAAGCCCTCCGGCGCCGCGTGGGGAGAAGACCCACTCGAACGAGGCATACTGGCCGCCATACTCCCCGACCACGACTTCCCGGCGCGAGTAGTCCTCGACGGCGACCAGCATTTCGCCCTTGTCGCGCGCCAGCGGCCAAGGCGTCCCATCGGGCTTGCGATAGACGTTGGCATTAGGAGCGTAGAGATTGATGCCCAGGAAGTCGCGGAAATCGCTGGGGTCGGGCGAGGTAGGCCAAGCGCCGCCGAACAGTTTGGGATAGGTCACCTGCAGCCACAGCACCGCCCAGCCGCCGGAGGAGTGTCCGGTCAGCAGGCGTCCCGAGGGCTTGGCGTCCATGCGGTATTGGCGTTCCAGGTCGGGGATCAGTTCGGCCGTCAGTGCCTGGCCCCACGGCCCATTGTTGACGCTGTTGACGAACTCACTTGTGCCGGTGGGGCTCGACTGGTCGACTCCCACCCAGATCATCGACGGTGCCTTGCCAGTCTTCATCTCATCCCACCGGGCGACGGCAACGTCGTGCAGGGAGCGCAACGAGCCGCCAAAGCCCTGGGTATAGTAGACCGTCGGATAGCGCTGGCCGGGATGGGCCGCATAGTCCGGCGGGGTTACCACCCAGCCGCGCAGGGCGACCGGCCGGCCCCAGAAGCGGCTGAGCGCCGGGCTGGTGAAGTCGATCGGGTGGATGTCGGCCTTAGCCGTTGCATAAACCTCCTTCAGCGCCGCCGGCACGTTGGACAGGGGCTGGAGGGGATCGGCTTCAGGGATGGCGGTCGCAAGCGTCAGGAGTTGGGCGGTGTCGCCGGGCAGGTCCATCTCCACGACTCCGCTCACGAGATCGCCAGGGCCGCGTCCAGTGTAATTGTAGCTGTGGTCGCGATCGAGCACTGCCTGCACAGCATAGTGGCCGGGCTTGAGGTGCGAGAAAGGTGTAGGGAAGGCCGTGACGTCCGCGTCGAGCTCGACCGTGGCGCCGGGCTTAAGGTGCGCCACCTCCTGAGCGGCGATGGCGGTCGCGTGGGTATCGATCTGGTCCATGTTGACCGCCGCGACGGGCCTCTTGTCGGCGGGTCCGAGTGGCTTGGCGAAGACCAGCAGCCGGCCGGAGACCGACGTCGGCGAGGCTTGGCCCAAGCTCACATGAAACACCACTTGCGCGGGCAGGGCGGTCGTGGCGAAGACGGTCGCCGCGACGGCCAGCAGGTTGTGCACGCGCCGCCAAGGAGGAGCGCCGGCCGAACGGATGGCGAGCTTCATGATCTTGCTCCAGAATCTCCGGGGGCCGCGTCTATCGCCTGGGGCGCGCTTTACAAGTGAAACGTAAGTGATGGAAAACATTAGAACTTTTAGGATAACTTGGTTTCCGCATCCCTCTGCACACGGGAAGGGGTACACCGGCGTCACCGCAAAGTATGAGAATGTCGGGAAGTAATTTCAATCGGGTGCGGCTGCTTCGGTTCCGCTACAAAAACTGCGGACGTATCGTGGAACGGCAGGATTACGGGATCCGCCAGGGTCTGATCAAGCTCTTCGGGGATCTAATCTCGGATCTCTAACGGCTGGGGCCGGATTTTCCTGGGTGACCGTCCTACCAAGAATCGAGCAAGCATCCGAGAACAGGATCAAGAGCCATGGGGTTCGCATCCGCACGGGCCGGCGGCGATGACGGTTCGTTGCTTTAGGAATGACGAGTTCGGCTTGGCGTCCGAACGGCTACACGGGAGGATCGGCTGTGCCATTATCATATAGCTATGCTCCGCTACCACGTTGCATTCTACCTTCCGAAGGCATCCGGCGACATGGTTGTAGCGGAGGTGCTCGATTTTCCCGGTGCAGTGACCCAAGGCTTCGACCTGCCGGACGCGCGCCTAATGATTTCGAGCGCTCTCGAAGACCTGGCGCAGGCGCTGCTTGAAGAAGGAAAGCCGCTCCCGGTGCCGTCAGAGGAGCCGCACGGTCTCGATGCTGACCTGATCGAGCTGGTGCCATTATCGGTTCACGCAGGGATCGCTCCGAAGTGAAGCGTCACGAACTGCTGGACCACCTGCGCCGGCATGGATGCGTTCTTTCGCGGGAAGGCGGACGTCATTCGATCTTTTCGAACCCGGCTACGGGCACAAAAGCCCCAGTGCCACGCCATGCCGAAATTGACAATCGCCTCGCTCGGAAGATCTGCGATCAACTCGGCATTCCGTCGATACGCTGATACAGCGCGTCTCTCAGTACTAATCCAGCAGTCCGGCTTCTGAGGGTACCTTTGTCCGGTGGCGCGTGAGAACTAACCCGCTGGCGCGGCGGGCGCAGTCGCGTTCGTCAACCTCGGTGTGTATCCTGCGTGTATGGATCTGACCGTTTTGTTCCGCCCCGTCGGGCAGCGGGAATACGAACTGATCGAAGCCGCCGGTTTCCGTCGATTCCCGCCTCGACTAGCCGAGCAGCCGTTCTTCTATCCAGTGACCAACGAAGATTACGCGTCCCAGATCGCGCGCGACTGGAATACGAAGGACGAAGCGTCGGGATGGGTCGGCTATGTTTTGCGGTTCAGCATTCAGTTCGGAGTTTCTTCAGGCATACCCTGTCAGAACTGTTGGTTCGGCGGTGCATCAAGAGTACTGGATACCAGCGGCCGACCTTGACGTCATTCAACGATCACATTGACGGGTTGATCCAACCGATCGCCTGCTTCCGCGCTTAGCCCGGCGCTCGCCATTCCTTGTCGAGAACTCCAGCTCGCACCAGCAGGGCCCCAAAACAGAATTACATTCGGATTGCCGCGCGCCACAATTTACTCCGCGGACATCAGCAGCTCGCGTTGGGGAAAGTTCCCCTGGGAGTGACCCATGCCGCGGTCCGCACGCGGTCAACTCCTGAGTGACGGCGCCAACTGGAAGTTGGGCAGAGCCGTCAAGTTGACGGGAAACCCGCTACCCGCGGATGTGCGCCGCCGCCGCCGCGTGTATTGGTCACTCGTATAACGGGATGTTCCGCGGCCCGACAGGGACCCATAACTCATAACTCGGCTTGGCCTCCGGAACGGCTATACGGGAGGATCGGCTGTCCACGCGCGTTTATGGGGACAATCCCCCAAAATTTTACAAAACGGTGTGGGATGGGCGCTTTGGGCTGCTCTCGTCAACCGACTTTCAAGCCTCTTTCCGGGGACTTGTCCCGCCGTCACAGGCGGCCACCATCAATCCGCTTTCAGCGCTTCTACCGGATTGACAGCCGTGGCGCGAGAGGCCGGCAGAAAGCTTGCAAGCGCCGCGGCCAAAACCAGAATCAGCGGCACGACGGCAAAACTCAGCGGATCTAACGGGCTCACACCAAATAAGAGCGTTCTCATCAGTTGTGCGACCCCGGCAGCCGCCCCGAGACCGATGATCACACCAATCCCCGTGAGAGCTAAAGCAGAGCGCACGAACATCAACCGCAATTCGCGGTTCTGGGCGCCGAGTGCTACGCGAATGCCGATTTCGCGCGTGCGCTGCGATACGGCGTAGGAGATGACGCCGTAGATGCCAATGATGCCGAGGGCCAGTGCCATTGCGGCGGCAATTCCCAACATCACGAGCGTGAAGGAGGTACGCGCCAGCGACTTCGAGTAGATCTCCTCCATGGTGCGTGGGGAGGCCACCGGCAGGTCAGCATTGACTTGCCAAACGGCCTGCTGCACTTCGTTGAGGAAAGCCTGAGTTCCCGCGCGACTGCTGCGCACTGCGAACGTCACCGAGCGAGGTGGGAACTGAAAGGGACCGGCTGTCAAAATGGGCCAGTACACAATCGCCGGCGACTTTTGATCGACGCCGTTCTGCCGCACATCCTGCGCCACGCCGATTACCTGGTACCAAGGCAGACCGCGGCCTTGCTGAATCCGTTTGCCGATGGCTGCGCCGGCACTCCCCCATTCTTCCCGGGCAAGGTTTTCTGACACGATCACGTTTGGCCGAAGGTCGTAGATCTCATTCCAGGCGAAATCGCGCCCTGCGATCATTCGTGTGCCGAGAGCCTGAAAGTAGCCCGGTGAGACGTAGTTGTAGAACCGAATCGGGGGATCGCCGGCATAGGTCCTTCCTTCCGCAATAATTCCATCCCAGCCGTGCCCACCGTCTTCCATCGGCACGATTTGGGCAAAGCCGGCGGCCGTCACGCCTGGAATGGAGGCGAGCTTATCTGCAATATTGTTCTCGACGCGGGTGACCATCCCCTGATCGCGAATGGAAGTCTCTGGAATCGCGACGCGCAGAGTCTGCAAACTGGCCGCATCCGTAAATCCCGGATTGACCATTCGGAGTTGCTGGAAGGTGCGGATCATCAGCATGGCGCAGATCAGAAGCACAAGAGCCATGGCGACCTGAGCGACAACCAGAATATTGCGGGACCGGTTGCGCTCGCGGCTCGCGCTCACGCTGCGTGTGGCGCCGAGATTCACATTGGTTTGACTCCGGGAGTACTTCCAGGCAGGAATGAAGCCGAGGAACAGCCCTGATAGGATCGAAAGAACCATCGTGAAGAAGAGCGAGTCTGCGTCGAGCGAGACTTCATTCAGGCGCGGCAGATTCGCTGGACCGATCGAAACCAGGAAGCGCAGGGCCGCAGAAGCAACTCCGATTCCCAATGCTCCCCCGAAGAGTCCGAGCAGCGCACTTTCGAAAAGCAGTTCACGTGCGATCCTGCCGCGTCCAGCACCCAGCGCCGCGCGGATTGAGAGCTCAACCTGGCGCGCCTCGGCGCGAACCAGCAGCAGATTGGCTACGTTTAAGCAGGCGATCAACAAGACGATTCCAATCGTGCCCATCACGACCCAAAGGACACTACCCACATTCCCAACAACCTCCTGCTTCAGGGAATGAAAATCCGGCGTGATCCTCCATTTGATGTACCAGTGCGAGTCGGATCCGGGGCCGTTGGAGAATGAGTCCATCCAGACGGGGATCAAGCGCGCTATGTCGGCGTTCGCCTCGGAGATGGTTACCTCGGGTTTGAGGCGCCCGATTCCGTGCAGTCCGAAGCCGGCCAGCGTTTGCTTGTCGCGCTCGAACGCGAACGGCACCAAGACATCGAAGTCGTGGTCGACGACGCGGAAGCCGCGCGGCATGACACCGACAATCGCGCGCACTTGAAAATCGATGACGATGGTGCGGCCAATGACAGAAGGATCGCCGCCGAATCGCCGCTGCCAGTATCCATAGCTGAGCATGACGTTCTTTGGACCGCTGGGCATCTGATCGGCTGCGGTCAGCTCTCGGCCCGCAAACGGGGGAACCCCGAGCGTTTCCAGAACTCCGTCGGTGACGAGGACGATATTCACTTCCTCAGGCCGTGCCAATCCGGTGACGTTGGCCTTCTGCGCGATCCATGTTCCCAGCGATTGAAAGGTCCGGTTGTTCTCGCTGAACGTGAAGTACATTGAGGCAGAGAGCGGCAGGCCCTTTTGGAAGTTTGCCAGGCCCGCCGCGCCGGGAGCGTTGAGCCAGAGTGAGACAAGCTGGTCGCCATCAGGGTAGGGGAGCGGCTTCAGGAGTACGCTACTGACGACACTGAAGACCGCGGTGTTGGCGCCGATGCCGATGGCGAGCGTGAGGAGCACGGTGCCGGCGAAGCCCGGCGACTTTCTCAATCGGCGAAATGCGAACTTCAAGTCGGTAAGGACCGACTCAAGCCTGGACCATTGCCAGACCTCGCGACTCTGTTCCTCGAGAAGGGTCAGGTTCCCAATGGCGCGAAGGGCCGCTTGTCGAGCTTCCGCACGGGGAAGGTTCTCGAGACGCATCAGCTGCTCAGTTTTCTCTTCGACGTGCTCATGCAACTCCTCCGCCAACTCGTCACGAAGTTGCCGGCGATAGAAGACTCGCGCTAACCAGCTCATCGTACAGGACCTCCTAAGGCTTCGCGGCTTCCTTCGCGGGCCCGAGCACCATCTGGATGCCCTCCAGCATGCGGTCAAAACTTGAGATCTCGCGCTCGAGGTGCTTTAGACCGGCTCGAGTGATCTCGTAGACACGCACGCGCCGGTTGGTCGAGGGTGACACCGTCCACTCGGCCCTGGCTAGCTTTCCCTTAAGCAGCCGTTGCAGCGCTGGATATAGCGAGCCCTCTTCCACCTGAAGCAGGTTGTTGGAGCGCTGCTGGATGTGCTGAACCAGCGCATATCCATGGGCAGGCTGACGACGGAGCGATTCGAGGATCATCATTTCCAGCGCGCCGGGGAACAAATCGCGCGATGTGTCTTTGCTGTTTTGCATAAGGCATGTTCAGAACATGCCTAGAGTAAACAAGTAACAACCAAAAGTCAAGCCAATCAGAAACGGCGAGTTGCAGATGTGTAGCTGGTCACAAGATGGCTCGGGCTTGAAAGAAACGGCTTCCGGAGTTGCTTTCGGGCTGCTGTTTTGCAACGAGTGTGATCGGGCACCGCCCGTCGCGCATCGACCTGGAGACGGCAGTGGCACAGCAGCGCATAGTGGCGAGCACGCGTTGGTCGCGCTCGAGGCGCGGCCGGCACGGCGACTGCTTTCGGCCTCATGTACGGACTGGGCGGCCCCCATCTACCGCTCCTGAGCAGGTTTTTGGACCTTCAGAAAGGTCTTCGTCGCCTCTCGCGGCGTGTAAATCTCACCGTCAATTAGCATGCGTCCCGTATAGCCGCCGCCCGGTTTCTCGAACTCCCAGGCGATGTCATGGCCTTTCCGGGCCAGCTTTGCCCATTTCGATGCTTTCGCCCGATTCTGCTCGAGCCATAGATGTCCATCGGCGTCGGTGAAGGAGCGCAGGCCGGTATGACCGAGCCGGTCGGTCCATGTCTTCATGTCCTTGAGCGATGATTCAGTGCTTCGGGCCATTGGTATCGATCATAGTCCGGTATTCCGGCGGCTCGGACTCGCAACTGGTATTGAGTATTTGCTGCTGCGGTCGGGGGCGATTCAGGTTGGCAGCCCGGCCGGCCCTTGGCCCAACAAGACTTCCTGTCCGAATGGGCGGGATTCCGACGAGTTGCGTGTTTGGTGGCAGTAGAACAGTGGCGCGTTCCTTGCAGTGTTCATCTCATGTATTTCCGGTCTAAAAAAGACAAGGTTTACAAAGGACTCATCGCCGGGGGTATCGGCGGGTTGGTCGCATCGTGGATCATGCCTAAGTTCCAGTTCCTCTTATCGCGCGCTTTGGGCCACTCCGATCCGCATGAAGGCCAAGGAGAGGATGCCACCGTCAGAACCGCGCAGAGGATCTCGTCCGCAATGTTGGGCCATCCACTCTCCGCAGAAGAAGAGAAGACTGCTGGCCCTCTGGTGCACTACGTTTACGGAACCGGGATCGGAGCGCTATACGGTGGTCTTGGGCAGAAGCACGAAACCATCACATTGGGATTTGGCGTTGCCTATGGGGCAGCCGCCTGGGCGCTTGGCGATGAAATCGCGGTGCCTGCGCTCGGGCTAGCGAAAAAGCCGGCGGAAGTACCGGTGTCCCAGCAACTTCAGTTCCTGGCCGCCCACCTTGTCTATGGCATCACGCTGGAAGGTGTTCGCCGCCTGGCTCTGAAGGCGTGGTGAACGAATCCGAAACTCTGGGAAACGGCTTCCGCGGAAGTGTGGGCGGATCAGTAATGGGAGGTCGGCTAGCTTCCACGATTATTGAGTGGAGATCGACCGGGACCTGTGGGGTGCCCGCTGGGTGAACGTTTCTCGAGGACGCTGTGAATCGGCTATTCTCTCCCTATGTCATCCAATCTCCCGTACCGCTCTCGCGCCGTACGCGCTATGGTGCTGCTGCACGAGGAACATCTGCGCGGCTTCGTCCAGACGTGGCGGCTGGCTCTGGCAGTCCCTGTGAGCCTCCCACCGTCCGCCGACCCTAATTACGCCTCGCTGAGCGTGTTGGGCCGACATGTGTTCAGCGCGGCCGGCGGATACCTGGTCTGGACGTGCGAGGCATTGAGATTACCTGATCCCGGAGTTCGACCCGCCCCGGACGCGACCGCCATAGTCCGCGATGCGGACGACTATCTGGAGCACATTCTCGAGCGCTGGCGGGCCGAAGCGCTCCGGGAGATTTCCGACGAACAATTGGAGACTCCCGAGTACCCGACGCGTTGGCGGACGCGTTACGCGATCGATTCAATGTTAGAGCACGCGGTCATGCATCCCATCCGGCATGCCTTTCAGTTGGATGAGTTGATCAAGATCTCTCCTGCGAGTTGATCGGCCGCGCCCAGACGGCCGGGGCCGGTCTGACGAACCCACAGTAAGCTGCGTTGCGGGCCTGGGCGCCAAGACGATTCCTGCCGAGCGGATGATTGAGGGCCATGTCAGGCGTCCGGGTTGGTCTTCCACTTCCCGCCGCCTGTTGGGTCGCGCACGAAAACCCTCACGTTGACGTATTCCCACGTCTTCGTCCGGTCGTTCCACAGAAGCACCTCGGTGTCGGCGTGCCATGCGGAGGCCATTGCGTTGACGGCTCGGTGGAAGGCGCCGAGGGGCGGACGGTAGTGTCCGCTGTTCGCACTGATCTTGCGAAGGCGGCCAGCCTCCACGATCCACTCCCCCGCACAGATTACCTTGCCGCCGGCCATAAAGGACGAGTGGTGGAACCGGCCGCCCTTTCCGACATGAGAAAAGAAGCAAGCCAATGCGCCCTGGCCTGTGTTGGAACCGGGCTTCACGGCTAACACCCAGATGAGGCTGTTCCATGCCCACTCGTACATGAGGTCGCCCGCCTTATGGACACTGCCGCCGTTACGCATTTGGGCGATCGCAAGCTGAGCCGGCTGGTTTCCATATTTCAACGGCCGGTTGTTGTCTTGGCTCTTATCAAAGAAATATTTTTTGATGCTTGCGGTGTCAAACTGAGTGCCCCGCCGCGTCATGTTTTGACCCAGCCTTACCCAGTACTTGTCGACCCGTTCGTCTTGGTCCGTGAGGTACTTCACACCGTTGCGGTCTTCCCCAAGGTTGCGCGAGTGCATGTCGATTTCAGGGATAATCCCGCTGCTGCTGGAAGTCAAGGTTGGCTGCTGCGTGGCAGGTTGTGGGCTTTGCGGCATGAACTGCGATGTCGGACCCGGTGGCATCATCGATGCGGGCTGAGGCTGGCGACCGATTTGCGCTATAGGGGTTCGGCCCGGCGAAACCGTAGCTCCAGTCCAGCCAGGCTTGGCGGCATGGCCGATCTGTGCCCGGGGGACACGGCCTGACGGCGCCACAGCGTTCGTCCACCCGGCTTGTGCCGGCTTTCCGGCCATGAGGTTGTACACGGGGGGCGGCGGCATGGTGCCGTAAGCCGGATCGGTGTCTGATGTATCGAAAAGACCCAGGATGCTATCGCCCATAGGTCCTCCAGCGGGGTTGGTGCATCTTCATGAATTCCTCCTCACCCACAACCTTGGGAAACGCGCGGCGGTTGTTACAGCCGGGCCGCACACCTGTAGTACAATCGGCGGGAAAGACTGCAGGGGAGACATGTCCGGCCGGCCGTCCGCAGCCTTCCCCACCACCCGATGGACCTTGATTGCATCGTTGGGCTCTCCCGCCGGAGCGCAACGCGACGAAGCACTGCTGGAGTTGTGCCGCGCGTATTGGCAGCCGGTTTACTGGTTCATCCGGCGCTGCGGACATCCGGCGGACTCTGCGCAGGACCTGGCGCAGGACTTTTTCCTGTGGCTTCTCGAGAAACCCTTTCTGGAGAGAGCCGAGCCTGACCGCGCCCGCTTCCGTTCGTATCTGCTGGGCGGGCTGAAGCACTTTCTCTCCGATGAGTGGGACCGCCGCCGGGCGCTGAAACGGGGTGGTTCCCACCTGATTCCCGTGGATCTCCAGGATGCCGAGGAGCATTATGAGCGGAGCCTGCGCGACACCGAAACGCCGGAGACCGTGTTCGACCGGAGGTACGCGCTCACGATCGTACACCGGGCCACCGGAGAGCTGCGGGCATCCATGGCACGCGAGGGCAAAGAGGAACTCTTCGGGAAGCTACAGGGATACCTGCCCGGCGGATCGGAGCAAGTGCCGTATGCCGAGATAGCCGGTCAACTGGGAACCACCGAAGGCGCGGTGCGGGTGACGATTCACCGTCTTCGCCGCCGCTGCCGCGATCTGATCCGCGCAGAGATTGCCAACCTGGTGCTCGATCCTTCGGACGTGGATTCGGAGCTGCAGTTCCTGATTCAAGCCCTCTCGGCAAAGTGACATGGAATCCTGCAGCCGTTGCGGTGCGGAGTTCGACGGGTCTGGGGAGGTTTCCCTGTGCCCCGCCTGCGTTTTGCGACTGGCAGCGGAGCCAGTAACGCCCGAGCCCGACGGGGACTCATTCGGCAACTACGAGGTCATTTGCGAAATCGGTGAAGGGGGCATGGGTGTCGTTTACCTGGCGGAGCAGACGCAGCCCATCCGCCGCGAGGTCGCGCTGAAGGTATTGAAGGTTGGTATGGACACGCGAGCCATACTGCGGCGTTTCGAAGCGGAGCGGCAGGCATTGGCGCGAATGTATCATGCCGGCATTGCGACCATCTACGACGCGGGCACGTCGGCAAAGGGCCGCCCCTACTTCGCCATGGAGTTTGTAGACGGCGTGCCGTTGACCACGGCTTGCGACCTGCGAGGGTGTACGGTCGCCGAACGGATTGCGCTGTTCCGTGACATGTGCCTGGCGGTGGATCACGCTCATCGCAGAGGGATCGTGCATCGCGACCTCAAACCGTCGAACATATTGCTGACCGAGATCGACGGCCGCCCAGCGACGAAGGTGATCGACTTCGGGATTGCCAAGTGGGCAGCGGAAAGGCTGCCGGGACAGACGCAGGAGACGGCGGTGGGTGAAGTTTTGGGCACTCCGGGGTACATGAGTCCGGAACAGGCGGCGTTCGACCAGCGGGACATCGGGCCGGCGTCCGATATTTACTCCCTAGGAATCGTGCTCTACGAACTGCTGGCTGGTGTGTTGCCGGGGAAAGACGATCCGCCCCCGTCCACGAAGCTGAGGCAGTCCACTGCAGCGGCGGAGATCGCCGGGCGGCGGAGGACCAACTCGCGAACCCTCATTCGCGTCCTTTCGGGAGATCTGGAGCGCGTGATTGGTGCGTGCCTCCAGATCGAGCCGGCGCAGCGCTATCGATCAGCCGCGGAATTGGGCGCCGACCTGGATCGATATCTCCGCGGCGAGCCGGTTCTCGCGCCGGGTGCGCAACGCTTCAAGCGCGCATGGCGCTGGTTGCGCCGGCATCGTGGATCAGCATTGCTGGCTGCCGCCGCATGTGCCGCGGTGGCAGCCGCGATCTGGATTCCACGCCAGGGCGAGCGGACCTTGCTGGAGGCGATCCCGATCACCAGCTATCCCGGGGCCGAGGCCTCGCCCAGCTTTTCGCCGGACGCAATGAGTGTCGCATTCGCATGGAACGGCGAACGCGAGGACAACTGGGACATCTACCGCTTGCGTATTGGAGACACTGCGCCGCAGCGTCTGACCAGCGGCGTCGAGGCCGAGTACGCGCCGGCATGGTCGCCCGACGGGAACTGGATCGCCTATCTTTCCGCCGGCGACGGACAGACGCGAGTGAAGATAATTCCCGCCGCGGGAGGTTCGCCGCGCGTCATTTTGACGACACAAATCAACCTTCAACCGCGAAAGAGATGGCTAGCCTGGTCGCGGGATGGCAGGTGGCTCTTGCTCGCGCACCGCACTCCTTCCACGCCCCACGCGAGGATCTTCGCAATCTCGGCATCCAGCGGCGAAGAACATCAGGTCACTGGGTTGCGGGATGTGTCATCCACCGACGGACAGCCGGCCATTTCGCCGGATGGCGGCACGCTGGTGTTCGCCCGCGACGCCGCTACACCGGGCCAGATCTGGACCGTGCCTCTCTCCGGGGACATGCGCCCTGGAGGCGAGGAACGCCGCGTGCCGATTCCGGGATTTGAAGGTGTGGAGTGCAGCGTCCCGACGCCACTTTCGTCACACGAGATGCTGATGCTGGCGCCGCTGCGTTGGGTGCGCGTGATGTGGCGCGCATCGCTCAACGGAAGAGGCTCACCGCGTCAGTTGGTGGAACTCGGATCCAACGCCTCCGCCCCGGAAGTGTCGCGCGATGGGAAGAAGTTGGTTTATGCGCGGGAAGGCTACGATACGAACGTCTGGCGCCTGGATTTGGATCAGCCCGGCGGAAAGGAGACGGCGCGCCGGAAGGTTCTCGGGTCCACTTTGTGGGACCAGAACGCCGCCCTTTCCCCGGATGACAGCCGGCTGGCATTTGAGAGCAACCGCGCCGGGTCTCCTGAGATCTGGGTGGCCGATGCCGGGGGGACGAACGCCCGCCAACTGAGTTCCTTGAAGGATCTGACGGCCTCCCCCCAATGGTCTCCGGATGGACTGCGGATTGTGTTCTCGGGCAACGCCGGGGGCTTGACCGACGTTTACGTTGTTCAGGCCGAAGGTGGGTCGTCCGTGCGACTGACACACGACGGGCGGGAGAACCTGCAGCCGGTATGGTCCCCGGACGGCAAGTGGATCTACTACTCCTCGATGCGTTCGGGTGAGCGGCAGTTGTGGCGGATTCCCGCCACTGGGGGCGAGTCCGTCCTCATCACCCGGGAAGGCGGCTTCGACGTGGCGTTTTCGCCTGATGGCCGATGGCTCTACTACAGCCGGGTGCGTGGGCCGAGCGCCGATATCTGGCGGATGCCGGCGGAAGGAGGCGGAGAGATTAAAATGATCGACAACGCCATTCAGGGGCATGTATTCGCCACATCCCGGGGACTCTATTTCAGCCAGCGATCGCCCGGCTCGAAGATTTGCCGGATTCAGTTCCTGGACCTGGCTTCGGGCCGCGTTCGTACGCTCGCCACCACAGATCACCTGATACAGAACAGGATAGTGGTCACGCGCGACGAACGGTCGATCTATTACACCCAACTGGACGACGACGGGATGGACCTTATGCTGGTGTCGGACTTCCGGTGATTGGTTGACGAGGGGTCCGGCGACTGGCAATGAAACGTCCGCAACCCCACCCTGACCCAACCGCTGACCCCCAACCCTGCCTTGGAAGGGTGATGTATCATGGGCAATCGCCCTTTCGTCATGATGCCCCGTGTCTACCCGATTCTCGACTCTACATCGCTCGAGGCTCGCGGCATCGCGCTGACGACTGCCGCGGCAGCATTCCTTGAAGGCGGAGCGGGCATCCTGCAGATCCGGCACAAGGGCCACTGGAGCCGCGAGTTCTTCGATTCGGCCAAACAGGTGTCCCGCTTTTGCCGCGAAAGCGGCGCGGACCTCATCGTGAACGATCGCGCCGACTTTGCGATGCTCCTGGAGGCCGGCCTGCATGTCGGGCAGGACGATCTCACACCGCGCGACGTGCGAAAGCTCATGGGGCCGGATGCGGTCATCGGCTACTCCAGCCACTCGGCGCACCAACTTGCCGCGGCCGGCGGAGAGCCGGTGAATTACGTGGCCCTGGGGCCGATTTTTGGCACGGTGTCGAAGCAGAATCCCGACCCGGTGGTCGGTATCGAAGAAGTGCGTCGCTGCCGGCCGCTGATCGAGCAACCGCTGGTGGCGATCGGAGGCATCACGCTCCGCAATGCGCTCTCAGTTCTCGATGCCGGCGCCGATTCGTTAGCTGTCATCGGCGGCCTTTTGCCGGACGCGGATCACGCGTACCCGGCCGCTCAATCTCTACGTCAACGGATGGAAGAATGGCAACAACTCGTGAAAACGGCCTAGTCAAAGGCTTGGGCCTGCTCGACTCAACGACTCTAGTGATGGGGTCGATGATCGGATCGGGCGTGTACATCGTGGCAGCGGATATTTCGCGGCAGGTGCAGTCCCCGGGCCTGCTGATCATGACGTGGGTCGTGACCGCGATTCTCACCCTGACGGCGGCCTTGAGTTACGGAGAACTGGCGGCAGCCATGCCGCACGCGGGCGGACAGTACGTCTACCTGCGCGAAGCGTTCGGCCCGATGTACGGTTTCCTCTACGGCTGGACTTTGTTTATGGTGATCCAGACGGGCACGATCGCGGCAGTGGCGGTGGGATTTGCGAAGTATACCGGCGCCTTCGTTCCCTGGATCTCGGCCCAGAATTACCTGGTGGGCAGCGGCAAGGTCGGGCTCACTACGCAGCAGTTGCTGGCGATCCTTCTGATCGTCTTCTTAACCTGGTCGAATACCCGCGGCATTCGTACCGGCGCGATGGTGCAGAACGTCTTTACGATTGCCAAGGTGGCTTCCCTTTTGGGACTGGTAGCGATCGGGTTTTTCTTCGGACGCAATTCCGAGGCGGTGGCCAGCAACTTCACTGGCTTTTGGCGCAACTCGAGTTGGGGCTTCGAGACGATCCGCCTGGTGGGCGTGGCGATGGTGGGATCGCTCTTTTCGGCGGACGCGTGGAATAACGTCACCTTTACCGCCGGCGAGGTCCGGAATCCCCGGCGAAATCTGCCGTTGTCGTTGGGCATTGGAGTGGTGGTGGTTTGTGCGCTCTACATCGCGGCGCAGTTCGTCTATCTCAATGTGCTGACGTTTCCGGAGATTCAGCACGCCGACCAGGACCGCGTCGCCACGGCGGCAGCGTTGAAGATGCTGGGGCCCGTCGCGGTGCAGGTGATGGCTGTGGCGATCATGATTTCAACTTTCGGCTGTGTGAACGGCCTGGTGCTATCGGGGGCGCGGGTCTATTACGCGATGGCCAAGGACAAGCTCTTCTTCCGGCGCGCGGGCGAATTGGATCCAGTACATCACGCTCCGGTTTTCTCGCTGGCGGTGCAATGCGTTTGGGCGGTGCTGCTCACCTTGAGCGGCAGCTACAATGATCTGCTGGATTATGTTATCTTTGCCGTACTGCTCTTCTACATCCTGACGATCGCGGGACTTTTCGTGCTCCGGCGCACACAGCCCAATCTGGACCGGCCGTATAAAGCTTTTGGATACCCGGTTCTACCCGCGGCGTACATGGTGGCAGCAGGCCTGATCGAGGTTTTGTTGTTGCTGTACAAACCGAACTACACCTGGCCGGGACTGATCATTGTGCTGCTCGGCCTGCCGGTTTATTTTATTTGGCGAGGGAAGGCGACCGTATGAGTTTATTTGCAACGAAGTCACTGGAACGAATCAAGGCCGAATCGGAAGGTGGCGAGCATCACCTCAAAAAGAGCCTCGGCCCGGTTAATCTGGTCGCTCTCGGGATCGGCGCCATCATCGGCGCGGGACTGTTTTCGCTGACCGGTATCGCCGCCGCGGATTATGCCGGCCCCGCAGTGGTTTTTTCGTTCGTTGTAGCTGCCATCGGATGCGCTTTCGCCGGCATGTGTTATAGCGAATTCTCCACGATGATCCCGATTGCCGGGAGCGCTTACACTTACGCCTACGCCACAATGGGCGAGTTGCTTGCCTGGATTATCGGATGGGACCTGGTTCTCGAGTATGCCGTGGGCGCCGCGACTGTGTCCGTCAGTTGGTCGAGTTACGTGCAGAAGTTACTGCACATGTATGGCATCACGCTGCCGGTTAACCTGACGCATTGTCCCTGGGATACGACTCCGGGGCTGATCAATCTGCCGGCGGTGTTGGTAGTGCTCGCTATCTCGACGCTGCTGATCATCGGGATCTCGGAATCGGCGCGGGTGAACGCGGTGATCGTCATTTTGAAGGTCACAGTGGTCATCGTGGTGATCTGCGTGGGCTTCGGGTACATCAACAAGGCCAACTACACGCCATTCATTCCGGATAACACCGGCACGTTCGGCGAATTCGGATATAGCGGCATCATGCGGGCCGCAGCGGTCATCTTCTTTGCGTACATCGGATTCGATGCAGTGTCTACCGCCGCGCAGGAGGCTCGCCGTCCCCAGCGCGACATGCCCATCGGGATTATCGGCTCTCTTTGTGTATGCACTGTTCTGTACATCCTGTTCGCCCGTGTGCTGACCGGTATGGTTCCGTACCGGACTTTCCACGGTGATGCGTCGCCGGTCGCTACCGTGATCGCGCTGTTTCCGTCCGCCGCGCTGCAGACGACAATTGTGGTGGGAATCATCTGCGGATACACCTCGGTGATTCTGGTGATGTTGTTGGGACAGTCGCGCGTGTTTTATTCGATGTCGCGAGACGGTCTGTTGCCCAAGGTCTTCTCCGATATTCACCCGCGCTTTCAGACACCCTATCGCTGCAACCTGATCTTCATGGTTTTTGTCTCCCTTTTCTCGGGCTTCCTGCCGATCTCGAAACTCGGAGAAATGACCAGTATCGGTACCCTTTTAGCGTTCGTAATCGTGTGTATTGGCATCATCATCATGCGGAAGACGAATCCGAATGCGCCGCGGCCCTACAAAACTCCTCTGGTGCCGGTGGTCCCCATTCTTGGGGTGCTGGTCTGCTTCGCCATGATGGCGTCACTCGACCTTTTGACGTGGACCCGCCTTTTCGTCTGGCTGGGGATCGGGCTGTTGATCTACTTCCTCTACAGCCGGCATCACAGTCACCTGGCGATATCCAATAAGGCCGCAGTGAAGCGGTGAGCAAGAGGAGCGGTTTGCGGCTGTGGATTGCCGGCGCCCTTGCCCTGGGCGCTGCTTCCGCGCAGCAGGCGCAAAATCCGTCACCCATGGTGGAGCACACCCGTGCCCACCTCCGATTGCACGACGAGTCTCCACAGGGACGCCGCGTTTCGTTGGACCTGGGTACGCTCTTTATACCCGCCGGCATCAAGGCGCGTACCGGCGTTCCCGTGCTGTTCTTCTTTCACGGGGGGCCTTGGCTACCCGAGGTAGCGGCGGCGCGCAACCGCATCGCCGTCATTCACATTCAGGCAGGAACAGGATCCGGCACCTACTCGCGTTTGTTCGAGGACCCCAAGCGCTTTGTGAGTCTCGTGGAGGACGCTGAATCGAAAGGCGGGGTGCACTTTGGCAACATAATGCTGGGCGGGTGGAGCGCGGGATGCGGCGCCGTTCGACAGATCCTGAAGACTCCGGCTTCGTACGATCGCGTCTCCGGAGTGCTCCTGATTGACGGAATGCATACCGATTACGCCGAAGGGAAACCCGGGCCGCTCGAATCCCAACTGGATGCCTCGAACCTGGAGGTTTGGTTGAAACTGGGACGGGATTCCATCGCAGGCCGGAAGCGCGTGGTGGTGACGCACTCCGAGATTTTTCCGGGGACTTACGCCAGCACTACCGAGACGGCCGATTATCTGGTGGCTCAGCTTGGACTGAAACTGCGGGCGGTACTGAAGTGGGGGCCGATGGGCACCCAGCAACTCAGTGAAGCGGTGTCCGGCAAGTTCCGGCTGCTCGGTTTCGCCGGCAATTCCGCTCCCGATCATGTGGACCAGTTGCACTCGCTCCCCGTCTTCCTCAAGTGGCTGCATTAGCGGAGGCGATGGCGATCAGGGCAATCAGTTCACCGGTGGCCGGAACGATCGGCGTCATCGTCCATCTCAATTCCTTTGGAACGGCATTCGGCGCCTCGCACGAGGTGTGCAACTGGACGACATCGCGGGTTTCGGTAGCGCGACGAAAAGCTCTTTCGATGGCTTCCGGTCCGTGCAGTACCGCAATGCTGGTTTCCCAGAGGTACGCGCCGGCAGCGAGTGGCGGGTCCTGCACCGGGGACTGGCCGATCGCATTCATTCTCTCGACTTTTCCCACTGGGTCCACCAGTAGATAAAGCAGGCCAGCGACCTCGGCGATGGCGGAAGTGCAGAGCGCGTGTTTCTGTACCTCGGCGATGGCTTTGTAGTGGTTGGTGAAGTCCACCAGGGTGCCGATGAAGCCGGCAAAGGTGTTGTCCTCGCGAAACCTGGGGACGCCGCGGCACAGCATCCAGCGGTACTCGCCGTCATGGCGACGCATCGGAAATTCCACCGTGACCGGCTGCCGCGCCTGAAATGCCCGCCAGTATGTTTCATAAACAATCTTCCGCGAACTGGGATGCACGGATGCGAATCCGCCATCCGCCAGCGCGGCCGCCAGGCTCATTCCGGTGAACTCCAGCCATGTCTTGTTCACGAATGTGGATGCTCCATCCGCTCCGCTGCAAATGATCAGTACTGGCGCACAGTCTGCGATGGTCTCGAAACGCCGCTCGCTTTCGCGCAGTGCGAGATCCGATTCGCGAGCGTGGAAGGCGAGGAGCCGTAGTTCCATTTTCGCGGCCAGAACGCTCGCCAGGTCTGACAGAGCGTTGATATCCTGCTCGGAGAAGTCCGGTCTGAGGCTTTTGTCCGCAATCACCAGGGAGCCGAGCGAGACCCCGCTGCTGGTCATCAGAGGAGCCGTCGCCGCGAATTGCAGATCCCCGAATCTGCCGCTGGAATCGCGCACCACAGCTGCTCTCCACATAGTAAGCGCCATGGGGAAGCTACCGAGCATTGGCCAGTATTCCTGGCCGGAACCGATCCGGGAAACGACTGTGGACGCGTCGTCCATTAATGCCAGATAAGCTACGGGCACTCGGAACAGATATTCCGCAAGCGTCGTCAGGCGAAGGAGCTCCGGCCGCTCGGGGCTTTCCAGAATGTGCTCGATGTAACGATCGGTTTCAACGAAGCGCGTGGCGGATGTGGGCAACATATCTTCTGATTCCCTTATCGGCGGAAGAGGCGAAGAACTTCAGAGAACATGCTAATGGAATTCCCGGGAAAGGCCGATAACTCCTATTGAGAAGGTTGTGATCTCACTCAAGAAGTTCCTGGCAAATAACGAAACCGAAGCGGCGCTAATGCGCATGGTGAAGCTCCTGCTTCAGGGCATCGTGCTGCACGCTATCGAGGGTAATCCCGTAGACCTCGCCCGCTTCCGCGACAACGTCGGCAAGGTGGAGCACCGGATGGATGAGGAGGTCCCCGCGGCCGAACTGTTGGTTCTTGCGGGTGCGGCGATTCAAGCTCTGGAGGATTACAATCGCCGTACCAACCTATACTTGCGGCAGCAAGCAGTGGAGTTGCAGACCATGGTGAAGATGTTGACCTCTACGGTCAGTGCGATCACCGCCTCCGGGGATGCCAACGTGCGGCAGTTGCAGGAGATCGAAAGGCAGGTGGAGGCGGCCAATGAAATTGAAGATGTCCGGCAGATCAAGACCAGACTATCCGAGTGTCTGGAAGCGATCCGCCGCGAAGCCCAGCGGCAGCGCGCGGAAACTGCTCGAACCGCAAACGATCTGATGCGTGGATTGGCCTCCGCACAAGACTCGTCCGCAGACGATTCGTCGAGCGCTCCTGACCCGGTCACTGGATTGCCGCGGCGCAGATTCGCGGAGGCCGCCATCGCACGAGCCTGCCAGGAGGGAGCCCAGGCGTATGTGCTGGCGGTTGTGGTCGATCGCATTCAAATCCTGAATACGCGGTTCGGTTACGAGGTGGGCGACGAGATCATGAGCTATTTCGCCGAGTTCCTGAAGAGCCAGTTGGATCGCCGCGATCAGCTTTTTCGTTGGGCAGGCCCGACCCTGGCCGGCCTGCTGGTTCGTGCCAACCGCCTGGAGCGGGTCCGCGACGATATCGGGCGCATCATGGAACTGAAATACGAGCACACGGTTCGAACCGCATCGCGGACGATTCTACTTCCGGTCTCCGCACGGTGGGCGCTGTTTCCGGTGACGTCCTCACCCCGGCTGGTGACTCAGAAGATCGAGAACTTCATCAATCTGCAGAGCTCGCATGATTAAACTCTGTATCAATCCCCGCGCAGGGCCGTCGCCGGATCGATCTTCGCCGCGCGGTGCGCCGGTACCCAACTGGCGAGCAGCGCCACCGCCAGCAGAATCGCCGGAGCGGTCGCGAAGATCAGGGCGTCCGTGGGAGTAGTGCCGTAGAGCAAACTCGCCAGCAGGCGCGTGAGTCCCAGCGCCCCCAAAATGCCCAGGAACACGCCCAGCCCTGCGAGAACCAACCCCTGTCGTAAGATCAGTGCCAGGACCCCTGCATAGCGGGCCCCAAGCGCCATTCGAATGCCGATCTCGTTGGTCCGCTGCGCCACGAAGTAGTGCATCAGGCCGTAGATGCCAATGCCCGAGAGTACCAGAGCGATCAGGGAGAACAGCGCGATCAGTGAGGTCTGAAAGCGCCGCTCGCCGGTCTGCTCCCCGAGTTGCTGTTCCGCGGTGGTCACCTCGAATTTGGCGACGCTCCGATCCATCGATTGAATCTCGTCGCGAACCACCGGCGCCATGGCTCTGGCGTCAGCCGATGTGCGCACGACGATCTCCAGCATGTCATCCGTCTCCTGCGCGAGCGGGCGGAAGATCTGGGGAACCGTTTGCTTCTCCAGTCCTTGCCGGTGCATATCGCCTACTACGCCGACCACCGTGACCCAGGCGCTTGCACCGCCAGGGAAGCGAAATCGCTTGCCAATCGGGTCTTCGCCAGGCCAATACGCGCGGGCCGCCGTTTCGTTGATGATGGCGGTTGGCAAAGAGTCGCGCTGGTCCTCACTCGAGAAGAAGCGGCCTCGCTTGAGCGGTATTCCGGCGGTTTCGAACAAGGGACCCTCCATCGAATCCTCGCAAGGGCCCGGCCGCTGAGGAGGACGTCCTTCGATTTCAACGGACTCTTCCGGGTCGGAGCGCAGGAACCCGGTGATGGCACCAGCCGAACGCACTCCCGGAAGATTACCCACACGTTCGATCGCGTCCTGAAAGTAGCGGACCTGCTGCGCCGCGGTTCTTCCGACGTGCAGGTCGACGCGCATGACCAAAAGCTGATCGGGCCGAAACCCGGGATCGACGGTGCTCAGCCGGACAAAACTCCGGATCATCAGGCCAGCGCCGGTCAGCAACATTAAAGCAATCGAGAACTCGGCGATCACCAGGAGATTTCGCAGATTGCGGTCGGCAATCGTGGTCCACTGGCGGCTTCGCGCGAGGCCGATCCCGCTGCGCATCGCGGGCCACAATCCAGAGACCACGGCGGCGAACAGCGAGAGGCCAAAAGTAAACAAAAGAACAGTGGGATCGATGCGGGCGTCCGCGAGGCGCGGAATCTCCCGGGGCCCGAACGCCACCAGGGCCTTCAATGCAGCGTACGCGAGGGGAAGTCCCAAAAGCCCGCCCGCAGCCGACAGCACGAATGCTTCCGTGAGCAATTGGGCGGCGAGCGTTCCACGTCCGGCACCCAAAGCTCTACGCAAAGCGAACTCGCGTTCCCGCGCCGACCCTCGCGCGAGCAGAAGATTGGCGACGTTCACGCAAGCAATCAGCAGCATCAGAAACACGGCCCCGAACAGTACGGCCAGCGGGCGCTCCACCCGCCCGGCGGTCTGGGTGCGCAGCGGGACCACGCGGATATCGGGGAGGTTGCGGCTCTCGGGATGCTCCAGGGCGAGTTGGTGGGCGATGTCTTGCATTTCAGTCTGGGCCTGCGCCAACGAAGTAGCCGGTTGCAGGCGGCCGAGGGCGAACCAGACGGAGAACGAGCGCGGGCTGGCACGGTCGCGGGCCGCCCAATAGGGGTGCGCCGTGATCGGCTCCCAAAGCTGCGTGTCGGCAAAAGGATATTGAAAGGACGCCGGCATCACGCCGATGATTCGGGATTTGCGCCCATCCATGATCAGGTCGGAGCCGAGCGCTTCCGGCGAGCCGCCGAAGCGACGTTGCCAGAAAGCATAGCTCAGCACTACCACGCGTTCGCCGCGCTGCTCCTCAGCCGAGGAAAAGACGCGTCCCATCGTGGCCTCGACTCCCAGGAGCGGGAAGAAATTCGCGAAGACGCGGGCCGAACGCATGCGCTCCGGCGGGCCGCTCCGATTGCCCAACAAGAAGGTCTGGCCGACAAAGGCGGTCATGTCTTCGAAGGTGCGGCTGCGGCTCTTCCAATCAGCGAAATTAAGAAGCGAGACGCGACCCTCCGTCAGTCCGTGGGCGAAATCTTCTGACCACAGCAGGGCCAGACGGCTCGGGTCCCGATAGGGCAGGGGCCGCAGCAGTACGGCATTGACGACGCTGAAAATCGCCGAGTTGGCGCCGGCTCCGAGCGCCAGCGTCAGCACCACGACTGCGCTGAATCCGGGACGCAGCCAGAACATCCGCAATGCCAGCCGGAGATCGCGCGACAGGCGATCCCAGAACTGCGCGCCTTGCCGGAGGTATAACTCCTCCTGCGTCGAGGTGACATTGCCGAACGACCGGCGGGCAGTCATCTCGGCGTCGCCGCGCTGCGCCCCGGTTCCCTCCAACTCGTCCGACTCGTGCTCGAGGTGCGAACGGATTTCAGCGGAGAAGTCGTCAAAGGATCGTCGTTTGCGCCACCACATTGTGTGAGGTCCCTTGGGAAGGCATCCGACATGAGCATAGATCGATCTTGGGTCGGATGTCAACAGGAGCGGCCGGATGAGTAAGCGGAACGGGGGAGCGGGCAAGATCTCACCGCGGAGACGCGAAGGCGCGGAGCAGAACGCGGAGAAGTCGAAGAAAGAGGTGGCGGGCCTCCGCACAAAGTTAAGCACCTGGCGCCCAGCCCTGCTCAATCGTGACGCAGCGCCTCCATCGGATCCAGGCGCATCGCGCGCCGCACCGGAAGCATCGCCGACGCGACCACAGCCGCCACCAGGAACCCGGCGACTCCTGCCACGACGAGCGGATCTGCCGGACGTACACCAAAGAGAAAGCCGGCGAGCAGCCGCGACGTCCCCGCAGTTCCCACAATTCCGAGAGCCGCCCCCGCGATCGCCAGCCGCAGCGTCTGCTTGATCACCATGCTTAAAATCGAGGCAGGCGACGCTCCGATCGCCATCCGTATGCCGATCTCCTTGGTCCTTCGTGCTAGCGCGTACGCAGTCACGCCGAAGACGCCCACCGTCGCGAGGACGATCGCGAGACCTGCGAACAGGCTCAACAGCAGCGTGTTCAGCCTTCGCGCGGCGAGCTTTCGCGAGACCAATTGCTCCATGGTGAACACGTCTCCGACCGGCTGATTCTTGTCGATTTCGGCTACGACGCGACGCATCGCCGCGGCGATCGGGGCTGGTGGACCCGACGTCCGCGTTACCAGCACCACCAGCCGCCCGAGGTCCTTGCCTTGGGTCTCGATCGGCAACTGGTCGTTGACCACGTAGATGGTGCCGCCTCGCGAACCGCGTTCCGGCGAGTATTGCTGCACGTCTCGCACGATTCCCGCGATCGTAAACCACAAACCGTCGAAGCGGATGCGGCTGCCGAGCGCATCTCCAGCAGGCCAATGTGTGCGCGCCATCGATTCACTGATCATCGCGACTAGTGGCGAGCCCGGACGATCGCCCGCTTCGAAATCGCGGCCGCGCACCAGCGGGATGCCCATTGCGTGCAGATAGTCCGTGCTGACGTCGGCCCGGTCCGCGAACGGCGGGTCACCGGCGGTATTGGGGCGGCCTTCGATTTCGAAATCGGTGCCCTGCATGATGGTTCCCATTGGCAGGGCCGAGACAGTGCCCGCATACTGCACGCCGGGCAGGCTCTGCGCGCGCCGCAACAACTCCGCGCGGAAAAACGCCACCCGCGCGCCATCCGGGTAGCGGCTCTTGTCCAATTGCAGCCGCATCGCCAGGGTGTGCTCTGGATGGAAGCCCAAGTCCACATGCGCCGCTCGCCGGAAGCTCTCGAGCAGCAATCCTGCACTCACCAGTAGCATCAACGCGAGCGCCACTTCCGCAGTCACCAGCAGGTGTCCGGCACGCTTCCGCGCGATCACCGCCGGCGTCATTCCGAAAAGCAACCCGGCGAGCAGTGAAACGCCCAGCGCGAACACCAACACCTTGCCATTCACTGCGATCTCGTCGACTCGCGGCATCGCCGCAGGCAGTATCAACCGGAGAAACGGCACTGCACCATACGCCAGCAGCACTCCCGCCAATCCGCCGATCAAGGCCAGGATCACGCACTCCGTCAGAAGCTGGCGCAGCAAACGATACCAGGTTGCACCCAGCGCCCGCCGCACCGCCATCTCGCGTTCGCGTCCAAAAGCGCGCGCCAGCAGCAGATTTGCGATATTCGCGCAGGCGATTAGCAGGACCAGCGACGCAGCGCCCATCACCAGCAACAGCGCCGGCCGCACCTCTTCGAGCGTCCTGCCCTCATTGAGGCTGCTGACCTTGACTCCCCAATCTGTGTCCTCTGGCGGATGAGCTTTCGCCAACCGGGCGGCGATCGTATCCATCTCGGCCTGGGCCTGTTGCAGCGAGGCGCCCTCCCGCAAGCGCGCAATTACCGCCAGAGAACGGGCGGCCCTGTCGCTCTCCTGCTCACGCGAAAGATTCAAAGACATCCAGATCACCGGGCGGTAATCAGCCGAGCCCATGGGCGGGAACTCAAAGCCACGCGGCATCACACCAGCGATCGTGAAATCCTGGTCGTCCACACGGATCCTCTTGCCGGCGATGCGCGGGTCAGCACCGAAACGACGCGTCCACCAGTCGTAACTGATGAGCGCCTGACGCGGGCCGGAGCTTCGGTCCGCCTGTGCATCCAAAGGCTGTCCCAACACCGGGTGCGCGCCGAGCAAAGCAAAGAGGTTCGCCGAGACCCGGTGGCCGGTCACCTCCTCGGCGCCTTCCTCTCCGGATACGTTCACCTGCCGGGCGTATCGATGAGCGCCGAAGCTCTCCACTGTCGTGGCTTCCAATTTCCAGTCGGACAGATCCGCATAGGATGTGCCTCCGAGGAACCTGCGGCCCGTGAGTTGCTGTCCGCTGAAATCAGCCAAGCGGCCCGGCCGGACATACTTCGCCGGGGAAAGCCACACTCCATAGAGCACGCTGAAGATCGCGGTAATGGCGCCAATTCCCAACGCCAGCGTGAGGATCGCTACGGCGGCGAACCCTGGGGCACGGCGCATGCTGCGCATCGCCCACCGCGCATCCTGGATGAACTGCTCGAGCAGTCTCATATTGGGTTAACGGTTAAAACCCCAGAACGTTGATGCGGAGTAGAATCCTTACCCGCACCGCAGCGCGGACGCCGGGTCCAGCCGTCCAGCCCGAAACGCCGGCGCGATTCCCGCGAATACAGCAAAGGTCAGCAGCACTGCCACAGCGATGGTGAAAGCCGGGACATCGAACGCACCTACGCCGTACAGTAGCGCGCTCGAAACACGCCCGAGCGCCAGGACGGGCGGTATTCCAAGGACAATCCCGATCGCCGCCAGACGAATCGCCTCCTTCAGAACCATCCCGACCATCTCGCCCCTGGTCGCGCCGAGCGCCATGCGGATGCCGATCTCGCCAGTTCGCCGCGTAACTCCGTAAGCCAACACTCCGTACAAGCCGATGCACGCCAGAATCAGCGCCAATGCTCCGAACGCCGTCGACAACGTGGAGACCAGCCGCTCCTTCATTAGTGAGAACTGCACTTGCCGCTCGATCGTCGAAATGTTGGTGATGAGGAGACCGGAACGGGTGCCCAGTATTTGCTTCACGGCTGGTGCGGCGGATGCCATGGCGTCGTTTGAGCATCGCACCGAAAGCGTGAGACGGTTGATGCGGTCAGGGGCTTGTTGGATCGGAATAAAGAGAAAGCGCCACGGCTTGCCGCGCAGGCTTTGATGTTTCGAATCCTTGACCACGCCCACGACCTCATACGTGGGTGTGCCCTGGATGGTGGCGAACACCATCTTCCTGCCAATAGGATTCGCATCGCCGAAATAGAATCGCGCCGTGGTCTCATTGATCATCGCCACCTTGGGAGCATTCGCGCCGTCGCGCTCGGTAAAAGTCCGGCCGAGGAGAAGCGGTATGCCAAGAGTCGTGACATACTCGGGCGAAGCCGCGACCAAATGTACGTGCCTGTCGGTCTCGATGCGCGGCGAGAATCCCGGAACATCCAGAACCTCCCCGCGGTCGCGGCCATTCAAGGGCGTCATCGTCGACCAGGCAGCCGACCGGACACCCGGCATGCGGCGAATGTGATTGAGAATCTCGGTCTGCAACGTTAGCCACTGCTGACTGCCAAAGAGCGCTCGTTCCGGTGCGACATCCATCGTGAGAATGCCCTGTCGCGTGAACCCGAGGTCGACCGATTCGAGTTGGCGCAGGCTGTGAATGAAGAGGCCCGCGCCGGCCAGCAGCACCATGGAAAGCCCTACCTGCAGGGCGACCAGCGCCCGGCCGAGCCGCAGCGAAGAGCGGCTGCCGGAGAGGCTCCGGGAACTCGCTTGCATTCCGGCGGCGGGATCGACTCGAGCCGCGCGAAGCGCCGGCAGCAGTCCAAATGCAACCCCTGTCAGGATCGAAACGGCCAGCGTGTACAACAGAACCCGCCCGCTCATCGAGAGGTCGAGGATGATCTGATTGTTGCCCTCGGCGAAGTAGGCCGCGAGCGCCGATTCGCCGCGCAGCGCGAGTATCGTGCCGAGTGTGGCTCCCACTCCCACCAGGACCAGGGCCTCGGTTAGTGTCTGGCGGATGAGACGTCCTCGCCCCGCTCCAATCGCCAGCCGGACGGCGAATTCTTTCTGGCGCGCGGTTGCGCGGGCGAGCATCAGGTTCGCCACGGTGACGCACGCGGCCAGAAGAACCAGCCCGGCGAGAATCAGGAGTGCCGTAAGCGGCTTTGAAAACGTCTTCCGTAGTGAATCCATCCCGGCTCCCGCGGGCGCCAGTTCGATATGGTCGAACGCGATCCGGCGGATGTCCGGAGAAATGGTGAGCTTCGTCATGAAGCCCTGGAAGAGCGCGTCGGATTCGGCCCGCGCCCGCTCCGCCTGGATTCCGGGTTTGAGGCGTGCCACCACATCCAGCCACCACGCCCCACGGTCGCGGAGCGAAGCCGGGTCGGAGAGCATCATGGGAACGGCGATGTCGATCGGGCGTCCCGGTTCGAGGGACATCACCTCGGAGGGCATGATGCCGACGATTGTCGCGGTGGAGTCGAACAGGCGAATCGTCGTGCCCAATACGGCTGGGTTGCCGCCGAATCGCTGCCGCCAAAAGGCGCGGCTGATGACCGCGACCGGACCATCCGGGCCGCCTTTCCCTACCGTCTGATCGTCGGCAGCAGAGAGCGCGCGGCCCATGAGGGGCTTGATGGCAAGCATGCTGTAGAAGTTGCCGGAGACGTACACGCCGCGGACCTGCTCACGGTCGCCGTTGATCCCAATCTCCATATTGGAACGGCTGAACGCGGCCATTTCTTCGAAGCTGTGTGCCATGTCCCGGAAGAGCTCGAAACACGGATATGGCGGGCCCCCGTTAGCGCCTTGAGAGCCCACGTTCTGAATGAACACCAGGCGGCCGGGATCGCGCACCGGCAAGAGGCGAAGCATGACGGCATCCACCAGGCCGAAGATCGCCGTGTTGGCGCCGATGCCAATCGCCAGGGAGAGGATCGCAATTGACGAAAACAGCGGGTTCTGTCGAAGCGCGCGGAAGGTGTAACGCAGATCCGCGCGAAGGTCGTCGAGGCGCTGCAGGCCCCAGGCCTGGCGGCATTCGTCCTTGGTGGCCTCGACCGCGCCAAATTCAACGCGAGCCCGGCGCTGGGCCTCGGCGGGATCCATGCCGGAACGCACCAGGTCTTCGATGTAGGCCTGGATGTGAAAACCGAGCTCGGTCTCCATCTCACTTTCGAATTGATGGCGGCGGAAGATCTTCATGGCTTCTCCGGGAGGGCACCGAGGATTCCGGCGACGAGTGCCGAGAAACGACTCCAGGATTCAGTCTCCGCCTTGAGGCGCTTGCGGCCGATGGCGGTGAGGGAATAGAACTTCGCCTTGCGTTTATTCTCGCTCTCGCCCCACTCCGATGCGATCAGCCCCTGACGCTCCAGACGATACAAAGCGGGATATAGGGAACCCTGTTGGATCTGGAGTTGGCCGCCGGTGAGTTGTTGGATGCGTAGGAGAACGCCGTAGCCGTGGAGATTGCCGAGCGAGACGGCTTTGAGGATCAGCATGTCCAGCGTGCCCTGGACCAGTTCGACGGGTGGATTCAATTCCTTCATTCCTAGAGCGCCTAGGAGAGATAATACACGACCTTTCCTAGAGCGTCAAGGAGAGTCCGCTCACTCGCTCACTCCTGCCGAATCGCCGTTAGCGGGTCGATCCGGGCTGCCCGTCGCGCGGGAATGTAGCTGGCAGCGATTGTCACGATTCCCAATAAAATCGTCACCGCCAGATAGACAAGGGGTTCGTTAGGTCGGACCTGAAACAGCATGCTTGTCAGCAACCGCGTGCCGGCGACTGATGCGGCCAGACCGATTCCCAAACCGGCCACGGCAAGGATCAAGCCTTGTCCGAGGATGAGCCGAAGCAGCGAACCGGTGCTGGCGCCCAAAGCGATCCTCAGTCCGATCTCGCTCGAACGGTGTCCTACTGCGTATGCCATCACGCCGTAGACGCCGGCCATGGCGAGGCAGACAGCAATTCCAGCAAACAGGCCAAACAGAACGCTGCGAAATCGTGGCGCGGCCACGTTCTCGGAAATCAGAGCTTCCATCGTGGTGAATTGTAGCGGGACATCCGGCGATCTCTCACGGGCCACACGGCGCATGGTTTCCGACAGGGCAGTTGGATTGCCGGTTGTCCGGACGACGATGCTCAACGTGGTTCCGTATTGGTGTTGCTGGTACGGCATGTAGCACTCCGGCTGCGGCTGGCTGGCCGGACCAAACTGGCGTACGTCCCCCACAACGCCAATGATCGTCATCGCAGGAGCGGCATCGAACGGACAGAAGATCGTCCTCCCAATGGGGCTCTCGCCTGGATAAGATTTTCGAACTAGCGCCTCATTGACCACGGCAACCGAAGTCTTGTCGAACGTATCGCCGTCGTTGAAGTCGCGGCCGCTCATCAGTGGAATTCCGAGCGCCGCGAAGGTGCCTGGCGCCACGATAGAAAGCACCGTGTTCGGCGCCTGGTAGTCGAGTTTTGCCGGCATGTAGCCGGCAAAATGGGAACCGAACGCCCCGACCTGTCCTGGGGGCGTCAACGTTGCTCCGGCGGCGACCACCCCAGGTAGGGCGGCGAACTGGGAAAGCACCTCTTTGAGGTTCTGACTCTCTCGCCTACCCTGGCTCTGTGCGCCCGCCCGCGGAACGGTCGCCTTGATTACGAGCACGCTATCCGGTCGAAAGCCCAGGGCCACGCTGTTTAATGCGATAAAGCTCTTGATGAGCAGACCGGCTCCGCAGAGAAGCACCACCGCCAGCGCGACCTCCGCGACCACGAGCGCTCCGCGTATTCGAGTCAGTCCACCACCAATCACCGACCGCGTTCCTCCCTGCTTTAGTGCATCGTTGACGTCAAGTCTCGAGGCGTAGAGTGCTGGAACCATGCCGAACAGGAAACTTGTGGTCAACGAGATGCCGAGAGTGAACGCAAGCACCGATCGATCGATGCCAGTCTCGGCAAGCCGGGGCAGATCGGCCGGCGCCATTGCCACCAGCGCCTTCGATCCCAGATATGCAAGCAGAAGCCCTGCGACAGCCGCGAGAACCGCCAGCAGCAAGCTCTCGGTGACCACCTGCCGCATGATCCGCCGGCGGCCGGCCCCCAGCGCCACACGAACCGCGATTTCCCGAGTGCGAGTGGTTGCCTTGCCCAACAGAAGGGTCGCGGTGTTGGCGCAGGCGATCAGCAGAACTACGCTCACCGCGCCCAACAAGAGGTAAAGCGTAAGGCGGACGTCACCCACCATCTGATCCCGCATTCGCTCCACTGCTACACCCTGACCTTTGTTGCTTCCCGGATATTGCTGCTCCAGGCTTCGGGTGATGGAAGTCATCTCGGATTGCGCCCGATCGAGGGAAACGCCGGGTTTGAGCCGGCCAACGGCGAGATAGTTGTGCGCGGCGCGGTATTCGTTCGTCGCTCTCCGGGGAATCATCAGCCAGAAATCGGTCTTCGCCGGAAAGCGGAAGCGCGGCGGCAGAACGCCAGCAATTTGCACCACTTGGCCCTCCATCCGGATGCGTTGCCCTACAACGCGAGGATCCCCACCAAAACGGCCCTGCCAGTAGTCGTGGCTGATCATCACCGCCACGCGGCTGCCCTGCTCCACATCGTTAGCCATCGGGAACTGCCCGACAAGCGGTTCGACGGCGAAAACGCTAAAGAACTCAGCACTCACCATGGTGACCTGCGCATACTCAGCAGTCGAACCTCGCATCACGGAAGTCTCACGCGTCCTGTAGTACGCCATCGCTTCGAACGACGAACTCCGGTCGTGCCAGTCGAGGAAGTCCGGGCCCGAGACGGGCGCCAGCTGATTGTGGGGTGGATGCGCACCCCCGTCCGCGTCCGAGGTTCGAGCGCCGGAGAGTGTCACAATTCGATCCGGATCGCGATACGCCAGAGGCCGCAAGAGCACGGCATTCACAACGCTGAAGACCGCTGTATTGGCTCCAATGCCGAGCGCCATAACCAGCACAGCCAGCGCAGCAAAGCCTGGATTCCGCCGCAGAGATCGCCCTGCGTACCGGAGATCCTTCTTGAAATCGTCGATCAGATTTAGACGGCGCATATCCCGGCATGCCTCCTGAAACTGGCTCACTCCTCCCATTTTTCGGAGCGCCGACTTGTGGGCCTCACGGGGCGGAACTCCGGCAGCAAGCTCCTCTTGGATGAGTTGCTCGAGATGAAAACGTAGTTCGTCGTCCAGTTCACGTTCGATGTTCTGGCGGGCAAACAGCGATCGGAGCCGTAATCGGATTTTGTCCAGTGCGCGCATATCAAGCCTCCTGGACGACCAGGTCGATCGCCGCCGACAGGCGATTCCAGTTCGCCAGTTCCTTCTCGAATTGCCGTCGGCCGGAGGGTGTAAGCGAATAGAATTTGGCCATGCGTCCGGCCTCGGTCTGCCGCCATTCGGACTTGATCCAGGCCTGCTGCTCGAGGCGATGGAGCGCGGGGTATAGCGAGCCCTGCTGAATCTGTAAAACCTCGCGCGAGATCTGCTGGATCCGTTTGGCAATCGCCCAACCGTGCTGAGGTTCGAGAGAGATCGCCTTCAAAATCAATAGATCGAGGGTGCCTTGCACGAGGTCTGTGGGCTTCGCCATAATTTGTAGACTATCTGCAATTGTAGACGGTCGAGAGGATAAATGGTGAGCTGCATTTCGCGAGAACCTGGCTCCCGGGCCAAGTCAGGTAAGCGAGGCAGAAGAGCCTCTCAACCCCGTTGACACCTCATTGAAAGATATTCCATACTTTAGCTGTCGGTATTCGACATGTCGAAACCAATTGCAGAAGTGCCCTACGGAACACTCGATCTTCTGATCCTCAAGACTCTGGAAGGGATGGGAACGTTGCACGGCTATGCCATCGCCCGCCGCATCGAGCAGGTCTCGGGCGAGTCCTTGCGGCTCAGCCAAGGCTCCGTCCATCCCGCTCTCATCCGCCTCCAGCAGGAGGGCTGGATCCAAGTCGACTGGGGGATTTCGGAAACCAATCGAAAGGTCAAGTTTTACTCGTTGACTAAGGCCGGGAGGAAACAACTCGCTGTCGAAGTCGCGAACTGGGAGAAGGCCACAGCCTTTATCGCCCGATTCCTGGAGGCATCGTCATGACCGTCCGCCGCCTGGTGGAAGGGCTCCTCGCCCTGGTGCGCAAGCGGGATCTGGAAGGCGAGCTGGAGAATGAGATCCAAGCCCACCTGGAGCTGGCCGAGCGCGATGCGCTGGCCCACGGCCTGTCTGCCGATGAGGCCCGCCGCGCGGCTCGCCTGGGCTTCGGAGGAATTGCACAGGTGAAAGAAGAACATCGGGATCGTCGTAGTTTTCCCTGGATCGAAACGCTACTGCGGGATGTTCGATACGGGCTGGCTTCATTGCTCCGTGCACCCGGCTTCACTGCCGTTGTAGTGGGTGTGCTGGCACTCGGCATTGGCGCCAATGTGGCTATGTTCAGCGTCGTCGATGGCGTCCTGCTCAAGCCCCTTCCGTTTCCGGATCCTGACCGCATGGTTGGCGTGTGGGAGGCTCCGCGGCCCGGTGTGTCGAATGCGGCTAGTGCTCCCGACTTCCAGGATTGGAGGCGGCTCGCCACGGTTTTCGAAGCGATGTCCGCTGAACAGTCGCTGTCCGCCGCGATCATCGCACAGGGCGAACCAGTCCGCTTACCCGGCAAGGCCGTCACCGCCGATTACTTCCGCGTGTTCGCCGCCAATCCGTTGCTGGGCCGCACCTTCACAGCCGACGAGGACCGGCCCGCAAGTGCCCGTGTCGTCGTCCTCAGCCACGCCGCCTGGCAGAATTACTTCGGTGCCGACCCGGAAATCCTGCATCGGGAGATCCTGCTGGATGGCGAACCGCATCGCGTCATCGGAGTCCTGCAGAGCGGCGCGTTCGACCGGGACGACACGCAGTTCTGGAGACCGCTGGTCTTCACGCCCGACCAAGAAGTGCGCGAAATCCACTGGCTCACCGTGTACGGGCGTCTGCGGGCGGGCACTTCGCTGGAAGAGGCCCGCCAGCGCATGCAAGCTATCCACGCGGTCCTGCTGCCGTTGGAGCCCAACGATAATCGCGAAGGGACCATTGTCGTAGAACCGCTCGCCCGGTTGCTGGTCGGCGCAAATCTCGAACGCTCTGTCTCCGTTGCCTTCGGTGCGGTCGCTCTGGTGCTGCTGATTGCTTGCGCCAATGTCACCAGCCTGCTGCTGGCACGCGGCGCCACACGTCGCAGGGAACTGGCGGTCCGGGCCGTGCTAGGCGCGGGCCGCAGTCGTCTGGTTTCGCAATTGCTCACGGAGAGCCTGGTTCTCTGCCTGTTGGGCGGCGCAGCGGGTGTGGCCGTTGCCCACTTCCTGATCCGCGCCGCGAAACCGATCCTGTCGCAGGCGCTCCCATTCACTTCCGACATTCGTGTTGACCTCCGCGTGCTGGCCTTCGCCGCCCTCGTATCCCTGGCAGTGGCGATGCTCGCGGGAGCTTTCCCCGCACTCCAGACCTCCTTCGGCAACCTGTCGGAAAGTTTGAATCGCGCCGTCCGAGGCTCCTCCGCCGCTGGTGCAAGGGTGCGCCGCGCCATCGTGATCGGGGAGGTCGCAGTGTCCCTGGTGCTGCTTTGTGGTGCCGTGCTCCTTTTCAGAAGCCTGTTGAAACTTCAGGCGCTCGATACCGGCGTCCGGATTGAAAACGTGATTACCATGTCCGTGGATCTTCCGGTGCGCGCCTATCCGACTCCCGCCAAAGCGGCGCTCTTCTACCAGGCGATCGCCGAGCGACTCCGCGCCGCCCCAGGCGTCGTGCAGGTCGGCCTTTCCAGCCACTTGCCGCTCCGGTGGATCGCGAATGGCGAAGGGGTCAAACCACCCGGGGCGGAGAAGTTCACCTTCGTCCGCTTCAAACGGGTCGATCCGGGTTACTTCCGTACCTTGGGGATTCCCGTCCTGACGGGTCGCGGCATCACCGCTCAGGACCGGGAAGGAACTCCCCGCGTCATCGTGATCAATCAGGCGCTGGTGTCGCGGCTGGCGGACGCCGGCATGACAGATCCGGTCGGCAAGACCGTCCGCCTCACATATCCGGGATACGTGGAGAAACGAGTATTCATGCCGGAGGTCCAGATCGTGGGCATCATACGCAGCGAGCGCGTCGCATCAGCCGGTACCCCCGATCCCGCCGTAGTATATGTGCCCTTGGCACAAGCGCCTTCCCCGCAGGTCAAGCTGATTGTGGGAACTGCGATCGGAGCGTTCGCTGTCATGCCCGCCATCCGCGAAGCTGTGCGCGAAGTCGACTCCAACCTGCCGCTGGCCGACGTGGCGTCCATGGAAGAAGTCCGGGACCGCGCGCTTTCCGGATCGAGCCGTCCCGCCTGGCTCATCGGCGCCTTCGCGGGCGTTGCTGTTTTGCTCACCGCCATTGGCCTTTATGGCGTACTCTCGCATGCGGTCACCCAACGCCGCCGCGAAATCGGCATCCGCATGGCGCTGGGAGCGCGGTCTTCCCACGTAGTGTCACAGATATTGTGTAACGCTCTGCATATGGTCGGGGTGGGCCTTGCCCTCGGAATGCTCGGCGCCGTCGCGCTGACCAGAGTCATGAAGAGCCTGCTCTTCGAGGTGTCCCCGCTCGATCCGATTGCCTTCATCGTCGCCTGCGGCTCCATCGCAATGGTCGGTTTGTTCGCGGGATTTCTTCCCGCCAACCGAGCGGCACGCGTTGACCCGGTGGTGACGCTTCGCGACGAAGGCTGACTTAACCGGTTGCATCAGGTGAAGTCTGTTCCCTCTTGTTCCAGCCATGCGAAGACGCCGCGTCTTCAAGGCCGTCCTCGACGTCCTCGGAAGCCGTCGAAGCGCCCACTAGAGAGGTTCGATTGCAGTGCCAGTCATGTCTCGTTGTCGCTGATGAGCACTCAATTCTCGGTAGGTCTCTCCACGTGATCGATCACGAGGACGTCCACAGGGCCTGTGGACGCTTGCAGTTTCAGGCCGAGTTGTTCTTGCAGGGCAGTACGTATAGTGGGTCTGGCAGCGGGATCCGCTGGCTGGCCAGAGGCATCTGGCCCCGCGGGATTCGGGAGTCCGGCGAGGGCATCGTCCATGGCGAACTCCAGGTGAAGAGCGAACCTTCCAGTGAACCCGGTCTTGTCAATCACTTCCCGCCCCATCATTGTCGAGAGCATCTTTGCGAACGCCGGCATCGACACGCTGATTCCCTCCATGTTCAGCCCTGTCCCAGCCTGTACCACGCCCGGGCCGCATGGTGGAGCCGGCCGCGCCTGGCCCCGCTCGGGCAATGCCGTAAGAACCTCGGAACAAGTACCTCCCTGCGGGGCCTGCAGTTTGGGCCCACTCTTCACCGCCTGCAAATCGTAGACCGGGAGATCTCTTGTCTCATGGTGAATCGCCAGCTTAAACCGGTCGGCCAGGAGCGTTTGCAACATCAGCCACATCCGCTGCGGATCGATGTTGCCCTCCGGTTTGGCCTCGATATCGTAGCCATCAGTGCTGACCCACGACGGACCGCCTACCACCCGAAAGCCCTGGACCGAATATGCCCTTTGGATGAGCATCGTCAACGGGGCGTTACCCGCACTCAAGCGGCCGCCCGGGCGCCAGCCCACTCCCATCGGGACCGCCATCGAAAGCTGTTCACGAGCCGGGTTGCGTTTGATGGATGCGACGGCAAATCGCGGGGGATCGGCGGATTGTCCGAACATTCCACAGACCGCGACCATTAGCAGACTTGCGATGGTGATCATGCCCGGCTCCAGGCCGGTAAGGAGGGTTGGCCCCGAGTGACGCAGCCGCCTTGCGATGTGGTTGGCCCTCGATGGGCCGTTAGCGGCGCTTGCGGCACTCCGGTGCGCCAGGCCGTACGACCCCAACTTCGCCAGTATTTGCATGGATTTCATGACGAGCTTCCTTTCTCTCTCTACAAACGAATCGACCTTGTTACGGATTTGGTCCGGTCTTTCGCGCGAGTCCCTGTGCGCCGCAAGCCCTCCCATCACCGAGGTCCGGGCGTACCGAAGGAACTCGGCAAAAATCCAAGATTCGGCACTGGTTAGAATTGCCATTGGCGGTCGGTTGCTGCCCGAAGAAATCATCTGAGGTAACAATACTACGATTAAAAACGTAATTCAACGATAATTTACGTAGCGAGAGCCCGAAGTCGTGCAAAAAGACCCCTGCTGCCTCGCAACGGCGTATCGTTCAACTCCCATAGCGAGATGACGGACCGCATCGCGCTGTCAAGGCGAATGGGCGCCGTGACTTTCGTGGGAGTTGAGCGGAACAGCCGACGTCACCAATACAAGTGTCACGCCCACCGGCACGAGTGCTGGTAATCCCGAAATGCACAGAGACTGCGTCTCCGCAGCCCAAATATTCCTAACCTTGTCCATTCCTAAGACGTCTTAATACCGAGAAGACTTAGTATTGAGCCGGAACCAACCATGTCATTGTGGTCGCGCATTGCCAGTACATTCCGCACCGATCGCGTGAGCGGCGAAATCGACGAAGAATTGCAATCGCATATCGACGAAGGCATCGCCCAGGGCCGCGATCCCGGCGAAGCCCGCCACGCCCTCGGATCGCCGCTTCGCTACCGCGAGGAGAGCCGCGACGTCCGCGTGCTCGCGTGGCTCGACTCGGTGCGCGCCGACGCGATCTTCGGCTGGCGCCAACTGATGAAGCGAAAGGTGACCTCCGCTGCCGCCATTCTCTCGCTCGCCCTGGCGATCGGCGCCTGCACTTCCGCATTCCGGCTCATCGACGCTCTGCTGCTGCGGCCTTTGCCTGTCGCCGAACCAGAGCGCCTGTACGATCTCTATCGCACCGGAATCGGCTTCGACGGCAAGCCCAGTACCTTCGACGGCTGGGCGCACCCGTCATTCCGGCTTATGCGCGCTGCGGTGAAGGGCGAGGCGGAACTTCTGGCGGTCTCTTACGCCGAACGCATGGACCTGACGTACCAGTCCGACGAGGAAATGGAAAAAGCCCACGTCCAGTACGTTTCCGGCTGGATGTTCGATTCGTTCGGTCTGCGACCGGCGATCGGACGGCTCTTCACCGAGAACCACGATTCGAAGCCCGCAGCCGCTCCCTACGCGGTGATCTCGTACGACTATTGGACACGCCGTTTCGCCCGCAATCCGCAAGTGGTTGGGAGGACGTTTCATCTCGACGAGCGCGTTTTCGAGATCGTGGGGGTGGGTCCCGAAGGCTTCACCGGCACCGAAACGGGCATCGCCACCGACGTCTTCCTGCCGACCATGATGCATCCGGCAGCCATCCGCGACGACGCCACGTGGCATCGCACGCTGGTACGGCTGAAGCCGGGTATTGCCGTGGAACCGGTGCGCGCCAAACTGCATGCTACCTCGCGCGCCTTCGAAATGGACCGGGCCAAGGGCTTCACCGGCATGACCAAGGAGAGCATCGATCGATTCATCGATCAGAAGGTGATGCTGGAGCCTGCTTCCGCGGGCGCATCCGGAATGCAGAAGGACTATCGCGTCGGGCTGATTGCCATCGGCGTGCTCGTAGCCCTGGTGCTCCTGATCGCCTGCGCGAATGTCGCGAATCTGATGACTGCGCAGGCTGCGGCGCGGTCGCGAGAGATGGCCTTGCGCGTTTCAATCGGCGCCGGACGGCTGCGGCTCGTCCAACTGGTACTGATCGAAAGTGCCTGGGTGGCTTTGCTCGCCGCATTGACTGGTGGGTGGTTCGCGTATTGGTCCGCGCCATACGTCGTTGGTCGCATGAACCCGCCGGATAATCCGGCGCACCTCGCCTTGCCTGCGGACTGGCGAGTCTTTGGATTCGGCGTGTTGCTGACTCTGGCGGTCACGCTGCTGTTCGGGTTGGCGCCGGCGCTGCACGCCTCCGCGGTCAATCCGGCAACGACGTTGAAAGGAGGCTCCAGCCCGCACTCCCGGCGGCGTTGGATGCATTCGCTGATTGCGTTGCAGGTGGCCTTCTGCTTTCTGGTGCTGTTTGTGGCAGGTCTGTTCAGCGCCACTTTCGACCGGATTTCGCACAAGTCCATCGGATTCTCACCGGATCGCGTACTCACCGTGGAGACTGTGGCGCAGAATGCCCAGCCCGCCGCCTACTGGGACCAGACCGCGGAACAACTACGTCATTTACCGGGTGTCGAGAGCGTCGGCATGGCGGCGTGGCCGTTGCTCTCGTTGCAAGGACGCAACGGTTTCATCGGAGTGCACGGCCAGTCTCCGGGTCCGGTCCTGGCTTATTTTCTGGATGTGTCGCCCGACTGGATTCAGGCGATGCGTCTGCCGTTGCTTGCAGGCGGGGACCTGCGGCCGAGCGATGTCACTCCAGGCGCTGCGCTCGTCAATGAGACCTTCGCCAGGCAGTTCTTTGGCAGCGAGAACCCCATAAGCCAGACGTTCACGCGAGGAACGAGTCGGTATGAGGTGGTCGGGTTGGTCCGCGATGCGCCTTACCGGCACATTCGCGAAGCTACCCTCCCGGTGGCGTACGTGCCCCTGCACCGGATCGATTCCAACGGAACGATGGCGCCGATTCGGCGAGCCAGTTTCATTGTGCGCACCGTTGGCTCCAATCCCCAGGCGCTCGCGTCCATCATCCGCCACCAAGTGCCTAAGGTACGGCCTGAATTCCGCGTGAGCGAGGTTCGCACGCAATTGGAACTGTTTCAGGGGCAAACCGTTCGCGAGCGCCTGCTGGCCATGCTCGGTCTGTTCTTCGCCGGGGTAGCACTGTTGCTGGCGGGAATCGGTCTCTATGGCGTGCTCGATTATGCGGTACTGGAAAGGCGGCGCGAGATCGGCATTCGGATCGCGATCGGAGCCGAATCAATGGAGATTGCGCGCCAGGTGACCTCGGATGTCTTCCGCATGGTGCTGCTGGGCGCGGCGGCAGGCCTCGCCTGTGGACTGACACTGGTGCGCTCCATCGCGGCACTTCTCTATCAGGTGAAGCCGGCTGATCCAGGCATGCTGGCGTTCCCCATGGTGGCGATCATGGCGCTGGCGCTGATCGCCGCCCTTCCGGCTGTCATCCACGCCTTGCAGACCGACCCCGTGGCGATGTTACGTGCAGACTAGGGTTGGGTGTCGCTTGCTTACGCGCGCGGCTCGCAACGATCCACGACCGCGGCTGGAACATCGCTTGCTTACGCGCACAGCTCGCAACGAACCACGACCGCGGCCGGGAGTCGCGTGCCAACGCGCGCGGCTCGCAACGAGCCACGACCGCGGCCGGGACGTCGCTTGCTAACGCGCACAGCTCGCAACGAGCCACGACGGTGAGATGACTTGAAAGAATCCCGCAAGCGGGCCTGCGCTCACGGATTTTGACATCTCCCCGAGGGCGCAACTTCAATCACATCACACGAGCAGAGCACGGGAAGCCTTCACAAGTGCCCGTGATCCTAGCGAAGCGTGACGATGGTTGCGCCCCAGCCGCCGGCCTCCGCCGGGGCGTCTCGGAATTCGATGACAAATTCGCTGCGGGCCAGAACCGAGCGGACGATTTCGCGCTGCACCCCGATGCCGCGACCGTGAATGATTCGTAGCGCTTTGAATCCCAAGTGGTGAGCTTCCTCGAGATACGCCTCGACCACCGCCTTCACATCCCGCGGAGGAATGCTGTGCAGGTCGAACACGTCGCTGATGGGGATGCGGACGGGTTCCGCATCGAATTCCGGGTCAGATTCCATACCCCTAAAAAGCATAAGGCCCGGTCAGCCTGAGGCCAACCGGGCACTGATTACCGCGAACTACGCGCACCTGACGTTAAGCGACCTGTTGCGAACGATATTCGCACATGATCGCTTCCATCTGATCCTTCAACCGAAGTTTCATCTTCTTTAAACGCGTCTCCTCCAACTGTTCTTCCTCAGTCAGATGGGGATGCGCTTCCAGGGCGTCCAGCTTCTGCGCAAATTCCGCATGCCGGCTGGCGAGCCCTCGAAACTCCTCGCTCGTCGCCATCAGATGCGCTCTCAACTCTTCCAGTGCGTTCCGTTCCATATTGGGCAATTCCTCCCAGTGAGGTTGCCACGCCGAGTCGGTTGGTTCGGAAACAAGGCTCGGTGGGTAATCTCGATGCATTTGGTCAACAGACGGAATCTGACCGTCTATTCGCCACCTTAACATGAATGAAACTTCATGACAATAGCCGTCTCGAGGGGGTTTTGGTAATATTCTCGTCGCCTGCCTACCTCCTTAAATCCCATAGACTTATAGATGTTTCGCGCGGCTTGATTGGATTCGCGAACCTCCAGAAAAACCGCTCCCGAGAAGCTTTCTAATAGACTTGTCAACAACTCGCGCGCGATGCCGCGGCGCCGAAATTCCGGCGATACCGCGAGATTCAGCAACTCGCGCTCATCCGGGGCGACTTCGCGTGCCACCAGGAACCCGGCGACGCGTCCGTTGAGGATCGCAACCGTGAATTCGTACTGAGAGTACTCGTTTACGTTCCATAACGCGGACTCGGGGCTGGCCGCCTGAATCGCTGCGACCTCCTCCAGGTCGGACGGCTCACCGCGCCGGATTGCTGTCATATTGGTCTTATTATGCATGTGCTCCTCCCCTTGCTCTTCTTCCTGGCACAGCCGTTCTGGGAAGCCAAGCCTCCAGAGAAGTGGACTAACCAGGAGATCGAGATTCTGCGCACCAACAGCCCGTGGGCGCAGGTGCTGGGTCCTAACCCCGGGGTGCTGGTCTATCTCGCGACTGCAGCCCCAATCGAGGAAGCCGAAGGGGAATTTCGCTTGCGAGCAAAGAACGCGTTGCGCGAGCCGGACGCCGATTACCTGACTTATCTGAGCGAGAATCGGGACAAGCACCTGGTTCTGGCGATTCCCTATGACAAAGTGACCCAGATGCAAAAGGCAGACGAGTCGCGAAAGATGGAGTCGGAAACAATGATGATGATCGGGCGCAAGAGTTACAAGATGATCGGGCACTTTCCTCCAACACCCTCCGACCCGGTGCTGCGCCTGGTCTTCCCGCGAGAAGTCCAGCCCACCGATAAGAAGGTCGTATTTCGGCTTTACCTGCCGGGAGTGGAGTTCCCGGAGAGGGAAGCAGAGTTCCAGGTCAAGGAGTTGCTGTATCGGGGGAAGCTGGAGATGTGAGTGATGCGGCCTGCTCACGCAGGGCTGCCGAAACACAACTGCCACGAAATGTTTTCTTAAAGACGATTCAGGAGTACACTGAGAACAGATTTTAAAGGCGGCGATGCTCGATCGCTGCGGCCCGGCTCGCGACGAAAGGAGAGAGCAGATGCCTCAATCTGGAATACCTCGGTGTGCAGTAATCCTTCTAATTTTTCTTGCCAGGCCGGCACTGGCGCAGTATGCGCAGCAAGGAAGCAAGTTGGTGGTAAGCGGGGCCGCGGGTTCGCCGACGGTCGGTACCTCGGTGGCGGTTTCGGGCGATGGCAACACCGTGCTGTTGGGAGGTCCGCTCGACAATAACGGCGCCGGCGCGGTTTGGGTCTACACGCGAAGCGGCGGCAGCTTCGTACAACAGGGTGGCAAACTGGTCAGCAGCGACAGCGTCGGTGTGGCCGCGCAAGGTAGCTCGGTGGCGCTTTCCGCGGACGGCAATACCGCCGTGTTTGGCGGCATCAAGGACAATGATGGCACTGGCGCCATGTGGGGCTACACGCGCACCAACGGCGTGTGGACCCAACAGGGTCCCAGACGATGGGGAACGGTGATCACGGGGATCTCCTATCAAGGCATTTCGATTTCACTATCGGCCGACGGCAACACGGCGCTGCTGGGCGGCTATTGGGATAGCGGCGAACTGGGCGCGGCGTGGGTCTTCACGCGCGCCAACGGAGTATGGAGCCTGGTGCCGACGAAACTGGTCGGCAATGGCGTGGGGCGCGCGCATATCGGAGCGTCGGTGTCGCTCTCCGCTGATGGGAATACGGCGATCCTGGGAGGGCCCGGCGATAGCAACGGCTCGGGGGCCGCGTTCATCTTCACTCGCTCGGGCGATACCTGGACGCAGCAGGGCAACAAGCTCACCGGTTTCACCGCCACCGCCAACGCGAGCTTTGGATCGGGTGTGGCGCTCTCGGCAGACGGCAATACTGCCGTCGTCGGGGCCAGCGGCGACAACAACAGCGCCGGCGCCGTGTGGGTGTTCACGCGCTCGAACGGGCAATGGTCGCAGCAGGGCGGCAAATTGGTGGGAAGCGACGCGGCTGCCTCGCGGTACCTGGGGCAGTCGGTGGCAATTACGGGCGATGGAAACACGGTGCTGGCGGGTGGACCAGGCGGCGTTCAGACTGCGCCCTTTGGCAGGAGCCCTTCCGTAGGCGCGACATGGGTATTCGTGCGTTCGAACGGCAACTGGACGCAGCAGGGCGTCGAGTTCACGGGATTGGGCACTGCGGGCGGCGATGCGCTGCAGGGATCTGCCGTGGCGGTGAGTTCCGACGGGACGACGGCCGTCGTGGGCGGACCGACTGACAACGGTGGCTTCGGAGCGGCGTGGATCTTCTCGCGGCCGGTCACGGCAACTCCTCCGGCGATTACCACGCAGCCTCTCGGCGGGACCGTGCCCAGCGGACAATCGGCGACGCTCAATGTGGTGGCGACCGGCACCGCGCCGCTGAGTTACCAGTGGTATCAGGGCTCGAGCGGCAATACGTCGACGCCGGTGGGAACGAATTCTCCATCGTACATGACGCCCATCCTGACGGCGCCCGCCAGTTACTGGGTAAGGGTGAGCAGTCCGTATGGAAGCGTGGATAGTGCTACCGCGACTCTGATTTTGACCGCGGGCGGGCCTGTGATCACGCAGGTGCTGACGGTGGCGAACCACAGTTCCACGATTGCGCCCAATACGTGGATCGAGATTCACGGGAACAACCTGGCGCCGCCCAACGACACGCGCTTGTGGCAGACCTCGGACTTCGTGAACGCACAGTTACCCGTGCGGCTCGACACCGTGGCGGCGACGGTGAACGGGAAGAGCGCATACGTGGAGTACATCAGCCCGACACAGGTGAATGTGCTGACGCCTCCCGACAACATCACTGGCCCGGTCCAATTGTTGATGAGTGTGGGTGGGGTGAATAGCGCTCCGTTTCCGGTAACGGCCACACCCGTGGCGCCGGCGTTCTTCGTTTTTCAGGGCGAGCCGTATGTGGCGGCGGAGCACACCAACGGGACGTACCTGGCGCCGGCGAACCTGTTCCCCGGTGCGACACCTGCGAAGCCCGGCGAGACGGTGGTGCTGTTCGGCAGCGGATTTGGGCCGACTACTCCCGCAGCGGTGAGCGGATCCCTGACGCAGAACGGGATTCTGACGACCCCGCCCGTGATTATTATTGGGGGCATCGCGGCAGCGGTGACGTTCGCGGGTCTGGTTATTCCCGGGGAGTTTCAGTTCAATGTGGTAGTGCCCGCCGGAGTGCCGGATGGAGATAATACGGTGACGGCTGTCTACAACGGGATCAGCACGCAGTCCGGATTGGTGTTGCCAGTGCAGCACTGACAATCCGGAGCGCGCGGACGGCGTAAGGGCAGATCATGATGGATGATCTGCCCCACTTCTTACGCGGCGGCGGACCTTTCGGACCCGGTCCCCACCTGCGGTGTCGGCTCCGAGAATTCCTTCAGGAAAATCGCGCGCGATCTGCCAGGATCCAACTCGACCGTCACGTGGTCGCCACTCTGCACCTGCCCGGTGGCGATCAGATTGGAGAGCGGCTGCACCAGCACCCGTTCCACAGCGCGTTTCAGATGGCGTGCGCCGTACCGCTGGTCGGTGCCTTCCTGCAGGATCAGATCCTTCACCTGCTCGGTGACCGTGAACTCGATGGTATTCGTGCCCGTGGCACGGAAGACGCGCTCCTGCACTCCACGGAGTTCCAGGTCGACAATCTGCCGAAGGTCAGCCGCGGCCAGCGAATTAAAGACTACCGTCCGATCGATCCGGTTCAGGAACTCCGGCGTGAATTTACGCCGTGCGGCATCCACTCCGGCGCGCGAAACACGATCCGCCTTCTTGTCATCGAGAGGCTCGCGCTCCGTCTCGTGCGACGTGAATCCCAACTTGGGCTGGAGAATCGCACCCATCTCCGCCGCTCCCAGGTTGCTCGTCATGAAGATCAACGCCCGCGAAAAGTCCACCCGCCGGTTGTCGCCCAGCGTGAGCGTGGCCTTATCCAGAATTCCGAGCAACAGGTTCCAAAGCGCATCGCTGGCCTTTTCAATCTCGTCGAACAGCACGAAGCTCACCTTCACGTCGGCCGTATGATGGGCGTTCAGCACCTCCTGGCTCAGCAGGGGATGCGTCTCGCGATGTCCCAGATATCCGGGAGGCGAACCGATCAGCTTGGCGATCTCATGGCTATGCTGGAACTCTGCACAGTCGATCTTGATCACGGCACGCGGGTCGCCTACCAGGCTTTCGGCAACCGCTTCCACCGTTCGCGTCTTTCCGGAGCCGGTCGGCCCAAGGAAGAGCAGGCTCCCAATCGGCCGTCCCGGACACGACATCCCAGCCGTAAAGGTCTGATAGATGCCAGTAATCTGCCGGATCGCCGCGTCCTGCCCGATGATCCTCTGGTGCAAGTCGACTTCCAGTCGTTCTGCTTCCCGCCCCACCCTGGTGGGGTCCAACATTACTTTTAAGCCAGCCATCTGAGTCCCCCTCCAATCGTATGGACGCAAGATTTCACGCCAGGACTCACGACGTTTGTAAATGTCTGGTAAATAGGGATTAAACGGGTACTAGCGGGCGCGTTTTCTGAACGAGTCTTAATCTCGGAGTCTCAATTTAGAGGAGGTCCTGCTGGAGAATGGGTCCGAGGACGCGATCCAGTTCGCGGTCAGTCCACTCAGACACATGAACATTCCGGTAGAGACTCCAACGCTCCGTGTGGGTCGCGGTCTGGCCTGGTTGGAGTACAGTCAGCGGGCCGAGAGTCTCTAATTCCAGAAAGTCTTCATTGGTGAAGGTCTCGAAAGAGCATCCGTAATCCGGATAGGAGGAGGCCTGTCCATGCGGACGAGTTCGCTTCAAAAAGACCTCCTCATTCAAGAGGTAGGCGCCCCAGGTGTCCGCGTTGAAACTGCCAAGTTTCTGCGGATTGGCGTTGTTCGGATCCTGGCACAATACCAGATACTTTTCGAGTAACATCCAACGGGTGTCGGAAAGATTGGTAAACGCCCACATGACCAGAGGATTGGTGGGAGCCAGTTCCTCGGGATGCGTGCCGCGCGGCGGGAATCCATGGATCCCGATTCCCCCAGGCGCCATCATGGTGAGGGCCCACGGCGCCAGTTCGAACGGCTCGCTGCCGGCATTCCGGATGTGGTGAACCACTTGGACGCCGGTGCCGCTCTCGGACATCTTTACCACGATCCGTTTTTCCAGACCGGTCCAGGCTTCCACGCGCCCGACGGCTTCCAGCGAATTCCCGCCAGTCTCCACGTACACCGACGCGTTGTCGGAGGCGTAGGTCCTCACGGGATCCTCAGGGGCAAACCAGAGGCGGTGTCCCCCGCGCGGTTGCCAGTCGCGCTCACCTGATTTCCCCAACTGGTCGGCGAACAGCTTGAAGAGGTTCTGCCCGCCCACGAAACCGTACCGCATGATTCGTGGGCCGACATCGCCGGTAACGATCAGGTCGACCGTTCCATTGGACATCCGATAGCTGTTGGGCCAGCCGCGAAAATCTACCTTTTCGATCGTGACAGAAGACATTTCCTCACGATGGTAGCAAACGGGATCACTTTTGCCCTCAGGTGTTTCGCGTAACGTATCCATGGAGGCCGGTCGGCCGGGAGATGACCCGGCGGACGGTGCCGTAACCCAATCCGGTCGCCTTTGCGATCCTACGGAAGCTCCAGCCTTCCTTCCTCAGTTGATACACCAACAGAACCGGTGCATTCCGGACTGGCCGTCCGACCGGCCGTCGCATAGTTTGAAGAGACTCAGGCATATTGAACCGTTCCTCAACCAGAAAGCGCATTTTTTAGAGGAAGAGTGCCAAGGTTTTTGGGATTTTTTGCAGAATCCACCAACTTGGGCCCTCCACCCCCACGCTCTCTTTTTGTTTATGTCGGCGCGGCGGTTATCATTACGTGGTATGGGTGATTCCGAAGCCAGCAGCGGCCCGGATTTCTCGGCAGAGGAGCGGGAACTCGTCAGCGAACTGGTTTTTCAAGGCCAGTCGGAGAATCCCGACTACCTGGAGGCATGGCTTGATGCCCAGAATCCTCCGGAACGCGTCCGGCGGGAGGTAGAACGGCTCTTGCGTGCAGCGTTCACCTGTGCCCCGAGTTTTCTGGAGCAGCCGGCTGCCGATTTCCACAGCAGCAGCCCACGCAAATTACCAGAGCGGATTGGCCCGTACCGGATCATCGATGAACTCGGCTCTGGCGGGATGGGGGTCGTATACCTGGGTGAAGATGAAAAACTGAAGCGGCGTGTCGCGATCAAGGTGCTCCGTGCGCGGAGCGCAGACGACGAGGAGATGCAGAACCGGCTGCGTTGGGATGCCCTGAAAGCTGCCGAACTACAGCACCCAAACATCGTAACCGTACACGAGGTGGGTTCCGACGGCGATACGAGCTACGTAGTAATGGAATACATCGCTGGAAAGAGCCTGGGGCGGATGATTCCCAAGCGGGGCATGAAGACGGTGGAAGCTTTGGGATATGCGATTCAGATTGCCAGCGGACTCGAAGCCGCGCACGCCAGGGGGATCGTGCATCGCGACGTGAAGCCCGGGAACATCATGGTGACTCATTCGGGCGTGGTGAAACTGCTCGACTTCGGGCTCGCCAAGGACTTGTGGCAATCGACGACAGGGGGGGAGTTTCCGCCGACGGTCCAGGGCAAATTTGCCGGCACTCCGACGTACACCTCGCCGGAGCAGGCTGAAGGCCAGCCAGTGGACGTTCGTTCCGACATCTTTTCGTTTGGCTCCGTGCTGTTCGAAATGCTGACGGGAGCTCGCGCATTCCCCGGCGAAACGCCCGGGTCCGTAATCGGCTCGATTCTGCGCGATGAACCACCCAGCGCGATCGGAGCGCATCCGCAGATCGATGAACGGCTGGATGAGATCGTGCATCGTTGCCTGCGCAAGGACCGGGCACGGCGCTTCCAGAGCATTGCCGAAGTGGCGGTACGCCTGCGGGAAGTCAAGGATGATCTCGAGCATCCCAAGTCCAAAATCGATTCAAATCGCGGCCTGTTTTCCAGAATCGCGAGGAATCCGTGGGCTCTGATCGGCTGTGGTGCCATCCTGGGCGCGGGATTGTCGGCCATCTGGGTTTCGTCGCGGACCTCGAATGAGGGCCGGTGGATGGGATTCGACAATTTCGTCCTCACAAAGGCCACGACCGATGCCCGTCTCACGCAATCCCCTACGCTGTCACCGGACGGTAGGCTCTTGGCCTATTCATCTAACGCCTCCGAAGAAGGCAACCGTCAGATCTTCCTCCAGCAATTGAGGGGCGGCTCGATCCGGCAAATCACGCATGGGGATTACGACAACTACGCCCCCGTCTTTTCTCCGGATAGCTCGCAGATTGCATTTCGATCCGACCGCGAGGGCGGCGGTATCTACGTCATGGCGGCCTTCGGTGGTAGTGAGCGGTTAATCGCCAGCAAGGGATCGGGGCCGCAATTCTCCCCCGATGGGCAATCGATCGCGTACTGGACGGGTCGAGTCGGCGCGACGTTGATCGCCGGTTCCAGCCAAGTCTACATCGCGTCGCTACGATCGGGGACAATCCAGAAGTTCCGCCCGGAGTTCGTCGCATCGGCATACCCGTTCTGGTCGCCGCAGGGCGACCGGCTCCTGTTTCTCGGCCGTGACGCGCACGACGCGCGGGGTGATTGGTGGTTAGCCTCAATTGACGGAACCTTCACCCAGCGCACCCGCCTGCTGGATGAACTGAACCACCTGAAGCTTCACAAACCGCCCGGCGAAAATTGGTTTGGTCCGAAAGCCTGGCTAGCGAGCGGCAGGATACTGCTCCCGGCAAGTCTTGGTGACACCACCAATATCTGGTCGATGGACTTTACGGAAGAGGGCGTGATTTCGAACCCGCGGCGGCTCACATACGGGACCACCCTCGAAAGCGAGCCGTCCGGTATCGAATCGGGCGGGCGGCTCGACCTGGCGTTTGCAGCGGAGTCGGTCACCAATGACGTCTGGCAAATTCCTTTGGACGCCAATGGGTTGAGAGCGGGGCCTCCGAAGCAATTGATTTCCGGCTACGAGGCGCTGGCTTCGCCCTCCATCTCCTGGGACGGCGCTCGTTTGGTATTTGCCTCGAGGCATGCGGAGGGGGAGACGGCAATCCAGTTGTTTGAGCCGGCAAGCGGCAAATTCAGCCTTGCATCCACGGTGCGGACCGCTAATGCGCGGCCCATCCTCAGCGGAAACGGCGCATTTGTCGTCTATAACAACATGAAAGCGGGATACCTGGTGCCATTTTCAGGTGGGGAATCTCTGAAGATCTGCGACAAATGCAGCCCCGCGATGCATATCGACTTCGAAGGCCGTCAAGCTCTTTTCGAGCCTCTGGACGAATCGGACCAGGCGTGGCTCTGTTCGAACCGCGGCGCACGCAGATCGCTGATCCGCTGGCAGGGCAAGCCGCTCTTAAAGCAGTCCGGAGCGCGATTCTCTCCCGATGGACGATGGGTCGTCTTCTCCGGCACCACGTTCGACTCGCCGGAAAACCGCCACATTTGGATTACACCTGTTCGAACGGAGCCGGTCGCCGACAAGGACTTGATTCAACTCACCGAGGGAACCGATGCCGAAAGCGAGCCCTATTGGTCGCCGGACGGCCACACCATCTACTACCTTTCCAATGCCGACGGATTGCTGTGTATCTTTGCCCGTCACGTGAATCCTGCTACCGCTCAGCCAGTGGGTGCGCCGTTCGTCGTGCTTCACGCCCACGATGCATCACACAAGATCCAGAGCCCTTCGGCTTATCCCGGAGATATCGGCCTTTCCGTGGCAAGGAACTCGCTGGTCCTGATGATGTCAGAGCATCGCGGCGCCATCTGGCTGCGCCGGGAGTAGTTCGCCCGTGTTTTAAAAAACCAGATGACAGGGGCCCGCTGGCTGCTGTAAGCTTAGTGACACATGTTCGAGGCCGAGTCAAAGGTGGAGTTGCCCCTCAAACCGCGGATTAGCGTTGTCATTATTAGCCGTAATGAAGGGCAAGAGCTTAACGCAACTGTCACTAACCTTTTGGATACTCTCCCTCCCGATCAAAGAGAACTGATTGTAGTGGACGATGGATCGACTGACGGCTCGACCGATTTTCTAGCGCAGCTCGCGGAAGCGCGCGTGTTTCGCTCGGATGGAGTAGGCGTGGCCCGCGCCCGGAATTTCGGTGGATCGCACGCGTCCGGAGACATTGTACTGTTCTCCGATGCTCACATGCGGACTCCGCCGGGTTGGCACGAACCAATCATCGAGGCTTTGCGGCCGCCTTCGGTGGGTGCGGTTGCTCCCGGCGTTTACAGCCTGAACGAGCCTAAGTGCAAGGGCTTCGGCCTCTATCTGAGCGGACCCGATTTAAAGGCGCAATGGCGCAACCGGCAGGGCAGGAAGCCGAGTCCGGTGCCCATCCTGCCCGGTTGCTTTTTGGCAATGCGCCGCGAGACGTTTATCCGCACGGGCGGTTTCGATCCCGGCATGCGCCAGTTGGGCGGCAACGACAATGAGATCAGTTGCCGGTTCTGGCTGTTGGGATACGAGTTGATGGTGGTGCCGGAAGTGGAAGTAGGCCATCTCTTCCGCAAAGTAACTCCCTACGAAGCATGTTGGGCCGCGCTGGTACACAATCGCGTGCGCATGGCCCTGATTCACTTCTGCGCCAGCCGGGTAGAGCGTGTAGTCAATGCGCTTCGTGCCTACAATGCCTTCCCGGCCGCCATGGCAATGATGCTGGAAAGCGACGTATTCGCCCGCCGCGCGATGATCACCGGCATGCGGCGATTCGACGATGCCTGGTATTGCGACAAGTTTGCTTTAAATTGTTAATGAAAGGACCCCCCGAACCATGGATACGATCCTCGAGATAGAAGAACACCCGCTGCCTCCCGACACTTGGGGCGAAGCGCCCGCAACACCACTTGACCAGGCGAACGAAAACCCGCCGACCAGTTCGTCTCCCACGCTGCCGCCGAATATTGAGCCGTAAGAATCAGTCTGGATTATTTTTGGAAGGTTGAGATTTGGAACGGGAACTGAGCTCGGCGTGAAGCCACAGCCGAGCCACCTCCCAATCCCTTTTCACGGTGCGGACGGAGATTCCCATGATGGCGGCAATCTCTTCGATAGTGATGCCGGCGAAGTAACGCAGCTCTACGATTCTGGCCTGCCGTTTATCCTGCTTCTCCAACCGGGCCAGCGCCTGATCGAGCGCGATGTACATTTCCAGATTGCCGGTGGTGGCGTTCACACCTTCGTCTAAATCGATCCGTTGGGCTTCGCCCCATCGCTTTACGGATTTGCGCCTTCTTCCGTGATCGACCAGGATATGACGGATGGTGCTCGCCGCTACCGCAAAAAAGTGGCTTCGACTTTCCCAGGAGCCTTCGGGCTGTTCCTGGAGCCGCAAGTACGCTTCGTGAACCAGGGCCGTCGCTTGCAGCGTATGATCGCACCGCTCCGAGGCCATCAGGCGTTGGGCAATGCGCCGGAGTTCCTCGTACACCATCTCCGTGAGCCGTTCGCAGTCCCTCAGGTTTCCCTCCGGGTGGTTGATCAGGAGCGTCAAACTATCCTTGGATGTCGGCTCCATAATTGTTCGAAAGCGTACAGTTAGTCTATCAGATTCTTATTTTGAAATGCTTAGAAATATCAGACAAAGGGTAGCAGACCCCTGCGGCCTATTGCACCTTTGCCGTGAAGATATTGAATTCGTAACGCTCCTTGGCGTCCTTGTCCGAGCAAAATACCAGCGTCTTGCCATCCGGCGAATACTCCGGAAATGACGTAAAGCCCCCGAAGTTGGTCACGCGCTCGAGTCCCGTACCATCGAGGTTGATCATGTAGAGTTCGAAATGTCGGCTGTCGCAATCGTGCTTGTTTGACGAGAATAGAATGCGCTTGCCATCGGGCGTGAACGTGGGAGCGAAGCTGGCGCATCCGAAATTGGTGATGGTTCGGGCATTTCCGCCCTTCGCGTCCGAAACCACCAGTTCCATCTTCATCGGTGTGGTTTGATTGTCTGCCAGCAACGACTTGTATCGGGCCATGTCCGCTGGCGTTTTGGGATAATTGGCGCGCCACACAATCATCTTGCCGTCGCGTGAGAAGGCCGGCCCGCCATCGTACCCGACCTTGGATGTGATCTTCTGCTTGTGCGAACCATCCGCCCGCATGGTCCACAGATCGAGATCGCCGCCGGCGAGCGAGGTGAAGACGAGCATTCCCGTCTTCCAGTTGACGGTGGTCTCCGCATCGTAGCCGGGCGCGTCGGTGAGGCGCTTTTCAATCTCCCCGGTATCCTTTGCCAGGAAGATGTCGAAGCCTGCATAAATCGGCCAGACATAGCCTTTACTGCGGTCGGGAGGGGTCGGACAAGCGTCGCCGGCAAGGTGGGTGGAGGAGTAGACGATGTGTTTGTTGTCCCCCAGGAAGTATCCGCAGGTGGTCTGCCCTTTTCCGGTGGAGACCAGGTGCTGGTCGGAGCCATCGGCGTTCATGATGAAAATCTGGTCGCAGCCGTACGGCGGACGGGTGGTCATGAAGATCAGCCGCTTCCCGTCAGGCGACCAGTAGGCTTCCGCATTCTGTCCGCCGTGGGTGAGTTGACGGAAATCGCTGAGTTGTGGCGTTTGCGCCGCGGCCAGTGTGGCGGCGAGCGGTGCGGCAGCCAGGATCGCCAATCGCAGGTTCGTCATAGCTTGACCCTGACAGTATACTGTGGAGCGTGCTCCGGATTTCGACCTTTCTCCTGGCCCTCTCCCTTTTCGCCGCAGCGCCTCCCGCCCGGTTTGCGGAACATGTGCTGGCCACCGACCTTCGCGGCGGTTATCAGGTCGTGGTGGCCGACCTCAATCACGATGGCAAGCCCGATCTGATCGCATTGGCAAGCGGCATGACCGACCTCGTGTGGTTCGAGAATCCCGGCTGGCAACGCCACGTGATCGCTTCGGGACTGTCACACATGATCAATTGCACGACGATTGCGTTGCCGGGAGACGACATCCCGCAGATCGTCCTGGCCACCGAGTTCGCCAACCAGGCGAAGGACAGCATCGGCATTGTCTCCGTACTTCGCCACCAGGGCGACCCGCGGCAGCCGTGGAGCGTCACCGAAATCGATCGGCTGACGACCTCGCATCGTCTGCGAACCGCCGACATCGACGGCTCCGGACGCCGCGTGGTCCTCAATCAGCCGCTCACCGGCGCCAAAGCAGCGGCCCCCGACTATCAGGATCAGACGCCGTTGGTTTTTTACCGGCCCGGGGAGTGGAAGCGGCAGGTGATCACGACCGAGGATCGGGGCGTGGTGCATGGCATCTTCGTCGTGGATTGGGACGGTAATGGGCGCGACTCCATCCTGACAGCGAGCTTTACCGGCATCCATCTCCTGCGATTCGGAAAAGACGGGACCTGGAGCCGCACGGAAATCGCCAAGGGCGATCCGGCGGAGTGGCCCAAATCGGGATCGAGCGACATTACCGTCGGCCACTTGGGCAAGACGCGGTTTCTGGCCGCAATCGAGCCGTGGCACGGGAACCAGGTCGCTGTCTACCGTCAGCGGGGCGGGGCTTGGGAGCGCCAGGTGATCGACTCGAGTCTGGTGGACGGCCATACCATTGCCACGGCGGATCTGAATCACGACGGCTCGGACGAGATCATCGCGGGTTTTCGTGGGAAGGGCCGAAGCGTTTACCTCTATTATTCCGATGATGCCGCGGGTGAGCACTGGTCACGTCAGGCTCTCGATGACGGCGGCATGGGTGCGGCAGCGTGCGCGGTGGCGGACTTGAATGGAGACGGACGGCCGGACATCGCCTGCATCGGCTCGGCGACTACGAACCTGAAGTGGTATGAGAATTTAGGGCCGGGCGGGGCTAAATAGGGGCGGACGTGCGCCCCTCATGCTGCGGGTTGGACGAGGGATGCGATCCGCGACTGCTCGATCTGCAAGCGGTTCACGATCTCGCCAAATTCTAAGATGGCCTTGCTCATGGGTGGCAAACGCTGTTCGAGACTCACGATACTTGCCGCCATCATCGCGAGGCGGCTGTCGATGATCTCCAGCCGGCCAATTGTTTCTGTGCGAAACTCTCGAACGTAACGAGTCAAGGTGCCGAGATCATGGGCCAAGGTGCTGAGATCTTGTCTCGCCTCGCCAATGGATTTCTCGATTCGATCCAACCGTTCGTCTGTGGTCATCGCTTCGCCTTACAGTATAGCGCCGCAACGCCCGCTTTTCTTGTGTCTGGACGCCGGATACGCCGCATCGCGCCAGTCAGGCGCAAAAGGAAACCATACGAAAAAAGGCCGCGCGATGTTGGCATCGCGCGGCCCCGGAGGTTGGCAGGTTGGGTTTAGAAGATTCTCTGGTGTACACGATCTACCGAGAATTCCTCGCCAGCGGAATGGCAAGCCGCGCAGCTCTCGCCTAGCGTCGTGGTGTTGGCCAGCGCATGGGAAGCCGTCGCGATGTCGTCATGGCAGCCTTGGCATGCGGCTGAGATGGGCGGTGTGGTCTTCGTGAAACCGCCGGGGCTGGCAACCGCGGCCTTGGCCGGAACATTTTCCACAAGGTATGTGCCGGTAAGGTGACAGGTGGTGCAGTCGCGGAGATCGCCCGGGAACTTCACATCCTGGTAATTGGTAGTGCCCAGGACGTAAGGATTCGCCAGGTTTTCGCCGCGATGGATGCTGTGGATCTGCGTCGCGAAGCTCACGCTTTGACCGGAGGTGCCGTCGGAGAGGCCCGGATTATGGCAGATCACGCATTCCTGCGTGTTGGCGCGAGCTCCGCCATGCACGAAGCCGAGATCGACGTGGCATTCCGCGCACTTGGCGGTGGAGACCACCTGCCGCCGCGGGGCAACCGCGCTCTTGTCCACAGAGAAGTAGAACTCCACAGGCTTGGCGGCGTCGACCGCCGACTGTGCCTGGAGGGTGTTCGGCATGACGGTGACCGTGTTGGTGGCTTCGATCGAGATGGTGTAAGAGCCGGTGGCCGCTGTCGGGATCTTGTTCGTCATGGTGTAGACGTAGACGCCGTTGGCGTCTCCCTTGGTCTGGTTCGGATTCTCGGAAACGCGCAGCCCACCCGGCCCGGTGTTGTAGTCGCCATTGGGGCCGCCAAGCACAAGGCGGATGGTAGTGATCTTGCTGATGTCGACGGGCGTGCCTGAGTTGTTGAGCACGCGGAAAGTGACGACGGGATTGTTACCAGGAGTCGCGTTGTCGACCTTCAGAATTGCTGGAACGATTCCGGGGAGCGAGGTAGAGTTTGTCGGGATGGTATGCGCACCCGGGATGGAAGCGTCGAACTCATGCAGGGCGGTAGAGGTGTGGCAGCCCTTGCACTGGTTGTCGTCGGGTTGCGGCAGGTTGACGTGATTCAGGCCAGTGGCAAAATTAACGTCGTCGTGGCAAGAACCGCAAACAGCCGCGCCGGGATTGGTCTTGTAGTTGTCGGCCTGGGTGGCGCTCGTACTGTGGCAAGTCGTGCAATTGCGGACGTCCTGGGGGAATACGACGTCTGAAAAGTCGGACCACGCGCCGCGATGCCAGATACGGTACGGTGTGCCGGCCTTCACGCTGGGGAGGCTCGATCCCATGTGAATTTTGTGGATCAGGACCTTCATGTCCTGTGTCAGCCCCGTGTCCGGATTGATGGTTTGGGGTGTGTGGCACATGATGCAGAGTTCCACCTTGACGCGTGAGCCGCCGTGGCCAAACAGCGGATCGTGGCACTGATTGCAGGCGTCCGTCGTGACCACCGAACGCGTCGTCTTTACGGGGGTGCCATTCGGGACGAAGCTGAACACGTCGTTGGAAGTCTCGCTCCATTCATCGAAGGTGCCGAATTCCGCAAGGTTGCGCTGCGCGGAGACGCCGATCGAGTGGGTCACCGTCGAGTCGAAGTTCGCCGGCGCCTTGGTTTTGAAGGTGTAGGTGTAGTCGCCAATCGCATTGGCGGTGAACGTTCCGCCGGAATCGTTGGCGGCCTGTGTTTGCGAGGGGTTGTTGTTGATCGTCGCTTTCGCCACCGAGGTGGTATATGAGACGTATTGGCTCTGACCGGCTGGTATGTATGCGGCAATGAAGCTCAAGGACACCGGGCCCTTGGTAACCACGCCCAGGCGATCGAGGGGAATTCCGTCTGAATCCACAATAGTGGCCCGGACGGTGATGGTGCCGTCTTTAGCAATGGCGGCGCTTTGGATTTTTACTACAACACCGGTTTTCCCGAGAGAGGTAGTGCTGCCGTTCAGCCTGGCAGTAGCCGTAAAATCCACGGTTGGTTTGACCCGGTGGGTGTCGGCGGAGGCGATGTTGAATAAAACAACAGGGGCTAGGGCAAACAAAGCGCTAGCCAAGTGCATTCTCATGGATCGGCTTCTCCTAAAATCAAATACAGGACTACAAGATCCTAAAATATAGAATTTTACAGCAGTTTTCTCGCCAGAGCCGCGGGTGATCGATTTCGCTACGGTGCATTGAGGCGACTTTGGGCAGAAGTCGCTAAGTTCCAATAGATACGGGACCGCAGCGACGAAGTTGGTCGGATTTCCGGTTAACGGAGGAAGAACGCCAGGAGAGTGGGAATTGCGAGCTTTCGCGCAGTGTGGGTGGGAAATGGCCGAGGACATGGGTTAAGAGCCGATCTGTGGGACGATACAATCTCCTGGGAGGTCTAATTTGGATCGCCGTACTTTTCTGGCGGGCACCGCTTTCACTACGGCGCTCGCGCAAGCTCAGAATCCGCCTGCGGTTCCCCTTCGCCGCGTCTATTCGCTGAATCGCAACTGGCTGTTCCACAATCAAGTGGCGGCTGGCGCGGAAGGGCCGGGATTCAACGACTCGGGCTACCAGCGAGTCACCCTTCCCCACACCAATATCGAGTTGCCATGGCACAGCTTCGATGACAAAGCCTACGAGTTCGTTTCGTCATATCGGCGTCATTTCCGCGCCCCGGCGTCGTGGAGCGGTAAGAGGGTGTTGGTGGATTTTGGCGGCGTCATGACCGCCGCTAAAGTTGCGATCAATGGCCATTCGTTTGAAGAGTATCGAGGCGGCTACACGCCCTTCTCCTTCGAACTCACCCCCCATCTGAAGCTGGGCGCCGACAATCTGCTCGCCGTCGCGGTAGATTCGACCGAACGCGCCGACATCCCGCCCTTCGGCGGCAGCATCGATTACCTGACGTTCGGCGGTATCTACCGCGATGTGGAACTGCGTGTAGTGCCCCAGACGTTCTTGGCGAATGTGTTCGCCAAGCCGGTGCGGGTGCTGTCCAAGGACCGCGCATTGGAGGTGCGGTGCTATCTGGACGGACCTGTCGAGAAACCCATCACCCTCACCGTCGAACTTCACGACGGTGACCGGCTTTTGAAATCCGCAACGGCCACCGTTAGATCCCAGGCTGAGCACCACGATGTGACCTTGTCTGACCTTGGTGATCTGGTTCCGTGGGATTTGGCGACGCCCAAGCTCTATCGCGTGACGGCCCGGTTGGATAATGGCGACGCGTTCTCCACCCGGGTGGGCTTTCGCGAGGCGCGCTTCACGGAAAAGGGCTTCTACCTCAACGGACAGCATGTGAAGCTGCGCGGCCTCAACCGCCACCAGACCTACCCTTATACCGGTGGAGCAATGCCGGCGAGGGTGCAGGCGCGGGACGCCCTCGTCCTCCGGCGGGAACTGAAATGCAACATCGTGCGAACCTCGCACTATCCGCAATCGCCCGCCTTTCTGGACGCCTGTGACGAATCGGGGCTGCTGGTGCTCGAAGAGATTCCCGGCTGGCAGCATATCGGCGAGAACGCCTGGCAAGACCTGTCGGTCGACAATGTAAGCCGCATGATCCGGCGCGACTGGAACCATCCATCGATCGTGCTGTGGGGAGTGCGCATCAACGAGTCGGCAGACGATCACGCCTTCTACACGCGCACCAATGAGGCGGCCCGCGTGCTGGACGATTCCCGCCAGACTGGCGGCATTCGCAATCGGTATGACTCCGAACTGCTGGAAGACGTCTTCACGATGAACGATTTCGGTTTCCCGCTGCGTCCCCCGAATCATCCGGCATACCTGAATACCGAATTCAACGGCCATATGTACTCGACGAAGCGTTTCGACAATGTGGAGCGCGTGGCGGAGCACGTGACGCGGCACGCGCGGGTGCACGACCAGTTGGCATCCGACGATCGCTACGCCGGAGGCATCGCGTGGTGCGCCTTCGATTACGCTTCGCATCGCTACTTCGGCTCAGGCGACCGGATCTGCTACCACGGCGTGAGCGACATTTTTCGGCTGCCCAAGCCGGCGGCGGGATTTTACAAGTCGCAATGCGAGCCCGAAGAGGAAGTGGTGATCGAGCCCGGCTTCTACTACGCGTGGGGCGACAAACCCGCGGGCAACGGTCCCGGCGTCGTCCCCATCTGTTCCAATTGCGATCACCTCAAGATCTACTATGATGGCAAGCTGCTGCTGGAGGCCGATCCCGACCGGAAGACATGGCCGCACCTGAAGCATCCGCCATTCACCGTGGCACTCAACCGGCTTTCGTTCGGCTCTTGGGGCGACTTGAAGATCGAAGGCTATATCGACGGCAAGCTGGTGGGCTCGAAGACACTTTCGGCGGGCGGCACGGACGACCGGCTGGTAGTCAAGCCCGACGATGCCGAGTTGGATGGCGACGGCCGGGATGCCACGCGCGTGGTGCTCGCCGTCACGGATGTCTACGGGAATCTCCGTCCCTTTGCGACCGGCGCAATTCAACTGGCCGTGACTGGACCTGGAGAAATCGTAGGCGAGAATCCGTTCTCGCTGAGCGGAGGCGCCGGCGCGGTGTGGGTTAAGGCCAAGGAAGGCGCGGGGACGATCCGTTTGGAGGCGCGTCACCAATACCTGGGTAAGCAGACCGTGGAGCTTCAGGTACGCCGCGTCGAGCGTGAGTGGGTATAAGCTGTTCCCAGGAGTCTGATATGCACCCATCGAAGAGCGGCGTCTTATGCGCCGTGGTCTACCTCGTGGTAGGGGCCACCCTGGCGTGGTCGTCAGCAAGTCGCGTGAAAACAGACAGCGGAACCGTGGAGGGCGTCTCGGGATCGGGTGATTCGGTCCGGATCTACAAAGGGATTCCTTTTGCCGCGCCACCGGTTGGGGACCTCCGCTGGAAGGAGCCACGGCGTCCGGCGGCCTGGAAGGACGTACGGAAGGCGGACGCGTTCGGTGCGAGGTGCGCTCAGGGCAACATGTTCTCCGACATGGTATTCCGCGACGCGGGCATGAGCGAGGATTGCCTCTATCTGAACATCTGGGCTCCGGCGAAGGGCGCGCGGATGCCGGTACTGGTGTACTTCCACGGCGGGGGATTCGCCGCGGGATCGGGTGACGAGCCTCGCTACGATGGCGAGAACTTCGCCCGCAAGGGCATCGTCGTGGTGACGGTGAACTATCGCCTGGGAGTTTTCGGGTTCCTGGCGCATGCGGAACTGACCGCGGAATCGCCGCACAAAGCTTCGGGAAACTACGGCATGCTCGACCAGGTAGCGGCGCTCGAGTGGGTAGAGCGGAACATAGCGGCGTTTGGCGGCGATCCGAAGAAGGTGACGATCGGAGGCGAGTCCGCGGGTTCCTTCGCGGTGAGCGCTCTGATGGCCTCGCCTCTCTCGCGGCAACTCATTGCCGGCGCGATTGGAGAGAGCGGCGCCATGTTCAGCACAGGCTCGGGAACGCTCGCCGCGCAACCCTTGGCCAAGGCGGAGCAGTCGGGCACGGAGTATCTGACGGCCGCAGGGGTCAAATCGATCGCGGAATTGCGGAGCAAATCGGCCGACGAGTTGCTGAAGGTGCCGACACGAGGGCCGGGTCTGCGTTTCGCCCCCATCATCGACGGCTATTTCCTTCCCGATACACCGGCTTCAATCTATGCGAAGGGTCAGCAGAGCCACGTGCCCCTGCTGGCTGGATGGAATGCAGACGAAGTCCGGATAGGCGTCCTGGCGGCCAATCCGAAGCCCAATGGGCAGATCCTTACCGCGCGCCTGAAGACCGCTTTCCCGGATGCGCTGGACGCCGCACAGAAGGTGTACGCGGCCGCGAACGACGAGGAGGCGCTGCGAGCGGCGGGCGATCTGGCAAGCGATCAGTTTATCGATTACTGCACCTGGAAGTGGATCGAGGAGCAATCCAAGACTGGAAAGTCACCGGTGTACCGCTACGAATTCGATCGGCCCGTACCACTGCCGGCGGGCACACCCGATCGCGGCGTCAAGGGGCTGGCCGGACATTCGTGGGAACTGGAGTACGTCTTCGGCGCATTGGATTCGAAAAAGGCGGCATGGGAGCCAGAGGACCGAAAGACCTCGGAGACAATGGCCAATTACTTTGCAAATTTCATCAAGACGGGCGACCCCAACAGCAGTGGTTTGGCGCCCTGGCCTCCGTTCTCCAAAGGCAACGTGGTGATGCACCTGGACGCGAGTAGCGGCGCCTCCGCTGAGGAGCATCGCGACCGGTATGTATTTCTCGACGAGTATTACCAGAAGCACCAGTAGAGCCTGCAGGGGCGGCCGGGGATGCGCACCCTCCCGTGACCGCCCGTATTCCAACCGTTTGCTCAGTTGCCGCTGATCTCCTGGTAGCGGTACACCGTATATTCCTTTGCGGCTCCAGCGATGAATCCATTGATCGTGCTCTGGGTCTTGCCGTAGCGAATCACGGGAATGTAGTCGAACCATTGCCCATACGTGAGGTTCTCGGTGCCGGGAAGGTCGGCGTAGTAGACCTGGCGAGTGGTATAGCTGGTGTCCCGCTTCAACGGCACCGAGAGCGGGTTAATCAAAACGGTGTTGGTGGTGGCGAGGAGCCGGTATTCGATATCGCCCTCTACATAGTCGGCAGTCGGTGAAACCTCGATGACGATCCGCTTCTGATCGCCGATGTTCTCGTGAGTTACCTGATTCTCGAAGGGCTCGACGGGAGGCGCGCTCGCGATATCGAACAGCTCGACGATCTTCTTCTGCAGCAGCCACTGATAGGCTTTTTGCCCAGACTTGTTCAGGTGGGCCGTGCCGTCCACATCGCCTTGCGTCTGAAACGAGAGCTTCAGAGTATTGTCCCAGGGCTCCTTGGCGCAATAGCCATGCGGCAAGGTCATTTCGACCATCCCGCCGACGTAGATCCAGCCGTCGGCAGCATGCCGTTGCGCAGCCTTTGACAACTGCAGATTCAGCGGATTGATCAGGCTGTTTTCCATGAACTGGGCCTCGTTTTGCAGCACGTATTTCATCGCGCCGCCGGCTTCCAGCCATTTCGCGATTCCGGTTTCCGGCTCGTACGCGCCCGAAGTCAAATTCTGCTGGATGACCGAAAACTTTTCATCGTAACCGTTGCAGAATCGGCCCTGCTCGTCATGCAGCGGATTCGGATATTCGGTAATCAGGACATAACGCGGGTTCAACTGTTGTTTGATTGTGCTGGCAAGTTCGTCGAGCGCCGCGGCCAAGTGATTGAGTCCCCCCACCTCTGTTTCATTGTCCGGATCGCCGTTGGCTATCAGGTGGATCAGGTCGGAATCCTGAGCGCAATCGCCTGTATTCCAGGAGGGAAACCCTACGAACGGATTCAGACAGGAGCCAACTACCTTTCCGAAGCCGGCGTCGTTGATCCCGATGGAGATGATCAGCACGTCGAGATTTTGGCGTCGCGAACTGGCGTTCATCCAATCCCTGACTTGTTGGACCTGAGAATGTAAGGCTGGTAGAACTGCAAGGTTCACGGGCATCCCGACGTAGGGCCCAAGCAGTCCGACGTTGATGCTGGCACCCGAACACGCGAAGTTGCTGTACTCCAGATTAACGAGAGAACTGAGGGCGTTGGCTGCCAGGGTACGGCCGCTGTTCTCAGAGCGGTGGCACTGGGCCAGGCTCCAGATCGACGGACTCGAACCGGCCGCGTTGGGCGCGCCTTCTCCCGATGCATTCGAGTCGCCGATCGAGGCGATGACGAGTGGATTGTTGAACTGGATCACGGGAGGCGGGATCGTGGGCATGGTTGGGAAAGTCGGAGTGATTGGTGGAATGCCACTCTGGCAGAGGACGGGAGCGGCTGCGAGAACCGCCAGAATCAGGTTCCTAACGGTGTACTGGGACATGGGCGTTCGGTCCTTTCGAAATCGTTTTGGAGAGCAGCTTTTGCTGTTCTCGAATCGATCCTGCCGCGAGAGGCCCCGTCAACGATGGAGGAATTGCAAAAGTATTGTGAAGCGGCGGAATACCCAAACCAGGGATTGTTTGCGCGACATCCCGCGGCAAACTCTAGCACTGCGGCCAAGTACGTTCGCCAGGCGTTACCCTCAAGACCGGCACCCTCGCGGCAATCGGGTTACTGAGCGATATCGCCGCGCGGCTTGCCCTGGCTGATCTCGGCGAAGGCATCCTTGATCTGTTGTTTCAGCGAGTTTTCGCCGACCCAGTCACTCACGGACGCGGGCAGGCGGATGGAGGACTGGAGTTCCTCGACTTTCTTGCCCTGGTCGATGCCGGCCTTCACGGACTTGTAGAGTTCCGACATAAATTGCGCCTGTCCGGTGAGCAGTTCGCGGCCCGCAGGCAAACCGTGGCCGGGTAAAACGAACTTCACTTTGAGCTTCTCGGCGGAATGCAGCACCGTGGGCCAGTTGCCGATGTTGGCGTCGGCAGTGTTGTTGTATGGACCGTTGACTGCGGCGTCGCCGGTGCAGAGGACCTGGTCCTTGGGTATGTAGACGAAACCGTCGCCGCGCGTGTGCGCCCATCCGTAGTGGTGGAATTCCACTCTGCGTGCGCCGTCGTTCAGGACGAACATCTCCTCGTTGATGTCCTTTTGTGGCGGCTCGGGCGCATCGCGTTTGGTCTCGGCGACGTCGGCGCGGGTCTTGGCTGCCGCCAGCCAGCGCTGCGGCTCGAAACGCTTCAACTCGTCGGCGACTTGCTTGAAGGCCATGGTGGTGGACCCGGCCTGAGTCCAGACCACGTTGCCGTAAAGGTGGTCGCCATGATGGTGGGTGTCGAAAACGTACTTGACCGGCTTGGGCGACAGGCGTTTCACGTCGGCCATGGCGCCGTGTGCGCCGCTTGGATAATTGGCGTCGACGACAATGAAGTAGTCCTTCATCTCGATCAGGACGTTGTTGCAGTGGCCCTGCTGCATGTCGCCCTCGCGGAACCAGACGCCCGGGGCAATGATGCGAAGCGTCTCGGGATTTGCGTCGGAGCGGGAAACCAGCAGGGCAAGGCCACCCAACGCGGTAAATGCCAGCATTAACACGGCGCGAAGACGTCTCATGACGACCCCCTATCCGGTCTACTGTACACCCATTCCTCAAAGAAGCGTAAGGAATTTAGGCTTCAACCGCGGAGACCACCACATCGTGTTCCACGGGGAAGTTCACCGACCGCGCGAGACAGCAGACCTGGTGGGCACGCTCGTGAATCGCGGTGGCATCCGCGATGCGCGCTGGGTCGGTAATCACCACACGGGGATGCAGGACCACGCGCGTGAATTCACCAGAGCCATCGGGATGCTCCGCCATCTCTCCGGTCGCCTCGTCGGCGTATTCGGTAATCACAATGCCGGCGTCGGCGCACAGATGCAGGACCCAGAGCATGTGACAAGTGGAGAGTGCGCCGACCAGCATCTCTTCGGGGTTGTAGCGCGAGCGGTCGCCGCGAAACATCGGGTCGGAGGAGCCGCGGATGGGCTCGCTCTTGGCCTCGCTGCTCACCTCGCAATTGCGGCTGTACTCGCGATACCCGGATGTGCCCGTGCCGAGATTGCCGGTCCACCGATTCAGAATTTTGTAGTGGTGGCGGCGAGTGCGTTCCATAGACCGAGCTTACCAGAGCACCACGGCGTCGCCGAAGGCATCGTCTAGGCGCCTTCACTCCAGGCGAGCGCGACGATCGAATGGAGGTCACGTGCATAGATCCGGCGGCCTGTGAACGTTGGAGCGGTCCATGAGGGGGACGCGAGTATAGCGAGCCTGCCTCGCACCTCCACACCGGTCGCCGTCGGCGACGCCAGGGCGAGAGTGCCGTCTTCATCGAGAACCAGGAGTTGCGTTCCCACGGCGAGCAGAGAAGAGCGGGTAATCGACCTGTCGCGCCAGAGGACGCGCCCCGTCGCAATGTCGGTAGCCGAAAGCGGCGTCGGGCCGAGGTCGCCCGTCGAGGCGTAGATGGTATTGCCAATCCGCACCGGATTGGAAAAATGGATCCGCACCAGGCGTTGGCTCCACAACTCCTCAACCGCGGTCCTGTTGACGCGTAGCATCTTGGCGGCGCCGCTGTAGGCGCAGCTGAGGAACAGTCGGCCATCTTCGAACCAGATGGGTGACGCGACATTTACTTTCTGATCGTTCGCATGGGGATGAGACCACAGCAATTCGCCAGTATCCGGATCGAGGCCGGTCACCTCGTCGGAAAACTGCGCGATCAGCAGTCCGTGCCCGCCGGAGTTGACAATGAGCGGCGTAGCATACGAGACAACGTACGAATGCTTCTTCCACACGACCTCGCCCGTCGACTTGCGCAACGCCGCGATGGCAGCTCCTGGGGCGTTGGGCATGACGATTACGGTATCGCGCCACGAAATGGGGCTCGGCGCATATCCGTTGACGCGGAGCGAGCCGTGAAAATCCGAAATCAGGTCGCATTTCCAGACGACCTTTCTTGTGGTGCGATCGAAGCAATGCGTCTGACCGCCCGCCCCGATCGTAAAGAGGAAATTGCCGTCGATTAGAGGCGTAGCGCGGGGCCCGGTGCCATGGCTCCGGTCGTAGTCATCGGGGAGCGGAGCGTCGTAAGAGAATTCCCAGAGCGTCTTTCCGGTTTGCGCATCCAGGCAGACCACAACTTCCCGAGTCTCGTCGCGGCGAAACATGGTGTACAAGGAAGAGCCGTCCACGACGATTTCCGAATACCCCGGACCCAGCTCACTCTTCCAAAGCAAGCCTGGGCCCTTCGACGACCACGCCAAGGGCGGTTCCGGCGGGGCGATCGCGAAATCGCCGTTCGGTCCACCGAACCGGGGCCAATCCGCCGCGCACAAAGGCGAGCAGACGAATCCGAGAAAGGCGCGCCGATTCATGGCAGCCGGGTGGAGGCACTCAGCCTGGCGTCGATGTCGGTGGGATTCCAATCGTAGGACTCCACGTGAAAGGACCGGCTTCGGCCGGGTTGGTCCTCGACGCCGATCTCGACCTGGAACGGCAAAACCAGCCCGCCGGTTTCGCGGAAGTCAGAGTATCGAGAGCGGAAATCGTTGAAACCCGATGGACCGCGGCTACGCCACAGCATTCCGTCAATCCGGTGTGAATCCGGATTGATGAGCAAGGTGCGCCGAATGCCGTCCTCATTAATTTCGAGGCGATCCATGCCATCCTGGCGGCCGGAGTAGTAGCAATCGAAGCCGGATGCGTTGCGATCGAGAAGCAACGGGACAATTGAGGTTTTCAGATCGGCCAGAAGCGTCTTGGAAAAGCTCTGAGGTTCGGGGAAGGTTTGGTCCCCTGCAAAGCGGAGCGCACTCGAGGGCGAAACCAATTGGCCGAACTGAAGCTTTCCGTTCTTTGTGAGCCGGACAAACGAGCCCGGGAGACGGGCTGTGGTCCGTTCGGTCACCACATTCGGCCCAGTCGTCACCTGGCGCGTTTCGGAATAGCTGCGGATCTTGTTCCAATTGGCTCCCCCGCCCATCGCCGCCAATGCTTCCTCCAGCAACTTGCGGCCTTGTCTACGCTCGGCCGAAGTCGGGTTCCATGGCACGTTGGGCTGTTCGGATTCCAGATATTGCTTCGGATTTGCCGTGAAGGCCTTGTAGCAGTCGGCGCTCCCGAAGATGTAAATCCGCCCGTCGTACACGTAATACGAGTCCGGCAGCCCGACCACAGGGGCGCCCATGCGGGCGCAGGCTCCGTCCAGTTGAATGGCGAATCGGGCAGGATCTTTGAGAAACCGGTCGCGTGTCTGGGGGCTCGCAAACCGATAGAGGAAAAGCCCGTGATGGACCGTAATCGAATCCTTTCCAGGCTCCTCTTTGCCCTGGGTCAGGAGGACGGGGTCGAGGCCTTCGAGAGCGGCGTTTTCGGTAGTCTGCGCGGCGGCTGCGATGACGAGTATCCAGAATGCGAATGTTCTGATCATTTGCTTACTCCACTCGGGGTAGAACCTCTTATCTCCATCTTTTTCGAGGCTGGCCTGACGTGTATAGAACCAATCCAACATCCGGCGAGAACGGCTGTCCCAACGAAAGGGCGCTTGTTGATGCGGGCTCTCCACCGGACCATAGTCCAGTAAGTCGTTATTTACGAATGAATTACGTCCGAGACGTCGAGCAGGCGAGCCCGCCCGTCGTGGTTTCGGCAACCCCTGCCACACGATCGTTGGCCGCGTCCGTCTAAAGATTAATGAGCGGCGATCTCAGGGCGGGGCAATATTTCGGCGCCATCTCCCGCAAGACCGATTGCGCCGGTGCGATTCTCTCTCAAGTCGTCCATACCTCCGGGCGCAAACTGCCCCGGCATCAACACCAACTCGGTTACCTCTCCTTGCTGCTGGCGGGCACGTACGTGGAGCAGTGCGGGAGACAGACGCTCGAATACTCTCCGTTCAACGTCGGATGTCATCCGGCGGCGTTGGACCATCGGGACGAAATCGGCAGCGGAGGAGCGCACTTCTTCTGCATCGAGTTTCGAGAAGACCTGATCCGCAGCGCGCGGGATTTTGGTTCGCCGGAGATGTCGTCGCCTTGCCTTGGAGACCCGCACGCGGCAGCACTGGCCGCACGGTTGTTCTGCGCCCACTGGCGATCGAGCCTGTCGGACCTCCCCGCCGAGGCGCTGGTGTATGAACTGCTGGGCTGCTATATGCGGGCTCGGGTTCCAAACGAGGCGCGTCCCCCGGCATGGTTGCGGCAGGCGATCGAACTGGTGCGAGCCGAGTCTTCACGGCCGCTGCGATTCGCGGAGATCGCCCGCCGAGTGGGCGTTCATCCCGTCCATCTTGCCCGCGTTTACCGGAAACTGCACCGCGAATCACTGGGCGATCTGCTGCAGCGGATTCGCATCCAACACGCGATGCGCCTCCTACATGGAGAATTCGCCAGCATGGCGCACGTGGGTGTGGCGGCGGGCTTTGCGGATCAGAGCCATTTCATCCGAGTCTTTCGCAGCCACACCGGGACCACTCCCGGCGCCTTCCGCCGGATGTTGACCACCTGATCGGACCGACACACTCTGCGAGCCGCGCGCGTAAGCAAGCGATCCGCCGACATCGTTTCGTTGATACGGCTAGGTATTCAGGTAAGAACACTCCCTTACGGTCGTGGCTCGTTGCGAGTCGCGCGTCAGCGAGCCGTGCGTTAGCGAGTTGTGACGCGCAAGCGTGCGAGCCGCGCGCGTCAGCAAGCGGCCTGTCGATACGTCGGCTCTGAAACCACGTACTAAGCTGGAAGTATGGTAGTCGCCGGCCGGCGTAAATCGATCGCCTTTTTCATCGCTCTCGGCATCGGTCTGATCACGGTCATTGTTCTTCTCTACATCGGTTGGGGATTGTTGAACTGGCGGCATGGCATCCTCCTGGCGCTCGGCATCCTGCTGGTGCTTGTGATCATCAGTGGTGTGGGACTGAACACAGCGTTTCTAGTCCGCGAGATCCGTCGGAACGAGCAGCACGACGCCTTCATCAACGCCGTGACGCACGAGCTGAAGACACCGGTCGCCTCGATTCGTCTCTACCTGGAGACACTGCAGACGCGTCCGGTCGACGAGGACAAGCGCAAAGAGTTTTACCGAATCATGCTGGACGATAGCGACCGCCTCCTGTCCACCATCGAACAGGTATTACGCACCGGCCGCATGGGGGCGTCGTATCGCAAACTCAATCTGACGCGCATCGAGATGGACGCTCTCATCGAAGAGTGCATGAGGCGCGCCCAGAACCTGCACAATCTTCCGCCGGAGTCATTGCAGTTCCATCCCGGTCCGCCGGTCGTGGTCCTGGGGGACGCGGAGGAAGTGCGGGCGGCAGTTTCCAATCTGATTGACAATGCGGTAAAGTATTCCGGGAACCGCGTAAAAGTAACCATCGAGACCTCCAAGGTGGATGGGAAGTTTGTCTCGGTGCGGGTGAGAGACGAAGGTGCGGGTATTCCCAAGACGGAACTGAAGCGAGTATTCCGGCGATTCCATCGCGTTCCGGGCCCTCTCGCCTCACGTGTTAAAGGCACGGGCTTGGGACTGTACATCGTTCGTTCGGTGGCCAAACGGCACGGCGGACGCGCCTGGGCAGACAGCCCCGGACCAGGACGGGGCAGCGTGTTCGTGCTGCAATTGCCGATTGCCAAATGAGCCGAATCCTTATCGTAGAAGACGAGCAGCACCTTGCCGACGGGCTGCGTTTCAACCTGGAAGCGGAAGGCTACCAGGTGCATGTGGCCGATACCGGGGAGGCGGCGTTGGAAGTCCTGGCCGCGGCCGATCCGTCCTTCGACGTGGTGGTGCTGGACGTGATGCTGCCGGGCAAGGACGGATTTGCGGTGATGTCGGAGCTCCGGCAAAGCGGGCAGTTCATTCCGACCCTGATGTTGACGGCGCGCAATCATCCCGAAGACGTGTTGAAGGGCTTTGCGGCGGGAGCCGACGATTACCTGACCAAGCCGTTCGAACTGGCAATTCTGATTGCGCGCATCCGGGGATTGCTGCGCCGGCGCGAGTGGCTCCGCGCATCGATTCCCAACGGATCTCCTCCACCCGAACCTCAAGGGACCTATCGCTTCGGAGAAAAGTCGGTCCATTTCGACCTGCTGGAGTTGCACGTGCGCGACCAGGTATTTCCGCTGACCCTGATGGAAGCGAACGTCCTGAAGTACCTGATCCAGCGCGAAGGAAAGCCGGTGTCTCGCAAGGCCATGCTGGAAGAAGTCTGGGGCCTGCACGAGGACACGGATACGCGGGCCATCGACAACTTCATCGTGCGCCTTCGGCGATATGTGGAGGACGATCCTACGAAGCCGCGGCACCTGCTGACGGTGCGGGGCGTGGGATACCGGTTTCTGTCGACGCCCAAATAGTGGGTCGTCCCGGAGTGCCAGCCTTCTCCGCGGTCTCAATTTGGGCATTCATTCCTACTTGTTGCATCGTCGCCCCAAACCGTTGCCGATCATGAGGGCCGTACCACAGGCGAGTGTATTCGAGATCAACGCCCACGCTTTACTGGCCAGCGCATCCGCCGCAGGGCCTTGTTCACCGCTTCCAGGTCAAATTCCTCCGCATGGAACGTACCGCCAGACCAGCCGCGGAGACGAGCGAACTCTTCGTGCCCCGGCTGGAAGATGACCTCTAAGAATTCCTGATAGCCTGGAGCACCGCCCACATCCTCTGGCGGGCACCGACGTTCACCCGCGAGGCATACCGGTTTCAGAGAGGCAGCGTCAGAGGGGAGAATCTTCTCCAGCACCACTTTATGCCGCCAATCATCCCCGAAATCGTACAGGTAGCTCATTGAGTCGCCTTCGGCAATCAGCACGGTGTCCAGCTCGACGCGTCGTTCATCGATGATGTCATCATCGAGTCCGTCACGCTGAGGCACACTCCAGCACATCCGGCCCTTCTCGAACTGGTGCATGTGGCTGTTGGTCCAACCCATGGCGGTTTGAAAAACATCATGAAGGCGAGAGAGCGGAATGTTGCTTGGGACCTGGATACGCCGCCAGATCGGTCGGATGATGTCGAGGAGGGTGATGTTCAACTGATAAACGGACGGACCGGTTTTCGCGGTGGCCATAAGGGACATTTTTGCATCAAAACGGTTCGGCGCTGCCGATTGAAGGCGAATTGCGCGACTTGATCGCTTATGCAGGGCAAACTAGACCATAAGTGGCGCGGACACTCTTGTCTGCAGCGTCCCGACTCTTCGGGACGCTTTCGGAACAGCGATGCGCTTGGGACTGCCGCCATTGTGGACGCGCGCGAAAAGCGGGAGCCGGGGACGGTGCCGGCGGGTTCGGTCCCGATGTGCGAAGGCCGCCCCAAAACAGGTCAGCGGTCGAAATCGACGGCGGTAGTGTTTCCCCCGCAGACCAGAATCCCGACGCGCTCGCCTGCCGCGGGCACGTAGCGCTTCGATAGCAACGCCGCCAGAGCCGCGGCGCCTCCCGGCTCCGCCACGATCCGCATTACGTCCCAGAGCACGCGCTGCGCGTGGCGAATCGCGTCATCGGGAACCAGCAACACCTGCTCGACATAAGCCCGGGCGATGGGAAACATGAGTTCTCCGACGCGTTTGGGCGCCAGCGAGTCTGCCGCGATGCCTCCCGCCTCGGCGTCGACCGGCTTCCCCGCCGCAAATGCCCGGGTCAGTGTCGGCGCGGCTTCGGGCTCCACCCCGAGGATACGAGTGCGCCCGGCATACCATGCGGCTACCCCTCCGATCAGCCCTCCGCCGCCCACTGCCACCAGCAGCACATCGAGATTGGGATCCTGTTCCTCGAACTCCAGGCCGACCGTTCCCTGGCCCAGGAGCGTCTCGGTCTGCTCGTAGGCGTGCACCGGGAGCGCTCCGGATCTGGTGCTGAATTCCCGGCTGGCCATGAGTGCGTCGTCATAGCGATCGCCGGTAATCACCAGGTCGGCGCCATAGCCGCGAATCCGATCGATCTTCGCCTGCGAGCAGACGCGCGGAACGAAAATCGTGGCGGGCTGGCCGACCTTTCGGGCCGCAAACGCCACCGCCGCGCCGTGATTTCCACCCGAAGCCGCGACGACTCCGCCCGCCGGGATCTCCCGCGAGAGCAGATTCGTCAAAGCTCCGCGGGCTTTGAACGATCCGGAATGCTGCAGAAGCTCCAGTTTGAGAGACAGCTTCACGCCATCAAGACCGAAATCGCCCCCTTCGGCTTCGACTACCGGCGTCCGGCGGATGTGCGGCCGTATGGTTTCGTAGGTGCGTGCGATCCCCTGCGGCTCGATCGCGAACGCAGGCGCGGTGAGCGAGCTATGCGGCGGCATGGAAAGCGATGGTTTCCAGTTGGCGCAAATGATTAATATCGTGGCCGCCCATGGTTTCCACGACCGTCTGGAAGGTCATGTCTCCGCGTTCGGGATGGTTGAGGGCCTTCGCGAACTCGGCGGGCGTCACGGTGTCGAGCAGTGCGAGATTCCAACGGCGTAGCGACGTAAATACCGCGAGCGCCGTCTGCGTGTCCGCAGTAGCATACCGGCTTGCCCAGGCATCCTGATCGAAAGGCTGAATGACATGGTACGGTTCGGCGAGTGCCTGCCGGAGGCGAAACGCAAAGACGGCTTCGCAATCGGCGAGGTGGCAGATGATCGCGCGTGCCGGCCACTTTCCCGGGGCGAGACTGCGCTCCAGCCCATCAGGACCGAGCTTCGCTGCTAAGGCTGTCAATTGCTGTGGAGTTTCCGCAATGACCTCACGAGGATTACGGTCGCCAAGGTAGCTTGCGTAAGGGTTCACAGAAATTATTGTATCCTGCGAGGGCAAACGATCAGGCCGCGCTGACCTGGCGCGACGCTTGAAGCAAGCCAAGCTCGTCTTTCTGAGTCTGCCGCTTGAGGGTCGTGTCCGCATGCGTGGCGCGCCCCGGCTGCACGAGCACGTGGCGATGGGCCGATTCCACCGCGCGCTCGACCTCTTTCCGTTCGAATGGTTGTGCCAAAACGTCGAAGGCCCCCATATTGAGCGCCTCCGCCCAGAGCCGGTCGTCGGCGTGACGCGAGGTGACGATCAACTGCGGCGGCTGTTCGCGATTCTGCAGATCGAGCAGCACCTTTTTCCAACTCCAGCCATCTAAGTCGGTTTCGGCGATTACCACCTGGATGGGATAGCGATCGAGGAAGTTGAGGGCGCGATGGCGATCGTGTGCCTCGTACAGGCACCAGCCCGTTTTGCGAAAGATTTCTTGAATCAGTTGCCTGTCCCTTTCAAATGCGCCCACCAGCAAGGCGGACACGGAAACCTCATGATGATGGTTTGGCGTCATGGGACACGTCTCCTTACGTCGATGCTTGCGGCCAACAGGGAGTACTCAACTGAGAGCGGAGGTTTGCCGAATTCTTAGCTTACTTGGGCAGTCGCGGCTTTACAATACGGCGTTTGTTCGATTTGATCCACTGGAAGTGCATAAACTAACGTTGTCAGCGGGGTGTAACTCAAGAACGGTGCGATCACGTGCAACCACATCCCCTTTGGTACGCGGCGCCCCTGAGCTATACTGCACGCGATGCCTACCAGCCCGTCCGCATCTCCCATGAAGGATCCCATTAGCTGGCTCTATCCTCCGATCGAGCCCTATCACACTGGCAAGCTCCGGGTCTCGCCATTGCACGAGCTGTATTACGAGGAGAGCGGCAATCCGTGCGGGAAAGCGGTGATCTTCTTGCACGGCGGTCCGGGTGGAGGCTCCGACCCGAAGCAGCGCCGGTTTTTCCATCCGGAGAAGTACCGCATCGTCAACTTCGACCAGCGTGGGTGCGGCCAGAGTACCCCCAACGCGAGCCTGGAGGCGAATACCACGTGGGACCTGGTGGCCGACATCGAGCGGCTTCGCGAGCACCTGGGACTCGAACGCTGGCAGGTTTTCGGCGGGTCATGGGGCTCGACGCTTGCCCTGGCCTATGCGCAGACTCATCCCGAGCGCGTCACCGAACTCGTGCTGCGCGGGATCTTTCTGTTGCGCAAGCAGGAGATCGACTGGTTCTATCAACGAGGCGCGTCGGTTTTGTACCCGGATGCGTGGGAGCCGTATCTGGCGCATATTCCGGAGGGCGAGCGGGGGGATCTCGTCACGGCATACTATCGCCGCCTGACCAGCGAAGACCCCGTGGTACGACTCGCCGCGGCCAAGATCTGGAGTGGCTGGGAGGGTGCAACCTCCAAACTGATGCCGGATTCCGCCTTCACCAGCCACTACGAAGAAGATGAATTTGCCCTGGCCTTCGCGCGCATCGAGGCCCACTACTTCCATCACAAGGGCTTCTTCGAGACCGACGATCAGCTACTGCGCAACGCTACTCGGATTCGCCACATTCCCGGCGTGATCGTGCAGGGCCGCTACGACGTGGTCTGTCCCATGGAGAGTGCCTGGGAGCTTCACCGGGCGTGGCCTGAAGCGGAACTGATCATCACGCCGGATTGCGGGCATAGCGCTTTCGATCCGCCGAACAGTCGCGCTTTGGTGGCGGCGGCCGACAAATTCGCCGGCTGATTCAGACGGCCGCAGCGTCTTCTGATTATCGGCGCCATTCACTGCAATGGCAAAGTAACGGACGAGGCGGAGTAACGAGTGGCAGCCGCACTGTGCCGCGTCTTATCGCAATATAGGAACGTGATTCGGGTGCCGGCATGCCAGAGACGCGTATTCCGTCGGACACAAGCCCGAGAATGCGCGGAAATCGTGATTGAAATGGGCCTGATCGAAGTAGCCGCCGTCCAACGCGACCTGCGCCCAGTCCAAATCCTGGCCTCCCGCAATCGATTTCACCACCTGTTGGAAGCGGCGGACCCGGCAGTAGAGCTTGGGCGTCATGCCGACCTGCTCCTTGAATAGTTCGATGAACCGCCGGGAACTGAGACCGATCTGACCGGTCACCTCGGCGATAGTGCGCATCTGTGGTCCACCGCGGAACTCGTGGAGCGCGAAACCAACTGCCGGATGGAGAGCGTGCACCCGGCGCAGACGCGCAAGCAATGTGCTTTCCAGGATCTCCAACCGCACGCTGGCGCTTCTGGCTTCGAGCAGTCGATCCCGCAGCGAACGGGCGAAACGGCCCCACAGCGTGTCCAAAGAAACATGCTGGTCGTGCAACTCGCTCGCCGGCATGCCGAGAAACGCAAATGCGCCACCGGGCTTGAAGTGCACCCCGATCGTGCAGTTCTGCCCCGCCGTATCGATCACGCAGAATTGCGAATGCGGGCCGGCCACGATGCAGCCCGAAAACGTCTGCACGGTCTGCTGATTCTCACGGCCGTAAACGCGCGCGCAATCCTCGGCGAGGTTGATCACCAGTTCCACCGACCCGTCGGGCAGAAGCCGCTCGAATCCATGGGCAGGAGAATGCCCGTCGAACGACCAGAAGACTTCGACGAACGGCGCGAGAGCCGGGCCGGGAGTACGGGTGCGCAGCAGCATCCGATTTCATGAGATCAGACTCGACGCCGGATCTCAAGCACCAATCGCGCCGAGCCGCGCCGGCCTTATCGCGATAGTCCTTCTTTCGCTTCCTTCCAGAGCGAGAGGAACTGCGCATTGGGGCGCGAGTTGATCCTCGCCAGTTCGTCGCCGAGATCGACCGCGCGGCGGTAATAGCGGGTCGACTCGGCGGAGCGATGCTGTTGGCGGTGCAGCCTGCCGAGCGCGCAGAGCACATACAAGAGCCGATCCTTGGCCTGCTCGTCGCGATTATCGCGATGCACCAGGTCCTCGCGAATCAGGAGGACTTCCTCGAATTGCCCAAGGCGCGTTCGTCGTCGTGCACGTTCTCATGCCAGGTGGCGAGCATGCTGAGATCGAAGGAGAGTTCCAGCCGGGCCTCGCGGTCGATCGGCTTTCGTTTCACGCGGCGGCGATCGATCTGCCCGGCGCGATCGATTAGAGCGCGCTGCTTCGCATAGTCGTGGCGATCGCCGGCGTCACTCGCCAGGATGCGTGAAACCAGGGCGATTTCGCGTGGGTAGATTTCGTTCGAGGGGTCGTGAGCGGCGAGTTGCTCGTAGAGGGAGAGGGCGCGATCCATGTCGTGCTTGTAAAACATGGCACCCGCCAGTCCTCGGATCGATCCGCGCAAGGCCGAAATCGTCGAGCTCCGATCCTTCGGCGGCCTGAGCGTCGAAGAAGTTGCCGCCACGCTGGACCTGTCCGAAGCTACCGTTAAGCGTGAATGGTCCGTCGGCCGAATTGCGCTCGGCTTGTCCGGTTTCAAGGTGCCCGCCTGTGCGATCACTTTGCCGATGGTCAGGTCGTTGTAGCGGAACGGCCGTACACTGGACCGGGGACAGCCTCTCGGCACGGTCACTCCGTCCTTGAGTCTCGGAGCCGGAAAAGAGAGCTTCGTGCTTCACATGACGCCTCTGACGGTGGCTTCGCTGTCGGTGACGGCCAACTATTCTGGAGATGCAACCTACCATCTCGATTGTCACCACGCCTATTCCGGTGAACGTGCAGCGAGCGACTCCCACTCTGCAGATCGACTCTCCACCGGCCACATTTGTGTGCGGATCGCCCACGACATTCACAGCGGATCTGGCGTTTCCGCCGACCCTTGGATTGATCAATCGCAACGTGAGCCTGATGCTGCCGCCGACCATCGGACAACTTGTCAATCCCGCAACGACGTTGCTGGCACAAGGGACCTTGGCGTTGAGCACTGTGGCTGCCGGACGAGCGACGGCGAGTTTGAGCGCTACGCTCCCCAAGAACACGTCATCGGTTCTGCTAAGCTTCGCCGGAGATACCTTGCTGAATGGCGTCAACTCTGCGCCGGTCCCGATTCATGTGCAGCCGCTGCCCGTGATTGTGCAGCTGACGGCGACGCCGCAAGGAGGCGGAGTGTAGTTGACTGCGACGGTGAATGCCGAGACGCCATGCGGTGCGCCGGGGCCGACCGGCACAGTGGCCTTCCTGGAGGGCACTACCACTCTGGCGGCGCTTCCGTTGCCCGGGGTATTGCCGCCCACGCTTACGGACGGTACGTCGAATACGATTCTTCTCAACGAGAATGCGGTTTCGGTGACAGTGGCGAGGTCGGCGGGCGTGCACACGTTCACAGTTCACTACGCGGGCGATCAATTCCATCAGGCCGCGAACTCGGCGCCGCTGCAGGTAACGTTTCAGTAGCGTCTGTGAAAGACGAAGAGTCCTCACCGCGGAGGCGCGGAGACACGGAGAAACACGCGGAGCAAAGAGCTACATTGCTAAAGCACTTTCAGACCGGGGTCCGCCTTAGAGCTTCGAGAGATCCGGCGTCGTCCTCGGTCGTTTCCCCAAATTCGAGACCGCACTTCTGCGGCTTTCCAGGCCGCCTGTTTTGTACCTTCACTTAGCCTCTTTCACTTAGCCTCTTTCTTCGTCTTCTCCGCGTGTTTCTCCGCGTCTTCGCGCCTCCGCGGTGAGGATCTCTTCGGGAGTAGCGTGTATGAACGTGGAAGAGTCCTCACCGCGGAGGCGCGGAGACACGGAGAAACACGCGGAGCAAAGAGCTACATTGCTAAAGCACTTTCAGACCGGGCCCGCCTAGAGCTTCGAGAAATCCAGCCTCGTCCTCGGTCGTTTCCCCGAATTCGAGACCGCACTTCTGCGGCCTTCCAGGCCGCCTGTTTTGTACCTTCACTTAGCCTCTTTCTTCGTCTTCTCCGCGTGTTTCTCCGCGTCTTCGCGCCTCCGCGGTGAGGGTCTCTTCGGAACTTTCGAATCCCGTCACGCACCCATCGCGGCGCGAGCGAGGGAACGTACGTGTTAAACTTCAAAAAGGAATGCTCTCCGACCTGAAGTTGGTGATCCGCCTGCAGGATATTGATCACCGTCTTGCCGAATTCACACGTGAGATTGCCGCACTCCCGAAGCACATCGCGGAAATCGAGAAGAAGCTCGTATCGCACGAGCGCAAACTGGAAGCCGATCGCGCCGCACTTCTGGCCAATCAGAAGGAACGCAAGAAGTGCGAAGGCGACATACAAGTTCAGGAAGCCAAAATCTCCAAACTGAAAGATCAGATGCTCCAGGTGAAGACCAACGAGCAGTACCGCGCCTTTCAGTCGGAGATCGATTTCTGCAAGGCGGAGATCCGCAAGGCGGAGGATCGCATTCTGGAACTGATGACCGAGTCCGAACCACTCGATAAGAACGTGAAAGTGGCGGAATTGGCGCTGAAGGCTGAAAAGATCGAGGTGGAGTCTGAGAAGCAGCAGGCCCGGGAGAAGACCGCGGTGGTGCAAACGGCGGAACGGGAACTGCAGCAGGAGCGGGCTTCGATTGTCGCGGGAATCTCGCCGGGAACCTACAAGACGTATGAGCGCGTACGGAAGGGGCGTCGCGGCATCGCGGTGGCGGAAGCCGTCGACGGGCGCTGTAGCGTATGCAACATGGCGCTGCGGCTGCAATATTTCCAGGATGTGAAAAGGGGAGATCAAATTCTATTCTGCGAAAGCTGCCAGAGGATCCTGTATTACAACCCCCCGGTTTCGGTCGAAGCTACCCCGTAAATGCGTGGCAGATCGAGGTTTTTCAGCACACGCTCGACAAGACGGCTGGCCATTTGCTACCATACAAACTAGATCTATTGTGGTAGTCTGCCCGTTAACTTTTCCCTCATCTCGTCGTCACTCCACATCCTCTGCCACCCATTTGAGGAACAAAGCGTAAAAAACATATGGCTTCCAACACGTTTTCCCAGGGTGCCCAAGTCGAACATTTGAAGTTTGGTTTGGGAACCGTGATGTTCAGCAATGAAGAACGCATCGTGATCAAGTTTGACGATCACGGCGAGAAGAAGTTCGTCACCACGATGGTGATGGGCAGTCTGAAGAAGAGCGACCGGCAGCCGCCGGCCGAAAAGAAGGGCGCCAGGAAAAAGAAAGTGGTCGCGCCCGCCACGGCATAGACAGGTAGTATTGAAATTCGAGGAAATTTTCAGTTGAACGCTCGCCAAAAACGCATGTTTGAAGAGGCCCGGAAGCGCAATCCGGACATGAAGATCCCGTCCGCGAACCAACCCCCTGCGGACTGGAGCGAAGCCGACCTTGCTTTGGTAAAACAAGGCGTCGGCGACAAATCCTCTAAACCCTCCCAGTCAGCCGCGGAAGCTGGGGATGCCGCCGGCGAAGCACCTTCCGGCGAACAGACCGGCGCGGTAGTTACCTACTTCGAAGCCAAAGGTTTCGGCTTCTTGCGGCCGGACGATGGAGGAAGAGATATCTTCTTTCACGTGTCCCGGCTGGTGGAGGGGTTGGCTACGGATTTGCGGCCCGGGACCCGCGTGCTCTATGAATTAGGTATGGACCGGACCGGCAAAATGGCAGCCAGCAGCATCCGCATTCCACCTCCCGCTTCATAACCGGCTATAATAGAGAAACCATCTGCGCGCAAGGACAGTATTTTTGTGTCCACTGGTTCGGCACGCGTGTAGTGATGGAACCGACGCAGGCACAGCATCATGTTTGACAATCTATCGGAAAAACTGCAGCGGGTTTTTAAGAACCTGCGCGGCGAAGGGAAACTTTCGGCCGAGAACATGGAGAGCGCTCTCCGCGAAATTCGCGTAGCGCTACTCGAGGCCGACGTCAACTTCCGGGTCGTCAAACAGCTCATTGAAAACATCAAAGTGAAGGCTTTGGGGGAGGAAGTGCTCGCTTCCCTCTCCCCCTCGCAACAGGTCATCAAGATCGTTCACGAGGAACTGATCAAGATCCTGGGGAGCCACGAGTCCAAGCTGCGGTACGCGAACGAACCGCCGAGCGTGTTTCTGATCGTCGGGCTTCAGGGCTCGGGGAAAACCACATCCACCGGCAAACTGGCGCGCTGGCTTTCGCGAAACGGACATCGCCCGATGGTGGTCTCTGTGGACGTCTACCGGCCCGCGGCACGCGAGCAATTGAAAGTCATCGCGCGCGAAGTGGGCCAGCCGATTTACGAAGGCGCGGCTGGCGAAACGCTGCCGCTCGATTTGGCAAAATCGGCGCGGCGCGAGAGCGTCAACAACGGCCGCGATGTCCTTTTGGTGGATACGGCCGGCCGTCTGCATCTGGACGATCAGCTCATGACGGAGCTGCAGCAGTTGAAAGAGCAGCTCAATCCGGTGGAGATTCTGTTCGTCGCGGACGCAATGACTGGACAGGACGCGGTCAAATCGGCGGACGAGTTCCACAAGCGTCTCGGGATCACGGGCGTCATCCTGACCAAGATGGATGGCGACGCGCGCGGTGGCGCGGCGCTGTCGATCCGGCACGTCACGGGACAGCCGCTCAAGTTCGTCGGCGTGGGGGAGAAGTTCGATGCGCTCGAACCGTTTCACCCCGATCGTGCGGCCAATCGCATCTTGGGAATGGGCGATATTCTCTCGCTCATCGAAAAAGCCAGCGAACAGATCGATCAGAAGAAGGCTGTGGAGATGCAGCGCAAGCTGCTCGAGAATGACTTCACGCTCGAAGACTTCCGGGACCAGTTGAAGCAGGTTCGCAAATTAGGACCGATTCAGAATCTGCTCGGCATGATGCCCAAAATGGGCATGCTGAAGGATCTGCAGAACGTCAAGGTCGACGAAAAAGAGATCAATCGCGTGGTGGCCATCATCGATTCGATGACGCCCAAGGAACGTTACAATCACATGATCATCAACGGCAGCCGCCGGCGGCGTATCGCCAAAGGCAGCGGCACGTCGGTGCAGGATGTGAATCAGTTATTGAAGCAGTACGCGGAAGCCCGAAAGATGATGAAGATGGTATCGGGCGGCCTGAGTGGCGGAATGCTCGGCAAGAAAATGGGGAAGATGAAGCTTCCGCCGGGCTTTCCTTTTGGAAGTATGCCCGGCCCGCCGGGACGTTAATGGAGTATAAATGCTGATGATTCGTCTGGCGCGGTTCGGCGCCAAAAAGAAGCCGTTTTATCGTGTAGTGGTGATTGAGAAAGAGCGCGCCCGCAACGGCCGCAATCTGGAAGTGGTCGGACACTACGATCCGCTCTCCCATCCCGCCAAAGTGCTCTTGAAGCACGATCGGCTGGATTACTGGACCAAGAACGGTGCACAGATGTCCGATACCGTCCGCCGCTTGGCCGAAAAGAATCCTGCCGCCGCCCCCGCACCTGTGGCGTGAGGGACTTGAGATCTCTTCTAACTGTTAGGAACAGAACGACTACGACTGCTTACGTTGTGCTTTTAACGATCCTGCCAGCTACGTTTCGCTAACATGAGATGGGAGGCGGGGTGGAATGAAGCAGTTAATCGAAGACATTGCCAAAGCTCTGGTTGACATCCCGGAGGAGGTTGCGGTCCGAGAGGTTTCAGGCGAGCAAGTCACGGTTCTGGAATTGAAGGTAGCCCCCAGCGATCTGGGTAAGGTGATTGGGAAGCAGGGCCGTACCGCCCGCTCCATTCGCACCATATTGGGAGCGGCCGGAATGAAGCTAAATCGCCGCTTCACGTTGGAAATCCTTGAATGATCCCGTAGACGCTCAGTGGGTTACGATCGCCGTTTTGGGTAAAGCCCGAGGCAATCGTGGCGAAGTCACGGCGTGGAGTCTCAGCGACAAACCTGAACGATACGAACGCTTGCATGAAGTGTATCTTTTCGGTGCGGTGGAGGGGCGTTTCGAGGTGGAATCGACATGGTTTCACCAGGAAACGCTCATCTTCAAGTTCCGCACCGTGGACACGATCTCCGATGCCGAGCGTCTGAACGGGTGCGAAGTGCGCCTTCCGATTGGAGAGCGCACACCGCTCGAGCCCGGCGAGTTCTTTCAATCGGACCTCGTGGGATGCGAGGTGGTCGATCGCCGGACTGGCGATTTGCTGGGACACGTCTCCGGCTGGCAGGACTCTGGAGGTCCGGGGTTGCTGGTGGTGGACGGCGACCTGCTCATTCCGTTCGCCCGAGCGATCTGCGTGGAGATCAATCCGGCGGCACGCAGGATCGCGGTGGAACTGCCCGAAGGTCTGAAGGATTTGAACCGTCCGTGATTTTCCACATACTGACGATCTTCCCGGAATTTTTCACGGGACCATTCGCCTATGGCGTCGTGAAACGTGCCAAAGACGCCGGAATTCTCGACATTCGCGTTCACAACCTGCGCGACTGGACATTCGACCGCCATCGGACTGTGGACGACCGTCCACTGGGCGGCGAAGAAGGCATGGTATTGAAGCCCGAGCCGATCTTCCTGGCGGTGGAATCGATCTGGCCCGAGCGGAAGCCGGACCAGGCAGTCCTGCTGCTTTCTGCACAAGGAAGGATGTTCGACCAGGCTGTGGCTAACCGTCTAAGCCAAAATGCGGAACTGTTGCTCATCTGCGGCCGTTACGAAGGCGTCGACGAGCGAGTGGCGGAGCACCTGGCGGATGAAGAGATTTCGATCGGAAATTATGTTTTGAGCGGCGGCGAGTTGGCGGCGGCGATTGTCGTGGACACGGTGGCGAGGCTGTTGCCGGGCGTGCTGGGGAATGAAAAGTCGGCTGCGTTCGAGTCTTTTCAGGATGGCGGGCACGGCGAAGGATTGCTGGATTGCCCACACTGGACGCGTCCTGCCGACTTCCGGGGCTGGAAGGCTCCGGAAGTGCTGCTGAACGGAAATCACGCGGAGATTCGCAAGTTCCGCAGGCAGGCGGCAATGGAAAAGACAGCTCGCTTGCGGCCCGATCTGCTGCGCAACTCCGGCGATTCGGGCGGCGAAGAGTAAGCACCTCCCAGGTCATCGGCGAATTCCTTCCGGAGCATGGAACATTTTCCAATCGAAAAATGATCATGAAATCGGGTGAGGTCCGGGAGGTGCAGCGGCGGTCCTTTCGTTGAATTCTTGAGACTGGGTTGCCGACTAGGTGGAGGCTCTTCGGGGCCTGGCGGGTGTTTGGTTTTACCTGCAAAGGAGGGTTTTGATTTTCTCTGCGGACGACCACTGGAGCCGCAGTGCCGACCAACGGGAGGCCCTCCGGACCCGCGTGGGTGTTTGGTTTTATCTTCAAAGGAAGGTTTTGATTTTCTCTGCGAACGACTATTGGAACTGCGATGCCGACCAACTGGAGGCAAGGCTGCGGCCGGTACTCAGCGCTCCGCCTGCTTCCGTTGCCCTGGCGGCTGGATGCAGCAGGATTCTCACCGCAGGCCGGCAGTGTCTGAATGGGCCGGGGTACTGTCGTCTGTCTCAATGAAACCGCGGTGGAACGGGGCATTCGATCTTCACCTCGCGCAGCAGATTGTCCTTGGCTGCCGTCATCTTTCTGGCCCACTCGGTATCGCTCATCCGTTTCGCCTGTTGCTCCAGAAACTCCAACGTCACACCTTCCTTCAGGTAGCCCGCTGCATTGGCCAGACGCTTGAGCTTCTCGTAGGGCGTCGCGTAATCCTCCCTCTTGTAGATCCTCTTCCGCTTGCCTTTCTCGTCGTACTTCACGGTTGCGAACCCACATGGCCGATGGTAGTTCAAGTAGGGATTCAGTAGCCCCGTATAGAACTTGTGCAACTTCTCGGCGTCCTCTCCCGGAATGTGCCCGTAGCCAATCATTTTGCGGATGACGGCCCCGTTCTTCCCCTCCACCAGCGCGTCGTCCTGACTCCGGTTGGCCCGGCTCTTGGTGAACTCGATCCGCAAATCCTCCAGGATTTTGGCCACCCTGTGGTTGATGTATTCCGATCCGTTGTCGCTGTGGAACCCCCGTATCCGGAAGGGAAACTGGTGCAGGATCGCCTCCAGTACCGGCTCCAGATATTCCTCGCTGATCTTCTCCGTGCACCCTACCACCTGCCATTGCGTCACCGCATCCACGGCATTGATGTGATATACCCCTTTGGCCCCGTCCCAGTCGCCCTGATGCACCGTGTCCACACGCAGATACCCTGGCTTTCCTTCCGGCTCTGGCCGCCGCCGCTCCCCAATGCTCACTGCCGTGGCTTGCGTGGGCTGATAGGACACTGCCTTTCTGCGATACACCGCACTCCCCCGCAGGTTGTACAGGTGCCCAAATGAGATTTGTGCCAGTCGCACATATTCCCCCTTGCCGTAGCAGGTGTACTCTCGATTCAGAATGTGTCGCGTGGCGGGCCCGCTTAGCCACCCGTGCGCCTGGTCGACCTCCACTAACAACGCGATGTCCTCGTTGGTATAGACCCTCTCGAATCTCCGTCGCCGGTAGGCCTGTCCATGCCCGGATGAGCCCCCGCTGTTTCTTCCCCTGCTGCAGGAATTCCTGCTTCACCAGGACTCTTTCCACGAAGCCGTACACCTCCGCCTTCGTATGTCCCTCGAAGACCAGCCCCTGGGCACCCTTCAGAAAATCCGTGATCTGGTCTGCTGAACAACAACTGCTCGTTGCTCTGCATGTGCAATCGCATCCAGCCGCAGAACACCGACCTCGTTTACCCCATTTTCATGATCATCTTGTATTGGAATCAAGATCGATTTCATGATCATCTTGTATTGGACAATTCTGCCCTAAAGCTGCCTAAGGAGTTCGTGGTACACTCGCTGAGGCACACGATTTTGACCCGGTTGGGCGAGCCAGGAACGGACGCGTTCACCATCATGCGGATCGCAGGCCAGGATAGTGTAACGATATCGCAAAGATACTTCCATCCGACCCCGGAGGGCATTGAACGCGTCTTCGAGAGACTTCAGAGTCTCAACGATGAAAACGCTAGGATAGCCGAGATGGAAATTCGGGCCGAAGGTGGAGAGTCCCGCGAGTTACCCACAATTTCCGCTACGGCCAAAAAGCGACGAACCTTAAAGTCTTCGCAAGTTCTTGATATTAAAAGAGCGGGCCCTTAGCTCAGCGGTTAGAGCAGCGGACTCATAATCCGTTGGTCGTAGGTTCAAATCCTACAGGGCCCACCAAACATTTCAGCGGGTTGCAGGCTACTGAATGTGGTCCGGCTGTGCCGCTACAGGGACACCGCAGAACGATCGGAATGGCCTCCTGACCTGGAGCCCTCTATATTCGGTACTCGCGCACCCGACTCCCGCCCGTTCAGTGTCGGGTTTGATGGGCTGCGGCTTCCCAGCGCCCAACCAGCAGGTCGACCAGGCATAGCCAGGCGCCTTCTGGGCGCTCGAGTTTGCGAAAGAGCGCGACGTATTCGGGCTTCTTGAGGCCCATCCCCGCGAAGGCTAGCAGATCGAGACTATCGTTCTGGAATTCGGCAGCCTGCTCTTTACTCCATTTGCGCGGGTCGGCCAGGTAGGGCTGCAGACTGTCGATCGCCGTACCGATCGTCGCACCGCTCCGGGTACGGGACGACCACAGGTCGGTATTGTGCACCTGCGCGATGCGGCAGATCATGGTGAATGCCTCCAGGTTGAGAGCAGAGTACGGTGTGGTGCCGCCATCGCCGCGAATCTGGCGTGGGAAGACGCGGTCGCGATAGTAATTGAAGGCCATTTGTGTGGCGGCCCGGTCTTCCACGAAGGTGGACGCCGCCGCTACCTGCGCGGTCCACCAGGATGCATGATTGCCCCCGCTGCGCTTTTCTTCGGTCGCGTTCTTGCTGTCCGTCAGCCAGCGCAGATATTCTTCGAACCATTTGTGCGCCGCGACTTGGTCCTTGCTATCCCAAGCTCCGGTCTGCGCCAGGAACTCCATCCCTTGAATCGCGCGGATCAGGGCTCGGCCTTCGAGAATGGCGCCTTCCCGCCCATCGGGTACGCCCGGGATGGATTGGGCGTGGTCCATCTCCGGATTCATGCGGGTTTTGGGATTGATGAACCAGGTTTGAATGACGCGCGCGGCTCGCTGCGCATAACGGGTATCGTCCAGGAGAAAGGCAGCGGTGCCGAGAGCCAGGACGGCATCGCACATGGAGTTCAGCGCGCTCTTGTTCGCCAGAAAACGGCTGGGATTGGCCTCGCCTTCGCGACGCAGATAGCCGCCATCGGGATTCTCCGGATTCGGCCACCAGTAGGGAGCTTCGCTGTAATACTCGTGAGGGTCCAAATCCACCCCTTTTGGACGCTCTGCGGTGACCGTCCAGGGCCCTTCCCGCATGCGCCTGTCGGCTTCGGCGCGCAGCCGCCGGACGGTGTCGAGAGTCCAGGCCTCTTTTCGCACAATCGCACTGTGGATCGGTTCAGCCTCGTCTTCCGAGACGAGCGTCATCGGAAAGTCCGCGGCGTGGGCCATCGACAGGACCAAGGCGAAGATGATGGCTGACCTCACTTCTGAAATTGTAGCGGATGGCGCGCACCGTCGACACCGACCGTCAGCGGAGGCTTCGCTCGTATTCGGCGTTGAACTCACAGCCGATCAGGGCAATGATCGCCATCAAGTACATCCACACAAGCAAAGCAATGCCTGCACCAACCGACCCGTACATCACGTTGTAGTTGGCAATGTTGCGCGCGTACCAGGCAAATCCGGAGGTGGCGGCCAGCCAAAACAGAGTTGCCAGAACGGCGCCCGGCAAAACATATCGCCATTGCTGGCGCCGGTAAGGTCCGAAGTAGTACAAGACGGCAGTCACGCCAACGGTCGTCACGAAGGCAAGTGCATAGCGCGCCAGCCGGCTGATCCACTGCCAGGCCCAGGCCAGAGGGTCGCCTCGCAGCGCGTTGAAGATGACGCGCTCCAGTTGCCCGCCGAAGACCACCAGCAGGGACGCGCACACCACGGGAATGGCGACTCCCAACACCAGCGCCACGGCGACCGCGCTCTGGTGAAAGAAATTGCGGTTCCGGGGAATGCGGTAGGCCGCGTGAAAACCCTCGATGAGACTTTTGATGACGCCGGACGCTGCCCAGAGTGAGATCAGGCCGGCCACGATCAGCAGCGAATTGTGCCGCGTTCCGGCCACGCGAAACTGCTGCACGACCAAGGGTTCGGAGTCGGGAGGCACGATCTCGGAAAGAGCGTCCTCAATGGTGCGTGCCACAAATTCGGCGCGCGTCTGGACCAGGATTGTGGCGGCCGAGGTAATTACCGGAAAAAATGAGAGCAGTGCGGAATACGCGGCACCTTTAGCCGTGCTGATACAGCCGTCGTCGAACGTGGCGACCAGGCTGCGGCGCAGAAGCCACCCGAACTTTCGCAGGTTCAGACGCACAAAAAGTAGTGTGGCACAAGGCTGGGGCTTTGGGGAACGTGCAGGGTACCGGTGCAGTCTAAAATGCAAGGTAGACTGCAAGTGGGATCTTCTGCGATGTTGCTGAACGTACTCCAGGTAGGCGAACCAGTGCTAAGACTGCAGGCAAAAGCGGTGCCGATCGAGCAGATTGTAACCCCCGCCATCCAACAGCTGGTGGAACACATGCGCGAGACCATGCGTGCGGCCCCGGGGGTGGGACTCGCAGCGCCGCAGATCGGGCTGCCCTTGCAACTGGCGGTGATCGAGGATCGCGAGGAGCTTCTCAAAGATGTGGATCCCGAACTGCTACGCGAGACGGAACGGCGGCCGGTAGAGTTTCACGTGCTCATCAATCCCACCATCACGCTGGGCGATGAGAAGGTTGAGTTCTTCGAGGGATGCCTGAGCGCCGCGGGTTTCGGAGCGCTGGTGCCGCGGGCGCGAACCGTCACGGTCGATTACTGGAACGAGCGCGCGGAGCGGGTGCATCTCGAAGCGACCGGATGGTATGCGCGCATCCTGCAACACGAAATCGACCATCTGAACGGGCACCTCTATCTGGACCGGATGCGATCGCGCAGCTTCATGTCGGTGGAGAACTACGGCAAGTATTGGAAGGCGAAAGGCGTCGCCCGGATACGAAGGGAACTCGGGCTGGACGGCGGCGAGTGAAGACGGCGGGACGGCCTGGCCCTGCGCTGCCTGGCTCTGCCTGGACTGGGTTCGATCACGCCATGCCCGATTTTTCGCTACCCTAAAGGTTTGGGCGGTTACACCCCCTCCTTCAAAAACCCATGAATTTATCGTATCGATTCGTTGCTCTTGTCTTGACCGGCTCCGCGCTGGCTCTCGCATGCCTGGCGCAGAACACGTCCCCAACCCTGGCCGGACGCTGGCAAGGCAATTACAAGATTCCCGGCGGCCAAGACTTGGGCGTCATTGTGGACTTAACCAAGAATCCCAAAGGTGCGTGGGTCGGGTCGTTCAGCATGCCTGAGTTCCAGGCGAACGACATCCCGGTGGAGCAGCTTTCGGTTACCCAGAACCAGGTACATTTTGTGGTGTCGGGCGTCTTCGGAAACCCTGCGTTCGACGGATCGCTCGGTTCCGATGGAAAACTGAGTGGCACCTTCGGCGATCCGCAGCACAAGACTCCGCTGGCATTGAATCGGACGGGAGCGGCGCAAGTCAAACTTCCGGAACCGAGCACCCCAATCGGCAAAGACGTGGAAGGTACCTGGCACGCCACGCTCAGCGCGGGCGATACGCAGACCCGCATGCTGCTCAAACTGAGCCGTGCGCCCGATGGCACTGCGACCGGCATGATGATCAATGTCGACCAGGGCAATCGGGAAGTGCCGCTCACCAGCATCCATCAGAAAGACCAGACTCTGGAGTTCGAGATTCGCCCCGCAGTGGTGCATTACCGTGGCACGATCAAAGCTCCGGGAGGGCCCATCTCCGGAGATTGGACACAAATGTCGCGATCCGCTCCTCTAACATTCGAGCGCGGACCGTTTCCGGCGAATTCTCAGTTGCCCAAGGCCTTCGAGGGCACCTGGCAAGGCACTCTGGACGCAGGGCCGGGATACCAGATCAATTTGGTGATGACCTTGACCCGGGCGGCGGATGGCAGTGCGGTCGGGGTATTGAAGATGTCGGATGGCAATCGCGAACTGCCGGCGAACCCGATTTCTGTGAAAGGCAAGTCGTTTGGATTTTCTGTAGCGGGGCTCGGCGCCACTTTTGCTGGAAACATCAACGATGCCGGGACTGAGATTTCCGGCACATGGCTCCTTGCGGGCACCCCGATGCCGCTGGTTCTCAAACGGCCCACAGCGGCGAAGAAGTAGAAAGCTTAAGGCACAGGCTGGGGGCGCCCTACGTCACGCGTCGTGTCTGGAAGTCCCGATTCCGGTCGGCACTCGACGGACCTCCATACTTCGGCGTCCCGGCGCGCCGCGGATCCCAATCCCACCCCAAGTTTCAAGCCAGATGTTATGATCGCGGTAGACGGAGGGCCTTGCCTCTCGTCAAGTTTCTGCTTCCGCGTTGCGAGACTGCAGCCGATAAGGATTATATCGCTCATGAGTCCGCACACACGGGAACTTTCCACGCAGCTGTTTGCCGGTAATTCCTTTGACGCCCTGACTGCCGCTGTACCCGATATGGTCTGGCTCAAAGATCTGAATGGCGTTTATCTGGCTTGTAACTCCGCAGCCGCGGATTTCCTGGGTCTACCCGAGTCAGATGTGATCGGAAAGACTGACTACGATCTTTATCCCAAGGACGAAGCGGAGACTTTGCGCTCGGGGGATCGGACCGCGGCGGCGTCCCCGGAGCCCATGATCGGATGCGGCTGGGCCACCCAACGCCGCCACGGCCGGCGCGCCCTCCTGGAGATTCTTCGGAACCCCGTGCGTAACGCCGAAGGCACGGTGACCGGCGTGGTTGGCGTGGCGCTTGATATTACGATCACTCGCCAGGCCGACCTCCTGGCCGCGCAGGAAGAGGTGGGGAGAATTGTGGAGGCCGTGCCCGGCGTGATCTTCTCCTATCGTTTGCGGCCGGATGGGACGGCCTATATTCCTTTTGCCAACTCGGCGATCGAAGAGATCTGCGGAGTCCGGCGGGAGGATGCCGCCCAGGACGCCTCGTCGGCGTGGGCCATGGTTCATCCGGATGACCGCGGCGCGCGGGCTGGTTTCGAAGCGGCCATGCGCTCCCTCTCGCCGTGGCAGGGTTCCTTCCGGATTCGCCATCCCGTCAAGGGCGACGCGTGGCTGGAGGGCCATTCCATACCGGTGAAGGAAGCCGACGGGAGCGTGCTGGCGCATGGTTTCCTCACGGAAGTCACGCGCCGCAAGCGGCTGGAGAAGGCCCTGCGCGTAAGCCAGCAGCAGTTGAACGAGGCGCAGAGGCTGGCGGGGATTGGTAGCTGGACGTGGGACGCAGACACAGGCCAATCAGACTGGTCCGAAGCTCTCTATCACTTGGCGGGCCGGGATCCCCGAAGCCCGCCACCCACTCTTGACGACCTGAAGGCGATTCACACACCTGAGAGCTGGCGGCGCTTATGGCAAGCACTTGAGCGTGCGCGGGATACCGGGGAATCTTATGAACTGGACCTCGAGTTGGTGCTGCCGGACGGACAGCGCGCGTGGAGAACGTCTCGCGGGGCGTGTGTCCGGGATGCGAACGGCCGCATCGTCGGGCTGCACGGGACCTCGCAGGATATCACTGCCCGCAAGCTTGCTGAGGAGAGGACCAGGGCGGCGCACGCGGAACTGGGGGCCATTCATGCGCACTCCCCGGTGGCTTACCTGGTAGTCGACCAGAACCTGAAGGTGGAGAGAGTGAATGAGGCTGCGACCAGGGCGGCCGGCCGTCCTCCATTGGAGATGATCGGCCTGGCGCCGGGTGGCTCGATTAACTGTGCAAACTCCATGGCCGATCCAAGAGGCTGCGGCTATGGCCCGCCTTGCGGTGCATGCGCGTTACGCCGGGCGGTGACGGAAAGCGTGCAGCAGGGGAAGCGCTGCGAAGGGATCGAAGCTGCCTTGCCGGTGCTGACGGCGGGAGGGGTACGGCAACGCCAGTTGCTGGTGTTCACGGCGCCTCTCGAGATCGATGGCGAACGCAAGGCTCTGGTTTCGTTGCTCGACATCACCGATTGGAAACGGGCCCAAATTGAACTGGAAGCGAGCGAGGCGCGCTTCCGCCGGTTGATGGAAGATGCGCCCATTGCCATCTCGATGTCGCGCGATGGCAGGATCTGCTATGCGAACCCGATTTGCGCGCGCATGTTCGGCTTCCGGAATGCGGGCGAGCTCGACGGACTTCCGGTGATGGAGTGCTTCGCGCCTGTCTGCCGTGGCTCCATGCAGGAGATCAACGAGAGGCGTGCGGAAGGGTTGCACGTGCCGCGCGAGTTCGAAGCCACGGGCTTGCGAGCCGACGGCTCGGAGTTTCCCATGCTGCTGGCGGTGATCATGATGAACTTCGTGGAAGGCCCCGCCAAGGTGGCGTTCATCACCGATTTGACTGCGCTCAAGCATGGCGAAGAAGAGCGGTTGCGGCTCGAGCAGCGCTATCGTCAGGCGCAAAAGCTGGAAAGTATCGGAAGGCTCGCGGGAGGCGTGGCGCACGACTTCAATAATCTGCTCACTGTCATCAACGGCTACTGCGCGATGTTGCTCGAGCAGGTGAGCAAGCTCGATCCGATTCGCGAGGGCCTCGAAGAAATTCTTCACGCGGGCGAGCGTGCCGCGGGGCTCACGCAACAACTGCTGGCCTTCAGCCGCAAGCAGGTGCTCGAAGTTCGCGTGCTTAATCTGAACCAGGTAGTGGGCGAAATGCGGCCGATGCTGTCTCGCCTGCTCGGGGACGATGTTGTGTTGTCGGTGAAGCCGCATCCGCGGCCGGCGATTGTTCGCGCCGACCGCCACCAGTTGGAACAGATCGTGATGAATCTGGCGGTGAATTCGCGCGACGCGATGCCGCACGGCGGTGAGATTCGGGTCGAAACGGATTGCGTCTTCTGGGATGACGAGGAGGGGCACCTTTACGGCGCTCCCGCTGGACCTTATGTGCGGCTCTCGGTCAGCGACAATGGCGTCGGCATGGACGAGGAGACGCGGCAGCGCGTCTTCGAGCCTTTCTTCACGACGAAAGAAGTGGGGAAGGGCACCGGGTTGGGGCTATCGATGGTCCAGGGAATTGTCGCGCAGAGCGGCGGTGTCATCGATGTGCAAAGCGAACTGAACTGCGGCACCACATTCGCGATCTTCCTGCCTCGGGCGGAAGAGACCTCCGCCGAAGTCAGCCTTCCAGACGCAATCGATGCAGCCATCGGAAGCGGAACGATTCTGGTGGTGGAAGACCAGGCGGAGGTCCGCAAGTATGTCGCTCAAGCCTTGCGGGCCCGCGGCTACCAGGTGATCGCTGCCAGTCGGGCCACGGACGCGATTGAGATCTGCGAGCAGCCACAGCAGCGAATCGATCTGGTTTTAACCGACGTGGTGATGCCGCAAATGAGCGGCAGGGCGCTCGCGGACCAATTGCGGAAACGCTGGCCCGCTCTCCGGGTTCTGTTCACGTCAGGCTACACGGATGACACCATCGTACGGCATCGGGTGTTGGAGAACGATGCCGAGTTCCTACAGAAGCCATTCAGCCCCAGCGAATTGGCAGCAAAGGTTCGCAAGCTGCTGGCGCCGGCTGCCGCTTCCGGCCGGATCCTGGTGGCTGATGATGACGCCGGGATTCGCCGATTCCTGCGCAACCTTTTGGAACGTGGCGGATACGCGGTCTTTGACGCGGCGGACGGCAAGGAAGCGGTCCAGGAGGCCCGCGCGCGGCCACTGGACCTGGTGATTACCGATTTGGTGATGCCGGAGCAGGAAGGTATCGAAACCATCCGAGTGTTACGCGCCGAATTGCCGGACATCGGAATCATTGCGATCTCCGGAGCGTTTGGAGGGCAGTTTCTAAAAGTGGCCGAAGTGATGGGAGCGGACGCGGTCATGACGAAACCGATCAGTCCAGAAAAACTCCTGGCCAAAGTTTCGGAGATACTGGCAGTGCGGCGCTCGACTGGTTAAGCCGCCGCGGCTCGCCGCACTCCGCGTCGAACCGGAGAACCGGCCGATGCGCGTGGCATGTATCAGCGTTGCGTGCGCCCGGTGCGACCGGACTGGCGAGCGCAGTTCTCTGGCGCCTTCACCACGGAATGCTACGATAGCGGCGTGAGAGCCTCCATACTGGCATACGGTTGTCTGTTCGGGCTCCTCTATTGCACTTGGATGCTCTATCGGGCACGGAATTCGTACTTTCCGCTGAACTCAGAAGACAAAGTCGAAGTCACGATTACCGTGACCGGGCCGGACGGGCGGATCATCAAGCCTATCGCGCGAGCGCCGGGCCAACGTTGACCCTCAGTGGATCACGTACAGGTCCAAATCCACGGGCAGGTCACGACCTTCCTCGGTCTGGACCGAATGTGCGTTCGCGGCATCGAGAGCGGCGGTTTCGGGCGTTTGAAACTCGAAGGAGCTGAGGATGCGATAGTTGCCCGGGGCCAGTCCGAAGAACTGATACTGTCCGCGGATATCGGTTTGGGTCACGCGCAGGTCGGTCAGGCGCCGGCGGGTGGCTGGGTCGTAGGCTTCCAAAAAGACAGGGACGCCAGCGACGGGATCGTGATTGGTATTGGAGACGGTGCCGTGAATGCGCGCGGGAGTGGATGAGAGAACGAATTTCACGAGTTCCTGGCCAGGTCCCAAGAGCATAATCTCGTTCCACCCGTCGGGTCGTACCCGCTCCATGCTGTCGTTTCGTGGGCCCGAGAATCCGGCGACGTAATAGGAAGCGGACGGCGCCATCGAGAGTTCCCACCGGCCCGGCATGATCCTGACGGCGCCCTGCAAGACTCGGAGGTCTTCGGCTGAACCTTCTCCGGAGAGGTCTTTGCGCCGGATCAATAGCTGCACTTTCGCCGGATCGATGGCCTGGCCTTTGGTGTCTTCGACGACGAGCCTGACGTCGGGCGGAATGCCCAGGTTGATGCGGTTGTCGGTGCGTTCCCGGTCTACCAGAAGCTGCCTGTACCCGGCGATGACGCCTCCGCCACGGCGATCGCTGCTTACCGAGCGTGCGTAGAGTTCATAATTTCCCGGCGCCTGTGGCGGAAATTTGAAGTTGCCGGAGGCGTCCGAAGTCGTCTGCTCCGAACCCATCTCCGAGATCAGTGTGATGTTCGCCTGGACCCCTGGCAGGGTCTGGCCGCCAACCACGAAGAGTTGGCCGGGGAATGGCCGGACACCGGCCTCTTCTACCTGCTGGTCGAGATTCACGTCGAACGGGCGCGCTTCTTCGAGCCGCGCGGTCTCCTTGGCGAAGGTCGGCAGGTATCCTCCATCGTCGTATTGTTTTCCGACCGTGCGAATAATATAGGACCCGGGTTCCAGACCACCGATCCGATAGACGCCGCGATCGTCGGTGCGCGCCCGCCCAGCGAGTTCGGGAGGCCGGGTGTTGCGGAACGCCGCCACGTCGTGATCCGGCAGACCCACGTCGTTTTCATCCACGACGGTCCCTGTAATGGCGCCATAACGCTGCAAACGCAAGTTTAGGAATGGGGCAGCGGTTTCGTCCAGGACGATTGGAAAGCCTGCGGCCTTGTAGTGCTTCTGTCCGTACTGTGCGGGAGCGAAGGCGCGTTTCTGCGCGGACACCAGGTACACGCCCGGTGCCACCTGCGGAAACTCGAATGCGCCGTAGGCATTCGTCCGGACCGAATGCGGCGAGCCGGCGGTACCGGCGACGGGTCGGACGATTACCAACGCACGCGCCAGCGGTTTGCCGGTCTGATTTTCGACCACGGATCCGCGGATTACCGCAGCCTCCAGGGTGCCTGTCGCCAAGGCCAGAAGGAACCATCGCCGCATAGATTTCTGACCCGAATGACGCAGCGCTCCGGGAAAGAGTGCAGGCGAAAACGCTCAATTCTGAATCGGCTTGGAAAGTGGAATCGCCGGAGACTCGATTGGGATCGTGCCGACTTTCTGCAGGATCGACTGCACGTAGTCGCGAGTTTCGCGAATGTTCGGCACTCCTCCGGCCTGGTCGACTGCCGCAGGCCCGGCATTGTAAGCGCCCAAGGCTTGTCTGAGATCTCCCTTGTATCTGTCGAGCAATTGCCTCAGGTAGCGGGCCCCCGCCTCGATGTTTTCTTTGGGATCGAAAGGATCCGTCACTCCCAGGTCGGCGGCGGTATCGGGCATCAGTTGCATCATCCCCTTGGCTCCCTTGGGAGATACCGCGCAGGGATGAAATCCGGACTCCTGCTCGATTACCGCGTGAAGCAGTTCCGGTTGGACGCTCTGGGCCTTGGCAGCTCCATCAATGATCGCATTGACGGACTCGCCCGCCAAGGAATCGCAAGGCACTTTCCCGGGGGGCGGTTTATCGGGAGGCGGATTCGGTAATTCCTCAGTGCTGTCCGCGTGGACGAGGCCAACTTCGCTCGCGGGCACCATCCACGATCCCACGGACTCGGCTTGTTTTTTGACCGATTCCCGCTGGAGACCCATGGCAGCCCTCTGTTTCTCCATCGCGGCACGCATGGGATCTTTGGCCGGATCGCTCGCCTTGGGGACATTTTGCGCCCAGGCGGCGACACCGGAGAAAAAGGCGATCAGTAATGCGAGGATGCGCACATAGTAGAAATCGGCGGAGCTTGCCGAAACTTTAGAGCGCTTCTCTAGCAGGCTACTGAAAAGGATCCAAGGCGGCTCGTAGCCTACACGCTCGCGGAATAGTGCGCTTGCGAGCCGCGCGCGTAAGCAAGCGATGCCCGATCGCCCGAAAAAATCACTCCCTCACGGTCGTGGCTCGTTGCGAGCCGCGCGCGTAAGCAAGCGATGCCCGATCGGCCCGAAAATCACTCCCTTACGGTCGTGGCTCGTTGTGAGCCGCGCGCGTAAGCAAGCGATGCCCGATCGCCCGAAAAATCACTCCCTCACGGTCGTGGCTCGTTGCGAGCCGCGCGCGTCAGCAAGCGATGCCCGATCGCCCGAAAAATCACTCCCTCACGGTCGCGGCTCGTAGCCGGCGCCTACACGCTCGCGCGATAGTGCGCTTACTAACCGCGCGCGTCAGCAAGTGGACTTTCGACTCTTTTCAACAGCCTGCAAACCTAGGATTCGTCAAAAGCGATGCGCATAGCCGCACCAGCGAAACCCAGAGCACGTAAGCCAGGAGTAAGTGGAGTAACTGCGTCCAGACCGGCGCCAACAGCAACAGATTGGTCGCACCCGCCACAAGTTGGACCCCCACGCAGCCCACGACCATCCAGGCTTCCGTCCGCACGCTGCGATTTCGAGCCGCGTTCGAAACCGCGTAATACAGCAGCCATCCCGCTGCAGCGACGGCCAGGAGGGGATGCAGCCCGCGCAGGCGCAAAAAGATGTTGGCAGACGGATCCCAATCCTGAGCCAATCCCGCTGCCAGGGACGTGGAAGGAAAGAGGGTGTCCCCCAACGCCGCGACTGCGCCGCTCACGCCCAACAGCACCACCACCCCCAAGCTCAAGGCAGCCAGCCAGAGCGCGCGTCCACGCAAGGTGGGGATAGGCCGTCCACTCGCGAATCGAACGGTCAGAGTCAGACAGGCGAGCAAGGTCAAGGTATTGATCAGGTGGGTGGAGAGCGAATAGGCGCGAGTGACAGAGGCATTCTTCTCGACATGCCCGAGCAGCACCAGGGCAGCTCCGATCAGCGCTTCGGAGAACACGAACACCATCGACAGCACAGCAGCGAGCCGCGCGGGATGTCGCCGGGGGAAGGCGCGGAAGGACCACAGCAGCAGTACCGCGACCGCCAGTAGACCGATTCCGCTGGTAGCCCGATGAGTGAACTCAATGATCGTGGCGATGGCGGGCGAATGCGGCGTCACCTCGCCGTTGCACAGCGGCCAGTGATTGCCGCATCCCGCTCCAGAGCCGGACGCCCGCACATAAGCGCCCCACAGGGCTACGGCCACGTTGAAGACAAGCACGGCCTTGGCGTAGCGGACGAACCCGCGGGGAGTGCCTGCCGCGGATCCGGTCAACGCCGGTTCCTGCCGGACTTCGGCTTTGATCATGGAAATCTTATTGTAAGCCCAGACGTGGCGCGTGGCTGCCCACGGCGGAGCACAACACCTACGACAGCGTGTTGATCGAGCCTACCCTTTGCGATTCAAATGCGGCGATATCCGCGGCATGCTGCAAGATGTAGCCCAGCTCATCTACACCCTCCACCAGGCAGTGTTTCGAGAAGCTGTCGACCGGGAAGTCCACCGTGCGCCCCGAGGGCGTCGTGAGCGTCTGATTCGGGAGATCGATCTTCACTTTCGCATTCGGGTCCGCCGCCACGGCGCCGAACAACTCGTCGTGAACATCCTGCGGAACGCGAATCGGCAGCAGTGAATTCTTGAGCGAGTTCTGTTGGAAAATATCGGCGAAGCTGGTGCTGATCACCGCGCGGAAACCGTACTGGGTGAGCGCCCAGGGGGCGTGCTCGCGGGAGCTGCCGCAGCCGAAATTGTCGCCGGCCAGCAGCACTTCCGCGCCCCGCACCTGCGGCTGATTCAGAATGAAATCGGGATCCGGATTGCCCTGCGCATCGTAGCGCCAGTCGTTAAAAAGCTGCTTGTCGAGGCCCTGCTTTGAGGTCGTCTTGAGGAAACGCGCCGGGATGATCTGGTCGGTATCCACATTATTGATTGCCAACGGCATCATGCGGCTTTCGAAATTGGTGAACGGCTTCATAGCAGTGTCCTCACGTCGGTAACCACGCCGGTGATCGCGCTGGCAGCGGCGGTCAGGGGACTCGCCAGGAAGGTGCGCCCGCCCTTGCCTTGGCGGCCTTCGAAGTTGCGATTGCTCGTGGAGACGCTATACTGTCCGGGCGAAAGTTGATCGCCGTTCATGGCGATGCACATCGAGCATCCGGGCTCGCGCCACTCGCAGCCCGCCTCGCGGAAGACCTCGGGCAGCCCTTCGGCGATCGCCTGCCGCTTCACTTCCTGCGATCCGGGCACCACCAGGACACGCACCTTAGAGCTGACCTTGCGTCCCTTCAGCAACCCCGCGGCGATGCGCAGATCGGAGATCCGGGAGTTGGTGCAGCTTCCGATGAAGACCACGTCCACGGAGTGGCCGAGGAGCGGTTTGCCCCCTTCGAGCCCCATGTATTTCAAAGCCTTGGTGATGGAATCGCGTGCCATCGGGTCGGCCACATCCGAAGGGTCCGGCAGGCTCGCGGTGATCGGCATGCCCATGCCGGGATTGGTGCCGTAGGTGATCATGGGCTCGAGCGCATCGGCATCGATGGTGACGCTGCGATCGTAGGTGGCGCCGGGGTCGGTGGGAAGCCGCCGCCAGCGGGCCAGCGCTTCGTCCCATGCAGCCCCCTTGGGGGCATGTGCGCGGCCGCTGAGATATTGGAAGGTGGTATCGTCGGGCGCCACGAGTCCGGCGCGCGCGCCTCCTTCGATCGACATGTTGCAGACGGTCATACGCTCTTCCATCGAGAGGCTGCGAATGGCGCTGCCGGTGTATTCGAAGACGCTACCGGTGCCGCCGCCCACGCCGATCCGCGAGATCAGCGCCAGAATGATGTCCTTGGCGGAAACGCCCTGCTTCAGCGTGCCTTCGACATTCACCTGGAACGTCTTCGACTTGCGCTGCAACAGGCACTGCGAGGCCAGGACGTGCTCCACCTCGCTGGTGCCGATGCCGAATGCCAGCGCCCCGAAAGCGCCATGGGTAGCGGTGTGGCTGTCGCCGCAGACTACGGTCATGCCGGGCTGGGTGAGTCCCAACTCCGGACCGATGACGTGCACGATGCCCTGTCCGAGGCTGTGAATCCCCAGGCACCGGATACCGAATTCCGCGCAGTTCGACTCCAGTTGCGCGAGCTGTTTGGCGGCAATTGGATCTACGATCGGCAATGTCCGGTCGGTAGTGGGGATGCTGTGGTCGGTGGTGGCGATGGTCAGATCGGCGCGGCGTACTTTGAGGCCGCGCTCGCGCAGACCGTCGAAGGCCTGCGGCGAAGTGACTTCGTGGACCAGGTGCAGGTCGATGAACAGAAGCGTCGGTACGCCGGTCTGTTCATGCACGACGTGGGAGTCCCAGAGTTTTTCGATGATGGTTTGAGGCATGGCCTGTCTTCTATTATCGCGAACTGATTTTGCCGAGTGCGGACCGGTAAGCCCGCACTCAGCCCATCGCGGCGCACACGGCTTCACCTACCTGTTGGGTGGTGGCGGGAGTGCCCGAAGGTCTCAAATCCGCAGTCACTTTTCCACTGCGGAGCACGGCTTCGATGGCCGCGTCTACCGCAGCGGATTCTTCCTTTAAGCCGAAACTGTATTCCAACATGGCGCCAACTGAGCCGATCGCGCCCAGCGGGTTGGCCTTATTCTGCCCGGCGATGTCAGGCGCCGACCCGTGAACTGGCTCGTACAGCCCTACCCATGCGCCGGATGGGCGGCGGCCGCCGATCGAAGCCGACGGCAGCATCCCGATCGAACCCGCCAGTACCGCGCCTTCGTCACTCAGGATGTCGCCGAACATGTTCTCGGTGAGCACGATATCGAACCGCCGCGGATTCAATATCAGTTGCATCGCGCAATTGTCCACCAGCAGGTGATCGAGCTCGATGTCCGGAAATTCGCGCGCTACCTCCACCACCACGCGGCGCCAAAGTTGCGAATTCTCAAGTACGTTGGACTTGTCAACCGAGGTCACTTTCTTGCGGCGCGCGCGCGCCAGGTGGAAGGCCATGCGGGAAACACGCTCGATCTCCGAGCGTGTATAAGTCATGGTATTGACCGCCCGCGTCTCCGCGCCGTCCTCAAAAATCCCACGCGGAGTTCCGTAGTAAATACCGCCCGTCAGTTCGCGGACGATAATCATGTCGGTGCCTTCCACCAGGTGGTTCTTCAGTGGCGAAGAATCCAACTGAGACGCGTACGCTCGCACAGGACGCAAATTGGCAAAAACGCCCAGCGCCTTGCGAATACCCAACAATCCCTTTTCCGGCCGCTTTTCGGGCGGAGCTGTATCAAATTCCGGCAGCCCGACAGCGCCCATCAGGGTCGCATCCGCCGCGGCCGCGAGCTTAGCGGTCTCATCGGGAAACGGGGTGCCCGTCTGATGAATCGCGACGCCCCCCAACAACCCTTCTGTCAGTGTTAACTGATGATGCCACTTCTCGGCAACATGCCGGAGAACGCGGACGGCTTCACGCGTGACTTCGGTGCCGATGCCGTCTCCCGGTAAAACCAGAACGTCCAGCTTCATCGGCCTAATCCGCCGCCGCTTGCATGACGCGCTGCCCTTCGTGAATCAGCGCCAGTATTTCCTCGTCCATAAGACCTTTTTTCCGATGATCGGCGACGGCGGTGAAGCGATGGTACAGACTGTCCAACTCCTCGCGGGTCAGGTCGAACCCCATCTCCTTGCAGCGCTGGTTGAGCGCATGCCGTCCACTGTGCTTGCCTAGCACCAGCTTACCTTCGGGAACGCCCACACTGTGCGGATCGATGATCTCGTAGGTGCTTTTTTCTTTGAGATACCCGTCCTGATGGATGCCTGCTTCGTGCGCGAAGGCGTTGCGGCCGACGATGGCCTTATTGGGTTGCGGTCCGAAGGTGATGATCGAGCTGAGCAGCTCGCTGGCGGAGAACAGGTGCTCGGCGTGGATACCTGTGTGGTACGGGTAAGAGTCGGAGCGAGTCTTGAGGATCATGACGATCTCTTCCAGGGAGCAGTTGCCCGCGCGCTCACCGATTCCGTTTACGGTGCATTCCACCTGGCGGGCTCCGGCCTCGATCGCGGCCAGAGAATTGGCTACGGCGAGTCCGAGATCGTCGTGGCAGTGCACGCTCACCACGGCGCAATCCCCGAGGGCCTGGGCGATGCGGCCAATCAAGGCGCCATATTCTTTCGGCGTCGAGTATCCCACCGTATCGGGTATGTTGACCGTGCGCGCACCGGCGGCTACTACCGCCTTGGAGATCTTCTCCAGAAAATCGCCTGCCGTGCGCGCGCCATCCTCGGCCGAAAACTCCACATCGTCCACATGGCGCCGGGCCAGTTCGACAGCTGCCACGGCTTCATCGAGCACCTGATCCTGCGATTTCTTCAGTTTGTATTTGAGGTGAATGTCGCTGGTGGCAATAAAGGTGTGGATTCGCGGACGGCGCGCATGAGCCAGAGACTTGGCTGCGCGCTCAACGTCCAAGGTGCAGCAGCGCGCCAAAGCCGCGACGTTGGCCCACGGGAATTCACGGCTGACCGCAGTCACGGCCTCGAAATCACCTTCGGATGCGATGGGGAAGCCGGCCTCCAGGATGTCCACTCCGAGCTCCACCAGTTTCCTGGCCATCCGCAACTTCTCGGGAACCGTCATGCTGCATCCGGGCGATTGTTCGCCGTCGCGCAACGTAGTGTCGAAAATGTATACGCGGTCGCTCATATGTGATCCGTTAGGAGCATTATGCAGTCGCCGGTTAAATTTAGCAAATTTATAATATTGAAGGGTGGTATTAATTGATATTATAACGTGGGGTTCGAGGGGGCATGGAGCTTTATTCTCTGCAGGTGTTTCTGACGGTAGCAGTGGAGAAGAGTTTTTCAAGAGCAGCGGAGAAGCTGTTGCGCACCCAGCCGGCGATATCGCTGGCAGTGCAGAGGCTGGAACAGGAGTTGGGAGAAAAGCTCATCGACCGCTCCGGCAAAGACTTGATCCTCACCGATGCGGGGCAGAATGTCCTGGAATATGCGCGGCGGTTTCACAGCTTGCGCCAGGAACTCGACAATTCGCTGGCGGAACTGCGCGATGCCTCATCGGGACGGCTAAGCATCGGCGCGAACGAGTCAACCGCGTTGTATCTGTTACGCTACATCCAACGCTACCGGGAACTGCATCCCAAGGTGAAGGTGCAGATACGCCGGAGTCTTTCAAGTAAGGTTCCCAATGAGCTCCTTGACGGCAATCTGGAGCTTGGAGTCATTAGCTACGATCCTGCGGACGAGAGACTCCAGTCGAAAGTCATTTATACCGATGCTCTGGCCCTGGTAGTCTCTCCTCGTCACCGTCTGGCAGACCGCCGCGCCGTTTCGATCACCGAGTTGGGCGCGGAGAACTTCATTGCCCATAACGTACTATCACCGTATAGGGAGGTGGTACTGCGTGAATTTCAGGCCCACAAGGTGCGGCTCCTCATGGATGTCGAGATGCCGACCATTGAGACGATCCGCAAATTGGTCGAGAGCAACCTCGGAGTGGCGTTTCTCCCACGGATGTGCGTGGAGCAGGAGATCGAGCGCGGGACGCTCTGTGAGGTGCGGGTCGAGGAAATGCACGTGGAGAGGAAAATCAGGCTGGTTTATCCGACGAAGAGGGTCCTGAGTCATGCCGCTCAGGCATTTCTGGAGATTTTGGGGTAAGACGCGACCATTTACTGGCGCGGGTCTTCAGCTTTGTCCGAGCGCCGGCTCTCCCAATATTTCTTCATGCGTTCGGAGACCTCTTTGCGTTCCTTGGAGCCCATGGATTTCCGTCCGCGGCGCTTACCTGGGGGTGGAACTCCGGTGAGAGCGCCGGAGGTCCGCTGTAATTCTTCCAACGAAGCAATTACTTGCTCGAGTTTCTCTTTCTCGGCGTACAGGTTCTGTATCGCTTTATATAAGTCCATCGCATCTCAATATGCCGGTAATAAGGTCGCGCAAAGGTACGCGATCACACCGATCTTACATCGGATGCGACCTGAATTCCACGAATTAATGACGCTCAGCGAGTCAGGAACGGCCAGTGTGGTACTGGTTTGTAACCGTATTTAGTAATAGCCAGGTATAGCACTCCCGCTACTAGCAGTAGTACGCCGACCATGATCATAATGGCGGTTCGCCACGGGAACTTGCGGTTCTCGCGATGCAATACCAGCAGGTAGCTCGCGAAGATTCCGACGAAAAACAGCAGGCACATCGGCGTCGCGAACAACATCAGGTTGAAGACATCGGGCGTGGGAGTTACGATGGCCGCGATGATGAAGATACCGAGAATGGCATACCGGCTGTGATTCAGAAGAAACACCGGACTGACAATTCTCAACAGGGTCAGGAAGAAGATCAGGACGGGAAGTTCGAAGACGAGGCCCACGCCCACCACTACGTTGAAAAACAGCTCAAAGTAGTGACTCATGGAGATCATGGTCTTCACGCCGTATCCCTGCCCGATACTCAACAGGAACGTGAGACCGTAGCGGAAGACGACGAAATACGCGAAAAGACCCCCCGCGATGAAGAGGCCCGCGGAAATCAGGATGAACGGCGCCGCCCAACGTCTTTCGCGGCGGTACAGGCCGGGGGAGATGAAGGCCCAGACCTGGTAAAGAACAATCGGAGACCCTAAAAAGATCGCGCAGATGATGGGAACTTTGAACCAGATGATGTTGAAGGCCTCCATGGGCTCGATCTGGACCAAGTCCGGTTCGTAACCCAGGGAAGTGAGGGCAGCTTTGGCCGGCTGTCTGACCACGTCCCACAATCGCCCGCTGAAGCTTAAGCTCACAAGGAAGGCAAGGCCGACGCCGCCGAGCGCCCGAAAGATGCGCGATCGCAGTTCCTCAAGATGCTCGAGGAACGACATGCGGAGCATGCCGTCGTCTTCGTCGTCTTCCTCGTTTTCCGACGGCGGAGAGGAGGGAGGAAGTCCCCCTCCTCCCATCCTCCGGCTAACCTTATCGATGGCTCCCTTGATCGACGCAATTCCAGTACCGGGAGCGCCGACTCCCTTCGATTCTTCAGGTGGGTTCATTCGCTATGCGCTGTGCTCAGCCGTAGCCGAAGAGTGCTCCGCATGCCCGTTCGTAGCGGCATTTTGCGGATGCTCGCCCGGTGCGGGAAGTGCGGCCAGTTCGGTGCCATGGGCAATCGTGCCTTCCGGCGGAACGGCTGACGGTGACTCAGCGCCCTGAGGTGCGGATGCGCTTGCAGTGGATGGGGTGGTGGCAGCAGTGGATTCGTGGGTTTCGGAGCCGTATGAGCCTTCGTAGCTGTTCTCATACGACGAGTAATCGTAGTTGTAAGTATCGTACTGATACTCTTTGGTGACTTCCTTTAACGACGCGGTCTCCTGCTCCAGATTTCTCATTTCGCGGTCGAACGTAGATTTCAGCTCGGCCTGCGCGCGGCGGAATTCGGTCAACGCCTTTCCGAAGGTCCGCCCCAACTCCGGCAATTTTTTCGGACCGAAGAGGAGCAAAGCCAGGATGAAGATGACAACAATCTCCTGCATGCCCAGCGTTCCGAACATTGGTTCTCCTCCTTTTGGGGATTCTGACCCATGGTAGCACAGGCCGGAAACGATGGGGTTGGTGGTTTAGATTCGCGGGTTTACGCGTGTGGACACCATCCCGCTCGCGGATCTGCAAATTTTGGCTGACGCGTTCGCGGCGTTGTATCCTGTCTCTTGCTGCAGTCGAATCCAGACCTCCCCGTGCCGACCGCACAAATGGTGAAGAGTCGCCAGCGATAGATATGGCCGCCACTCCGTGCTTATTTTGCCAGATCGCAGCCGGAGAGATACCTGCGTCCATCGTCTTCGACGACTCGCGGATGCTGGCCTTTCTCGATCACCGCCCGCTTTTTCCAGGACATTGCCTGCTGATTCCCCGGCAGCATTTCGAAACCATCGCCGACCTTCCAGCCGAGCACGTCGGCCCTCTGTTTGAGATGGCACGTACACTATGCGTGGCTGTAGAAACAGGACTGGGTGCAGAGGGGTCATTTCTGGCCGTGAACAATCGCGTCAGCCAGAGTGTGGCGCACCTTCACATTCACGTGGTGCCGCGCCGCAAGAAAGATGGACTGCGCGGATTTTTCTGGCCGAGAGGCAAGTATCGCGATGAAACAGAGAGGGACGAAGTAAGAGATGTCCTGCGACGAACACTCGAAAGTCTGAAAAAGCCCGCCGCCTAGAAAGCTTCTGTTATACACGATACCAACGCCTTGCCAGTGGTGACGAGCCTCACCGAAGTAATTGTATCGTTTCCCTATACTGCACTTGCGGGACCGAGTTCGTCCCGCGCCACAACATCTGGTACAGGGAGAAGCGAAACAAATGACACCGACTCTAAAGACACTGGTTCTCGCAGGGCTATTACTCTGCGTCCTCACTTTGCCCCAGGCTTCGTATGCCATTACGGGTTGTAACAACGCAAAGTTGATGGGTACTTATAATGCCCAGATCTCGAGCGCGAGCTTCATGAATGTGCTGAACACCCTCAATACGAGCACAACAGGAACAACCGGAACAGGAACAACCGGAACAACGGGAACGACCGGAACAACGGGAACGACCGGAACGACGGGAACGACCGGAACGACGGGGACCACTGGCACCTCCAGCTCGGCGTCTTCGACATCCCTGCAAGGCGGATTCGGCGCTAACACCAGCAGCCTTTCCGGAAGCATGCCGGGTCTCGGCCGCTATTTCTTCGATGGTAATGGGAACATCGACGGGATTGCGCCGGGCGGCAATGGCTACGTGGTAATTGGCTCTTACACCATCAACGACAACTGCTCGGCAACCATGAAATTGAATTCTGGCCAGTCCTATGACGCGGTCGTGGCAGATGGCGGCGCACGGGTGCTGTTCGTCGAGACCGATGCGAACGGTGGCGGCGCGACTGGTGAACTGGATCTTTCCACCAACGCCTGCATCTCGGGAGGCACACCCGCATCGTTTGCGTTTAGCTTCTTTGGCGCACAGAAGGTAAGCACTTCGAGCAGCGGCACGGGCACTACAGGAACTACGGGGACAACGGGCACGACGGGAACAACTGGAACAACAGGAACGACCGGAACGACCGGCACAACAGGAACGACCGGCACAACAGGAACAACCGGCACGACCGGAACCACGGGCACCACTGGAACAACCGGAACAACTGGAACGAGCGGCGCGGCGAGTTTCCAAGCCACCTCCGGTATCGGATCGCTCGCGCTGGACGGCGCCGGCAGTTTCACTTTGACCGAGTGGGTCTTTTCCAGCGGCACGGTGAAGCAGAGCACCGCCAGCGGCACCTACACCTTCCTGCCGAACTGCTCTCTGCAACTGACCTTCAATAGCTCGAGCGGCGCCACTACTGGCAGCACGGGCGTGAACAACTTCCAGGGTATTCTGCTGAACGGCAACGGCGGATCGCTGGCATTGCAAACCGACAGCTTGCCAACCGACTTCGTACTCGGTCCGCTAGTTGCGCAGTAAGTCTGGTTGGGGCAGGGGCTTCGCCTGTCCAGGGCAGAGTCGGTAAGCGCCCGAAGAGTCCCGACATCCGTGTCGAGACGCAAACAGGAGTGTGTACGCCACGTCCTCTAAGGCAACGTCTCGCGTAAGACTTTCCGACTTTGCTCCGCCCGGAAATTGCGCAATTTTTCGCGCAATTCCGGGCGTTGGTTTGCCAGAATAGCAATCGCCAGAAGTGCGGCATTCCGCGCACCTGCCGGCCCGATCGCCAGTGTCCCCACCGGAATTCCGGCAGGCATCTGCACCGTGGAGAGCAGGGAGTCCATTCCCTTTAGCGACGCGCTCTCCATCGGGACACCCAGCACCGGGAGGATGGTATGCGCGGCACACACACCTGCCAGGTGTGCCGCTCCCCCCGCTGCCGCAATCACCACTTCAATCCCCCGCGATTCGGCCGCACCGACGTACTCGGCAGTCTCTACCGGCGTACGGTGCGCCGACAAAACGCGGCATTCGTGTGGCACTCCGAAAGTGGTGAGCAGTTCGTCGGCCTGGCGCATGGTCTCCCAGTCCGACTTGCTTCCCATGAGTACAGCGACTAATGGGGAATCAGCCATAATTACTGTCCCTGTGCCAGCGTGAAGCCTGGCTGGTTGTCGAAGGTACGCAGCGATTGTGTTAGGGCAATATCGATGCCCGCCTCTGCGATTCGCGAGACGATTTCGATTAGCCGGCTCATCGGCACCGGCGTTTCCGACATGAATCGGCAGCGGAAGCTATCGGTGCAGAAGGTCTCGGCACGGCCGGCCGGCCAGACTTTGACGCCCCGGTTGTCAATCATCTGCAGCTTCAGTCCATCGCCCGCCATTTTTGCCACGGCATCGGCCAGGTCGTTGGGGTTACGCGACGGCCACGCGACAAACACGTCGATGCCCTTGAGTTCCGTTTTAGGATTGGTGGCCGCGCTGGTTACCGATTTGGCAGTATGTTCAGGCCGCTTGGCATAGGCGACCGGCTTCAGGCGGTTCGGTCTCTGACCCACGCGTGCAACCACGGCCTCAGCGAATTCCTTGGTCCCGACCTTTTGTGTGCTGATGCCGTCCGTGAAGATGTCATAAGTGTGAACGCCATCTTCGATGGTGCGCAGCCAGGCATTATGCACGCGCTCGGCGACCTCAGGCTGGTTGATGTGGACCAGCATGAGCACCGCGCCCAGGAGCAGGCCCGAAGGATTGGCCAGATTCTGATTGGCGCGCCGAGGCGCGGATCCGTGGATCGCCTCGAACATCGCGCATTGGTCGCCGATGTTGGCGCTGCCCGCAAGTCCCACCGATCCCGCAATCTGAGCGGCCACGTCCGAGAGGATATCGCCGTACAGGTTCGGCATCACGATTACGTCGAAAGCCTCAGGCGTATCGGCCATCTTGGCTGCGCCGATGTCCACGATCCAGGCTTCCTTCTGAATATCGGGATAGTCGGCGGCAATCTCGTCGAAGACCTTGTGAAAGAGCCCGTCGGTCATCTTCATGATGTTGTCCTTCATGAAGCAGGTGACCTTCTTGCGATTGTGCAGCCGCGCGTACTCGAAGGCGTAACGCACGATCTTCTCACTACCCGGCCGCGAAATCAGCTTAATGCAGGAGGTGACTTCCGGCGTCAACTGATATTCGATTCCGGCGTACAAGTCCTCTTCGTTCTCGCGGACGATCACCACATCCATATTGGGATGCTTGGTATCGATGAACGGGTGGTACGAGACGCACGGGCGGACGTTGGCGTATTGGCCCAACGTCTTGCGTGTGGTCACGTTCAAACTCTTGAAGCCGCCGCCCTGGGGGGTGGTGATGGGGGCTTTCAAGAAGACTTTGGTCCGCAGGAGCGACTCCCAGGAACTCGGTTCAATTCCGGCGCTATTGCCGCGCAGATAAACCTTTTCGCCAATCTCAATGGTCTCGATCTCGAGAGCCGCGCCTGCCGCCTCCAAAATCTGGAGCGTGGCGTTCATGATCTCCGGTCCTATGCCGTCGCCATGAGCGACGGTGATGGGAGTTTTGTTGGACATAACGGAATATCCAGCATAGTTGGATTGCTCCACAACACGCAACAGGACTCGGTAGTCTTTTTCTACATTTGCTGGGAAACCGCTGGAAACGGCCCTTACTGGCCCAACTGGAACTCCAGAGTGATCGTGGAAACCGTCTCGACAGGCTCACCGTTGAGTAGCGCCGGCTTGTACATCCATCTCTTGACCGCATCCAAGGCTGCCGTAGCGAGGCGGGGGTCGACGGTATTCCGCACTTCCGGATTCAGCACCGTTCCGTCCTTGGAGATGATCGCGGACATCACAACCGTACCTTCCACCCCGAGTTGCTGCAGCTCCGGAGGATAGACAGGACGGGGCTGGCGAATGAGTTTGGCTGGTTCGACGTTGCCGCCCGTTGCAAACGCCTGAAACGCCTGGACGGCGCTCGGCGGTGCTGTGGCCGAGGGGGGTTTGGGAGCGCGGACGACCAGCATCTCAGAAACGGCGCCAAGCTCGAGTCTGGCATCTACACGCGCGGTCGCGCCGGTTCCCAGAACGGCGGGGACCTTTGCCATGGCGAACCCCGGGACCACGAATTCCATCGAATAGCGGCCCGCGGGGATGAAGTCGAAGCGATATTCGCCTAAGGCATCAGTGACCGTGGTCTCCTGATTGGTGCCGTCCTGATTCCTGGCGATGACCCGGCATTGCGGAATGCGTGCCCCGCTCGGGTCGCTGACGGAGCCGGTCATCCAGCCGCGAGCCTGCTGAGCATGAATGGCCGCGAGTGGCGTCAAGACGGCGACGAGCGCGGTCGCTGTCGTCAGGGCGGCGCGGAGCGTCAAGGGGCAGCGGTTGCGATTGCGGTCGAGCAGAGCGCGCACGCGCGATTCGAGATCGGACGATTCGGCCATGGCAGGAGCGTCGGCCCAACGTTGACGCCGGGCGGCCATAGTGCGGACCAGGTCGAGAAGGTGACCGGCATATTCGTGGGCGGCGATCCCGCGTGCCAGTACCGCGTCATCACAGGCATGCTCGCGCTCCTTACGGAGTTGCCGCCAGCCGACCCACGCCAGGGGCTGAAACCAGTACAGCGAGCAGGCAATCTGCGCGATGGTCTGCGCGAGCAAATCGAACCGGCTCACATGGATCAATTCGTGGAGCATCACGGTTCGCATGCGCTCCTCCGGCCAAACCGAGGCATTCTCGGGCAGGAGCACTACGGGACGAATCGTTCCCCACGTGAGCGGCATTGGGACCGCATCGCTTTGCAGAGCGCGGACGCGCCGCCGGATGTGCAGGGATGCGGCCAATTCCGTGAGCATCGGTTGCGCGTATACGGCTGGCGTGGCGCGTCGGACCATCCAATATGCGGCCGTCGCGCCCGCGAGAAAACGGCTGGCGACGGCGAGGCACCCGATCAGCCAGATGAATGAGACTATTTCGGGCGCGCGCGAGGGCTCCGGCGGAGCGCTTTGGCCGCTCGCGAGGACACGAACAGGTGCTGAGGACGGAGCGGTCGGGACAGTCTGAGCGCGACTGGCCGGGCGCATCTGGAGTAGTTGCCAGTGCGGCAGGAACGAGATCGCAAGGGGCAGGCCCGCCAGCGAGACGAAGACGATTACCCATACGAAATGGCGTATCGAGGCGGCTTCGCGGCGGAGCGCCGCTGCCGCGATGCAGGCGGCCAACAGAAGCACAGTGCCTTTCCAGGCGCTCTCACCGAGCAACATGGTCCATGACATATTTAATCTCCTTCCTTGCGGGCTTCTTCCCGGGCTCCCTGGACAAGGTTCGAGATTCGGTCCAGGTCTTTCTGCGAGAGGTTAGCTGCCGAAAGATCGAGAAGCGCCGCGACGGCCTGTTCCACGGAGCCTTCGAAGAACGTGGTGACGAGGTGGCGAAGCGCGGAGCGGCGCGCCGTGTCGCGGGTCACTGTGGGGACATAAACGTAGTGGAGCGACTCCTCTTCGTGCCGCACGTGGCCTTTCTCTTCGAGCACGCGCAGCTTGGCGCGCACCGCGGAGTAGGTGGGCGGGTCGGGTAAAGCTTCCAGGATCTCGGCGGCACTGGCGCGTCCGCGCTGGTAGAGGATGTCCATGATCTGGCGCTCGCGCCGGCTGAGGTTGCGATGTCCGTCTTTACGCATATGCTGCTATTACAACAGGATGTTGCAAAAATAGCACTTGAGACGGGCGGAGTCAAGCCGCTATACGGCGTGGCCCGCTCAGAAGCTCAAAACGAATAGTACCTAAAACACCGTGGCGTCAGACCAGACGAGCGCGCAGCAATAACAGGGCGAGGTCAACAACTTACCAACCGCTTGGTTTAGTGAATCAACTCTTCCAGCAGCCTATGGACGGAGTGGAACGTGGTCGGCTGCAGAATCATCGCCGCCAGCGACGCCAACAGCACTGCGCCACCTGCGGGAATCATCGGAAAACGTCGCTTGGAGCGCACTGGAGCAGCGTTGAGGAGCCGATCCACACGCGCCGCGAGATCGCGTCCTTCTTGGAACAGCGAGGCGATCATTGGCACCGGACAAGCTGCGGGAGCCAGGCGCGCCACGCGAACCAGTGCCGATGCGAGAGCCAACGAACGCTGCGCATCACCTTCTACAGAGCGATCGTCGGCAGCCCATTCCGCAATCCGCGACCAGTGCGTTTCGAGCGAGTCGAGACCCCGAAAGAACGGCAGAAGCCCCGGCGCGAATAGCAGCAGAACGCGCTTCGAATTGTCGTGCGACTGAAGATGCGCCACTTCATGACGAACCGCCGCCTCGAACTGCTCCGGCGTCAGCGCCGCCATCACGCGCTGCGCCACGAAAATGCGTGGGCGGAGAACGCCGGCGAGCATGAGGGAAGCGCTTCCCTCACCCACCATCCACACCGGCAGGCGGCATCCGCGGAGTTTCATCTGTACGCCCGCGCGCTGGAACGCATCGACATAGCGGGAAGAGCGAGCAGCGATCCGAACCGAGCGGACCATCGCGAGGATCCAAACCATCGCACCCAGCACCGCTGCCAGCAGGCACGGGACACCGATCTCTTCAGACGCAGCTTCCGGTTCCAGCCAGAGATAGCTGGGCACGCAGAGAGCCGCCACGACGAAAAGCGCAATCGCGGGCGGCGCGAGTCGCAGGGCCAGGAGCCAGTGGGCTGCGGCACGAGCCGGCATCCGCTCCGCCCAACGAACCGCCGCCGCAGTCGCCGCCCGCACCGCGAGGCCGAGCACCAGGTTGACCAGGAAAAACGTCGCCAGGCAAAGGCACAGCAAGCGGAAGACGTAGGACAGGGTCATGGCTTTCCTTTCCGGCACAGCTCTCTCCGCTTCAGGCGGATTTTGCGCTCCAGTTCGTCGAGCAGAGCGGAGTCCTGCTGACCGACCGCCTCCACGAGGCAGGAGATCAGCAGTTCGCTGGATGGCTGCGGCCCGGAGAAGAAGCCGGCCACGAAATCACCCGCGCGTTTGTGCTCCCACTCGCGGCGCGAAAGGCGCGGCGAATAGAGAAAGGCGCGCTCGGATTTGCGGCGGTCGAGCAGTCCCTTTTTGAAGAGCCGGTCCAGAGTGGTCATCACCGTCGTATAGGCGAGCGGGCGCGCCAGCTTCTGCACCACGTCGTGCACGTTGCTTTCGCCGCGGTCCCAGAGAATCTCCATGACGGTGATCTCCAGATGCCCCAAGGCGGCCGGAGCCGGCGAAGATTGGTCGATAGATGGTTTCAGAAAGCTCATGTGACGACGGGGCCTGTAAGGATGAATTGTACCGTGTCCGCCCTCCGGATTTATACCGTGTCCCGCCACGGGGTGCGCGGCCGCTGTAAGCTATGGGAATGCTCCGGTGGCCGCGCATAAATTGCAAATCCGTCAGCGCGGCGCATGGGCGGACGAGCTTGGCGTCCAGGCGGTGCGCTTCAAGCGCCACCGGTGGCGTGACATGGTAAGGTGCTTCGAGCCGCGCATTCTGGGACGGACGGGCCTGCGGGTGGGACCTCTCGGGGTAGCGGCGTCCTATGGCGTTCCAGCGGCGGCCGTGGAGCGCGCCTTCGACCGCGGAGTGAATTATCTGTACTGGGGCAGCATGCGGCGCGCGGCGTTCGGCGAAGCGATTCGCCACCTCGCGCCCCAGCGTGACCGGCTGGTGGTCGTGCTGCAATCGTACTCACGAGTTGGGGGATTGGTTGGGTGGAGCATCGAGCGCGCTTTGCGTTCGCTCCGGCTCGACTATGCGGATGTCCTGCTGTTGGGCATCTGGGGGAAGCCCGTTTCGGGCCGAATCCTGGAAGCCTGCCAGAAGGCGCGGCAACGCGGGCTGGTGCACTTTCTGGGCGTTTCGACGCACAATCGGAGCCTGGTTCCGCACTTTGCAGCGCAATTCGACGTTGTCCATTTCCGTTACAATGCGGCCCATCCGGGCGCGGAGATGGACATCTTCCCGCACTTGCCGGCCAAGAACCGCGCGGGGACGGTGTCGTTCACGGCGACGAGTTGGGGACAGCTTTTGAAGGGTGGAAAGCTGCCGGCTGGCGAGCGGGTTCCAACGGCCTCGGATTGCTATCGCTTCGCGCTGACGCGCCCGGAGGTGGATGTGTGTCTCACGGGACCGGCGAATGCGGCGCAGATGGACGAGGCGCTGAAGACGCTGGAACGAGGCCCCATGAACGAAGAGGAATTGGCATGGATGCGGCGGGTTGGACAAGCAGTGCGCGGGGGCGTCACAAGCCCAGCTCATGCAGGATGACAAGGTCGACGATCTCGATATCACCGCAACCTGTTCTGAACTGTTCCAGGATCCGGCGGACGGCGTCACTCCTCCGCGATCACCACGCGGAATCGAGGATTGACCCCACGTCGGTGGATTCCACGGCCGGCGGTTGCGAACGGTCTCCTCCACATTCTCGGCGAAGTCTGCATCGAGCGCGGGCGCACTCAAGTTTTCTTCTCATGGGCTTCGGCTCGATTAATGCTCTCGGAGACGTCGCATCCGAACGGCGGGGGTAGGTCGTTGAAGTCCAACTTATTCCTGCGTAAAAACAATACGACGTCGGCGCGATGGGCATGTCCGAGGATGCCTTGAACATTTGGGGCAGATCTGTGATCTGCCCCTCCGCAGGCGGAAGCGCCGGCTCCACCACTCCTACAACTGAACGTAACAGTTCCGAGCCGGACTACATTCGAAATCGTCTACCAATTTCCCGTCTGGCCCGATGCACTTATCGGTTTGCAGACACCACATCGCGCTATCGTTGCTGTAGTCGTTCTCCGGATCGTAGGGCACGTCGAGATAGAGCCCCTTCCAGCGCAGATTGGCGCAGCGATTCATGCTCGCCTTCTTCTTCATTCCAGGACCCGGCATACATCACGCCTTTCTGGCCTTCGCCGCGTCGAGCAATGCGCGCTTTACCGCCACCTTCGCCAGATTCACCTTGTAAGCATTCTGACTGAGCGGCTTGGCCCCTGCGACTGCCGCCTTGCCTGCGGCTTCCGCAGTATCCTGCGTGATCGCCTTGCCCTTGATTGCGGACTCGGCGCCGGCAGCTTCCCACGGCGTCGGTGCCACGTGCCCGAGCACTACCTTCGCCGCCGTCACCGTATTGCCGTTCATCGTCAGTGCCACCGATGCCGCGACCAGGGGCCAGTCGAGCGCCTCCTTCTGCCGCACTTCGTACGTCGACGTGTGCACGGTCGCGGTGGGGATTACGATCTCCGTGAGGATCTCGTTTGGCATCAGGACGATCTCGCGCGCGTTGTCGTTGGCCGGCGTGACGAAGAACTTCGCCACCGCCACCTCGCGCGTGCCCTTCGCCGATACCAGCTTCACCTTGGCGTTCAACGAGACCAGCGCCGGTCCCAGGCTCGACGCGCTCACGAAATAGGCCGGCCCGCTACCGAAGATGGCGTGATACTTGTTCTCGCCCTCCGGGATCAGCGACTTCCCATCCTGCATGCCGAGCAAGCCGAAGCCTTGGCGGTAATACCAGCACCGCGGCCGCTGGCAAAGGTCGCCGCCCACGGTCCCCATGTGGCGGATCTGCGGGCTGGGAATGCCTGCCGCCGCGTCAGCCAGCGACTTGTAGGCGGCAAGTACGTCGGCGTTCTTGGCGAGCTCGTCCATGGTCACCAGGGCGCCGATCCGCAGCCCGTCGGCGGTTTTCGAAATGCCTTCGAGCTCCTTGATGTTCTTGATGTTCACGACGCGCTTAGGCTCATGAAGATGCTCCTTCATGAGGCTGATCAGGTCGGTGCCGCCGGCCAGCACGTCGGCTTGGCCCCAGCGCGTGCCGAGCAATCCCAGCGCATCGGGAACGGTGGTCGGATTGGCGTATTCAAAGGACTGCATTATCCGTTCCTCCCTTCGAGCGCGGCCAGCACATGATCGGGAGTCATGGGGATGTTGGGTACCCTCACGCCGATCGCATTGGTCACGGCATTTCCTATGGCGGCGCAGATCGGGATCGCAGGGGGCTCGCCCAGTCCGATGACGCCGCGCTTATCGTTCTCCGGCCGGATATCCATGTGCACCACGATGTTGCCGATGTCCGCGATGCCGGCCAGCTTGTAAAACTCCATGTCGGGGTTGAGTGTCTTGCCGGTTTGCGCGTCCATGATTCGCTCTTCGTAGAGCGCCGTGCCGATGCCCATGATCACCGCGCCGTACACCTGGCTCTCCGAGAGCCGCGGATTGATCACCAGTCCACAATCCTGCACCGCGACGTAGCGATTGACCTTGACGATGCCGGTCTCGATATCGACACTGACATCGGCGATCTGCACGCCCGCCGCGCCCTGCGTGTTCAGGCCTTCCGCTTGTGCCTGACGGGGCACATTCTCCCCCATCTCGGCGATTTTGGTTGTGCCGAGCTTGCGGCATGCCGCCTGCCAGGTGAGGCTCTTGTTGGGACTGCCCTTTACGCGGATATGGCCGTCCACCGCCTCGAGTTCCTCGGGTTGCGCGCCCAGGGCGGGCGCCACCACGTCGTAAAGTTTCGCGAGCGCGTTCAACGACGATTTGCGCGTGGTAGTAGCGACCGCGCCCACCGTGCTCGATCCGCCTGAACCGCCGTCGGGAGGCAGATCGCTGGTGCCCATCACCAGCTTGACCTGGCTCATGGAGAGACCCAGACTTTCCGCCGCCACCTGCGTGATGACGGTGCGCGTGCCGGTGCCCAGATCCTGTGAGCCGATCTCGACCGAAACCGAACCGTCGGGGTTGATCACCGTGCGGCATTGGCCCGCGTGGCCGGCGCCGCCCCAGGCAGCGAAGGCAACCCCCAATCCGCGCTTCATCGTGCCCGTGCCGTTCTGTCCGCGCGGCTTCCACAGCTTCTTCCACTCGGCCAGTTCCGCGGCCTTATCGAGCTGATACCGATACGTGTCGACACGCGCGGAGGGCGCATACTGCGCGTTAATCTTGAAGACTTCGATCGGGTCCATGCCGACCTTGTGCGCGAAGTCGTCCAGCGCGCAGCAGGTCAGGTAGGATGCCTGCTGATTTCCGGGTGCGCGCCAAGCTCGCTGGGTCCCCGCGTTGACGGCGACATTGGTGTGGACCTGGTGGATGTTCGGAATGTTCGTGTAGACGTAGGGCTGCGCCGGAGCATTCACCGACTGCACGCCGCCCGTTCCCCACGATTCCGACTGCCACACGGTGATGGTGCCGTCCTTCTTTCCGCCGATCTTGATCTTGGCGTATGCCGAGGGACGATTGCCGGCGATCATCAACTCGGCATCGCGTTCCAGATAGAGCTTTACCGGCCGGCCGCCGGCGTTCTTCGAGAGATTGGCGCCCACGATAGCCCAAGCGTCCGGATTGAACTTGCTGCCGAATCCGCCGCCGATGTAGTCCATCTTCACCTTGATGTTGGTCGCGGGAATCTGGAGGCGCTGCGCGAGGTCGGGCGCGTAGCCGGGAACGTTTTGCGTGGATGGCCACACGTTGGCGGTGTCGCCCTGCCACTGGATGATCTGCCCGTGGGGCTCCAGGCAGCAGTGATAGACCACCGGGATGCCGTAGTGCCCTTCGGAAACTGCGTCGGCTTCCTGCAACGCTTTGTCGGGGTCGCCGACCAGCTTTTCGAGGCCCTGCTTGGCGTTCGCGCCGGCGTTCGCCAAGTCCCAGTCCTTGACGTAGTGCGGCAGCACGTCGTAGTTCACTTTGATCTTGCGAGTGGCCTCGCGTGCTATCTCTTCGGTGGTCGCGGCGACGGCGGCCACTTCCCACCCCTCCCATTGGATCTCGGTACCGGCGGGCGCCGCCACGTAGACGGACTTCACGCCGGGCACCTTCTCCGCGTCGCTGGTATCGATGCTGGTGACTTTGGCGTGCGCGTGGGGACTATAAAGATAGGCGCCGAAGAGCATCCCCGGTACTTTCAGGTCGGAAGAGTACTTGGCGCGGCCGCTCGATTTCACGGGGCCGTCGAGGCGCTTGGGTGAAGTGCCGATCACCTTACGCTGGTCCATTGGCGGCCAATGATAGTCGGGGGTGTTAGCCATTTTTCGACGCTCCTTTCATTTCTTTGGCGGCCTGGATAACGGCTTTGCGGATCCCCATGTAGGTGCCGCAGCGGCACAAATTTCCGCCCAGTCCGTGCTTCACCTCTTCCTCGGTGGGATTGGGGTGCTCGTCGATGAATCCTTTGCAGGCCATCACGAAACCCGGAGTGCAGTAACCGCACTGCTGTGCGTCGTTGTCCCAAAATGCCTTGGATACCGGGTGCAGATTGCTTCCGGTTGCCAAGCCCTCGATGGTCTCGATGTTCTTGCCCTGGGCGTCGATGGCGAGCACGGTGCAAGAGTAGACGGTCTTGCCATTCATGATGACGGTGCAGGCTCCGCAGGTGGCGCGGTCGCAAACGCGCTTGGCGCCGGTTATGTCGAGGTAGTTGCGAAGCGCGTCGATGAGCGTGACACGCGGTTCCACGGTCAGGTTGACGGGCTTTCCGTTGATGTTCAGGCTGATCGGCACCGCCCCAGGGCCAACGGTCGCAGGCGGCGCAGCTACCGCTTCGGTTTCGAGCAGGCCCGTTCCCAGCGCGCCGCTGCCGATGCCCACGCCGCGCATGAAGCCGCGGCGAGAGAAGCCGGTCTTCGGCTGAACCGGGAGTTCGGAATCTTTTTTAGAACTCACCAGACACCTTCCTTAGTTTTGCGTAGAAATTCGAGTTAACTATATCAAAATTAAGAGGCGGCGGGAAGGTCGAAGGCCGGTCGCAAGGGGTATGAAAACGAACCCTTGAGCATTGACGAAGCCTTACATTCCGGGTCGGTAAGGGGGGGCGTCTAATAAATTGGAGGTGGAAGATGTTGAAGAAAATCGGGCTTTCCGCGGTTCTGGCCGCCATGCTGATATTGGCCGTCCCGCCTCAGGCGAGCGCCAGGGTGCGATTTGGAGTCGCCATCGGCGGCCCGGTCTACACTTACCCGGTAGATCCGTATGCGTATCCGTACAATTACCAAGCGCCCTACGCTTATCAGGGTGACCCGTATCTTTACCCGGCGGTCCCCTATGCTTACCCGACACCGGGCTACGTGAGCCCGTCGCTCTCATTCGGCTGGGGTGGGCACGGTTGGGACCGTGACCATCACGAATTCCGCGAGGATGTGGAGCGTGGACGAGTTCACGAGTTTCGAGGTGGCAGCGAGCATTTTCACGGCCGCCGCTAAATGAGCGTAAATTTAGGAAATCTGGGAGGCCCCGGCTTTGATTGCCGGGGCCTTTTCTTTTGCTCCATCGAAGGGGGAGGGAAAGCTGCACGACCCGGTTTGCCCTTGCCCGGTGAAGGCTACGGCTTCGAGTGAATCTACCGACGACGTAGATCACGGTTGCGGCTCGTAAGCTACCCAAATACGTTCGCGATAAGTACGCTTGCGAGCCGCGCGCGGAAGCAAGCGATGTCCGGATTTTTCACAGCTTCTTACTCTCAGACTCAGCACAGGGGCGCTGCTTCGCAAGGCGAGCTTTCTCGCAGTCCGAAACGTTGAAATCGAGGGTCAGCCACCCGTCGGCTGGTTAGGCGGCATTGCGCGGTAAAGCGTACCGCGAACCTTGATGCCCAGCGGCACACCCCCCGCCGCCCGTGCTGTAAGACGATCCACTTCAAATTCCCACATGCTATAATGTGATGGTTCTGCCCGACAGCCCAAGTTGTGTTTATGTTCCTTAGTGTCAAAGAGATGGAGCTGCGGAAGATTCGTTTCGACGAGACTTTCGAGCCCAGGCAGATTGATTTTGCGGGCGAAGACCTGGAGCAGAGTTCCCCATTGCACGCCGTGGGTTCCGCGGAAATGCTGGATGGTTCGGACGGGGAGCTTCGTATTCAGGGGCGGTATACGGTGGAAATGTCGGCCCAGTGCGATCGCTGTTTAGTACACGCACAGTTTCCTCTGGACGCCCGTTTCGATCTGTTTTACAAACCCACTTCCGCCATCGCGCGTGAAGAAGAAGTGGAGATCGACGAGGGCGAAGCCGAGATGGGCTTCTACGAGGGCGACGGCTTGGTACTGGAGGATATCCTCCGGGAACAGGTGCTGTTAGCTTTGCCGATGCAGCGGGTCTGCCGTGACGACTGCAAGGGAATTTGTCCTGCTTGTGGCAGGAACCGGAACGAGTCCATGTGCGATTGTAAAATCGAGACGACTGATGATCGCTGGGGGGCGCTCCGCAACCTGGAACTCTCGTAGTTCCGAGACCAATAAATACGCGAAAAGCGAACGAGATTTGAGTTAGAGGTAGCAATATGCCGAATCCCAAACGTAGACACTCTCAGAAGCGGACCAGCACCCGCCGCGCTCACGATGCGCTGAAAGCCTCCGGCCTTTCGGAATGCCCGAATTGTCATGAACCTAAGCTGCCGCACCGGGTGTGTCCTCACTGCGGACAATACAAGGGCCGCGAAGTGGTCGAAGTCGCCGAGGAGTAGCCTGATCGAACATGATGACCATTGCGCTCGATGCAATGGGCGGAGACCACGCCCCGAAAGCTGAAGTGGATGGGGCGATCCGCGCCGTTAAAACCCTCGGGGTCAAAGTCATCTTGGTGGGACAGCAGGATGTGGTCCGGCAGGAACTATCGCAGCATGATGGTTACCAGGACCTGCCGATCGAGATCGTTCACGCCAGCGAGCGCATCACCATGGAGGATAGCGCCGCCCGCGCGGTGCGCAACAAGCGGGACAGTTCTCTCAGGGTGGCGTCGCGCTTAGTGCGCGATGGCGTGGCGCAGGGCTTCGTGTCGGCCGGAAATACCGGCGCTGTGATGGCCACTGCCAAGATGGTGCAAGGCGTTGTGCCGGGAGTGGAACGTCCGGCACTGGCGGGCGTCTTCCCGACGGTCAAACAGGGCTCGCCGGTTGTCGTACTGGATGTCGGCGCCAATGTTGACTGCACCCCGCGGATGCTCGCCCAGTTCGCCGTGATGGGGGAGATCTACTCGCGCATGATTCTGGGCACGTCCAAGCCGCGCGTGGGACTTCTCTCGATTGGAGAAGAGGACCACAAGGGCAACGAAGTGACCTTGTCGGCAGCCCCGCTGATCCGCTCGCTGGAGTTGAATTTCATTGGGAATGTCGAGGGCGGGGACCTCTATGGCGGCGGAGTCGACGTGATTGTCTGCGACGGCTTCATCGGCAACGTGGCGCTCAAGGTCAGCGAGGGGCTGGTGGACATGGTCAAGCACGTCCTTCGCGAGTCGCTCGAGGCCACCATCAGCGGCAAGATCGGATATGCGCTGTCGAAGAGCGCATTCGGCAACTTCCGGAGGCGTCTGGATTATGCGGAATACGGCGGCGCGCCTTTGCTGGGTGTTCGCGGCGTTTGCATCATCACCCACGGACGCGGCAATGGAAACGCCATCAAGAACGCCATCCGCGTGGCGAAAGAATTCTCCCACACGAAACTGAACGGGTTCATCGAGGAGCAACTGCGAGGGAAAGGGCGCAAGGCAGGAGATTGATCGGGTGAAGCTTTCCCGGCGATTTCACGTCTAAGTCCTCAGGACGCCAAGGAGGCTGACGAGAACATGACGAAGGCGGCCTTCCGGGCCGGTTCGGCCATCGCCCTTTTTCTGTTGCCGGTATTCTGCGCATTCGCCCAGAAGCATGAGTATGTTACCTGGACTGTTTCCACGGATTCTCCCTCGGTAGCTCCTGGCGGCACCGTTCTGTTGCGGATCGCGGGACGAATCGATTCTGGCTGGCATCTGTATTCCGCTTCGACGTTGGGCGGCATTCCTACTTCTTTTCAGGCCGGGCCGGAGACGGTGATCGAAAGCCAGCGACTCCTGCAGCCTGCCCCTAAGCGCGCCTTCGATAAGAATTTCGGCCTTGAAACCGAAACTTTCGAGGGAGAGGTGGCATTCCTCCTGGAACTGCACATCCGCAAGGATGCGCCTGCGGGTCCTGTCGACCTCACACTGCGCTCGCGCTATCAGACTTGCAACGATACCCAGTGCGTTCCGGGAAGGTGGACCGGGACCGCCAATCTGAAGATCGACCCTGCGGCCGCTGCGGCGGCGATCGCCATTCCATCGGGCTATGCCGAAGGCAAGCCTCCCGCGCCCGACTCGGCGCAAGCACCTGCCTCCGGCCAGGATCAGGGAATCGGCGCCTTCCTTCTAGTGGCATTCGGCTTCGGCCTCTTGTCTATCTTCACACCTTGCGTTTTCCCGATGATCCCGATCACCATGTCGTACTTCCTCAATCAGCAGACCGGCGGAAGGCGTGACAGCGTGGTGCAGGCGATCGTCTTCTGCCTTGGCATTATCGTGTTGTTCTCGGGAATCGGTCTGCTGATTACGGCGGCATTGGGTCCCTTCGGCGTTGTGCAACTCGGATCCAACCGCTGGGTGAACGGCTTTATCTCCGTCCTGTTCATCGCCTTCGGATTGTCGCTGTTAGGCGCGTTCGAGATCACCATCCCGTCGTCGATTCTTACGCGCCTGAACCGATCGTCGGAAAAGGGTGGATTCGGCGGGACTTTGCTGATGGGGCTGACCTTCTCGCTGGCATCCTTCGCCTGTGTGGGTCCGTTCGTCGGGACCCTGCTCGCAGCATCGGTGGGCGGAGGAGGATCGCGCCCGGTGTTCGGAATGCTCACTTTCGCGACGGGACTGGCGCTGCCGTTTTTCGTCTTGGCACTCTTTCCGTCGTACTTGAAGAAAATGCCGCGGAGCGGTGGGTGGCTAGCGCGGGTGAAGGTCGTGATGGGCTTCGTGATCCTGGCGTTCAGTCTCAAGTATCTGAGCAGCCTCGACCAGGTGATGCAGTGGGGACTTCTCACGCGCGGCCGTTTTCTAGCCGCCTGGGTGGTGCTCTTCTCAATGGCCGGCCTGTACCTGCTCGGCTATGTCCGGCTGGAGGGCATCAAGCCGGATGAATCGATGGGGCTGGGCAGACTCTTGTCTGGCATGGCGTTCCTGATCTTCGCGATCAGCCTATTGCCGGGGATGTTCGGCGGGCGGCTGGGGGATCTGGACGCTTACGTTCCGGTGGCTGGCCAGGAGTCGGGCGGCCTGGCTGGCGGCGGTTCCGAGACTGCGCTGGTCTGGATGAAGAATCAGTATCGGGATGCGCTGGACCGGGCGCGTCGCGAGGGCAAACTGGTGTTCGTTAACTTCACCGGGTATGCCTGCGCCAATTGCCATTGGATGAAGGCCAATATGTTCACCCGTCCCGAAATCGCGGCGGCGTTGAAGGGATTCATCCTGGTGGATCTATACGCGGACGGAACCGACCAGGCGTCGATCGACAATCAGAATCTGGAGCTGGCCAAGTTTCAAACCATCGCGGAGCCATTTTACGCGATCATGGACCCGGACGAGAAAGTCATTGCCACGTTTCCGGGACTGACAAAGGACCCGCAGGAATTCTCGGCTTTTCTTGCGAAGGGAGCCTCGGGCGCGCCCTCGTCCCCTGCTCCAGTCAACGCCGCGACGCCGGCTCCCACTTCTGGCCAAGATTCCAGCCTGCCCCACGTCAACAAATTAGAGGGCGGCGCGCTGGATACGGCGGCACTGGGAGGAAAAGTGGTCGTAGTGAACTTCTGGGCCACCTGGTGCGTGCCCTGCATTGAGGAGATTCCCACGTTCAACAAGCTCCGCAAGGAATTTGGGGCGAAGGGCGTTGAAGTAGTGGGCGTGTCGATGGACCAGGAAGGCGCCGAACGAGTCCGTCCCTTCCTCAAGAAGCACGAGATGAACTACACCGTAGCGCTTGGGTCAGACGCGATCAGCGATCAGTTCAAGCTGACGGATCTGCTGCCGGTCACCGTGGTGTTCGACCGTTCCGGCAAGCAGGTGAAGCGTTTCGACGGCCTTGTCTCGGCGGCCGATCTGCAATCGACCGTCGAACACGCGCTGCTCTGAGGCCCTACTGCACAATCAGAGCGTTCGGCATCGTGGCCTCTTCCGTTCCCGTCACTGCGGTCAGCGAGTAGGGCCCCGGCGTTGCGGCCGCCGGCACCGTCACTTGTACGGTCAGCGTGTTGGCACTCGTGACGATCACGTTGCTCGCGGTAATTCCAGGGGCGGTGTTGACCTGCGTAGTGCCGTTCACCCAATTGGTATTCTGCCCAATCAACGTGACGGTGGTTGTGGACCCGCGATATCCCAAATTGGGCGACAGCGACGTCACAATCGGCGTCCCTGCCGGCAGCAATTGATTGAACGCGCCGCGCATCAGGAACACCGCCATCTCTTCTCGGGTGACCGAGTCTCCGGGGCAATACGTGGTCGGGCCGCATCCCGAGGTGATGCCGATCTGCTTCATCTTTTGAATCCAGGAGTAGAAGCTGTTGTCCGTGGCGACGTCTGTGAAGTAGGCCGTTTGCGGGAACGTGAACGTCGTGGTGGCTCCGAGGCGCGCCCGGATGATGAACACCGCCATTTGTCCACGCGTCACCGGATCGTTGGGGCAGTAGGTGGTTCCGCCGCATCCCGAAGTGATCCCCAGGTCTCGCATCTTTTGTACCCACTGGAAGTTGGGATCGTTGGAAGGTACGTCGGTGAAATACGGAGTCGTAGTGAAGCTGAAGTTATCGCCTCCCATGATTGACCGGACCACAAACACAGCCATCTGTGCGCGGGTGATATTATCGCCAGGGCAAAACAGAGGCGGGGCCGCGCCACAGCCGGAAGTCACACCATACTCCCGCAGCAGGTCGATCGCCGGAAGGAACGCGTCGCTGTTGCTGACGTCCGAGAATGGTTGAAGAACGGTGGTGCTGTCGCTGCCATTGGCGGAGGGGGAATTGCCTCCCGCGACGGAGACCGAATTCGTAACCGGCGATGGCGCGGCAGACGGTACGTTCACCATGAGGGTCACGGGCGGGTACGCAGCGTTCACTGCCAGTGCATCCGATCGCGTGCAGGTGAGCGTGCCCAGGGTGCAGTTCCATCCGGCTCCGGCCATGGACCCCGCGGTGAATCCGAGGGGGAGCGTATCGCTGACGGTGACCGTTCCGGTACTGGCTGCCGATCCCGCGTTGCGAACTACGATTGTGTAAGAAGCGCCATTCTGCCCCTGCGTGAAGCTCCCGATGTGACTGGAACTCACCGTAAGTTGCGGTGCGGAAGAGCCGCCGCCAGTTACTGAAAACATGTACCCCGGGTCAGCCAGCGGCGCCCCAATATACACGAAGCTCGTGCCCACTACGCTCGTGAGCTGCGCCGGGGTCATGGCGCTGTCGAAGCTGAAGCCCGAGAAAGTCTGGCCGGCCGGCAGATAGTAAACCGCATAGGGAGTCGTCCACTGAATCCCGTATCCATCGCTCCCACCCCCATGCGTTACAGAACCAGTCCAATAGATTGGCGCGTTGATATTGGTCGGCGCACTGGGCATGTAGTCGACGCCGGGAACCCAAGCAAACCAAAACGTACCAATGGTGGTCGTGCCGGTATTCTTCAGCACGATTTCATAGTGGTAAGTAGTGGCGTTCAGTTGCGTTGCCGTAAAGGTGCCGCTGGCTTGCAACTGGGCATAAAGAGGTGATGAGATTGCACACAACGCGATAGCAAGAGGCAGCAAACGGACGCTCAAACTGAGTGAGATCTTTTTGAACACGAGGACTCCCGACAAACGAATCCTAACATCGCAGATTCTGATAATGGATTACAAGAAATCGAATTTACAGACTATTCACGCTTGTGAAGGTTTCGAATCGCCGATCAGACTCATTTCGGATAGACGCGAAAGTCGTCGAAGTAGGTCACGGAATCGCCTACCGTCCAAAGTCCCACTCCGCCGGCGGCAAGGAACGTGCGGTCCTGTCCTTGTAGTATACGGCGGTGGTCCACGTACACCTGGAAACGATCTCCATGCACTGAAACCTTCAAGATGCTCCAGGCATTCATCGGAATATCGTGCTTCGCCATCGCTAGCACCTGGGATCTCTGGCCGTTTTGGACGCGATAGACGGCGACATTCCTTTCCAGAGTATTGGCCCGGACGACATAGTAGTTGTTCTCGTCGCGATAACGCCAAACCAGGCCGCCGCCTTGGTCGTCGTGGCCGCCCACCGGCTTTAAACGGACGCTCACATCACCATCCCGGAGGCTCATCCGATCAAGAATCGCAAGAGGTGCGCGGTTGCCGCTGGGATCGTTCGAGACCTGTGCCAGAACATAGGGCTGCGTAGGCGCCGATTGGTCCTTACGGACCTCCCACTTCGGCGGACCGCCCCGGTTCGTCATGGCAACCACCCAGCCCGGAGGCACCTTCCCCAGCGGCGCGGTATCGAAATTGATCACGGTGCCGCTCGAAGCGCCCAAACCAAAGGCAAACAACCACGTTAATGCATTCATACTTCTCAGGCTCAATCGAGCGATCGCCCGCGAGCAATAACCACCCTTTAGTCCGATTTTACCCCATTGCAGGCGCCGTTCGCTGTCCGGCAACCCACAAATACCCGTAGCCGGGTAACCTCCCAGCAAGGGAAGACCCACTTAGTATATCGGCACAACTCGCCACCATCTATATAGATCTTTGTTATTCCGCCGATTCGAAATTGCGGAGGATCACCCTTCCGCTTTTCCGGACACGATAATAGACAGACCCAAGTCGCCAACCTTCACATTCAAGACGACATCGTGGTCTCCCTCTTTGGTGACGGCGGGAAACGCGGAACCTGCTGGCGTCTCAAGGGATAGTACCGCAGGATGAGGCGTACCGGAGGTCCTGCTCTGTTCCACCAGTTTGTCGAAATTCGGCATGGCGGCAGGATCGGGATCGTTTGCAATCGGCGTTAGCAGTGCAAAATCGCGCTGGGGAGCCACTCCCTGGTGGGCGCCATCCACCGGGTAGTCGCTATACCGCATCGTGTAAATGCCCGGTTTCAAGGATTGATCGCGCCTGTCTGCCGCTTTGCCCGGGAAACGAATGACGCCGAGCAGAGTCCCCTGCGCGATAGATAGGGTGATTGCGGGATCAGATGATTTCGGTCCAGCTGGAATCGACTTGCGAAACCATACCTCACACCAAGGGCCTGAAGGACCCACCACCCGATAGCCTTTGGTATCCAGTACGGATGCGTAAGCGGCGGGAACATCCGATGCACCGGCTGCGATCGGTTCCAGCTTGTAGTCCTGCGCCCAACCGAGCGAGACACACGACAACAAAAGCAGGTACTTAGTCATGATGGCGGGGATCGGAAACATGGAGCGGGAGACCGGATTCGAACCGGCGACATCGACCTTGGCAAGGTCGCACTCTACCAGCTGAGTTACTCCCGCCCGCCAGAAAACTCTATTTTCATCCAGAACTGCCAGCGCTGTCAAACAATAACGATAAACGATTGAAAATTAATCAGTTATAAACTTGTGGGAAAGTCTTTTCGGTGTGTTAGACTACTTCTCGTTGAACGTTTCGGGGTGAGTTTTACCCGCTGCGTGGAAGCGGGTGACGCCTCACGATCCTTTCTACAAGACTGAGCACCAACCCAGCTCCCAAAGTTGTGGAAATGTTGTGGGAAACGTGTGCTCCTGGTGTGCAAAAGTAGATGAACTTCTGGGACCAAATCCTCGCTGCCCTGGAGCAGAGCGTCAGCCAGGAGAGCTACCAAAATTGGCTGAAGGGAACTGCGTACGTCGGCATGGACGGGGAAACCCTACTCGTCTCCGTTCCCGACCGCGAAACGCGAACCTGGCTCGAGACCGAGTACGCCGGGATGATTCGTAGCACGATCCTGAATCTGCAGTTGCCGGTGCGGCATGTGAGTTATGAATCTCTGGCGCCGCGGGGGGTTCTCAATCAGGCGCTGGCGGCTGTAGATGGGGAACTCGAATCGGGTGCTGGAGCATTGAATCCCAAATTTACCTTCGGTTCGTTCGTGGTGGGCGCCTGCAATCAGTTCGCTCATGCCGCGGCACGCAGCGTCGCGACCAATCCATCGCGTAGCTACAACCCGCTATTCCTGTATGGCGGCGTGGGGATGGGCAAAACCCATTTGATGCACGCCATCGGCCGCGAATTGATGGATAAATTCGGCTCGATGCGCGTGATCTACACCTCGAGCGAACGCTTCATGAACGAGATGATCGCGTGCATCCGAACCGAGCGCATGCAGCAGTTCCATCAGCGCTACCGCGAGGCAGACGTCCTTCTCATCGACGACATCCAGGTACTCGGAAACAAGGAACGCACCCAGGAAGAATTCTTCCACACTTTCAACGAACTCCACGATCATCAGAAGCAGATCGTGATTTCGAGCGATTCCCCGCCGAAGGACATACCCGGACTACTGGAACGTCTGCGGTCTCGTTTCGAGTGGGGACTCCTGGCCGATCTACAGCCCCCCGACCTTGAGACCAAGATGGCGATTCTCGACAAGAAGTCGCAGGCCGAGGGTGTCACACTCCCCGACGATGTCCGGACGTTCATGGCGTCGAAGACGAAGTCGAACGTGCGCGAACTCGAGGGGGCGCTGATCAAGTTGATGGCGTACTCTTCCTTAACCGGAACACCGATCCACCTGCAGATGGCGCAGCAGGTATTGAAGCACCTGGTGCACGTGCAGGATCGGCGGGTGACCATCGACGCGATCCAGCGGGCGGTGGCGGATCGGTTTCAGATCAAGCCGGCGCAGCTGAAGGAAAAGAGCAATACGAAGAAGGTCGTATACCCGCGGCAGGTAGCGATGTACCTGGTCAAGGAGCTGACGGAGGCGTCGCTGCCGGAAATCGGACGGGCTTTCGGTGGCAAGCACCATACCACCGTGATCCACTCCGTAAACAAAATCGAGCAATCGCGTACTCATGATGCGGAATTGAACAGGCTACTCCACAGTTTAATGGACTCATTACAATGAAGTTACTGGTCTTTTCCACATTGGCCTTTGGGGCCGCTTGTCCAAAACTGTGTAAAAAGCGTGACAAGCCCGGTTTTGCGACTTTTGCACACTCGCTTTCCGCAACTTCCTGTGGCGAAAAGTAGTTGAATTTCGTATAATTTAGGTAGCCTTCAACAGTTTGCACAGGCCCGATGAATACGGTTCTTATAGTGCATATCTCAACAGCTAGCAAAGAATAGGAGCTGTGGCCATGGAATTCACCGTCAGCAAAGCCGATCTCGTCCGAGAACTAAGCCTCTCGCAAGGCGTAGTGGAGAAACGGACTACCATTCCGATTCTGTCGAACGTGCTTCTGGAGGCTTCTGGCGATCGTGTGACGCTGTCGGCTACAGATCTGGAGTTGGGGATTCGGTGTTCCTGTCCGGCTCGCGTGAAGAAGGAAGGTGCGGGAACGGTGCCCGCCCGCAAGCTGCTCGATTATTGCCGTCTGCTGCCGGAAGGCGACGTCAACATGAAGTTCCTGGAGAACCACTGGGCGAACATCACCTCGGGCCGTTCACGGACGCGCATCGCAGGAATGTCGCGCGAGAGTTTTCCCGAGTTGGCCCGGATGCCGGAGCGTATCGCGGAAATCCCGGTGAAGACGCTGAGTTCGATGATCGCACGCACGTCGTTTGCGATCTCGATGGAAGAGTCGCGTTTTACCCTGAATGGGGCGTTGCTGTTGACGCGTCCCGAAGGTCTGACGATGGTGGCCACGGATGGGCACCGGTTGGCGTTTGTGCAGGCTTCGGTAGCCGAAAGCGGCCTCGTAGAGCAACAGTTCCAGGCGCTGGTGCCGAAGAAGGCGATGGTCGAGCTGGTGAAGCTCTCGGACGATGCGGGCCCGGAAGGCAAGGTTCTGTTCGCTGCTGACGACAATCATCTGTTCTTCCAGGTGGGCCACCGGCTGCTGATGACGCGCAAACTGACCGGCAACTTTCCGGACTACCTGCGGGTTTTGCCCAAGGATCACCAATATTCCGCGAAGCTGCAGAAGGACGAGATCCGTTCGGCCATCGAACGCGTCGCGCAGTTTGCCGATGAGCGTTCGCGTGCCATTCGCGTGCAGTTCGCCGCTAATGAAGTGAAAATCTTTTCCTCGTCAGTGGAAATGGGCGAGAGCGAAGAGACCGTCAATACGGAATATGAGGGTCCGACCCTCGAGATCGGCTTCAACGCACAATACCTGCTCGACTTCCTCCGCGCCATTCCTCAGGATCACGTTTCGTTCGAGTTGAAGGACCAGAAAAGTGCCGGCGAGATGCGTCCGGGGGGCGACAACGTCGCGGATCAGTACCGCTACGTCGTCATGCCCATGAGAATTTGAGGTAGGAGATGGCAAACCTGGTAGCGCCGCCCCCGTTCGAAGATGATGACGAAGGCAAAGAATCCAGCGGTGAGGCGCGGTCAGGCAGTCAAGAGCAAGATATGGCAAATGATTTAAACACAGGTTCCACCGGCGGCAACGTTTACGATTCCACAAGTATCAAGGTCCTCGAAGGCTTGGAGGCTGTGCGTCTCCGTCCGGCCATGTACATCGGCTCGACTGGCGAAATGGGTTTACACCACCTGGTGTACGAAGTCGTGGACAATTCTGTGGACGAAGCGCTGGCGGGCTATGCCAACGAGGTGAGCGTCACGATTCACGACGACAACTCGATTACCGTGATCGACAACGGACGCGGCATCCCTGTGGACATGCACGAAGAGGAAGGCGTTTCGGCGGCCCAAGTGGTGATGACGAAGCTCCACGCCGGCGGCAAGTTCGATTCCAAAAGCTACAAGGTATCGGGCGGATTGCACGGCGTCGGCGTGAGTTGCGTGAATGCTCTGTCGGAACGGCTGGAACTCGAGATCTGGCGCCCGGAAGGCGAGTCGGGGCCCAGCTACACGTGGCAGCAGGAGTACGCTTGCGGCTTTCCCAAAGGACCCCTGACCAAGATGGGCAAAGCGGGCCGCAAGACGGGAACCCGCGTCACCTTCAAGCCTGATCCCACCATCATGCAAGAGACGGTGTTCAACTATGACACCCTCGCGACCCGTCTGCGCCAGTTGGCGTTTTTGAATAAAGGCTTGAAGGTCACGCTCACCGATGAGCGCGCCGAGCCCGATCCCATCACGGGAGAAGCCAAACACGCGGAGTTCCAGTATACCGGTGGAATTGCGGAATTCATCAAGCTGCTGAATAAGGGCAAAGAGGTTCTGCACGAAAAGCCGATTCACTTCGAGACCGATCGCGATCTTCCCAACAATGCGGGCACGCTGACCATGGAGGTCGCGCTGCAGTATAACGACACCTACTCGGAGAATGTCTCGAGTTTCGCGAACAATATCAACACCGTGGATGGCGGCACGCACCTGACGGGATTCAAGACCGCGCTTACCGGCACGATCAATCGCTTCGGACAGGCGCAGGGCTTGTTCAAGGACAAGCAGGACAACCTTACCGGCGACGATGTCCGCGAAGGTCTCACCGCGGTGGTGAGCGTGAAGGTCCCGCAGCCGCAGTTCGAAGGGCAGACCAAGGGCAAACTCAATAGCGATATCGCGGGCTTCATGACGCAGTTCGTCAATGAGAAGCTGGGCGAATATTTCGATAAGAATTCGGCGATCGGCCGCAAGATCGTGGGCAAGGCGATCGACGCCGCACGGGCCCGCGAGGCAGCGCGCAAGGCGCGCGACATTACGCGCAAGGGGGCGATGCAATCGGGCGGCATGCCGCACAAGCTGGCTGATTGCCAGGAGAAGGATCCGGAGCGTTGCGAGCTCTTCCTGGTAGAGGGCGAGTCGGCCGGTGGGACCGCCAAGCAGGGCCGCGACCGGCGCTTCCAGGCGATTCTGCCGTTGAAGGGTAAGATTCTCAACGTCGAGAAGGCGCGGTATGACAAGATGCTCGGGCACGAAGAGATCCGCGCCATGATCACGGCTCTGGGCACGGGCATCGGGAAAGACGATTTCGACGCCGCTAAGATCCGCTACGGAAAAATCATCATCATGACCGATGCGGACGTGGACGGCTCCCACATCCGCACACTGCTGCTGACCTTCTTTTTCCGCCACATGCAGGAGTTGATCAAGCGGGAGCACGTCTTCATCGCGCAGCCGCCGCTCTATCGCATCAAGAAGGGCAAGAGCGAGAAGTACATCAAGGACGAGAAGGAATTCACCAAGGAGATCATGCGGCGGGCCACCGAGAATCTCCGGCTGGAGATTCATCCCGACGGCAATGGCAACGGCCCGAAATCGACGCTCGAAGGACAGGAGCTGCGCACGTTTCTGTTGAATCTCGACGAGTACGAGCAGAACTTCCACAAAGTGGAGCGACGGCTGCGCGATGCGCGCGTGGTGGAGATCCTGGCGAATGTCGATCTGCGCCTCGACAACAAGGCGGATTTCCAGGTTGAGGCTAACTTGAGAGCGGTTTTCGAAGCCGTGGACAAACTCGGTCTGAAGCCGGTAATGCGGCTTGACGAAGAGCACTCGGCCTATGCGGTGGTGTTCCACGATTCCACGAATGCCGAACGCTCGGTGGGCCTGGCGCTTCTGAGCCAGCCCGAATACCGGCGCTTCCGAGCGCTTTCCCGCTCGCTCTCGCGGTACAACGATCCGCCGTTTGTGGTGGTAAAGAACGATCATCGCCAAACGCAGACGAATTGGACCGACCTGTTGGAGTACGTCAAGACCGAGGGCAAGAAGGACGCCTCCGTTCAGCGCTACAAGGGTCTCGGCGAAATGAATGCGGAGCAGTTGGCCGAGACGACGATGAATCCCGAAAAGCGGACACTGCTATCGGTGCGTCTGGAAGATATCGTCCAAAGCGAAGAGATCTTTTCGACGCTGATGGGCGAAGACGTGGAAAGCCGTCGCAAATTCATCGAAGAAAACGCGCTCGACGTCAAAAATCTGGACGTTTAGACCGTGGCCGAACTTTCGTTCGGCAGATCGGGTAGTCGCCGTCTTCCCTTCGGCTCGCCTGGGTCCTGGATCACGCCCGTCCCGCGCGAACAGAGGAGCCAGGTCAGTCGTCGTTTGGCCGGCCGCGCAGTTTCTTAGAGGAGGATCGTTGCGATTTTGCCGTGAGACGACGGACCTTCGAGCCGTGCGTGGGCCGACTGGGGCGGCGGGCTTTCGGCACGACTTGGGCGCGGGCGATCAGTTCGTTCAGTCGCGCCCTGGCTTCGGCTCGATTGGCTTCCTGCGTCCGGTGCACACGGGACGTGATGATCAACACGCCGTCTTGCGTGGCGCGATTGCCGGCTAATGCGAGGAGGCGCTGCCGTACGTCGGCGGGAAGCGAGCGCGATTGGCCGACGTCGAAGCGCAGTTGGACGGCAGTGGAGACTTTGTTGACGTTCTGGCCGCCAGGACCGGAAGCGCGAACAAAGGTCATTGTAAGTTCGGAATCTGGAATGAAAATGGCCAAATGCTACTTCCAGAATAGCCCGCAAAGGGGGTAGCTGCACGCGCAGAGAATAGTGGCGAGCGGCCTTGGCAGGCGTCCGCGGAGAACGACAAGGCGCAGCTTGCCGCTGCTCAAGGCTCGTCACTCTCGCCCTTGACGAAGAAGGGTTCCATCTCCTTGAACTCCAGGATCTTCACGGTCGCCTCCTTCGGACCATCGCCCGGCGCGATTGCAAAGAACGCCTGCTCCGACTGCGCCACCATCGCGCGTGCGAGGTCGTTTTTGTGGATCGAGTGGTACTTGGACGGCATGGCCCAGTGCAGCAGTGGCATGAAGTAGCCAAGGACGCCCGGCGTGTTGGAGTTACCGAGAATGACGGCGGGACGATACACGCCCAGGAAGTCGAACTTGACGGCCTCGACAGCCTGTTCCTTCTCGCCGATGATCTTCGCGTACTTCATCCCGGCCTCGGGGTCCGCGCCCACTGCTGTCATGACCCCGCACACACGAGCGCCTCCCGCCTTGGCGGCGCGGCAAAACGACTGCGGGTAGGCGATTTCGATCTTGCGCACCTCCTCCTCGGGCATCTTGGCGCTGCCCTTCCCGACACCGAACGCGGCGAGCGCAATGTCGACTCCCTGGGCCCACGAAGCAACCTCCTCCTCGAGTCGGTCCATGTTGGCAACCACCTCGGAAACCTTGGGGTCGGCGAAGGCGTCCGTCTTGCGGCGCGTCACTACCACCACCCTCTTGCACAATGGATTCTTGATCAGAATCTGCACGATGCGCCCGCCCACGTTCCCCGTCGCGCCCAGCACGATCGCCGAGTACTGCGCCTTCGCTTCTGCCATAGTCACGTCACACGCACGCGGAACCAAAAATACACGCTAGGTCCGGAGTCTGAGCGGGTGGAGTTTTGGTGGGCCGGGCGATTTCTTCGCATCATTTCTAAGTTCACCCTCTTCTTATCACGAACAGCGACTCCTGAAGACCAGACCAAAGAGCGCCGATTGAGGGTCCTCCAGGAGTCCGCAGCAATGGAGAATTCGCGGACCCCCGCGGACAGACGGACTCCCGTCCCTATGCCATCTTGAGCGCGGCGCGTAATCCGGGATCGTGCCGGACGCGCCAGATTCTGCTGTCCAGATAATAGTGCGTCAACCCGAATCCGCAGAAGAAACCAAACGCCAGGTCTGAGACCTGTCCCAGACGGAATCCGGGAATCCGGTAGGCCAGACTAAACGCGAGGCCCACCCCCAGATACATCAGCAAACTCCGGCTTACCGCCGCCGGAATTCGGCCGTATTTCTCCTCGCCGCGGTAGCGATTCCGATTGTGGAACCACACCAGCGCGTGATACTGCAGATTGTGGACGATCGTCACCGTGGGCACTGCCGCCTGCCAGCTCATGTAGGCGAACGTAAACCAGTGCAGCGGAATCACGGCGCCCAGCAGCAGGAACTTGGGCATCCCGGCGGGCATTCCGGCGCGCCATCTCACAATCTGTCTCGCCGCCCAGACCAAACCAGTAGCGCCCACCACCACCCACAACCCCACTTCCGCCCGCGGAAACGAGAAGGGAAGGCCAAGCTCCTCGGGATGGTGAATGAAGAAGCGATGGAATGGCGGCGCCACCATCATCACTCCGAGCAGCACGCGGTCGAGCAGGTTGTCCAGGGGCGCCAGGTCGCGGCTCTTCACCTTGTAGAGCACCATGAAGCCGTAGTGCTGGCGAATCACGTGATAATAGGCCCACACGCCTACCACCAGATAGAGCAGCGCCTTCAGTCCCGCGAGCACCATCAACGGACCCAGCGAAAAGAACACCAGCAGACTGCCGAAGAGCAGTTTACGATCGCGCACGCGCGCCTCGCTGTCGAAGAACGTGCGGGTCGCGGTAGCGAAGATGTGTGTCCCGTCGAACCCGACCGACCAGAACCACCAGAGCCACGTGATCGGCACATGCATCGCCGCATACAGCAGCAGGTAGCCGTATCCCGCCACTGCGCTGCCGATGACCAGTGTGAGGTCTACACCGCGGCCGATGATCCAACGCGAATGGAGCTTGGGGACAGAAGGGGCAGGGACGGTCGCGGCGGCCATAGACTCTATAATCGCCTGTTTCGAGCCGCCGCGTTCCTGGGGAATATCGGGCCTGATTACCGTCTACGCGAACTTCGCCTTGGTGGCGCCGTCCTCCCAAATCACCTTTTTCTGATTCTTGTACGACAGCGTCGCCATGTGGCCGGAAATCGCGGCCTGCTGGCCCACCGGCGGAGGCGCGACCACTTTCTCCTTACCCAGCACCGCCTGGATGAAGTTGCGGAAGTGATTGATGGCGCCGTCGTTCTCGTGGTATTCCTGCGGTCCGTTGATGTGAATCGCGGCCCGCGATTTGATCGCCTCCGGAGCGCGGTTGGGCGCGTTCGGCCGGCGGGAGTTGTACATCTCGGGTTCGAAATACAGGTCCTGGCGATTCATCACGCGCAGCGTACCCTCGTTGCCGAAGATCTCCTCCCCGTAGCCAAAGAATTCGTTGCCCAGGTAGCAACTGTAATTGATCTGGAAACGGTCGGGGTAGTCGTAGATAGCACTCAGCGTGTCCGGCACATCGCGATCGTCCGTCTTATCGGTCCACCGGTAGATACCGCCCGACGCCATGCACGATCGTGGCAGCGTCTTATTGAGCATGAAATTCACGATGTCGGTCTGGTGAACCAGGAGGTCGGTTGAAATACCGCCGGAATAATCCCAGTAGAGGCGCCATTGGAAATAGCGCTGGGGATCCCAATCGTGTGGCGGCGCGGTGCCCAGGAAGCGCTTCCAGTCGGTATTCTGCGGGTTGGCTTCGGGCGGAATCACGTAGCGCCACGACGGCTCGTTGGGCAGTCCATTGCGATACCAGAAGGCGCGCACGAAATGAACGTCGCCCACCATTCCCTGCTGCACCAATTCTTTGGCTTTCTTGTACAGAGAGGAGCTGCGATTCTGCGTGCCCACCTGCACGATCTTGCCCGCTTTCTCCCACTCGCGTACGATGTCGAAGCCCTCTTCGATCGTGTGGGCCAGCGGTTTTTCGATGTAGACATGCTTGCCCGCACGCAGCGCCGCGATGGTCATATCGTGGTGGAGGTGTTCCGGCGTCATGATATAGACGGCGTCGATGGACTTGTCGGCCAACAAATCGTGATAGTCGACGAACGTCTTGGGAGTGGTGCCCCAGACCGTCTGCATGCGGTCCTTGGCACGGGCGATGTAGCCCTGATAGGTATCGCAGATCGCGGTGATCTGCACATCATTGGCCGCCGCGGTGTGGAGCCAGTCGAGTCCTGCATATCCGCGTGTACCCACGCCGATCCAGCCCACGTTGACCTTATCATTGGCCGCACGCCCCGAAGCCAGAGCCGGCCCAGCCGCCAGCGCCGCGGTTTTCAAAAAAGTCCGGCGATTGAGTTCTTCCGCCATTGAGACCTCCACATCCGATGATAGCAACCGTGGATGACGGCAGGGAAAGCGCGTGGCGCGCCACGACCGTAAGGGAGTGATATTCGGAGCGATCTGGACATCGCGTGCAAACGCGCCACGAGCCGCGACCGTAAGGGAGCGATATTCGGAGCGGTCGGGACATCGCGTGCTAACGCGCGCGGTGCGCCACGAGCGACGACCGTAAGGGAGTGATATTCGGAGCGATCTGGACATCGCGTGCAAACGCGCCACGAGCCGCGACCGTAAGGGACCGATATTCGGAGCGGTCGGGACATCGCGTGCAAACGCGCCACGAGCCACGACCGTAAGGGAGTGTTCCTGCCTGAACCGGGGCCACAGCAGCCGATCGCCGGCAGATCACTCCGGCCATTCACCGAAGTGACTCGTCATGATTGCGTTGACTTGCTCGCGATCGCTCCCTTTGAGCCGTATCGAGACTGGAGGCAGAAACCGGATTCGCCGGTGCAAGTGCACCACCAGCTTCACGAGTTTGGCGGAACCTGTTAACCGAACCAGCCGGGTAATCCACGAATTCCCAGGTTCGGATACGACTCCAGCGCAGAAGGTGACTATCGGTGACGATTCCCGCCTGGCGGATCTCCACTCGATCGCTCAGGTAAATTCCCACGGAGATCGCAATCTGCTCGAGTTCATACGGTCCAACCGCTTGCCACGACTTCTGCCCCTTCCATACCTCCTGCGTGGCACTTACGAAACCGAATACCGCGGCCAAACCAAAAACGTCCCAATTCGCGGTCTGTGGCGGCCCGCCACAGGAGCAGCAGAACGGCTGCACCCAGCGCGTAATAAAGTGCGCACAAGTGTAGATTTACGGCCCCGCTGAGGACCGCGACAATCGCTGCCGCCGTCCCGATGACCATTCCCCGATGGCGTCCGAGCAAAACCCCCAAGCGACGCCACCAGTAGACATCTCGGGCCCACACCGGCTCGCCTGTCAAGTGCCGTTTCAAGTCGTCGCCCAGTTGCTCGGCTGAAGGGTAACGATCGATTGCCTGCTTCGCGAGAGCCCCGTGGCGATTGCCCGCCGGGATTGGGACTTCGGACGCGCGTGGATTCTGAAGAGCCTTCGCAATCACGCATGAACGCACCTTTGATCCTACAGGCACCGGGAACGCATTACCTGCATCGGGGGACTTGGTCGACTCCCGAAAAGTCTCGACAAAAGTGTCGAGACGGCTAAGAGGAGTCTTGCGCCACGGGTAGTCCAAAAGTTCCATAACAAAAGAGATTAATAATGTTTGAAGTATGTCGATGGTAAGTTGGGTGAGCCAAAAGGCGTAAATTGCGGCATTAGTTCGGTTGCCACATTTGACTCACAGTGTAAGGGCGCTGAAGTGTACACTGGTCATGGAAGGCCATGAGGAATCACTGCTTTTATCTGGTGCGGATTGTAGTCACGGTCGGCATAGCGGGCCTGCTCCATCCAGTTAACGCATTCGACGGCAAGTCGGACCCCAAGAAGTCACAGGCTGCCTATCAACGCGGAGTGCGCGCGGAGCAGGCAGGCAAACGCGACGAGGCGATGGCTGCGTACGAGGAAGCCATTCAGTTAGATCCGGCTAACGGGGCGGCGTGGCGTGCGCGAGGTAAAGATTATCTCGCCGCGGGTGAGTTGGAAAAAGCCAAAACCGATCTCGAAGAGGCCGTCAAATTACAGCCTGGCGAAGGTCAATCTTACGCGGCGCGTGGTGAGTTATTTCTAGCCCTGAAAGATCCCATGCGTGCCGCTCAGGATTTCGACACCGCCGTCAGCCTCAAACTCGAGCACACCGACGTCTATACCGGACGAGGCAACGCCTATCTGGCACTCACACAGTATGATAAGGCGATCGCCGATTTTACGCAGGCGATCAAACTGCGGAACGACAATCCGGAGCCTTACTTGGGCAGGGGCATGGCGCGTTCCGCGCTTCGCCAGTTCCGCGACGCCATCGATGATTTCGACATCTGCCTGAGCCGCAAGCCCGACTACGAAGACGCCTGGCTGGAGCGCGGTCTCGATTATGCCGGCATTGGCGATTACCAGAGAGCACTGGAAAACTTGAACGCGGCATTGAAACTGCGTCCCGACGACTTGCGGGCGTCGCGAGCGCGCGGCGCCGTCCGGGAGCGGGGCGGCGACGATTACGGCGCCCTGGTGGATTATGGTGAAGCGATCCAGCGCGACCCCAAGGATCCCCGGTTGTATCTGGCCCGCGGCGCGGTCTATGCCCGGCTGAAGAAGTTCCAGGAGTCGCTGGCCGATCGCAATCAAGCCGTGCAACTCGATCCCTATAATGTAGAGGCGTACGTGGCCCGCGGCAGTTCATACCACCTGATGGGTGAGCACGAAAAAGGCATCGCGGACCGCACCCTGGCGGTGACCATCGACCCGAATTCCGTGCTGGCGTGGACGGCGCGGGGCAATGCCTACTATCTCCTGGGCCGCTATGACGAAGCTCTCGCGGATCTGAGGCACGCCCAATCGCTGGATCCCTCGAATCAGAATACGGCGCAGCTCGTGCAGCAGGCGCAGTCGAAGGTTGAGGAGCTGGTGCATCGGGCGCTCGCACAGGAAAAACAGGCCGACACTGGCGTGATGGTCCTGCCGGGGACTGCGGAAGTGCCGCCCCGCACGGAGCCACCTGCGAGACCGGAGACGGCGGTCGTCGAGAAGCCAGTCGAAAAGCCGATTGAGACCAAACCGGCGGAAGTTAAGCCTGTCGAGCCCCCGGCCGTCGAGACCAAGCCTGTCGAGACCAAGCCTGCCGAGACTAAGCCCGTGGAAACGAAACCTGTGGAAACCAAACCCGCGGAGACCACGGCACCCGAGACCAAACCGGCGGAACCGAAAGGCATCGAAACCCAACCAGCAGTCACCGCCGTAGTCGCGCCCCCCGAGACCAAGCCGGAACTTCCCGCACCTTCGCCTAAGACGCAACCGGCGGAGATGCCCAAAATGGCAGCGACGCCCGAGGCTCCGAAGATGACCGGCAGCGCCTCCGAATTCCACGCTCGCGGCCGCAAATTCGCACAGGACGACCACTACCCCGAAGCCATCCAGCAGTTCAATGAGGCGCTCAAGCTCGACCCCTCGTTGACGCTGGCTTACAATGCCCGCGGATACGCCCATCTGCGTCTGCGACATTTCCCGGAAGCGATTGCGGATTTCGACCAGGCCATCAAGCTGAACCCGGCATACTCCAATGCTTACATGAATCGCAGCGCTGCCAAGCGGTCCATCGGCGATATTGCCGGGGCGGACGCGGACATGGCCAAGGGCCGCGAGTTGGCCAAGACCAAGTAGAGACTGGCGCGGCCATAGCCTCGAATGATCTGGGAACCAACACGCGAGTTCATCGAGCAGACGAACGTCTGGCACTTCATGGCGCGGTTGGGTTTCAGCGAGCTGGAACCCTTCCTGCGCTTTTCGCGCGAGGAACCAGAGCGCTTCTGGGACGAGCTGATGCGCGAAATGCGCGTCGAGTGGTTCGAACCCTATCGTCAGGTGCTCGACACGAGCCGCGGTCCCGAATGGGCCGAATGGTTTCTCCACGGCCGGCTGAACATCGCGCACAATTGTCTCGACCGCTGGGCCGGTGACCCGTCGCGCGTCGCCTGCATTTGGGAGGCCGAGAACGGGCAGACTCGCACGGTCACGTTCGCGGAGTTGCGAGCCGAAGCGAATTGCGTGGCCAACGGCCTTCGTACACTTGGCCTGGACAAAGGCGATCGCGTGGCGTTGTGCCTGCCGATGGTTCCGGAGATCCTCTCCATTCTGTACGGCTGCTTCAAGGCGGGACTGATCGTAGTGCCCATCTTCGCGGGCTTCGGCACGGGCGCGATTGCGACGCGCATTGCCGACTCGGGCGCGCGCGTGTTGTTCACGGCCGACCATCTGGAGCGTCGCGGCAAGCGACTGCCGCTCGCCGGGAAGATGCCGCCTGTGGAGCACACCATCGTGATGCCGGCGGGTTGGAAGGAATTTCTCGATCGGCAACCGGCCGACGCGCCAACCGCATCACTGGCTTCCGAAGACCGCGCCTTCATTCTCTATACATCCGGCACGACGGGCAAGCCGAAGGGTGCAGTTCATACGCACGCAGGATGCCTGGCACAGATGGGCAAGGAGATCTGGCTGGGCTTCGACCATCGTCCGGACGATCGTTTTTTCTGGCTCTCGGACATCGGCTGGATGATGGGTCCGTGGACGATTCTGGGGAATCACCTCTTCGGCGGCACCATCCTGCTCTACGATGGCGCGCCCGACTACCCCAGTCCCATGCGCCTCTGGGAGGTCATCGAACGCCACGGCGTCACGACTTTCGGTATTTCGCCGACGGCGATTCGGATCCTCGCGAAATCGGCAGGCGAGCTGCCCGGTATGCCATCCCTGCGGCTTCTGGGCTCGACTGGCGAACCGTGGGACGAGGCCGCGTGGCTGTGGTTCTTCGAACGCGTGGGCCGCGGGCGGTGTCCCGTCATCAACATCTCGGGCGGGACGGAGATCGCCGGCAGTTTCCTGTTTCCCTTGCCGATCCAGCCACTGAAGCCGTGCTCGCTGGGCAGGCCAGCGCCCGGAATGGCCACGGAAGTGGTAGATGAAACCGGTGCGCCGGTGCGCGGGCGCAAGGGTTACCTGGTGTGCACGCAACCGTCGCCTTCGATGACTCGTGGAGTTTGGAACGACCCGAAGCGATATCTGGATACCTACTGGTCGCGATTTCCGGGCTGGTGGTATCACGGCGACTGGGCCAGCGTGGATGATGACGGCCACTGGTTTGTGCACGGGCGCGCCGACGAGTCGATGAATGTGGCGGGCAGGAAGGTCGGGCCCGCCGAAGTGGAAGAAGCGATGATGCAGCACCCCGGTGTCGCGGAGGCCGCGGTGATCGGTGTGCCGGACGAATTGAAGGGCGAGGCGATCGTGGGATACGTCGTCGCGAAGGGCAATACTGCGGTGGACGCGTCCGGAGTCAGCGCGACGGTGGTCGAGGTATTGGGCCCCACTTTCCGGCCACGGGAAGTGCGTGTGGTGGCCGAATTGCCGAAGACGCAGAGCGGGAAAATCGTGCGGAGATTACTGCGGCAACGGTATCTCGGAGAGGAACTGGGCGACTTGTCGACCGTGGCGAATCCCTGGGCATTGATGTAAGCAGGCCCGCGGAAAAGGGTCGAAGACTGCTTACTGGCGTCCCGGGTTTTTCACACCTTCTGACCATGACGCGCGAGTTTTGCCACGAGCCACGACCGTGAGGGAGTGATACTTTCGGAGCGATCAGGACGTTGCACGGTTACGCGCGCGGCTCGCAACGAGGCACGGCCGTAAGGGAGTGATTCTTTCGAGCGATCAGGACGTCGCTTGCTTACGCACGTTTCGCCACGAGCCACGACCGTAAGGGAGTGATTCTTTCGGAGCGATCAGGAGTCGCAAGCATACGCGCGAGCTTCGCCACGAGCCACGACCGTAAGGGAGTGATTCTTTCGGAGCGATCAGGAGTCGCAAGCATACGCGCGAGCTTCGCCACGAGCCACGACCGTAAGGGAGTGATTCCTTCGGAGCGATCAGGAGCCGCAAGCTTACGCACGAGTTTCGCCACGAGCCACGACCGTGAGGGAGTGATACGTTCGGAGCGATCAGGAGTCGCAAGCTTACTCGCGAGTTTCGCCACGAGCCACGACCGTAAGGGAGTGATTCTTTCGAGCGATCAGGAGTCGCAAGCTTACGCACGTTTCGCCACGAGCCACGACCGTGAGGGAGTGTCGCCCTCCCCTTTTCATTAAATGAAAGCCACGTCAAAGCCCCGGAATTCGCAAGCGCAGCGAACGCGCCTGCCGTTCACTCACCACAATCTCCGTCGAGCCAGCATCCGACATCACCAGCAAGAATCCGCTCTTGAAATAAGGCTTAATCTCTTTGATCCGCGTCAGATTCACCAGCACTTCACGGCGTGCTCGAAAGAAGAGCTCTTCCGGCAGACTCGACTCGAGCTCTCCGAGCTGATAATTCACCCAGAACGTATCCGCGCCCGTGTGCGCCTTCACCAGGCCGTCCTCCATCTGGAACCAGAACACCTGCTCCGGCAGCATCAGCACCGCGCGATCGCGCTTCCGGCACACGATCTGCCGGAGCACCTTGGGCGTCTCCCGCGCCACCCGCAAGACATGCGCGCCCTCGCGCTCCCGATCGGCGGGGGCGCCCAACTTGCGTGCCCGCTCCACCGCCTGCGCCAGGCGCTCGGGCTCCACAGGCTTTAGCAGGTAGGCCAGCGCATTGGCATCGAACGCCGCAAGCGCATGCTGATCGTACCCGGTCGCAAAGATCACGAGCGGTAACGGTACGGCCGGCGGAATGGATTGCAAAACCTCGAAGCCAGTCAGCCCGGGGAGCTCGATATCCAGAAACAGCAGGTCGGGCTGCAGCTCTTCGATCTTCTGTACTGCCTCCAACCCATCGCGCGCCTCGCCCGCGACCACGATCTCGGGATGCGCCGTGAGGAGGCGCCGCAGGCGGATACGCGCCGGTTCCTCGTCGTCCACGATCAGGGTCTTCATGCGGCATCCGCCGGATCGCTGCGCGGGATCAGTACCGTGACCCGGCTGCCGCCTCCGGCGCGCGGCTCCAGTATCACACTGGCGCGATCGTGATAGAGAGTCTCCAAACGCTCGGCAACGTTCGAAAGGCCAAGGCCCGCCGAGGCCGTCCGTTGACCCGGCGGCACACCGCGCCTCGGGCCCATGCCGTCGTCCTCCACGCGCAGACGCACTTGGTCGCCGTGAGGATGCGCCGAGATCCACAGCCGGCCGGGTCCCGGCTTAGGACCGAGGCCATGCTTGAGAGCGTTCTCCACCAGCGGTTGCAGAATCAACGAAGGCATATGTTGGTTCGCGATCGCCGGCACCATATCGATCTCCACCTGCAGCCGGTCGCCGAATCTCGCCTCCTCGATATATAGGTAGGTCCGCAGGAATTCGATCTCGTCACGGATCGAAGTAAGCGGCCTCGCGGCGTGTGCCAGAACGTGGCGGAAGACGCTCGCGAGGCGAAGCGTCATCGCTTCTGCGCGGGCCGGGTCGCGGACGATCAGGTCGGCGACCGTGTTGAGCGAATTGAAGAGGAAGTGCGGGTTGACTTGCGCGCGCAGGGCCCGCAGCTCGGCCTCGGTCACCTGCTGGGTTAGCACCGATTCGCGGCTCTGGCGCTCGATCGCTTCTTCCTGCCGCCGCAGGGAATCCAGCCGGTTGCCGCACAATGCGGCCACGGCACGCAAATGTTCCAGATCGTGCGTCACCAATCCGGGCCGCGCGGGGCTCGGCGAGACGAGCAGCAGATGGGTGACGTGGCCCGATTGCGTGACCGGGATCAACACCTCGACGTTGGGTACGGGAAGCTGCGCCAGCAGCGGGCTCGCGAGGTCGAGCTCCAGCACCTCACCTTCCAGAAGGCTCGCTGGCAACGCGAGGGACGGCACGCTTTCGACGGAGATCAGGCGCGCCAGGCTGAGCTCGAGAGGTACACGCGCGGCTTCTTCCGTGGCGGCCGCGATTTCGGATTCGGCCGAAACTTCGGCGAGCCGGCCTGCAAGCTGGCGGCGTGCAGCCCGGAAATCCTGGGTCCGAAACAGCCAGCGGCTGACCAACCTGCTGATGCGGTCATCGACAAACGTGAACGAGAGCAGGAGCGCATTGCCGACTACAATCACCAGGAAAACGTGGAGCGCTCCTGGAGAGCGGCCGTGCATCGCCAGGTGCCCGAGAAATGAGGATTGCGCGGTGAAAGCCAGGATCGAGGCCCACACACCGGCCAGTAGAATCCGCACTCCATAGCGGATGAAGACGTCGGCCAGACGGAATCGCGCGAAGAGGAAAAACAAACAGAGGACCACCAGCAGCACCAGATGGCTCGCCACCCCGGCGAACACGCCGCCAAACGACGAGCCTCCGCGCAGGTATTTCGCGATCGTCATGGCGACGGAGGCAGTCGCCACCGCAATTACAATCGCGAGCGAGGGCAGGTACAGAGGACGCGGCGTGGAGTGCGGCCTCAGGCAGGTAAGCGCTCCCGAGACCAGTAGCAGCGACGACAGATATGCCGCGTAGGAGTGCAGGGAACCGAACGGAAGCCACCAGGCGCCCAGAAAGGGCCGGGACCAGACCATGAGTACCACCGTCGCGGCCAGAATCCAGGTCGCGATCCAGATGACGCGCGCCGCGGCACGTTGGCGTGGGCTGGTGGCGAAGGGGCGCCAGATGGTCAGCACCGGGATCGGAAACGCGGCGGCGCCGGTGAACTGCAAAGCTTGGGCGACGAGCGTCCATGCGGCGTCATCCGCCACGCCCGAGGCGATCAGCGCGGTGTGCGCCAGGCCGCCCGCCGTCCACAGCAGGGCACAGAGGGCAAATCCGATATTCGCCACGGGAGTGCCGGGGATTTTGGCAGCCCGCAGGGTCAGGACCAGTAGCAGGATGGTGACGAGCAGTCCTGTGGTAAAGCCGATCAGGTCGCCGGCATAGAAGGGACCGACCGAAATGGTGACTACATGCAATCCATAGACCAGGATAGCGGCGTGTAGAGGTGGGGTCTACGGCCAAGTTGCAGGCGCGGAGTATAGGCGGCGAGCGCGGAAAAGCCGAAGTCTATTGTCCCGCCGCCGGGCGAAGTCCGAATCGACGCGGAAGCTGACGAGCTTGATGGCTGCGAGTTTCTGACATGCGGCCTCGCGTACTCGGCGCTACTGCTCCCGTGGCAGTGTGAGAGTCGCCCGAACCGCGTCGATTGCGGTGCGAATGCCGTGGAGCTGGTGTCTTCGCTGGCGGGCAGCTCCGTGATTTCCCCATTGCGCTAGTGCACCCGTCGATCAGGTCGGACGAACGCGCCAGCCAACGGAATCATCCGCCTGTCTCACTGCGCGAAGTGCTCGCGTAGCCAGGCTCTTCCAAGCAGGAGGTCGCGGCGCACCGTCGGCAGCGTGAGGTCGAGCGCGCTCGATATCTCTTCGGCGGTCATCCCGCCGAAATAATGCAGCTCGATCGCTTCCACCTTGCGCTGGTCCCATTCGCGCATGCGGTCCAGTGCAGCGTCGAGATCGAGCAGTGCTTCCAGATCGCCGGGACCCACCGGGATATCGCCATCGATGGCAAAGCGTTCGGCCCCGCCGCGCTTGCCGGCCGCGCGCTGCCGCGCGTGGTCCACCAGGATCTGGCGCATGAGCCTCGCCGCGATTCCAAAGAAATGCGCACGGTCCTGCCAGGTCGCCACCTCCTGCCGCACCAGGCGCAGGTAGACCTCATTGATCAGCACTGTGGGCTGCAGTGTATGATCGGGCCGCTCCTTGCGCATCAGAGCTCCCGCGATCTTGTGCAATTCTGCGTAGACGGCAGGCATGAGCTGCTGGAGCACGGCCTCCCGGTTGCCGTCCCAGCTCCGCAGGACCTGAGTGATGTCGCCAGTACCCTCCATAGTCCCGTTTAGGACAGAATACCAAGGACCGCAGTACGAAAAAAGTTAAATACTCCCGAGTGGGGCGCCGATTGTCAGGCCTCTGAAAAGCCGCCGAGTAGTACGAGCAACTGAAGGTCACCAGCTTCTGCCCCCCACTCAGCCATGCCGTAGCGCATCCAGCGGAGCGATCCTCGTAGCTCTTCGGGCCGGCACCCAAATCGCGAACAGCGCCACCGCCAGGAGCACCGCCGGTGTCACGGCCAATACTACCGGATCTCGTGGTGTGACCCCAAACAGGAAGCCTGCGATCAGCTTGCTGAAGCCCGCAGCCGCCAAACATCCCACCGCAACCCCGCTGGCAGCGATCCGCATACCTTCCAACAGCACCAGATTGCGTAGACTGCCGGGAGTCCCGCCCAACGCCATCCGAATGCCGATTTCCTGCGTGCGCTGCTCGACGGACCATGCCATCAATCCGTAGACTCCCAGGCTAGCGAGCAAGAGCGCCGCGCCGCCGAATGCGATCAGCAGCCACATGTTGAACTCCCGCCCCGCCAACGATCGGGCCAGGACGTCGTCCATCGACTCGACGCTGGATACCGCCAATCCACCGGTCGCCCGGCTGAGTTCTTTCTGAATGGCGAGCCTGAGGGCCGCGGATTCTCCAACCGTGCGGATGCTCCACGCCACCGGATTCCGGACAATGTAGCTGCTCAGATCCTGCGGAGTCTGCGCCGCCGGAAAGTACACGATGGACGGGGCATTTCGCGTGATTCCGTAAGACCGGACATCCCCCGCAATTCCCACGATCCGCCACGACTGCCCCGGCAATTCCGGAAACACCAGGCTCGCCTCCAAGGGTGCGGCGAACGTCCGGTCGCCCGGCCAGAATCTGCGGGCCAGCGCTTCGCTGACGATCACCACCGGCGTAGCGCCCTCGGCATCCCGATCCGAAAAACGCCGGCCGCTTCGCAAGGGAATACGCAAGACGTCGAAGTAGCCGGGTGAAATCGTGGTCACATCCACCATCTCGGGTTCCCGCCCTTTGCGCGGCCGGCCCACGATATCGACGCCGCCAATGAGATTGTCTCCGAGCGGCAGGCAGCAGGTGGACGCCGCGCTTACGACACCCGGAAGTGCCCCAATGCGTGCCAGACTATCCTGCACCAGCCCGTTCACCGCGGCCGCCGTCTGAAACCGCGCTCCGGCGAGCGAGACGCGCATCGTCAGGACGTGATGTGGATCGAAGCCGGGATCCACCATCCGCAGGGCAACCCAACTCCGGATCAGCAGTCCGGCGCCGGTCAGCAATACCATGGCCACGGCCACCTCGCCAAAAACCAGGAGCGTGCGCCCTTGCCGGCCCCAAAAACCGGAGCCGGTTCGTGAATTACTGCCCTTCAGGGCGTCGCTCAGTTCCGTGCGGGAGGCCGTGAGCGACGGAATCAGCCCTGACACGACGCAGGCGATGAGCGACACCAATGCCGTGAACGCCAGCACCTGCCAATCCACCGTCACTGCCGATCCTCGGTCTCCAATGCGTGGCAGGCTGACCGCGTTCATCACCAGCAGAACGCGGATGCCCGCACTGCCGCCCAGAAGTCCCAGGACGCCACCCGCGGCAGAGAGGAGCAGGCTCTCCGTCAGCAGTTGGCGCACGATGCGGCCCCGGCGGGCGCCCATCGCCGCTCGAATCGCAATCTCGCGCCGCCTCCGGGTCGAACGGACCAGCAGCAAGCCCGCAACATTGGCGCATGCAATTCCCAGCACCAGCGCCACGGCCCATTCGAAAAGGGGGAACGACGAAGCAGCGCCGCCCACCAGCGCGTCGCGCATCGACTGCACGGTGATTCCGGATGCGCCGGCCGTCGCGGCCGGGAACTGGCGTCTAAACTCTCCCGTGAGAACTTGCATTTCCGCGCGCGCCGATTCCAGGCTCACCCCCGGCTTCAGGCGCGCGGCCGCGCTGAAGTAGATGTTCGCATCCTCGCTCGCCGGATCCATGACGAAGGGCATCCAGACATCCGGCGCGCGGGCATTCACGTCGAAGCTCGCAGGAGGCTCGGTGTCCGAGGCCATGATCCCGACGATCTGGTAAGGCTTGCCGGAGAGCTCGATGTTGGTGCCGAGTACCCGGGAATCGCCGCCCAGAACGCGATGCCAGAATGTCTGGCCGACCACCACCACATTCGCTCCGCCGGGCCGGCATTCTTCCTCAGTGAACGCCCGGCCGCGAGCTACCATTGCGCCGAACAGACGGAAGTAGGCAGCCGTCACCTGCGCCGACCGGATCTGCTCGGGATATTCCACGCGGGTCAGATTCACCCGGCTGAACCGGTATGCCGCAAGATCCTGAAGGGCGCTGTTATGCTCGTTCACGAAATGGAACAGGAGTGGAGACCCTGCCGAGACCGCGACAATCCGCCCCGCGTCCCGATACGGCAGCGGACGAAGCAGCACCGCGTTCACCACGGAAAAGATGGCGCTGGTAGCCGCGATTCCCGACGCCAGTGCCAGAATCGCCATCGCACTGAATCCGGCCGATCGCCACAGGCTTCGCATTCCATGACGCAAATCTTGTATCAAGTCAGGAATCACTATCCCAGATCGGGCGAACCAGGGCAATTCCCTTTGCGGCGATTCGGCGCAGTGGGATGCACTGGCGGCTGGTTCCCTCAGTTCTCGCGGGCCGGCGAATGGTTCTGCCTACTACCATGCCGGCCTGGAACGGAACCAGCCGGTCTCCTCGGAAATAACCGGGAATGCCCTCCGTGCCTTCGTTTACCTGCACTCCGTCACGAAAGATCCGCGCGACCCACTGCTCGGCTCGCCGGTAGGACTCCTGGTAACCGCTGCCGCAACCCTGCGGTCACGAAACCAGCGCGGCAGTCACACGAGTCGCTAACTGATCGATCGTCACAATCTCATATAAGGATGGGTCCGACATGATACGCGCCACCAGCGCGGCATGCATGGCATGGCCCGCCCTTTCCGCGATGACGTGTCCCAGCAGCGGCCTGCCCAGCAGCGCCAGGTCTCCGATGAGATCCAGCGCTTTGTGCCGGCAGCATTCGTCTGGCGCGCGCAGTCCACCCGGATTCATCACACCGCCAGCCGTGAAACACACCGCGTTTTCCAGCGAGGCGCCGCGGATCAGACCCATGTGACGCATCTGGTCAAGATCGGTTTCCCACCCGAAGGTGCGGGCAAACGCGATCTCGCTGGCATAATTCTCCGGAGTCACGTCCAGCTCCAGGGACTGCCGTCCCACCGGCGCTGGATAGTCGGTGTCGCAAGTCAGACGAAAGCTCTCGGCAGGAAGGATACTGATGCGCTTTCCCTTGTCCTCCACCGAGATGGGACGACGAATGTGTAGATACCGGCGTTTCCGCCGCGATTGCCGAATCCCCGCCTCTTCGATCAGACGCACGAACGGTTGTCCGCTGCCATCCAGAATTGGAACTTCCAGATTGTCGATCTCGATGTAGGCGTTGTCGATCCCCATCGAATAGAACACGCTGAGCAGATGTTCGGTGGTGGAGATCAGGACGCCTTGGTGCATCAGGCTGGTGGCGTAACTGACGCGCGCGACGTGCCGCCAACTGGCGGGAATCTGAAAACGGTCCAGATCGGTGCGTACAAAGACCAAGCCCGTCGAGACTGGCGCTGGGAGAATCCGAATCTTCACCGAAACGCCGCTGTGCAGTCCGACCCCGGCCACTTCGACCGGCCTCTGCAGTGTATTTTCAAAGGACACGGAAGCACTCCAGGTACGATGGCGGCGCCGGGGGAAGCATCATTGCCTTTATTAAAGCAATTTTGAGCCAAAATCACAAGCCGTGTATTTTCAGGCAGTTAAATCTCGCGCGGTGTGGCTTTTGCGCGACACTTGAGGCCCCGGATGTGGCCCGAACGATGCGCTTTGCGCACTGCTAGAATGAGCCCAGTGCCCCACCAGCGATTTTTCCTGATCGATTCGTTCGGATTCATCTTCCGCGCCTACCACGCTCGCGCCCGCAGCGGCGCCCCTCCTATGCGGACCGGCACCGGCATTTCCACCGAAGCCGTCTACATTTTCAACAACATGTTGCGCAAGCTGTTCAAGCAGTTCGACCCGCCCTACATCGCCGCGGTCTTCGAAAGCGGCGCTCCCACTCACCGTGTCCAGGAGTTCGCCGAGTACAAAGCCAATCGTACCGAGACTCCCCCTGACCTGCTCGATCAGATTCCGTACATTCGCCGGGTGCTGGAGGCCATGCGCGTCCCGATCCTGGAATATCGCGGCTTTGAGGCAGACGACGTGATCGGCACACTGGCGCGCATCGGCGAGAAGTCGGGGTATGAAGTGGTGATCGTTTCGAGCGACAAAGATATGTTGCAGCTCGTCACCGATCGCGTCTCGATGTTAAATCCCGCCAAGGACGACACCTGGTACGATCCGGCGAAAGTGAAAGAGTTCATGGGCGTGCGCCCCGACCAGGTGGCCGACCTGCTCGCGCTGATGGGCGACACCGTGGACAACATTCCGGGCGCTCCGGGTATCGGCGAAAAAGGCGCGAGGGATTTGATCGAGCGATTCGGCTCCGTGGAGGCGGCGATGGAGCATGCCGCCGAGGTGGAGCGCAAGACGTACCGCGAGAGCCTGCAGAACAATGTCGAGCGCATTCGCATGAGTAAGCGCCTCGCCACCATCGCCGAAGTCCCAATCGAGTTTTCCTTCGAAGCGGTGAAGGCGCAGCAGGCCGACACTTTGCAACTCAAGGCGGTTTACAAACATCTCGAGTTCTTCAGTCTTCTGAAAGAGCTGGGTCCCTCCGAGGACACACGCGAACGGGATTATCGTGTGATCCAGGATGCCGCCGAGCTGCAGGCGTGGCTCGCCGCGATCCCTGCGGACCATCCGGTAGCGGTCGCGATTGCGAAATCCGCGGAAGGCGAGTTTTCGCTCGATACCATCGGCCTTGCCTGGAGACAGGACGAGGCGCGCGCGGTCAGTACCGAACACATGGGTATCCTCAAGCCGTGGCTCGAGGATGCCGCCGTCCCGAAGATCGCCTGCGACGTAAAGTCGGCGCTGCTGATGCTGGGACGGGTGGGAGTGGAGGCGCGCGGATTCGAGCACGATATCATGCTCTACGCCTTCCTGCTGGATGCCGACCCCGCGGGATGCGCGCTCGAGGAACAGGCGAGCCGCCGCCTCGATCTGAAACTGGGGCACGGGCCGGAACAGCACGCGGATATCACCCTCGAGATCTGGAAACAGCTCGCACCCTCGGTCGAGTCGCGCGGCCTGCAGTCGCTCTACACCACCATCGAACTGCCGCTCACCCACGTGCTGGCGCGCATGGAACGCACCGGCATCCGCATCGACCCTGTGGAATTAAAGCGCCTCTCGGGATTGATGGAGGCGGAGATCTCGCGGCTCACCGGCGAGATTCACACGCTCGCCGGCAAACCTTTCAACATCAGCTCGCCACAACAATTGGGACGGGTGCTGTTCGAGGATCTGAAGCTGCCCGCCCCAGTGAAATACGGCAAAGGCAAAGTGATTTCCACCGCTGCCGATGTGCTGGATGACCTCGCCGCCGAGCACGAGATCGTCCGCAAGGTGCTGGAGTACCGTCAGCTCACCAAGCTGAAGGGAACCTATGTCGACGCGCTGCCGGAATTGATCGATCCCGTGACCGGGCGTCTGCACACCAGCTTCAACCAGGCGGGAGCGGCTACCGGCCGGCTCTCCTCGTCGAATCCGAACCTGCAGAATATCCCGATCCGCACTGCGCTGGGCCGTGAGATTCGTGCTGCTTTTGTCCCCCGTGAGGGGTGGAAGCTTCTCGTCGCCGACTACTCCCAGATCGAGTTGCGCCTTCTGGCGCACATGTCGGAAGATCCTCTGCTGGTCGAGGCGTTCCGGGTGGGCGAGGACATTCACACCAAGACGGCTTCGGAAGTGCTCGGTGTGCCGCCGCTGATGGTCACGCCCGAGGCGCGCCGTGACGCTAAAGCGGTGAACTTCGGGATCGTCTATGGCATCAGCGGCTTCGGATTGGCGCAGCAGTTGGGAATCAGCCGCGCGGAAGCCGAGAAGTATATCAAGAACTACTTCGCGCGCTACGTCGGGGTGCGCCGCTGGCTGGATGAGACGGTCGCGGCGGTGCGTCAGAGCGGCGTCACCAAAACGCTATTCGGTCGGGAACGGCCGATTCCCGACATGAACAGCCGCAACGCCAATGCCCGCGGATTCGCCGAACGCACCGCTGTGAATTCCCCATTGCAAGGTACGGCGGCCGACCTGATCAAGCTGGCCATGGTGCGGATCGATGCCGCGCTTTCCGCCGGCGGTTATCGCAGTGCGATGCTGCTGCAGGTTCACGACGAGTTGGTGTTTGAGGTTCCGCCCGAGGAACTCGACGAAGTTTCGAAACTCGTGAAGCGCGAGATGGAAGGCGTCTACCCGCTCAACGTGCCCCTGCTAGTCGATGTCGGCGTAGGTGCCAACTGGCGCGACGCGAAGTAACTCTTGCGTAGCGCAAACACCCTGTTTGCCGCGTCGAGACTCCTCTCGACGCTTTTCGCGTGTCCACGAAGTCTGCCCGGCCACTCGTGGAGGGGCATGCCTCCCGCATCCCGTCGTCGACCGCTCACTTCTTGAACCGGTACAACTGCGCCGGCTTTCGCCCCGTCTCCCGCCACTCCTTTAGGGGCTCCACAATTGCCCTCTGCCCGATCTTCCTCCGGAAATTCCGCTTATCCAGACGCTCACCCAGAATCGCCTCGTGCACCAACTGCAGCTCCGTAAGCGTGAACTTCGCCGGCAGTAACTCGAACCCTACATTCGTGTAGTCCAGCTTATTGCGAATCCGCTGGTGCGCGTACTCCACAATATTCCGATGATCGAACGCCAGCGCCGGTACTTCGTCCAACCCAAACCACGCCGCGTCCGCCGCATCGCTGACCGCGTGCAGACTCTGCGTCTCGGAAACCAGTGCGTAGTACGCCACGGAAATCACTCGCCCTCTCGGATCGCGCCGTGGATCGCCGAAACTGTAGAGCTGCTCCAGATACACTTCATCCACACCCGTCTTCTTGCGCAGTTGCCGTACCGCCGCCCGATCCAGCGACTCGTCTTCGTGCACAAAACCGCCTGGCAATGCGTATCGCCCCTGGAACGGCTTGGCTTCCCGCTTCACCAGCAGCACGTGCATCCGCCGATCGCGAATCGTGAAAAGCACCACGTCGACCGCCACCCGCAGATCGTTCACGCCATCACCAGGTTCGCGCGCTCAGGCGCGATGCCGATCGTCGCCGTGGCTCCGGAGTTGAACTCCAGGTGGTCGGCCTCCATGCCATCCGAGAAGATCACACCAGACACGGGCAAGTGCGACTCCACCATCAGCGGCTTGCCCGGCAGCACCGTACCCGCGACGATCCCCGCCTGCGAGTGTCGGCTGACAAACGGCTCGCGCACCACGAACAGCAGTTTCTGTTCCTCCCACTCCAGGCGCAGGGGCTTCACCGGCGTCCCTCCCAGAAATTCAAGAATGCCGGAGGTCTGGTGGAAGATCGACGAAAGCCAGCCTGTGCTGCCCGCGCCCGTGGACACGATGATCCCGCTCGAAGACTGCTCCTCGGTGCGTCCCGCATATTGAATACGGTAGCGCGCCGAGGTGTGCGACTGCGCGCCCAGAAAGAGATCGTTGAAGGCCACCAGGCGCTGTCCGTCTTTCAATTTCGCTTCGGCGAGCGTGACGGCGCGGACCCGCGCGCGATTCGTCATCGCCTTCTCGAGCTGCGGGCGGAAATTCTCCGGCTGAAACGGCAGCAGCACTCCGTCGAAGCGCTGCGGATCCGGATTCACCGCGACAATGGGCTGCCCGCGCACGTATTTCGCCGTGTTCGCCACCAGCCCGTCCTGCCCCAGCGTCACGATCAGGTCGGTCTTGGCGAACACATACGTCGGAACCAGCGCGCGATCCATCACCTGGATCTTCAGCCCGATTTCGAGCGAGCGCCGGACCAGTTCGAGCGAATGCCGGTAGGCATCGTCTTCCTGCACGTATGCCGCGAAATCGCCGCCCGCATGTTCGATGTAGAACTTCGCCTGGGCGCGCGTGTTGAAGCGCTCGATCAACTCCTCGAGGCGCGTCTTTCGCGTCACCAGGACGATCTTCTCGTACACTGCCGTCACCCCTTGCGTGGAGCGGTGCCCACCAGCGAGTGGAGCAGCTCGGGAGAGATGTTCAGCTCGCCAATCTTCTGCGCGTTGGCGGCCAGGTCCTGAAACGCCATCGCGATGGTATTTCGCGAATCGCCGCCGTGAGGCGTCATCATCATGAGGACGCGCCAGTCCACTCCTTGTATCGGCGCGAGAATGGTCTGCAGCGAGTAGGCGCGGCTATCGGACTCTTTGCGGTCGTTTTCTACCTTTTGATCCGTGAGCGCGGCGCGTTGCTTTTCAAGGGCGATCTGTGCTTCCAGCTCACGCTCGCGGATTTCGCGCTGCTTCGTCTGCACCAGAAGTTCCGTCTGCAGCTCGTTTTCCTTGATCCGGCCCTCCTGCTCGATCGCCGAATTGCGGCGCGCATACACCGCGTCGTCCGCGTCGCGATTCAGTGCCTCGCGCGCCTCCGCCTCCAGCGCCTTCGCCATTTCGGGCGTCGGCTTCAGCGAGAGGATCGACAGATTGAGAATCTCCACTCCCAGTTGCACCACTTCGGGACTGGCCGTGAGCCGCGCCAGCACGCGTCCCGTGAGCGCGTCGCCGTGGACCAGTGCCTGGCGCAGGGGCAGCACCTGGATCTCGCCGCGGACCAGCGTTTGTAGCCCGTATACCAGGCGTTCCGGCAGTTTCTGATACTGGTCGCTGGCGTACTTGCCGCGCGAATCGAGCGTGAAATCGAGCATCGCCGACGCCTTCTTCGGATCCGCGATCCGGTAGGTGAGCTGTCCCTGCACGGTAAGCGTCTGGAAGTCGGCCGTCGGTTCGTTGAACACGAACGGGATATTGGCGCTGGCCACCGGCACCGACACGATCGTGGAAGACGGAACGAAGTAAAAGAACGAGAGCCCCGCGCCCTCGCGCACCAGCTTCCCTCTCGAGAAGTGCAGGATGTAGTCCGTAGGACTCGCCTTGCGATAGCTGAAGCCGAACATGGGAGACCTCCTTTATCAGTGTCTACCTGACACCATTATGGTGTTGTAATGACACTTTGTCAAGAGAAATCGGGTGTTCGCTCGATCTCGTTGCTTTGGTGTTGTTGCTTGGTGCTGCTGCTGTGCCTGATAGTTTGTTGCTGCGTGCCGTGCCTGCCTGGTGCTGTGCCTGATGTTTTTGCCTGGTGCTGTACCTGATGTTTTTGCCTGGTGCTGTGCCTGATGTCTTTGCCTGGTGCCGTCCCTGATGTTTTTGCTTGGTGCCGTGCCTGATTGTTTTTGCCTGGTGCTTTTGCCTGATGTCTTTGCTTGGTGCCGTGCCTGATAGTTTGTTGCTGGCGTGCCGTGCCTGATGTTTTGCCTGGTGCTTGTGCCTGATTGTTTTTGCCTGGTGCCGTGCCTGATGTCTTTGCCTGGTGCTGTGCCTGATGTCTTTGCCTGGTGCTGTGCCTGATGTCTTTGCCTGGTGCTGTACCTGATGTTTTTGCTTGGTGCTGTGCCTGATGTTTTGCTGGTACTGTACCTGATAGTTGTTGCTTGCTGTTGTACCCGTTGTGGCGCAAACACTCCTGTTTGCCGCGTCGAGACTCATCTCGACGCTTTCCGTCCCTTTGCAAATTTCGCGAGGCGAAGTCCTAGCCTAACCTATCCCACTCGCAATGCCGAGGAAGGGTCGATCCGCATCGCGCGCCGCGCCGGTACGTAACTCGCCCCCAGCGCCACCGCCACGAACACCGCCGCGATCCCCAGATACGTCAACGGATCCGTCGTGCTCACCTGGAACAGCAAGCTCTGCAGCACCCGCATCATCACGGCCGCGCCCGCAATCCCAAGCGCCGCGCCGCCCAGCGTCAGTCCCAGTCCCGGAGCCATCACCAGCCGCAAAATGTCGCCCTGTTGCGCGCCCAGCGCCCGCCGAATCCCCATTTCGTGCGTGCGTTGCGCCACCGAATACGAGATCGCCCCGTAGATCCCAACCACCGCCAGAAGCATTGCCGTTCCGGCGAACAGTCCCAGCAGCATCGCGATCAACTGCCGCTGTCCCTCCGAAGCCGCCACCACGCTCTCCATCGTGCGGACATCGGAGATCCCCTGATCGCGATCGATCGCCAGCACCTCGCCGCGAACGGCATTCGCATAGCGCAGCGGATCGCCCTCCGTCCGAACCGCGAAGGCCGCCGACAAGGCGGGGCTCTGATCCCAGGGCCGATAGACGCCCGCCATCGGTTCCGTATCGAGACCCTGATGCACGTCCGCCACCACCCCCACAACCTGAAACGGCCGCGGATTGATGCCGATCAAAATGTACTTGCCCACGGGGTCCACGCCGCGCGGATACTCCGGCCAGAAGAGCCGCGCGAAGGCCTCGTTGATCAGCGCCACAGGCTCCGTCCCGGATTGATCGTGGGCCGTAAACTCACGGCCGCGCCGCAGCGGGATCTCCATCGTGCGCAGGTAGGGCGGTGTGATCATCTGGATTGCCGCCAGCGGCCGCTCGTTGAGCTTCACGGGCGCCTGGTCCGCGGGCTGCACCGGCGTCATCGGGAAGCCCTGCATCGGCAGCGTCAGCGTGGCCGCCGCGCCGCGAATCCCCGGCAACGACTCCAACCGCGCCGCCAGCCCATCGAAGAACAAAGCCCGCTTCGTATCCGTGTCGTACCGCGTCGGCGAGAGCGAGATCCGCATCGTGAGCAGGTTGTCAGGATTGAATCCGGGCTGCACGCGGTTCAGGTGCGCGAGGCTCTCCATCAGCAGCGTCGCGCCAATCAGCAGCACCATCGAGAGCGCTACCTGGCCCACCACCAGCAGTCCCCGCGCGTGCAGCCATGGAATCGTCCGCTTCCCCGCCGGCGCCGCCGACCCGCCTCCGCCTCGCAGCACCGCCGCCAAGTCGGGACGCGATGCCCCCAGCGAAGGCACAAGTCCGAACAGCACGCCCGTCGCCACCGAGAGCGCCATTGCGAAGGCCAGTACCAAAGTATCCAGCCGGACCTCCGACATGCGCGGTAATTCGAGCGCCGTCAGGTGAGCGATGCCCTGCAAGCTCCATCGCGCCAGCAGAAGCCCCAACGCCCCGGCGATCGCAGCCAGCACCACGCTCTCCGACAGTAATTGCGCGATGAGCCGTCCACGCCCCGCCCCCACCGAGGCGCGCACAGCGAACTCCCTTGCCCGCGACGAAGCTCGCGCCAGCAGCAGACTGGCCACGTTGGCGCACGCAATCAGCAGTACGAACCCCACCGCGCCGAACAGCATCCACAACATCGACCGCACCTTGGCCACCAGCTCTTCTTTGATCGGCGCAACCCGTGCGGACGTCGTCCGCTTTGCATCGAGCATTCCCGGGTGATTGGCGGCGTACTGTTGATTGAGCACGCCCAACTCGGCGCTGGCCTGCTCCAGGCTCACGCCTGGAAGCAGCCGTGCGAACACCGCCAGGATGGGGCTGCTGCGATTCAGGTGCTCGCCAGGACGGCTGACCCACAGGTCTACGTCGGAGAAGGGAAAGTGGAAGTCCGGGGGCAACACGCCCACAATCGTGAATGGCGTCGCGCCCAGCGTGATCGCGCGCCCCGAAATTGAGGGATCGCCGCCGAATCGCCGCTGCCACAGGGCCGTCGAGATCATCGCCACCGAAGGTCCACCGGGCACGTCTTCTTCAGGCAGGAACCCGCGCCCCAACGCCGGCTCGATCCGCAGGATCCGCAGAAAGTTGGCTGAGACGCGCGACTGCTTGAGCACCTCCGGCGTGGCGCCGCCGGAGAGCGTGACTTCCTCCACTCCGTTGTAGAATGCTCCCAGGTCGCTGTACGACTTGGCGCCCGCACGCATCTCGTCATACCGTGGAATGGTCGACCCGCCGGCCACTCGCACGACGCGCTCGGGCTCAGGATACGGCAGTGGCTTCAGCAGGACCGCGCGGACGACGGTGAAGATCGCAGTGTTGGCGCCAATCCCCAACGCCAGTGTGAATACCGCCGTTGCCGCGAATGCGGGGCTTCTGCGCATGCCCCGCAATGCATAGCGCACATCCTGCCACAAGTTCATGAAAGGCCCTCCCGGAATGAATCCAGTGTATCCGAGAGGCCTCTGCTATTGGTCCCCTAGGCGGAAGGTGATATTCACGATCGTGGACACTTCCACAGGTTCGCCGTTCAGCTCAACCGGCCGGTACTTCCACTGCCGCACGGTGTCCATCGCCGCCGAAGCCAGCAGCGGCTTTCCAAATCCGAAAGCACGTGTCGTCTGCCCTGTTCCGGTGCGGCGCGTGAGGTTTTCGTTGATGAGATCCACCTGCTTCACCCCGCCGTCCTTGCCGACCACCACCCGCAGCAGCACTGTTCCTTCGATGCGATTTTGTCTGGCTCGCGCGGGATACGTCGGCACGGTCTGGTTCACCAGCCGTTCCTGCATCAAGACCGCCTGCATGCCCGACTCCATCGAGACGCGTTGCGACGCAATCTCACCCTGCCATCCCGGAGGAGCCGGAGGAGCTGGGGGCGCAGGCGGCGCCACGTCGCTCTGCCATCCCGGCGGAGGTGGCGGTGGAGGCGGAGGCGCCACGTCGCCTGCACCAACCGCCGGGGGAGCGGGTGGAAGCGGAGGAAGTGGGGCCACCTCGCGAGCATCAGCCGCCGGGGGCGCGGGTGGAGCGGGTGGCGCTGGAACATCGTTCTCATATCCCGGGGGCGGTGGGGGAGGAGGCGGCGGAGGCGGTGGGGGCGCGGCTCCGAGTTCGGGAAGCGGACCATCCACGTCCAGGGGAGTGGGTGGCGCAGGCGGAGCCGAATTCTGCCGGCGCTCCGAAGCTGCCATCATCGACTTCTTCATCCAAAGGTCCGCCTTCATTGCCGCGTCCGCCGCATCCGACGGGCTGTCCGCAATCCCTGCCTGGATCCGGTACAGCAGATTCATGTACGCCATGGCCGACGACTGCGCGGGTTCCAGTTGCAGAGCGATTTGCAACATCCGAAAACCTTCCTCGATGTCCCCGCCGTGTTGCGTTCGCAGGCTCTGCCGCAGCGCCGCGTCGGGAATCATGACATCCCCTTGCGCAAACTTCAAACCCGCGGCTTGGCGCGCCTTGGCATAATCCGGATACGTCACGGACCAGTCCAGAAAGGCGGCATTGTAATAATCGGTCGCATCTTTCGGGTCGGCCTCGATCGTCTTCAGGGCCCAGTCGTGCGCTTCGCGAAACCGCCGGGTTACGGTGGCCAGAGACACCATCGCGTGCAGCGCTTGTAGATTGCCCGGGTCGCGCGCCAGCACTCCGAGATACTGCTGCCGCGCACGTTCGGCAATCGGCAGCAGCGCTTCCGACCCCGGAATGTACTGCTGCAAAAGCGTGTGCGCCAACAGCAGCTTCGCTTTCACGTTGTCGGGCTCGAGCTTCACGGCGTTCTCGAACTCCGCAGCCGCTGCCGGATAGTCGCCGCGATTGTAAGCCGCCTCGCCCTGTTTCAGCGTGGTATGCGCCGGCCCCTGTGCCCGGGCTGTCAACGCCAGGCTTGAAGCGATCACCGCAATCGCCGCCAGTGCGGAAAGCCCCGTCGCCAGCATCCATCGCGCGCGCCTGAGATTCGCTACCGGACGCTCCACCAGCCGCCGGATCCGTTCCTCCAGCACATCGCCGTCGGAAACGCCGAGCGTGTATCCCGGACTCGGCGACGCCGTCATTCCCGCTGCGATCGTCATGATCGATTTCGCATACGCTCCCGCGTCAAGCAGCCGTTGCGTCACCAGTTCGTCGCAACTCATCTCGCGCGTCCGCTCAATCCCGCGCCGGATCAGCGCCGCCGCCGGATGGAAACTCACCGGCAGATGCGCGATCTCATACAGCAGGTTGCATGCGAAGTCACGGCGTGCCATGTGCGCCATCTCATGGCCGATCGCCGTCGTGAGCACATCTTCCGATGGCTCCTCCAGCAACGACTCCGGAAGGATGATAGCGCGGCCCGCCGTAATCGGCCCCAGGACGCGCGGCGAGAACCGTAACTCCACGGCATCCAGCCCAAACGCCTCCCGGCAGCGCTCCCAGACGCGCTCCATTCGATCGGGAATCACCGCCGGATGTGCCGAGCGGCGAATCCACACTGTGCGAATCCAGGCGCGCGTGAATCGCATCAATCGCCACACGACGAACAGTGCCCAGGCCCCGAGTACCAGGGTGGCCGTCGTCGTCGCGAATGAGATCGTTCTTGGAACGCGTGCCGGCGATGGCGCCGGTTTCGCCGGTGCAATTGTGGTCGTGGCGGCGCGTGCGGCCGGAGCACTCGCTGGCGGCAGCGTCACACTCAATTCCGGGGTGCGCGATGGCGCCGGCTCATGGATGCTCAACGCCGGGAGCACGATGGCGGCCGCCAGTGCAGCCACCCACACCGCGTGCCTGTGAATCGCCGGGCCTTGGCGCATCAACCGGCAGGCCGCGGACGCCACCGCGGCGGCCAAAGGAATCTGCCACAGTGAATTCAACAGGAAGGTTAAAAGGTTGCGGCTAATCGTTTCCACGGTTTTCCTCCTTGGGCTGTTCCGCCAGTTTTTGGATCTGTGCCAGCTTCTCCGGCGTCAGATGCCGGGTCTCCACCAGGTTCATGACCAGGCTATCGGCCGAACCTCCAAAGAAGCGGTCGAGCATGTCGCCCACCGCCTGCGTGATCGCCGTCTGGCGGCTCAGGACGGGCCGGTACACAAAGGCGCGGTCCTTGAGCCGCCGCTTGACCTTCCCCTTGCGGTCGAGAACGTTGAGCATGGTCTGGACCGTGGTGTATGCCAGCTCGCGGCTCTTCAGGTGAGCTTGGACCATTTGCACGTTGGCGGGACCGATCTCCCACAAGACGTTCATGATCTCCAGCTCGAGCGGCGTCAGCGGCTGCTCCGGATTCTTTCGTCTTGGCAAGCCACCCTCCTAAACTATTAGGAGCATACCGCCGCCCGCGGCCCCTGTCAACTAAAATATTAGGAGCAAACCGTGGCGCAAACACTTCTGTTTGCCGCGTCGACACTTCTGTCGACGCTTTTCGAGCGTCCATCAATGCTGGCCTTACGCAATCGTATCTGAATGCGAGTCCAGACACGGCGGTAGCCACGATCACGCCGCCGACCATCGAGGACGAAAGCACTGATCTGCCCCGCGCCGCGTCGATGCAGGCCGGGTGTCGCTTGCCAGCCCGTATTGACCGCAGTGCTCGCGGCGCCTGAAGATCAGAGAGTGGTGGCCGAAAACCACCAATTGCGGTGCATTCCAACCAACACCCGCTGCCATTCTCCCTCTTGTTTTCAATGACTTATAAGCCAAATCAGAATGGTGAAACAGATGCATACAGGAGCTGCGTCGAAACTATGAGGCACTTTACTATGAGCCCAAAGACGATTCACTCGAACCGCGCGATTCGCTCTGCTATCACCCTGCTTTTCGTAGCCGCGTCCGGCCTGCTTGCCCAGCAAACTCCGCAATCTCAACAGCCTGCACCTCCCCAGCAACCCTCGAACGGCGGGTGGCGCAGGTTGGGCGATCCTCCACCCGCACCCACCCCCACTACTTCCCAGCCGCCTGCCGCCCAGAACCAGGATCCGTCCGAGCCGGTGGATCGCAGCGATGCCTATGGCCAGGTGGCGCCCGGGCAAGTGCCACAACAGTTTCCGCAACAGTTTCCGCAAGATCCGCAAGGCCCCCCTCCGGCGCAGCCGATGCCGCAGGACCGGCCTGCACGTCCCGCCTATGGACTTCCGCCTCAAGTGACTCTCAATCCGGGCGTTTTCGTGACGATTCGCATCAATCAGCCTCTATCGTCCGACCATAACCAGCCCGGCGACACCTTCTCCGGCACGCTTATGCAGCCGGTGGTGGCCGATGGCATCGTGGTGGCACAGCGCGGCCAGACGGTCTACGGCCGAGTATCGGAAGCGCAGAAAGCGCACGCCAGCAATAGTTCACGGTTGGGCCTCGAGCTTACCAGCCTGACTCTCGCCGATGGCACGCAGGTGCCGATCCGCACCCAGCTAGTCGCCCGTCAAGGCGGGACCACTCCCCCAGGAGTGCAAGCTGGTACGATCGCCGCGACCACAGTCGTCGGGACGGCGGTAGGTGCCGCAGCCGATTACGGCCGCGCGACCGGAGCCGCGATCGGAGCCGGTGCGGGCGCCGCCGCCGGAATCATCGGAGTCCTTTTGACTCGCAATCACCCGACGGTGGTCTATCCGGAAACGCCTTTGACGTTCCGCGTGGAATCGCCCGTCGTGATCAACACCTCTCGTGCCCCGCAAGCCTTCCGCTTCGTCGGGCCTGAGGAATACAATCGGCCGGGCCCAGAGACTATGATTCGGCGGCCAGCTCCCGTCGCCCCAGGATATTATTACGGACCGGGACCCTACCCTTACGCTTATCCTTACTACCCCTATTATTACGGTCCGTCCGTTGTAGTGGGTTGGGGTCCAGGATACTTCTACGGATACGGCCGCGGATTCCGCCGCTGGTAACGTGCGAAGTATTGTTCATCAAACAGAAAAGGGCAGCCCATCGAGGCTGCCCTTTTTTCCGTTTAATTCTGCCCTTACGCAGACTCAGGCCCGTTGCTTCCCCAACCCCCAACCCCTAACCCCTAGCCCCCAACCCCTAACCCCCAGCCCCC